>Ga0172366_10000041_pt1 | contig 64964 bp, 55 predicted proteins | sample LakKivSesite69cm_FD_114533 | JGI IMG/M metagenome (GOLD analysis project Ga0172366, IMG submission 114533) | Sediment microbial communities from Lake Kivu, Rwanda - Sediment site 69cm | ecosystem: Environmental > Aquatic > Freshwater > Lake > Sediment | place: Rwanda: Western Province, Lake...
CTGATCTATAATTTAGGCAACTTCTTATTCGAGTATAATCACTTAAGAAGACATGGGGGATTAGATTATCTGACCCCTTATGAGAAGCTATAAAAAGTTACCGAGTTATTGAGCTAGTACAACCGTCCCCTGTTTGCTGTTGGTGATTGAAAAACCTTTGGGAAAGTGATAAACTTGGTGATTAGATAAAAGATGGGGAGATAAATTTTTTCCTTATTGAAGGAGGAATGTTCATCCAGAAGGAGAAAAAAGTGAACCCTATTCCACAGAATGATGAAAATATTAAAAAGAAAATAGAAAAAATAAGAGAAGAGATTAGGTATCACAATTATCGATATTATATAATGGATAATCCTCTTATTTCCGATGCCGAGTATGACCAGCTTATGGCAGAACTCCTGAATTTGGAAAGTAAATATCCCCATTATATTACTCCTGATTCACCTACCCAGCGAGTAGGGGCAGAACCGGTCTCTGAATTTCCTACAGTAAGACATCTTACCCCTATGCTCAGTCTATCCAATGCTTTTTCCGATGAAGAATTATTCGCCTTTGACCAGAGAATAAAAAGAATGATAGAAGAGAGGGAAATTGAATATATCGTTGAACTAAAGATCGATGGTTTAGCCGTAGCTCTAATATATGAAGATGGTAAATTGATAAGGGGGGCGACCAGGGGCGATGGTATAACCGGAGAAGAGATTACCGGGAATCTAAAAACTATTAAAACTATTCCTTTAAGGTTATTGAGTGAAGATGTACCTAGTCAGTTAGAAGTATATGGCGAAGTATATATGAAAAAAAGCGATTTCCAGAGATTGAACGAGGAAAGGGCAAAGAAAGGAGAAAGTTTATTCGCCAATCCCAGAAATGCTGCTGCCGGTTCTGTCAGACAGCTAGATTCCCGCATCACTGCTCAGAGAAATTTAGATATATTCGTATATCGAGCGACTTTTCCAGAAATAGAGAGAAGATTTATCACTCATCAGGAAGTTTTAAAATATTTGCAACGAGTAGGATTTAAAATAAATCCTCATACCAAAATCTGCAAGGATATAGCCGAGGCGGTTAGTTATTGTCATCAATGGATAGAAAAAAAAGAAGAATTAGACTATGATACCGATGGAATGGTAATCAAGGTTAATTCTTTGTCCTTGAGAAAAGAGCTGGGCTTTACTACCAGAAGTCCTCGTTGGGCTATCGCTTATAAATTTCCCGCCCAGCAAAGTACTTCTCAGATTAGAGATATTGTAGTGCAAGTAGGAAGGACTGGAGCCTTAACTCCGGTGGCAATTTTAGAACCCGTCAGAATTTCTGGTTCGGTAGTAAAAAGAGCGACTCTGCATAATGAAGATGAGATTAAGAGGAAGGACATTCGCATTGGGGATACGGTACTAGTGCAAAAGGCAGGGGAAGTGATTCCAGAAGTGGTAAAAGTTATCCAGGAAAAAAGAACCGGCCAGGAAAAAGAATTTATTATGCCAGATAAATGTCCAGTATGCGGAGGAAAGACTTATCGTCCGGAAGATGAGGCTATTACCAGGTGCATCAACCTCTCTTGTCCAGCTCAGGTGAAGGAAAGTATCTGGCATTTTGCCTCCCGGGATGCTATGGATATAGAGGGATTGGGACCATCCCTCATTGACCAACTGGTCGATAAAAGATTAGTAAAAAATATATCTGATCTATATTTTTTAAACAAGGAAGAGGTAATGGTTCTGGAGCATATGGCCGATAAATCTACGGATAACCTGATGCGAGCTATTGAAGAGAGTAAGAATAGACCATTATCTCGTTTAATCTATGGTTTAGGTATACGTTTTGTGGGCGTCCACTTATCGGAAGTACTGAGTAGAAATTTTGTCTCTTTAGATAAATTTAAGGAAGCAAATCTGGAGAATTTACTAGCCATAAAGGAAATTGGACCTAAGACTGCAGAAAGCATCATTCATTTTTTTAGGGAAAAGAATAATTTGTTCGTTATTGAAAGATTGCGGAGTGCTGGTTTGAATTTTGGAGGAAAAGAGGAGAAAGGAGAAATTGAAGCAGAGTATTTACCCTTAAAGGGAAAACAATTCGTTTTGACTGGTACTTTACAGGATTTTGAACGAAGTAAGGCTAAAGAGATAATCACTAGGCTAGGGGGTAGAGTTACGGGAAGTGTCAGTAAAAAGACTGATTATGTGATTGTAGGGAAAGATCCCGGTTCAAAATATAAAAAGGCTTTAGAATTAGGCATCTCCATATTAAGCGAAAAGGAATTTAAGGAGCTAATTGGATAAGAGCTGAATAAATTATTAATTAAGTCTTGATCAGCAGACAAGAAACTCAGAAGTTAAGGAGAAATAAGATGGTTCAGGAGAAGATCTCTCAGCAAGAAATAGAATATATTGCCAAATTGGCCAGATTAGAGTTAACTGTTGAAGAAAAAAAGGAGTATACTCGCCAGTTGAGCTCTATTTTGGATTATTTCCAAAAATTAAGTGAACTTAACACAGAAAATATCAAACCCACTACTTATATAGTCTCTAAATCCAATCGATATAATGAAGATCAGGTAAGAGATTCCTTATCTCAAAAAGAGGTGCGCGCTCTCAGTCCATTTATTGAGGGAGGATATTTTAAAGTTCCCAAAATATTAGAATAGATTAGGCTAATAAAATCAGCCTAAAATATTATTTTAGTTTAAATTTGATAAACAATAGTAGGGAGGAAAATCTCTTGTTTTTACATCGACTTACTGCTCACCAGGCCATTGATTTAATTAGAAAAAAGCAGATTACTGTTTCTGAGATAGTACAGGACATTTTCCGGAGAATAGAGCAAGTGGATGGATTGATTAAAGCCTTTTTGACCCTGAATAAAGAAGAAGCCTTACGCCAAGCAGAAGAATTTGATGAAAAGATCAAAAAGGGTGAAGAGATACCCCCTTGTGCAGGTATAGCTATCGCGGTAAAGGATATTATTGTTACCAAAGGAATAGAGACGACTTGTGGATCTAAGATACTAAAGGGTTTTATCTCTCCTTATAATGCTACCGTAATAGAGAAATTAAGAGAAGCAGGAGCAATTATTATTGGTAAAACCAATCTCGATGAATTTGCTATGGGTTCCTCCACTGAAAATTCCGCTTACCAAGTGACTAAAAATCCCTGGGATTTATCTCGCGTGCCAGGTGGTTCAAGTGGAGGATCAGCAGCAGCGGTGGCCGCCGATGAAACCCTGGTAGCTCTAGGCACAGATACTGGTGGTTCGGTTCGTCAACCCGCTTCTTTCTGTGGAGTAGTGGGTTTAAAACCCACCTATGGTAGGGTATCTCGCTATGGTCTGATTGCCTATGCTTCTTCTTTAGATCAAATTGGGGTAATCACTAAAGATGTAATAGATTGTGCTTTATTGATGAATATTATTAGTGGAAGTGATGCTCAGGATTCTACCTCCTTAGATATAGAAGTTCCCAATTTTTTGAATTACTGTCAAGGAGGAATAGAAAATATAAAAATTGGCATTCCCCGTGAATATTTTGAAGAAGAGATGGATGAAGAAGTGAAAGAGGCCTTTCAAAGATCATTGTTGGTCTTAAAAGGATTGGGTGCTATTATTGAGGAAGTCTCTTTACCTCATACAGTATATGCTTTACCAGCTTATTATTTGATTGCTAATGCAGAAGCCAGCTCTAATCTCGCTCGCTATAATGGAATTCAATATGGCTATAGATCTGAAGATTTTCAGAACCTATTCGATCTCTATTGTAAAACCAGAAGCGAAGGATTAGGCCAGGAGGTAAAGAGAAGGATATTGCTGGGTACCTATGCCTTAAGTTCAGGGTATTATCAAGCTTATTATTTAAAAGCACAAAAGGTTAGAACCTTGATCAGAGAAGATTTTAACCAGGTCTTTAAGAAAGTTGATTTATTACTAACTCCCACCTCTCCCACTCCCGCCTTCAGGTTGGGGGAAAAAACCAGTAATCCTTTAATGATGTATCTATCTGACATCTTTACCCTTCCAGTTAATCTGGCTGGCTTACCTGCTTTATCCTTGAATTGTGGATACAGTCAAAAAAACTTGCCCATTGGCCTACAGATTATTGGTAAATCTTTTGAGGAAGGAACAATATTAAAACTAGCTTATACTTTCGAACAACATAATAGGATAGAGAAAAGGAAACTCCAAATAGAAGGTGTAAACGAGCAGGAGGAGGGATAAATGTCCGAAGAAGTTGTAATTGGTTTAGAAATTCATATCCAGCTCTTGACCAGGGCGAAAATGTTTTGCTCCTGCAGTACTGATTATATTGGTAAAGAACCGAATACCAATGTCTGTCCAGTATGTCTGGGATTACCCGGATCACTTCCGGTTTTAAATAAAAAGGCGATAGAGATGGCGGTCAAAACTGCCTTAGTCTTAAATTGCTGGATTAATCAGACCAGTCTTTTTCACCGTAAAAATTACTTCTATCCTGATTTGCCCAAAGGCTATCAGATTTCCCAATATAATATGCCCCTGGGAGAGGAGGGATGCTTAGAAATTGCCTTTCCCGAGAGGAGTAAAAAACGTAAGATTGGGATTATCCGAATTCACCTGGAAGAGGATGCCGGAAAGCTTATTCATGGGGGAGATATTACCAGGGCGAATTATTCCTGGGTAGACTACAATCGTTCTGGAATTCCCTTAGCTGAGATTGTCACCAAACCGGAATTACACTCTCCAGAAGAGGCTCAACTCTTGGTAATAAAATTGAGAAATTTGGTTCAATATTTAGAGGTATGCGATGGAAATATGGAGGAAGGCTCCTTGCGATGTGATGCTAATATTTCCATCAGAGATAAATTGACAGGTGAATTAGGGACTAAAACCGAGATCAAAAACCTGAATTCATTACGAGCCATAAAGAATGCCTTACAATTTGAATTAGATCGACAGAAGAGACTTTTAGCTAAAGGAGAAAAAATAGTTCAAGAAACCAGACACTGGGATGAATTAAAAAAGATTACTGTCTCTATGAGAGGGAAAGAAGAAGCACCTGACTATCGTTATTTTCCGGAACCCGATCTTTTACCTTTAAGGATTGAAGAAGAAATTATACAGAGAATAAGAGAAGAGATTCCCGAATTGCCCGAAGAGAGAAAAGAAAGGCTAATTAAAGAGTATAATCTTTCAGAAAAAGATGCAGAGATGTACACTTCTCATAAATCTTTAGGTGATTATTTTAAGCAGGCCGCAGATCTGTATCCTAATAAGCGGGTAATAAACAACTGGATAAAAGGAGAATTATTAGGTTATCTGAGCAAAGAAAGAATAACTCTGGAAAAATCTCCAGTCTCCCCAAAAAAATTGGTCGGATTATTGAATTTGATAGACCAGGGAATAATCAGTGGGAAAATGGCTAAGACAGTTCTAGAAAAAATGATTAAGACCGGAAAAGAAGCCAGTCAGATAGTGGAAGAAGGTGAAATCAGACAAATTACCGACCAGGAGGAAATAATCAAGGTCATTGATTCAGTAATTAAGGAAAATACCGCCTCAGTAGAGGACTTAAAAAAAGGGAAAGAAAAAGCCCTCCATTATTTAATAGGTCAGGTTATGCGCCATACTGGAGGCAGAGCTAAGCCCGATTTTGTTAGTGAAGCTATCAAAAAGAGACTCCATATGTAATAAAGGTTAATATTAATGTCATAGGGAGGATGCCTTAATCGGGATAACCAAATACTGTAGCTTACTCCTTACCAAAGGGAGGGAATCAGATTTTTTTAGTATAGCGCGCTGGATTAATTGAATTTAGTATATTTTTTCCCCTTATTTTATTTAGAAGTTTTTCTCACCTTTTAAAACAAAAGAATTTTTTTAAGCTGTCTGGACCATTTCTTCTTTAATTTTTTCAATTATCTGTTCAAATTTTTTAGAATATTTTTCTTCGTGCTGGGTTATAAAAGCCTTCCACTGAGGATTTTGTTGTAGTGCCTCGTCAACACTTAATTGCATAAGTATTATTTTATCACCCTGTCGGATAGTTTTAATCCTGGATTGAGGATCATTTTCTATCTCTGATTTTGCTTTTTTCTCCATATAATCTTTAGTTTTAGAGAATTCTTCTTTTAATAAGGTCAACTGATGGAGAAGATTTTCCAGAGTAGAAATATTGGGAGTATTTTTTAAACTTTCTAAAGCCAGAATCCCTTCTTTCCTTAATTTTAACTCATAAGGATTATTATTAAAATTTAAAGAATTGAGCAGGATCATTTGAGCACAATTAAGCGAGAGTGGACTGCTCCCCTGTAATCTTTTCCATAAATCATTTACTGTAATTCTACCTTTAAAGAATTTAGATAATATTGCTTTAATTTTTTCTTCTTCCTTAATTTCTTGAATTTCTTGAGAAGATAGCCTATCTACTTGCCCGACCTTTTCCATGGCAATTTCCCAGGCACTTTTAAGTTTACCCATTTAACGTTTCCTCCTGAAAAGATTAAAGAATCTATCTTGATAATATTCGAAAAATCCCCATTTATCCAACTCGGCTTTCAATTTAGCAGGATCAATTCTTCCTTCTTCTGCCAGTTTAAATAATTTTTCGATTTCATCTCTGGCAATTAGGGGTATCCCATATTTGTCTTTGGAGATGATAGCTTGTCCAATTTTATTTATATCCAAGAATCCTTTTCTCTGGAAATCTGGAATTTGTACACTATAAATACTTTTAACCATCATATCCAGAATGAATTTAGAAAGGGAAATATCCCATAAACCAGCTGCACCCTTTATGATAGCCGACAAGGAATCATTCTTTCGATCAATTTCTTTGCTGATTTTTTCTGCTACCGCCAATAGCGAACCAGAAACAAAGCTCATCTCCTCAAATTCTTTGCTCACTTTGAATTGATATAAAATTCCAGCTAAATCTGGAAATTCATTAGCCAGGGTTTCTAGAGCCTTGCTGGCTTCTTTGCTGAAACCTTCTATTCTAAACATGTAGCCAGGGGTAAGTAATTTAGGCTTATGCCAGCTTATTCTTCCTTCTCTCACCACCGTTTCGGATTTATTTCTAGCAAATTCAAGGTATATTGGTTCAGTTACTAAATAATAATGAATGGTGGAAGAACCGAAAGTAGAAATTAACTGTTTTGGCATTCTTAAGATTTCAGTATTTTCTAAAGCTTCGATTATTCTTTTATCCATGGTTTTTATCCTTTATCTTACCGACAAGTTAATCAGATTTTTTAAAAGATAAGCTATTAAGGCATTCTGTTTTTCTCACCTTAACCTTACAGTCAGAATTTTAATTAAAGCAGGAAAAAAGTCAAGTGAAAAATATTTTATCTTCTTCTTGGTTGTACTATTAATGCATGATAAAATGATAAATAAAAATCTTTTAATTAACTATTTCGATTATTTAATTATATTATACTACAAAATTAAAGATTCATTTATAATTTAGTCAGATAGAATTAATCTGTTCTATAGTTTTAAATCATAAGAAAACAACAACTACCAGGAGGGAAATATAAGAACACTTCACTAATCATTTAATAACCCGAGTAGTGATTTTAAAAAGATAAAGAGGTGATTAAAATTAGAAGAATTATTATAGGAGTTATGGGAAGTGGAAAGAGCTTAAATAGGGAAGATTATCAAAGAGCTTATCAAGTAGGCGCTTTAATTGCCCAAGAGGGGTGGATCCTGCTCAATGGAGGTAGAGCTTCCGGAGTAATGGATGCCTCGGCTCGCGGAGCCAAAGAGCACGGTGGTTTAACCATTGGTATTTTACCGGTTGCTGATCCAGATTGGGCTTCTTCCTATATTGATATACCCATCTTAACCGGCCTTGGACTAGCCCGAAATTATATCAATGTTTTAACCAGTCAGGTGGTAGTGGCTCTTCCTGGAGGAACGGGAACTATTTCCGAAGTTGCGTTAGCCTTAAACATTGGGAAGAGAGTGATTTCCTTGAACTTTAATTTAGATCCATTATTTGAAAATTATCGCTGGGAAAAGCAACTAATCTATGCCCGGACTCCAGAAGAAGTGATCGAGCTCATTAAAAATATTTTATTCGGTGAGAATACACCGGATCAAGAAGGGGATCATCATGTCTAAGCTATTAATGAGAGTAGATGGTTCCTGCTATCCCAATCCTGGTAACATGGCTATCGGGATTGTAATTTACCGAGATGGGGAGCTAATAAAAAAGATTAGTGAGACCATTGGTTACGGTACTAATAATATTGCTGAGTACAAAGCCTTGATTCGTGGATTGGAAGAAATCAAAGAAATGAAGGCAGAAAGGATTGATATCTATTGTGATAGTCAGCTGGTGGTTAAGCAATTAAATGGTATATATAAAGTTAAGGATAAAACAATAATTGAACTATTTAAACAGGTAGAAAGTCTAGTGCATAAGTTTACCGGGAAGGTAAGTTTTATCTGGGAAAAGAGAGATCATAATCGCATAGCTGACCAGTTAGCCAGAAAATCTATTTTATTAGAAGAAAGAAAGAAAAGAGAGAAAGCAGCAGAAAAATTAGAGGTAATAAAAGGGGAAGGTTATTTTTTAGTGAGCAGTTCTCAGCAAGGAAAATACTACCGAGTAGATCCGGAGAAGCCCGAATGTGATTGTGAAGATTTTACCAAAAGGGCTTTTCAGAGAAAGATGGAATGTAAGCATATCATTGCGGTAAAAAAATTTATCGAGAAAGAGGAAAAGGGAAGAAAAATAACTAGCAGACCTCGAATGAAGGTGTTGATTTTAAGCAGAATGGTAAAGCCAGAAGTCTGGAAGAAACTCCTGACCAGATTAAATAGAAAAACAAAAATAGATTTGGAATTAGTCATTCCTGATGGAGAGTCCAAGGAGGTAATTAAACAACATTTAAGTGAGGCAGAGGTGGTTATAGGAGGAAACTTAACCCAGGAAGACCTTGTTCTGGCAAAAAAATTAAAATTATTGCAAATACCTTTTGCGGGTGTAGATCAGTTGGATTTTAATTTATTTAAACAATTTCCTTCTCTTTATATTTGCAATGTACATACTAATAAAGAAGCAGTAGCAGAGCACGCCTTTGCCTTACTGCTTGCTTTAGCAAAAAAAGTAGTAAGTTACGATCGGGATTTAAGAAAGGGAATCTGGCATGGATTTTCCACTGGAGAACCAATTATTCAACTAAAGGGTAAATCTTTAGGGATAATTGGGCTCGGTTCCATAGGCTGGGAAATAGCCTTACTAGCCAAGAGTTTTGGAATGCAGGTCTATGCTTTGAAACACAGAATAAAGAGAGGAGATTTAGAAAAGAAAAAGGTTATCGAGTTTCTTGGCGAAAGCAAAGATTTGTCAAAAGTAATTAAAAAATCAGATTTCATAATTATTACTTTACCCCTTACTTCTAAAACCAAAGGCTTGATTGGATATGAGGAATTAAAATTGATGAAGGGAAAATATCTGATTAATGTAGCCCGGGGAGAGATAATTGTAGAAGAAGATTTATATAAAGTACTAAAAGAAAAATACCTTGCCGGGGCAGCTATAGACACCTGGTACCAGTATCCCTCTGCTGAAAAAAGGGAAGTATTGCCCAGTAAATATGATTTTCACACTTTAGATAATCTGGTAATGAGTCCGCATACTGCCGGTTATACTGATCAAGCACTGGAAGAGAATATTAAAGCTGTATTCGACAATCTGGTACGAATTTACTACGGAGAAGAACCAGAAAGTCAAGTAAACGTAGAACTGGAGTATTGATCTAAATAGTACCAGCCCGGTAGGTTATATGGTAAGGAGTAATAAGTAAAAAGTAAATTATTTAGCTTATCGATTTTGGAAATCTCCCATTTTAAGTTTATCTCCGGTCACTTCTCCCTTGTTGTTCTTTTGCCTCCTTATTACTCCTCATCCCTCACTATGTGTTTAATAGGCTATACTTTTCCAGAGTCAAAGATTCAGGGTTTACTTAAATATTTTAAAAATTCTGAATCTGCAGAAAGTACCATCGTGGTCTTTTCATTCAAAGTATTTTTATAAGCCTCTAAAGTTCTGAAAAAACTATAGAATTCAGGGTCTTGGTTGAAACTCTCGGCATAAATCTTTATCGCTTCAGCATCTCCTTCACCTCTTAGAATTTGCGCATTTTTGTAAGCTTCTGCCAGGATAATAGTCTTTTCTCTTTCTGTTTCTGCGATAATCTTGGCAGATTCTTCCTGCCCCTCGGCTCGGTATTGTTTAGCAATCCTTTCTCTTTCTGCTTTCATTCGGTCATAAATATATTTCTCATTTTCGGCAGGTAAGTCTACTCGCTTAATCCGCACATCAACTATTTCTATCCCGTAGGTGTTGGACTTTTCATTACTTTTTTGGGTTACCCTCTCCATAATTGCACTTCTCTTTTCGGAAATGATTTCATTCATATTAAATAATCCTAAGTCAATGCGCAATTCTGAATAGATAATATCATCCAGTCTGGTTTGGGCTCCATTAATATCCCGTACGGTCTGTAGAAAAAGTAGGGGATCGATTATTCTCCAGCGAGCATAGTTATCTACAATTAAGGTCTTTTTATCTTTGGTAATAATTTCAGTAGGAGCAGCATCATAGATTAATAATCGGTCTTCAAAGAAAACTACATTCTGGATAAAGGGAATTTTATAATGCAATCCTGCTTCTTGAATAGCCTTAATCGGTTTGCCAAATTGGAGCACAATGGCTTGCCTGGTTTCATCAACTACAAAAAAAGAAAAGTTCACGATTATCAGAATAATGATTATAGCGATTATAAAAAGAGTTAGTTTTTTCATTACTTCTTCACCTCCTGAGTAGTATTAGTTAAAAGATTCAAATCCGTTAAGGGTAGAAGATTGATTAAAGAACCATGGTCCTCTAAATCAAGGATAAATTTTTTCATCCGGGGGAGAATTTCTTCCATAGTTTCTAAATAGATACGGAGCTGAGTAACATATTCTCCATTCTTATATTCAGATAAGATTTTATTAAATTTTTCCACCTCACCCTCTGCCTTTCTGATTCTTTCTATTTTATATCCCTCTGCTTCTTTAACCATTTTAGCGGCTTCGCCGCGAGCTTTAGGAATTATATCATTTCTATATCCTTCCGCCTGATTGATATATTTACTCTTATCTTCCTTGGCACTGGCTACATCCTTAAAGGCATCCTGGACTTCCTGAGGTGGATTTACATCCTGTAACTGTACTGCTACTATCAGGATCCCTGAATCATAGCTATCCAGAAGTCTTTGTAATAAATTTTTGGTCTCTTCCTGAATTTCATATTTACCAATAGTAAGGGCTTCGTCAATTCCCCTTGCTCCGATTACTTGTCTTAAGACAGCTTCCGCAGCATCTTTTACACTCTGTTCTGGCAAAATAATCTTAAAAAGATATTTTACCGGATCTTTTATTTTATACTGCACGATTGCCTCTGCACTTACTATATTTTCATCTCCAGTTAACATTAAGGCTTCGGTAGGAATTTCCTGGTAACGAGTAGAAGGACCAGAACTTAAGGTCCGAAAACCTATTTCTACTCTTTTTACCTGAGTAACCGCAGGAGTTAATACTGTTTCTATAGGATAGGGAAGATGGTAATTTAATCCAGGGCTGGTTAAACGATTAAATTTACCAAATCTTTTTACTACCCCCTGTTCATCTGGCCGGACAATAAAGATTCCACTAGCCAGATAGAGAATAAGGATCAAGATTAACAAAATTCCGAAGATCTTTTTAGTTAAGGTTAATTTGGGTATCTTTTTGGTAAGATTGATTACCCTTTTTCTTTCTTCCTCATCATATTCTGACATCTTTCTTCCTCCTTTGAAATAATAATAGAATATTATATTAAGAATATATCACCAATTTTACTTAATCTCAAATAAAGTATTCTCCCTTTCCTTTTAAAATTTAATCTTAATTTCTCTATTAATCACTCAATCGCCTCCGTAGGTTATAAAAAGAAGGAGAGAAATTAGTTATTCACCTTGAAATGAAAAAATAAAAAAGCTATAATAATTAAAATTTAAAGGAAATGAGAAGATTTTATCCGGAAAGATAAAGGGGTCAATAATTAAATGTTCTATTCTTTTTAGAAAGGAAGTGGAAGGAAGGAATGACTTTAGTAACTACCAAAGAAATGTTAATCAAAGCGCAAAAAGAAAGATACGCAGTGGGAGCTTTTAATGCCAATAATATGGAGATAATTCAAGCTATTATTGAGACTGCAGAAGAAGAAAAAGCTCCCGTCATCTTACAGGCTTCGCAGGGAGCCATAAAGTATGCAGGATTGGAAAGTATTGTGGCTATGGTGAAAGTAGAAGCGGAAAGAGCAAACATACCGGTAGCTTTACATTTAGACCACGGAACGGATTATTATCAGAATATTCAATGTCTTAGGGCAGGTTTCACGTCGTTAATGTTTGATGGTTCCAAATTACCTTTTGAGGAGAACGTGGAAATGACTAAAAAGGTGGTGGAAATGGCGCATGCCTGCAATATTCCCGTAGAAGGTGAATTAGGGCAGATAGGGAAAATGGGAGAGAGTGATGAGCCAGGGGTAGCCTTAGAGAGAGTAAAAGAGACTATGGCTAAGCCGGAAGAAGCTGCTAAATTTGTAGAATTAACTCAAATAGATTCTCTTGCTGCCGCAGTGGGAACCATTCACGGTTGCCGTACACCTTTTGCTAAGTTAGATATTCCCCGCATCGAAAGAATAAGGGAGCTAACCGGAGTACCTCTAGTCTTACATGGTGCCTCCGGAGTAAATGATGAGGAAGTGAAAAAGGGGATTGCCGCCGGTATCTGTAAGATCAACATTGATACTCGGATCCGCCAAAAATTCACCGAGAAGCTTAAAGAGATCTTAGAAAAGTATCCAGATGAAATAGATCCCCGAAAAGTACTTGGTTCAGCTAAAGAGGCTGCCAAGGAAGTCATTCGGGATAGGATGAGAGTCTTTGGTTGTAGTGGAAAGGCGTGATAATAATGATGAAGAGAATTGCTATCTTAACAGGTGGGGGAGATTGCCCTGGATTAAATCCTGCTATTCGTGGAGCATTATATAGAGCTAAAGATTATCACTATGAAGTATATGGAGTTCAAGATGGGTGGAAAGGATTAGTGCAGGGTGAGTTAAGCCCTCTGAAAATAGATCAAGTAAAGGACCTTATGGATCAGGGAGGCACCATCTTAGGGACTTCCCGATTGAATCCTTATAAGATTGGTGAGGGAGTTCAAAGTATCCGGAAGGTACTGGAGACATACCATATCGATGCCATCTTAGCCATTGGTGGAGAAGATACACTAGGGGTAGCCTGTCGATTATTTCTCGAGGAAAATATTAAAGTAGTAGGTGCACCTAAGACTATGGATAATGATTTATGCGGAACTGATTATACCTTTGGTTTTGATAGTGCAGTAACCCGGGCAGTGGATGCTATGAAAAGCCTTCAGGATACCGGTCGTTCCCATCGCAGAATTATGATTTTAGAGGTAATGGGCAGACATGCCGGCTGGGTGGCCTTATTTACTGGTCTGGCTTCCGGAGTAGACTGGATACTTATTCCGGAGATAGAGGTAAATTTAGAAGAGATGTGCCTGCATTTAAAAAGAGTATATGACCGATATAGATGTGCCTCGATAGTAGTGTCCGAAGGGGTAACTCTACCCGGTTTAGAGATTGGGAAAGAAGAGTTAGATCAATTTGGACATATGATTTTAAGAAAAAGAGGAATAGGACAATTATTAGCCGATTTAATTGAGGAAAAAACTGATATAGAGACTCGTTACGCAGTAATTGGTCATATACAAAGAGGAGGATCCCCTACACTTTTTGACCGTATTCTTGCCTTAAGATGTGGAGTTACTGCAGTAGACTTAATTGCTCAGGGAAAATTTGGCTATATGGCTGCTCTCCAGGGAAATGAGGTAATAGGAGTGCCTCTGGAGGAAGCGGTTAAAAAGATAAAAATGGTAGATGTAAAATGGTGGGAGTTGGCTCGCGTATTTTTTAAATAGATAACCAGGAATTTTTAAATATACAGAATGAAGGGCCTGAACATTATAAGATTACCACTCAGCAAAGATAATCGGAACAATAAAATAGATGGAGAATTTACCGGTTTAAATAATTCTTCGGAGAGTAATTGAAAAATTAAAACTTGAGGGTTTTAAAGTGTGGCATTCTGATTTTGTACATTTGCATACCCATAGCGAATATAGCTTATTAGATGGAGCCTGTCGGATTAAGGATTTAATTTCCCAGGCAAAGAAATATAAGATGCCTGCTCTGGCTATTACCGATCATGGAGTAATGTATGGAGTAATTCAATTCTATAAAGAAGCTATTCGTCAGGGAATTAAACCGATTATCGGCTGTGAGGCATATATTGCCCCGGATAGTAGATTTAATAAGTCAATTGATAGAAAAGAAGCCAATCACCACCTCATCTTATTAGTCAAAAATAAGGAAGGTTATCAGAATCTAATTAAGCTGGTTTCTTTATCCTATTTGGAAGGATTTTACTATAAACCGAGAATAGATAAGGATATTTTGAAAGAATATAGTCAAGGATTAATTGGATTATCTGCCTGCCTTAAGGGAGAAGTGCCCTCCTATATTTTGCAGAATAATTTGGAAAAGGCTAAGGAAGCAGCCCTTGAATTTCTCACTATCTTTGGAGAAGGAAATTTTTATCTGGAATTACAAGAAAATGGTTTACCGGAGCAGGAGACGGTTAACCGAGGCCTGATAGAAATTAGCCAGGAGCTTTCTATTCCTTTGGTAGCCACCAATGATATTCACTATCTGAATAAAGAAGACTATGAAGCCCATGATATTCTCCTTTGTATTCAAACAGTAACCAACTTAGATGATCCCAAGCGCTTAAAATTTGCTACCAATAAATTCTATTTTACCTCCCCGGAAGAAATGAAACAAAATTTTTCCCAAATTCCTCAAGCTATAGAAAATACTATTCAAATTGCCGAAAAATGTAATCTGGAAATTAATTTCAAACAAGCCCAGCTACCAAAATTTGAAGTACCACCGAACTATACGGTTAATAGTTATTTAAAAGAGCTCTGTTATGCAGGTCTTAAACGGAGATTTAATGAAGTAAGTAACGAATTAAAAGAAAGATTGGAATATGAACTTTCAGTGATCGAAAAAATGGAATTTTCTACTTATTTTTTGATTGTCTGGGATTTCGTAAGATATGCCAAAGAGAATAAAATAATGGTTGGGCCGGGAAGGGGGTCCTCGGCGGGTAGCCTGGTGGCTTATTGTTTGAATATCACCGATATCAATCCTATAGATTATGGATTGCTTTTTGAAAGATTTTTAAATCCAGAAAGAATAAACATGCCTGATTTCGATATCGATTTTTGTTATGAGAGAAGGGGAGAAGTTATCGATTATGTCTCTAAAAAATATGGCTCCGATCGTGTTGCTCAAATTATTACCTTTGGAACAATGGCCGCCCGAGCAGTAGTTCGAGATGTGGGGAGGGCGCTGGGAATTCCTTATGCCCAGGTAGATACTATTGCTAAATTAATTCCCTGGGAACCCAATATTACCATTGAGAAGGCTCTGGGTATGGAAAGTCGGCTTAAGGAATTGATGAAAAAAGATAAAAAAGTGAATAGGTTAATCAGCATTGCCTCTGTTTTAGAAGGATTGGCCAGACATGCTTCTATCCATGCTGCGGGTATAGTAATCTCTGAAAAACCTTTAGATGAATATATTCCTTTACAAATTACTATTGAGGGAGAAATATGCACTCAATTTGCCATGGAAGAATTAGAAGAGCTAGGCCTTTTAAAAATGGACTTTTTAGGTTTGCGTACTTTGACCGTAATCAGTGATACCTTAAAAATTTTAAAACGCACTCAAAATAAATCAATAGATATAGCTGATCTCCCCTTAGATGATCCGGAAGTTTACGAGATGCTCTCGCGTGGTGATTGTGCTGGTATCTTTCAATTAGAAAGTGAAGGAATGAGAGATCTAGTCAAAAAATTAAAACCAGAGAGTATTGAAGATATTGGTGCTCTTTTAGCTTTATATCGACCTGGTCCCCTGGGAAGTGGCATGATTGAAGATTTCATTAATCGGAAGAAAGGAATAGTGAAGATTACTTACCCTCATCCACTTTTAGAACCCATATTGAAAGAGACTTACGGAGTAATAGTATATCAGGAACAGGTAATGAAAATTGCCAGTGAGTTAGCTGGTTTTACCCTCGGTCAAGCTGACATATTGCGGAAGGCTATGGGAAAGAAACAAAAAGCGGTAATGGAAAAACAAAGAGAACTCTTTATCAAAGGAGCTCAGAAAAATAATATCAGTAAGAGTGTAGCCACGGAGATCTTTGATTTAATTACTTACTTTGCCGGATATGGCTTTAATAAGTCACATAGTATTTCTTATGCCTTCATCTCTTATCAAACTGCTTATCTGAAAACCCATTTTCCGGTGGAATATATGGCTTCTTTGTTGACCAGCGTTATGGGAAATGATGAAAAAGTAGCCCTGTATATTAAAGAATGTAAAAATATGCAGATTGATATTTTACCTCCCGATATTAACCAGAGTCTGGTAAATTTTACAGTAGTAGGGAAGAATTCTATTCGTTTTGGATTGGCAGCGATAAAAAATGTAGGCGAAAAAGCGGTGGAAAATATTATTCAAGAACGCAAAAAGAACTCTTCTTTTCGTTCTTTACTTGATTTTTGCTCCCGCCTGGACTTAAGATTGGTTAATAAAAGAGTAATAGAAAGTTTAATTAAGTGTGGTGCTTTTGATTCACTTGGTTTTAAGAGATCACAGCTTTTAGAGGTGCTGGATAGTTGCTTAAGAAAGAGCCAGGAATTACAAAAAGGTCAAAAGGAGGGGCAGACCTCCCTTTTTGACTTACTCCAGGTACCCGTAAAACAAGATATAAAAGAAAATACTTTTCTAGAAACAATTCCTGATATTCCAGAATTTACCCGGAATGAGTTACTGGCTATGGAAAAGGAGCTATTAGGATTATATATTTCTTATCATCCCTTACAAGATTATAAAGATAAATTACAGGAAATAATCAATTTTACTTCCGCTGATTTAGAGACTTTGCCAGATAAAAGTAAGATTATCTTGGGTGGAATTATTAATAATATAAAAAGAAAGAGCACTAAAAATGGAAACCTGATGGTCTTTGTTAATTTAGAAGACCTGGAAGGAGTAGTCGAAGTGATAGTTTTTCCCAAGATTTATGAACAATATAAGGAGAGTATACGAAAAGAGGAAATAGTCATAGTAAAAGGCCGGGTAGATATCTCAGAAGGAAAGATCAAGGTACTGGCGGAAGAAATATACCCTCTGGAAGAATACTGGAAGGAAAGAGCTACCCATTTTCCAAAGAGGGGTAAAAACAATAAAGGAAATAATTTAGCAGAGCTACATCTAACAATTAATTTGGCTAATAAACAGCCTGATTTTTTATGGGAGTTAAAAGAGATTTTTAATACTCATTCCGGGAACGATCGGGTATATTTCCATTTTGTAGATAAAGGTAGGAATATAGTCCAGGCTATCGATAAAAAATATTCAGTCCATATTAATCCTGAGTTAATTTCCCATCTCCAAGAGATTCTGGGAAAGGAAGCAGTATGGATAGAAGAAGAGGAAAATAAATAAAATTTTTCTTTGAGGTTAATTAAGGTGTGGAAAGTTATTTATGTAGCAAGAGATATTAATATGGCCAAGAATATTGAAAAATTATTAAAAGAAAAGGAAATTGCCGTTACTTTAAAAAAATTGGAAATAGCTCAAGATGACCTGGATGGGAATGTAGAAGTTCTGGTACCTCAATGTGAAGTTGAGGAAGCCCTCAACTTAGTGAATAGAACTTTACTTTCCCATGAGGAATTTGATGAAGAGCGGGAGTAATGGTGCCGAAGGTCGGAGTCGAACCGACATGAGCTTTGAGGCTCGCTGGATTTTGAGTCCAGTGCGTCTACCAATTTCGCCACTTCGGCTGGAATAGCTTATCGGTAAAAAAAATTATAATTTAACTTATCCCTATTGTCAAGAAATTAAGGAAATAAAATGGATTTAGAAAAGAGAAAAAAGTTTATTATTCTTGATGGGCAGGGTATACTCTATCGCACTTTTTATGCCCTCCCCTCCTTAACCACTTCATTTGGTCAAATAATTAATGCAGTATACGGATTTACGGTTATACTCAACAAATTACTTGAAGAGGAAAATCCTGATTACATTACCATCGCCTTTGACACTGCCGCGCCCACTTTTCGCCATAAAGAATTTAAAGAATATAAAATTCATCGCCCTAAGATGCCTGAAGAGTTGTGTAGTCAAATTCCCCTGGTTCAGGAAGTTATTCAGGGTTACAATATTCGTATCTGTTCTCGGGAAGGATATGAGGCAGATGATATTATCGGAACTTTAGTAAAAGAAGCAGAAAGAAGAAATTTTCAAACTTTAATTGTTACTGGAGATAAAGATGCTCTTCAGCTTATTTCTCCTCTTACCAGGGTAATGAATACCATAAAAGGAGTCAGTGAGGTAGAAGTTTATGATCAGGATAGCATCCTGAACAAGTATGGCCTTGAGCCAGAGAGGATAGTGGAAATTATTGCTTTAAAAGGGGATCCTTCCGATAATATTCCAGGGGTTCCTGGTATAGGAGAGAAGATCGCCTTAAATTTAATTTCAAAATTTGGGAATCTGGATAATCTATTTAAAAATATTGAACAGGTTACCCCTGTTTCTCTGAGAGATAAGTTAAAAGAGTATCAAGAGCAAATCTTCTTGAGCAAGAAATTAGCTACCATTATTACCGATGTGCCTTTAGATTATAATTTTGATGATTTTAGAATTTCCCTCCCCAATTATGAATTATTATTGAAGATATTTAAGAAACTAGAGTTCAAAAATTTAGTGCAAAAGATTTCAGAAAAGTTTAATTCCAGGGAAGGCGGGGTAAAGTATAACCTAATCGAGACAGAAGAACAATTAAAGGAATTACTCTTGCTCTTGGAGAGAGAAAAATATTTTTCTTTTCAGTTGCTCACCTCTTCACCACCGGTCATTACTGGTAAAATACTGGGGATATCGCTTAGTTTTAAAAATAATAAAAATTTCTATCTCCCGGTTACTGCAGATAATTTAGTGGAGGGAGCAAAATATCATTTTCTGAAGGAGGGTATTAAAAAATTAGCTCCTTTTTTTGAAGATAAAGAAATTTTTAAAATCGGTTATAATCTAAAAGATATTTTTATCCTTTTAAACCATTACCAAATAGAATTAGAGGGAGATATCTTTGATATCCTGATCGCAGCTTACTTATTGGATCCCTCCCAAAAAGACTATGCTTTACCCAATCTGCTCTGGGAATATCTAGGATATTTCCAGAATAAGAAAGTAAAAGATAGTAAGAATATTCACCAGAGTGTGGAAGATATCTGTCAAACTACTCATCAGATGCTTGAATTAAAAGAGGTTTTAGAGAAGCAGCTCAAAGAAAAAGAATTGCTCGCTCTGTTTAAAGATATTGAATTGCCCTTGAGTAGAGTATTAGCCCGTATGGAAATCAGAGGATTCAAATTAGATATCGATTTTTTGAGAGACTTGTCCGAACAGATAAATTTATACTTAAAGGGACTGGAAGAAAAAATTTATCACTTAGCCGGTTGTAAATTCAATCTTAATTCTCCCAAACAGTTAAGCAAGATACTCTTTGAAGAATTAAAGCTACCTGTTATCAAGAAGAGCAAAACTGGTCCCTCTACTGATTCCTTTGTCTTGAATACCCTAGCTCCTCAGCATAAGATCATTGCCTTTCTTTTAGAGTATCGAGAATTAGAAAAGTTAAAGAACACCTATATAGATAAATTACCCCTTTTAGTGAATAATCAAACTAAACGCATTCATACTTCCTTTCATCAAACTATTACCTCTACTGGTAGACTAAGTAGTAGTGATCCTAATCTGCAAAATATTCCTATTCGAACTGAAATGGGGAAAAAGATAAGAAGGGCTTTTGTTGCCGAAGAGAATTTTATCCTCTTATCCGCGGATTATTCCCAGATTGAGCTTCGTATTTTAGCTCATTTATCTGGGGATAGGATTCTTAAAGAAGCATTTATCAGGAATGAAGATATCCATGCTCGAACTGCTTCTGATATATTTGAACTGGAACCAGATTTAATTAATGAGAAGATGAGAAGAATGGCGAAGACCATTAATTTTGGAATAATTTATGGGATGAGTAGTTATGGTTTAGCCCAGAGCCTGGGAATCAGTAGAGAAGAAGCAGAAAATTATATCTACCATTATTTTCAAAAATTTCCCGGAGTTAAAAAGTATATTGAGGACCAAAAAGAAGTAGCCAGAAAGAATGGTTATGTTCTTACTTTACTAAATCGAAGGAGATATCTAACCGGAATAAATAGCCCGGATAAAAATATTCGCGAGTTTAACGAAAGGATAGCTATTAATACACCTATTCAAGGCAGTGCAGCAGACTTGATCAAACTGGCGATGATAAAAATTGATCAGGAGATTCAGAAAAGAAGATTAAAAAGCAGATTAATCCTGCAGATACATGATGAGTTAATCTTGGAAGTGGAGCAAAAAGATATAGAAGAATTAAAAAAATTAGTTAAAGATATTATGGAAAATGCTTTAGATTTATCCATACCTCTAGTGGTGAATCTAAAGACAGGAAGTAATTGGGCTGAACTTAATTAAAAAAGGATAAAGAGAATTGAGTATTATCTTCGCTAATCAGAAAAGGTGGGGATGGAATATTATTCATATTCTGGTTAGCCTTTTCTTGAAACTTTCTTGGGATTTTCTTCCCTATATTAAGGAGGCAGAGTTTTGATTATCGGACTTACAGGTGGAATTGGTAGTGGAAAGAGTACAGTAGCCCGAATGTTTCAGGAATTGGGAGCAGAAATTCTTGATGTGGATAAAATTGGACACCAGACCATATTGCCCTACACCCCAGCCTGGAAAAAGATAGTCGCTCTCTTTGGGAAAGAGATTTTACAGAAGGACCAGAGAATAGATAGAGAAAAGTTGGGACAGATAGTCTTTGATGACTATCGATTATTAAAAAAATTAAATGCCATTACTCATCCAGAAATAATCAAATTAGTAAAAGAGAAGATTAATCAGATAAAAAGTAAAAACAGTAAAAAGGATTCTGATAAAAGTATATTAATAATAGATGCTGCCTTAATCTTCGAAGCTAAAATTGCCAGCCTTATGGATAGAATAATCGTCGTTTATGTTAAGGAAGAAGAACAGATTAGGCGGTTGAGTCTGAGAAGCCATCTATCCCAAGGGGAAATCTTAAAAAGGATTAGAGCTCAGATTCCCCAAGAAAAAAAGATTAGAATTGCTGACTATATCATAGATAATAATTATTCTTTAGATAATACCCGAGAACAGGTACGAAAAATCTGGGCAGAGCTTACCACTTGAGGGCATTGGTTAAGAAATGGAAAGAGTAAAGGAGGAATAATAATGGACCTTACTAAAGTTATCCAGGCAGCAAAAGGGGAAATCAAGTCAGATTTATTATTAAAAAATGGAAAGGTAATCAATGTTTTTTCTGGAGAGATTTATAATACCGATGTGGCAATATATCAAGATTTCATTGTAGGAATGGGAGAGGGCTATGAAGCTAAAGAAATAATTGATATTTCTAACCGATATCTATCTCCTGGATTTATAGATGGACATATTCATTTAGAAAGTTCAATGGTCAGAGTCGCAGAATTTGCCAAGAAAGTAGTTCCTCTCGGGACAACTTCAGTTATTATTGATCCCCATGAAATTGCTAATGTACTTGGATTAGAAGGCATCCGGTATATGCTAGAATCTAGCAAATATGTTCCCCTGGATGTTTTTTTGATGCTCCCTTCCTGTGTACCTGCCTCCTCACTGGGGGATTCGGGAGCCCATTTGGGAGTTAACGACCTTTATCCTCTTTTAGATGAAAAATGGGTCTTAGGGTTAGGAGAGATGATGAATTTTCCTGGAGTTTTAAACCAGGACCCTGAAGTATTAAATAAAATAAGTGTATCTACCCATAAATGTATAGATGGTCATGCCCCAGATTTATCAGGAAAAGAACTCTGTGCATATATTGCTGCCCAGATTAGATCTGATCATGAATGTACTACTACAAAGGAAGCTCAGGAAAAGATGAGATTAGGTATGTATATCATGTTAAGAGAGGGTTCAGTCACCAAGAATTTGAATGACCTGCTCCCTCTGGTGAATCAGAATAATTCCCGAAGATGTTTCTTTTGCTGCGATGATCGTCATCCTAAAGACTTAATCCAAGAAGGACATATAAATTATTTAATTAAAACCACTCTGGAAAAAGGTGTTGACCCGGTAACCGCCATTCGTCTGGCTACTCTAAATACAGCTGAATATTTTAAATTAAATAATCGGGGAGCTATTGCCCCCGGTTATATTGCTAATCTGGTAGTCTTTGATAATTTTAAGGATTTTAATATACTTCAAGTCTTTAGGAAGGGGAAACTGGTAGCGGAGAAAGGAAGATTAAAAAAATTAGAAAATCAACCCTTAGATGTTCCGATTAGAGGGTCGGTGAATATAAAAAATTTAGCTCTGGAAGATTTTAAGATTTTAGCTCGAGGGAGAAAATGCAGGATAATTAAACTGTTTCCTCATAGTATCATCACCGAAATGGATATCGATACTCCAAAAATTGTCAATAATTTGGTATTCCCCGATCTGAAAAGGGATATTTTAAAGATTGCTGTAGTTGAGAGGCATCATGCCTTTCCCCAGGTAAGTTTAGGTTTAGTAAAAGGATTTGGTCTTAAGAAGGGAGCCATAGGTTCCTCGATAGCCCATGATTCTCATAATATAATAATGGTAGGGACCAATGATCGAGATATGTTAAAGGTGGGTAAATATATTGCCACTATGGGAGGAGGTTTAGCTATCGCCGTAGATGAAGAGATTGTGGGTTCTTTACCTTTGCCCATTGCTGGATTAATGTCTGATCGACCCCTCCTGGAGGTTAAAGAAAAAATGGACTGCCTGGATATAATATCTAAAGATTTGGGAATTACTGTAGATAATCCTTTTATGTATCTGGCTTTTCTTTCCCTGGAGGTTATTCCCTATCTTAAAATTACCAATAAGGGTTTAGTTGAGGTAAATAAATCGAAGATAGTAGATTTATTTATCGAGTAATTATGCCCCCGGATAAGAGCATAATAGTGGGAACCTATTCTAATCTACCTGATTAAAATTTTACCGAGAATGATTATTTCCCTTTCCTCATTCTACTTGATAATATTTTCTAGCTTCACTACCTTGGAAGATATAAATTAAATATTTATTTATCCCTTTATGGAAGAGGCTATTAAGTGTATAATATTTAGAGATTTAATTGAGATGAAATATTTATTAATCTGATTATTTAGTGGGCAAGGTTCAAGAGAAATGGAATCCTCTTTTCAATTAATAGCAGATTATTCTCCTCAGGGAGATCAACCACAAGCTATTCAAAAGTTGATAGAAGGAATAAAAAAGGGTTATCAGTTTCAAACTCTACTGGGAGTGACGGGATCGGGGAAAACCTTTACTATGGCTAATGTAATTGAGAAGGTTCAATTGCCCACCCTGGTTATTTCGCATAATAAAACACTTGCTGCTCAATTATGCAATGAATTCCGTTCTTTTTTCCCTTATAATGCGGTAGAATATTTTGTAAGTTATTACGATTATTATCAACCGGAAGCTTATCTACCCCGGACGGATACCTATATTGAAAAAGATTCCTCTATCAATGAAGAGATAGATAGATTAAGACTTTCGGCCACCAGCTCTTTGTTACAAAGGAGAGATGTAATTATCGTAGCCAGTGTATCCTGTATCTATGGGCTCGGTTCCCCGGAAGATTATAAAGACCTGGTATTAATTCTGGAGAAGGGTAGTCTATGTCCTCGAGAGAGAATTATAGAAAAATTAATTGATATCCATTATGAAAGAAACGATATTGATTTTCATCGGGGCACTTTTAGAGTTCTGGGAGATGTGATTGAGATATTTCCCTCTTACCTGGAATATGCCTTTCGTATAGAATTATGGGGTGATGAAGTAGAGGTACTTGCGGAGATAGATCCTTTAACTGGAAAGGTGATTACCCGGAAAGAAAAAATAATCATCTATCCGGCTAAACACTTTGTTACTACCCGGGATAAATTAGAAAGGGCAATCTTATCAATTCGAGAAGAACTACAGCAAAGATTACTTGGCTTGGAAAAAGCAGGAAAATTACTGGAAGCCCAGAGATTGAAACAAAGAACAGAATACGACCTGGAGATGTTAAGTGAATTGGGATACTGTAATGGAATAGAGAATTATTCTCGTCACCTCAGTAACAGAAGGGAGGGGGAACCACCCGCTACCTTACTAGATTATTTTCCGGATGATTTTTTAATGATTATTGATGAATCTCATGTGACTATCCCTCAACTCAGGGGGATGGTTCACGGGGACCGCTCCAGAAAATATAATTTAGTAGAATATGGCTTTCGTTTACCTTCTGCTTATGATAATAGGCCTCTATACTTTAAGGAAATTGAGAGATATATGAAAAAAGTCCTCTTTGTCTCGGCTACTCCTGCTCAATATGAGTTAGAGAAAAGTCAACAGGTAGTTGAACAGATTATCCGACCGACCGGATTAGTTGACCCGGAAGTTATTCTTAAACCTGCCCGGCATCAGATAGATAGTCTAATTAGTGAGATTAAGAAAAGAACAGAAAAAGGAGAAAGAGTACTGGTCACTACCTTGACTAAGAGGATGGCGGAAAATTTAGCGGAATATTTAGAAGAAATTGATATAAAGGTTAGGTATTTGCACTCAGAAATAGATACTTTAGAGAGAATAAATATTCTAAGAGATTTAAGATTAGGTAAATTTAATGTCTTAGTAGGAGTGAATCTTTTAAGGGAAGGGTTGGATTTACCAGAAGTCTCCCTGGTAGCGATTCTGGATGCAGATAAAGAAGGATTTTTGAGATCAGAGACTTCTTTAATTCAGACTATGGGGAGGACTGCTCGTCATATTAACGGAACGGTAATACTTTATTGCGAGAACATTACTGGGTCTATAAAAAGGGCGGTGGAAGAGACTAACCGAAGAAGGAGAATTCAATTAGAATATAATAAGAAATATCAGATAATTCCTCGATCCATTACTAAACCAATCCAGGAGTTCAGTCAAGGAGAAGAGATAAAAAGTTATCCCTTAGTTTCTTTAATTAAAGAAGAGAAAGAAAAATATTTAAACCAGAATAGTTTAAACTTATTAATCGATTCACTATCCAGAGAAATGAAAAAGGCGGCGAAAAATCTGGATTTTGAACAGGCTGCCTTACTTCGCGATGAGATTAGGAGATTAAAGAAAGAAAAGACCCTCTTTGGAGGAATAAGATAGAGAATATTCTTGGTTATTCAGTAGTCAGTAAAGCGAATTTATTGTTTCTCTACTAACTACTAACTAAGAACTAAATATTCATTATTATCGGATAGGAGAGCTAATCAGTGGTTCAGAATAAGATAATCATTAAGGGCGCTAGAGAGCATAATTTAAAAAATATAAATTTAGAGATACCCAGAAATAAACTGGTGGTAATAACCGGATTAAGTGGTTCAGGAAAATCATCATTAGCCTTTGATACCATTTATGCTGAGGGTCAGAGGAGATATCTCGAATCATTATCCTCTTATGCCCGCCAGTTTATAGAGAGAATGAGAAAACCAGATGTAGATTATATAGAAGGTCTGTCTCCCGCCATTTCTATTGACCAGAGAAAAGCCAGTAAGAATCCCCGTTCGACTGTAGGGACTATCACTGAAATATATGATTATTTAAGACTCATCTTTGCTCGGATTGGAGTACCCCATTGTCCGGAATGCGGTCGAATAATCTATCGTCAGACCATTGAACAGATGGTAGATCAGATCCTCAATATTCCAGAAGGGGAAAGAATACAGATTTTAGCTCCGGTGGTGCGCTTTAAAAAAGGCGAACATAGGAAGATTTTAGAGGAGATCCAGAAGAAAGGGTTTGTTCGGGTGAGAGTCGATGGAGAGATTTATGAAATAGAAGATGAAATAAAAATGGATAGATACAAGAACCATAATATTGAAGTCATAGTGGATAGATTAATTATAAAACCAGAAATATCCACCCGGCTAGCCAGTTCTCTAGAGACTGCTCTTAACCTGGGGGAAGGATTGGTAATAATCAGTATAGAGGGACAAGAAGAAAGAATTTTTAGCACCCAATTTTCCTGCCCCCATTGTGGGATAAGTTTACCAGAAATTACCCCCCGTATATTTTCCTTCAATAGTCCATATGGAGCCTGTCCAGAATGTGGTGGTTTAGGAATTAAAATGGAGTTTGATCCAGAATTGATTGTTCCAGACCAAGAAAAATCTATTTTACAGGGTGCATTAATTCCCTGGGGTGAAATAAAAGGAAAATATTTGTATCATCTATTAAAAGGAGTCGCAGATTTTTATGGATTTAGTCTAGACGAACCCTTTTCTCATTTAAAACCAGAAATAAAAAACATTATTTTGTATGGCTCAAAAGATAGAATACCTTTTAAATATAGCAACAATCAGGAAAATACTTACTGGTTCCATGAAGGTTGTTTTGAAGGGATTGTCAATAATTTAAAGAGAAGATACCGGGAATCTCGATCAGAATATATCCGCACAGAGATACAGAAGTATATGGCTATTCAGAATTGTCCCTCCTGTCAGGGAAAGAGATTACGCCCGGAAAGTTTAAAGGTGACTATTGAAGGTTTTTCCATTGCTGATGTGTCGGATTGGTCAATTAAAAGATGTTATAATTTTTTTTGCCAATTAAAACTTACCGAAAGGGAACTTTTAATCTCCCAGCAAATACTGAAAGAGATAAAAAGTCGCTTAAACTTTTTAATTAATCTGGGATTGGACTATTTGACTTTATCTCGAGCATCTTCTACTTTAGCCGGGGGAGAAAACCAACGAATTCGCTTAGCTACTCAGATTGGCACCAGTTTGACCGGGGTGTTGTATATCTTAGATGAGCCCAGTATTGGATTACATCAAAGGGACAATCATAAACTTTTGGAAGCCCTAATAAAATTAAGGGATTTAGGGAATACAGTTATAGTTATTGAACATGATGAAGATACCATGAGGATGGCAGATTATATTGTAGACCTTGGCCCAGGAGCCGGGATTCATGGGGGTTATGTAGTTGGCGAGGGATCCTGTCCGGATATCATGAATAATTCTGATTCTATTACCGGAAGATATTTGAGTAATCTAAACAAAATTGATTTACCTACCCAAAGAAGGAAGGGAAATGGAAAGTACTTAAAGATATGGGGAGCCAGACAGTATAATTTAAAAAATATTAATGTAGCTGTGCCTCTGGGCACCTTTACCTGTATTACTGGTGTATCTGGCTCGGGAAAGAGTACCTTGATTGAGGAAATAATATATAAAGCCTTATTAAAAGAGATTTATCATAGTAGAGTGCAGCCTGGTATTTATGAACGAATCGAAGGAATTGAAAATATAGATAAAGTAATTATTATTGATCAATCTCCTATTGGCAGGACTTCTCGCTCTAATCCTGCTACTTATACCGGAACCTTTACTCCGATTAGAGAGGTCTTTGCCCAGACCAAAGAAGCACGAATAAGGGGATACAAAGAAGGGAGATTCAGCTTCAATCTGAAGGGAGGAAGATGTGAAGCCTGTCAAGGGGGAGGAATTATCAAAATAGAGATGTATTTTTTACCTGACCTCTATATCCCCTGTGAAGTGTGCAAAGGAAAGAGATTTAATCGCGAAACTTTGGAGATTAAATATAAAGGAAAAAATATAGCTGAAGTATTAGATATGACCGTCGAAGAAACTTTAGAATTCTTTCAAGGTATCCCTGCTCTAATTCAAAAATTAAGCACTTTATATGAAGTAGGATTGGGATATATTAAATTAGGACAATCGGCTACTACCTTATCAGGAGGAGAAGCTCAACGGGTAAAATTAGCCAGGGAATTAAGCAATAAGAGTACGGGAAGGACTATCTATCTTTTGGATGAACCCACTACTGGCTTACATTTTGACGATGTAAAGAAATTACTAAATGTTTTACATCGTCTGGTTAATTCCGGGAATACCGTTTTGATCATAGAACATAATTTAGAGGTAATAAAATCCGCCGACTATATTATTGATCTTGGTCCAGGAGGAGGAGAGGAGGGGGGCAGAGTAGTGGCAACTGGTACCCCCGAGGAAATATCTCGCTCTAATCAATCTTTTACTGGAAGATTTTTAAAGAAAAAATTGCTTTAATCTTTAAATCTAAGTTAATCTCTTGCTTATCCTGCTTAAGGATAATTTTTTCATTACCTTACCTGAAGAGAAAAGAAAGACATATGGAACTAAAATCTAAGATAAAAAAATTACCTGAAACCAGTGGAGTATATTTTTTTAAGAATAAAAAAAATCAGGTTTTATATATCGGGAAGGCAAGTTCTTTACGAAATCGAATTACTGCTTATTTTACTAATATTGATCACCTTTCCCCCAAAATAAATAAAATGGTTCAGGAGATTAACGATATAGAATACATTACTACTTCTTCTGAGATAGAGGCACTGCTCTTAGAGAGTAAAATGATCAAGCAATATAATCCCTATTACAATTCCCAACTAAAAGATGATAAGAGCTATCCTTATATCCAGATTACTGGAGGCGATGATTTTCCTCAAATATTATTCCATCGGAAATTAAAACAGGAAGAAAAAGATAATCAATCTCTTTATTATGGACCGTTTGTTGATGCGGATGCTACCCGAAAAGCTATAAAGATATTGAGAAAAATCTTTAAAGTGAGAGGATGCAGTAAGAGTAGATTTAATCAGGGAAAAGTTTGTTTAGATTATCAAATAGATCTCTGCTCTGCTCCTTGTGTCGGTTTGATTGGAGTTCAGGAATATCATAAAAAAGTGAAGGAAATCTGTTTATTTCTGGAAGGAAGACAAAAAAAGTTATTGTCTCAGCTTTATAGAGAAATGAAAAAAGAATCTCTTAACTTAAATTTTGAGAAAGCAGCTAAAATAAGAGATGAAATAAAATCTATTGAAGAGATATTAACTGTTCCTCATCAGGATTTCCTACCCTGGAATTTTCCAGGAGGATATGGAGTAAAAAGATTAAGAGAAGAAGAAGAGAAAGAGATAAAAGAAGGAGAAGAAGCGCTAGGCGATTTAAAGAAGAGATTAAATTTAGATAAACTACCTATAAGAATTGAGGCTTTTGATATATCTAATATTCAGGGTAATCTGGCTGTAGGTTCTTTAATTGTATTTGAAAAGGGGAGACCGCATAAACAGGATTATCGGAGATTCCGAATAAAAGAGGTAAAATTTGCTGATGATTATGCTATGTTACAGGAAGTTACTGAAAGAAGATATAAAAAACTAATCCAGGAAGGAGGAAAACTGCCCGATTTAATCCTTGTTGATGGAGGTAAGGGCCAGCTTGCTGCGGTAAATTATATTCTGAAGAAATTAGCTTTAGAAATTCCCTTATTTAGCCTGGCTAAAAGAGAAGAAGAAATTTTTAGGATAGGAAGTAGTGAGCCGATTATCCTACCTACTGATTCTCTTTCTCTACTTTTCATGCAAAGAATTAGAGATGAAGCTCATAGATTTGCCTTAGCTTATCATAGAAGAATTAGAGATAAAGAAGTAAAGGCATCTAAATTAGATATAATACCAGGAATCGGTGAGAAAAGAAAAAAGTTATTATTAAGATATTTTTCCAGTATAGAAGAAATAAAGAAGGCATCGATTACTGAAATAAGTAAAGTCCCGGGTATTGGGGAAAAGGTCGCCCAGAGAATTAAGACCATTTTGGAGGTAAGGAAATGATTATATCCTTTGAAGGTAAGAAACCACAAATTAATCCAGAAGCTTTTATCGCGGAAAGTGCCACCCTAATCGGGGAAGTGATAGTAATGAAAAATGCCAGTATCTGGTATAATGTAGTTCTACGAGGAGATATCGCTCCCATTATCATTGGAGAAGATACCAGCGTCCAAGATGGTAGTGTAATTCATTGTTCTGCAGGGATGCCCACCAGGGTGGGAAATAAGGTAACCATTGGTCATCAGGTGGTTCTTCATGCCTGCCAGATTGAAGATCACTCTTTGATTGGAATAGGGGCGATAGTTTTAGATGGAGCGAAAGTAGGAGAGTATTCCGTAATAGGAGCAGGAGCATTAGTTACTCCCGGCACCCAGGTGCCCCCTCGTACTATGATGATGGGAATTCCAGCTAGAGTAGTAAGGACGCTTACAGATGAAGAGATATTAGAAATAGAGAATCATGGAAAAGGATATGTAGAGCTGATAAAAAAATATACAATAAATCTCTCTTCTTAGTTAGTAATTTTGTCCCAGAATTTTTTAAGGGAAATAAGAATTTATTTGTAAATTTTTTATAAAATTAGTTATAATAGATTAAATATTAATTCTCTGGGAAAAAGATTTGTTTTAGTGAACAGGAAAATTAAAATAAAAAAAATAGATTAATCTTAGACAAGAGGTTATATTGATTAATGAGGGAAAAATTATGAAAAATAAGTCAGTCGCGGATCTGGCCTATGAAATATTAAATAAATATAATAAACCCCTACATTATAGAAAGATAACCGAAGAATTAATTAAGATAAAGCCCTTAAAGATTAAAGAACCTTACTATACGGTGAATGCTTCAATGAGTGGAGATAAGAGGTTCATGCGCACAAAAAGAGGAATCTGGGGTTTGGTTAAATGGAAATATAAGGATGCGAATATAAAATATTCTCTTACCAGTTATTGCTTGAAAGATGGAACTATCTTTTTGAGCAGTTATATAAAGCCATATTTTCCAAAGGATGAAAAGGGAGCAGAGATTGTTTTTATAGACAGAGAGGGGGAAGAAATAGAGGCCTTTGTAAACTATGAAGTTAACCGTATCTTTGGGTTGAAAAAATGGTATGAAAAAAAGAAATTAAAGATTAACGATATTATTTATATTGGATTAATTGATTATGATCGAAAGAGATACTTTTTAGTAACTGAAAATGAGACTATTGGAGAGTCTTCGGAGAATTTAGAGGAAAAGATCATAAAAGTTTTAGAAGAAGAAGGGCAACCTTTGGCCTATAAAGAATTATGTAACCGGGTTCTGGAATTCAGTGGAAATAATCATAACTTATTTCAGCACTCCCTCTTGGATATTTTAAAGAAGAATAAGAGATTTATCTGTGAAAAAGAGGATTACTGGGGATTATTCGATTGGCTTAATGAATTTAAAAAATTAGAATATGAACTATGGAATCCCGAAAACAATGACCAGTTTAAGGAAGCAATTTTAAAGGCCTTTAAATTTTTGGGTTATGAAAGTTCTTTGGTCTCAAAAGGAAAGTCTTCTTTTATTCTGGCTAAGGCTATGCTGGATTATAAAACCTACCATTTAATTCTGGATGGAATAATTAATCATAATTCCGACACCCAAGAATTCCCTGAATATTTATCTGGAGAGGGCTTAAAAATGGTAAAGGAGAATTTCGAGGCAGATTTTTTTGTGCTTATCGCTCCTGCTTTTGATTATTCCCGAATGGCAGAATATGTTCAGAAAAATAATCTGATTTTATTTGAACTAAAATGGCTACATTCTATTCTCCAGGAGCATCAACATCTACCTTTTTCTTTAATCAGCTTAAAGAATATTTTTTTAGAGCCCAATAATATTGAATCCGCAATTGAGAACTTAATTAAGCAAAGAGAGATGACCTATCGAAAAATAAGCTTAATTAATCTGGTTATTAAAGTTTTAGATGAAAATAAAAATCGCAAATTATATCTTAATCCAGAATCTTTAACCAGGATAGTGAACCAGAAAAAAATAAATGGTATCAACTTTGAAGACACCCTCGTACCTGAAGTAGAAGGATTATGTAGGTTACTTTCTCAGGAACCATTTAATCTTATCCAGCTTACCGAAGTGGGTAGTATCATATTAAATTTTCCCCTCGAACTGGCTAAAAAAAGGTTAGAACAAATTATTAATACAATATTTTACTTTACTTAAGAAATAGTTTTAATAAAGAGGAATTTTTAAAATAAGGAGAGGATGGCCAATGAGAATAAGGTGGTTAGGTCATGCATCTTTTTTAATTGAAAATGAAAGAGGAATTAGAATCATTACCGATCCTTTCGATGAAACTTTAGGCTATAAATTACCCCGTCTCCGGGCCCATATTGTCACAGTAAGTCATGAGCATTTTGATCACAATTATGTCCGAGGAGTAAAAGGGAAACCAGTAGTATTTAAAGGCGAAGTTCAGAGAGAATCCCACAAGATGCAATTTAGAGGAATCTCTTCCTATCATGACAGTGTTTGGGGAACAAAAAGGGGGGGGAATACTATCTTTCATATGCAGGTAGATGGTATAAATTTATGCCATTTAGGCGATTTAGGTCATATCTTAAGTAAAGATAAATTAGTAGAAATTGGTCTGGTAGATATCCTTTTTATACCGATTGGAGGATTTTATACCATAGATTATCAGCAAGCAACCCAGATTATGCAGGATATCCAACCCAAGATCACCATCCCCATGCATTATAAGACTGAGGTTATTAAGTTTCCTATAGATACATTGGAGCCATTTATCCAGGATAAAGATAAGGTAAAGCAGCTAAAGGATAAAGAGTTAGAAATTTTCCGGGAAAATTTACCCCTGGAGAATCAGATAATTATTTTACCTTGGGAATAATCAAAAGAGGATGAGTACCTTTTTAAATACTTTGTCTTACTCTATATAGGATAAATAAAATATACTACCTTAAAGAGGAGCAATATGACCAAATATATCTTTATTACTGGTGGAGTAGTGTCCTCCTTAGGTAAAGGAATATCTGCTTCCTCGATTGGAAGATTATTAAAGAGTAGAGGACTAAATATTTCCATCCAGAAGATTGATCCTTATATCAATGTAGATGCGGGGACAATGAATCCTTATCAACATGGTGAGGTCTTTGTCACTGAAGATGGGGCCGAAACAGATTTAGACTTAGGTCATTATGAAAGATTTATAGATAAAGATTTATCCGAGCAAAATAGTATAACTACTGGGAAAATATACCGTTCAGTAATTTCTAAAGAAAGAAAGGGTGACTTTTTAGGGGCAACTGTCCAGGTAATTCCCCATATCACGGATGAGATAAAGTCGAATATCCGGAAGGTTGGTGAGCTGGGGAAGGAGAAGGTCGATGTAATAATTGTTGAAATTGGTGGAACAGTAGGAGATATTGAAAGTTTGCCCTTTTTAGAAGCAATTAGGCAATTTAAAAAAGATGTAGGTAAAGAGAATGTATTGTATGTTCATGTAACTTTCATTCCCTATATCAAAGCGGCCAAAGAATTAAAATCGAAACCCACCCAGCATAGCGTGAAACAGTTAAGAGAGATAGGAATCCAGCCCGATATCGTTATCTGCCGTTCTCAGGCTAAACTTTCGGAAGAGGTAAAGAACAAAATATCATTATTTTGTGATATTAATAAAGAAGGAATAATTGAAGCCAACAATGTCAAGTCTATCTATGAAATACCAATAATATTTGAAAGACAGGGTTTAGGAGAATTAATTATAAAATCTTTAAATTTAAAATGTAATAAGCCCAAATTAGAAGAATGGAAAGCTATAGTAAACAAAATATATCATCCGCAGAGAGAAGTCTTAATCGGAGTAATAGGTAAATATGTTGGTTTAAAAGATGCCTATATCAGTATTACCGAAGCCCTCCTGCATGGCGGAATAGAAAATCTTTGTCGGGTCAAGATAAAGAAGATAGATGCGGATAAGATTAATCCTTTCTTAGCTTTTGAACTTTTAAAAGATTTGGATGGTATTTTAATTCCGGGTGGATTTGGAGGAAGGGGGATTGAAGGAAAGATTGCTACGGTAAAATATGCTCGAGAGAATAAAATTCCCTTTTTTGGAATTTGTATGGGCATGCAATGTGCGCTAATCGAATTTGCACGTCATGTTCTTCACTGGGAAGGTGCTAATAGCACCGAATTTAATAGTGCTACACCTTTCCCCATTTTTGATTTGCTTTCTGGGCAGAAAGATATTATCGAAAAGGGTGGAACAATGCGCCTGGGTGCTTATCCCTGTAAATTAGATAAAGATAGCAATGCTTTTCAAGCTTATGGAAAGGAAATAGTCTACGAAAGACACCGTCATCGCTACGAATTCAATGCTTTATATCAGCAGGAGTTTTCCCAAAAAGGGATCATATTTAGTGGAATATGTCCAGGATTAAACCTGGTGGAAATCATTGAGCTGCTAGATCATCCCTGGTTTGTGGGAGTTCAATTTCATCCTGAATTTAAATCGCGACCTAATCGTTCTCATCCTCTCTTTAGAGAATTTATTAAAAAAGCAATGGAAAATAAATACCACAAAAATAAACTTTGCTGAACTAATTTGAAGATAATAAAAATATTCATTATTTTTTTATCATAATCAGATCTTTCTTCATTTAAATTAACTGGATAAATTAAAAAAGAAGGTGAAAATATGCTTAATGCATTAATTTTGGCTGGGTCTAAGGAAAAAGGTCCTTTAGAGATTACTGCCCAGGTGGACAATAAGGCTTTGATAAGGTTTAATAATCGTCCGGTAGTAGATTACATTGTCGAGGCTTTGAATAATTCCCGGTACATTGATAAGATATTAATTGTAGGGCCAGAAGACCAGTTAAATCCCTTTTTTCGACCAAAGATAGAGAAAATTTTGAATCCGGGGGAGAGTATCTTAGAAAATTTAGAAAAAGCCATTAGTTATTTTAATACCTCTGATCCTCTATTAATTTTGACCTCCGATATACCACTAATTTCAGCTCAAGCTATTGATGAATTTATAAATATATGTTTGGAAAGAAACGCCTCTCTGGGTTATCCTATCATTACTAAAGAAGAAATTTTGCAGAAATACCCGGAAGCAAAAAGAACCTATGTAAGCATCAAAGATGGCACTTTTTGTGGTGGTAATATCATCTTAATGAAGCCGGAAATCTTTTACCAGAAAAAAGAGTTGATTGAAAATTTATATAAAAACCGGAAAGTAGCCTGGAAGTGGGCGGGGATATTTGGATGGAGTTTTATTTTAAAGTTTATCTTCAAAGGGATAACTATCCAGGAAGTAGAGGAAAAGGTATCTCAGTTGGTAGGGTTTAATTCTGTAGCGGTAAGGATTAGTTATCCCGAAGTAATGATGGACTTAGATAAAATCAGTGATTATCAGTTGATTAGAAAGTATTTAGAAAATTAGAATGGATTTTTTCTATTCTAGAAAAGAAAATTATTTAATATTGGAAAAATAATAAAAAATTATTTGTATTATTTGAAAAATGATGATAGAATATATTTGAAATATTAAAAAAACAATTCAAAGGAATGAAAATCCTCCATTACCCTCTATTTAAAAGAAATCAAATGCATATTTTTAATTTGCTTCAATAAAATAATTTAGATTAAAGGATTTATTAATTTTCTGAGAATATAATTTTAAGCAAAGGGAAAAGATTGATTAGCAGGATAGTTTTTTAGTCTCAAACAGTTTCTCATCATTGGGGTATTCTTTGATGCCACCAGAATAATTTTTGTCTAATTTTAAGTATATATTGAAAAAAGATTAAAAGGAGGCTTTATAAATTGTTGTTAACTGAATTAAAAGAAAAAAAGATGAGCGAGCTATGCAAAATTGCTAAGGAATACGACATCAACAATTTTTCCAGAATAAAGAAGAACGACTTAATCTTTAAAATTCTCCAGGCCGAAGCAGAAAAGAAAGGTTATATGTTCTCAGAAGGTATTTTAGAGATTATGGATGAAGGATTTGGATTTTTAAGAACTGGTGGTTATCTGCCCAGTGGAAATGACATATATATTTCACCGTCGCAAATCAAGAGGTTTAACCTAAGTAATGGAGACTTGGTTTCCGGGGAGGTACGTTCTCCTAAAGAAGGGGAAAGATATTACGCCTTGTTGAAAATAGAGGCAATAAACCATGAGGATCCTGAATTAGCCAAATCAAGAATTGATTTTGAAAACCTGACTCCTTTGTTTCCTGACCAGATGATTAAATTGGAATACAAAAGCGATGAATTATCTACCAGATTAATCGATATCTTCTCCCCTATTGGTAAGGGACAAAGAGGTTTAATTGTTTCTCCCCCTAAGGCAGGAAAGACTATTTTATTAGAAAAGATTGCTAATGGAATATCTCAAAACTATCCCGAGATAAATCTCATTATTTTACTTATAGATGAACGTCCGGAAGAAGTAACCGGAATCCAGCGCTCAGTAAAAGCAGAAGTGGTGAGTTCTACCTTTGATCAACCTGTTGATAATCATATTAAGGTAGCAGAAATAGTGCTGGAGAGAGCCAAAAGAATGGTAGAACAAAAACAGGATGTGGTAATTCTATTAGATAGCATTACCAGATTAGCCCGGGCTTATAATCAGAATATTCCTACCAGTGGTAAAACCTTATCCGGAGGAATAGACTCTAGTGCCCTATATTGGCCTAAGAAATTTTTTGGAGCTGCCCGAAATGTGGAGGAAGGAGGCAGTTTAACTATCTTAGCTACTGCCCTGGTAGAGACAGGAAGCAAAATGGATGAAGTTATCTTTGAAGAATTCAAAGGCACTGGAAACATGGAATTAAAATTAGATCGAGAACTGGCAGAAAATAGGATCTTTCCAGCTATAGATATTAAAAAATCTGGAACTCGCCGGGAAGAATTATTAATTCCCAATCAAAATCTACAGAAAATTTGGACCTTAAGAAGGGCTCTTTCTTCCCAATCTACTTTAGGAGCAGTTAGATTGGTAATAGATAAACTAAAGAAGACCAAGCACAATCAGGAATTTCTTGATTCTATTAAGGAACAGGATATATAGAATAAGAAAGGATAAGCTCTGTTATATTTGGTGAGATAAAAATTTTGACGAAGATTAAATCTTATGTTATTATATGTTTTTGAAAATTTATTCTAAAATAATTGGAAAGGAAAAAAGAGGTTAAAAATGAAAAAAGGTATTCATCCATCTTATTACAAATGTACGGTAAGTTGTGCCTGTGGAAATACTTTTGAAACTGGATCTACTAAAAAGGATCTTAAAGTAGAAATATGTTCTGTTTGTCATCCCTTTTTTACTGGTAAACAGAAGATTATCGATACCGCTGGAAGAGTAGAAAGATTCAATAAAAAGTATAATTTAGGCCAGGATCAGGAACAGCAAGAACCAACTGGAGAAGAGTAATTTTACTACTCTTAGGAAATTGAGATAATTAATCTATAATTTAAAAATGGTTCTTGATTTGCATAAAAAGATAAAGCTCAAGAAAAAGAAAGATAGACAGGATTAACAGAATGACCAAAAATACCCTGAGATTTATTGGAAAAGATTATCCTGCCCGCATCTCTTAGATATAGGAATAATAAGAAACAGAGCTTAATTAGGCTCTGTTTTTTTATAATTATGTTTAATCTCAAGAAATTAAATAATTGGGAGGCAAAATGATATGCAAAAGGGGAATCCAGTAGGCTGGATTGAAGTTATCTGTGGAAGTATGTTTAGTGGAAAGAGTGAAGAACTAATAAGAAGAGTACGTAGAGTTCAAATTGCCCGAAAAAAGGTGCAGGTCTTTAAACCAACCTTGGATAATCGCTATGCAGTACAATATATCTTTTCTCATAATGGTAGTAATATTGAAGCTATCAGTATTAATGAACCAAAAGAAATACTGGATAGATTAGACTCAGATACGGAAGTGGTAGCTATTGATGAGGCTCAATTTTTTAGCCAAGATATTGTTTCGGTATGTCAAAAATTGGCTGATGAAGGGAAGAGAGTAATTATTGCTGGTTTAGACCAGAACTTTCGAGGAGAACCCTTTGGCCCTATGCCTGATCTAATGGCTATTGCAGAATTTGTCAATAAATTACAAGCTATATGTATGGTCTGTGGTCAGGTGGCTTCTCGAACTCAAAGATTGGTTAATGGTAAACCGGCAAAATATGACGACCCGATAATTTTAATTGGAGCAAAAGAGACTTATGAAGCAAGATGCAGAAAATGTCACCAGGTTCCTCAAAATTAAAAGTTCTTTAAATTGAACTAATTAGATATCGCCCAACAAGGAGATTAATTTTATGCAGGTAAAGTTAATTAACTATACCAAAAATCCAGAGAAAATCATTGCTCAATCAGCTAGATTATGCTATTCTGCTCTGGATATTCAAGAATTATTTGAAAAATTAGACCCTCAATCTATTAAAAAAATAATTAAAAAGATAAAGAGATTGGGTCACTATTCAGTTTTGGAGCATGCAGTTTTCACTTTTGCCATAGAAGGAATTTCCCGGGTAACCTCCCATCAACTGGTCAGGCATCGACTTGCTTCTTTCTCCCAGCAGAGCCAAAGATATGTTAAAATAAGTCAGGAGGGATTTCCTTTCGTGATACCAAAATCAATTCTAGCTAATGATAAACTACACCATTTATTCTTAGAAACCATTAATCAATTAAAACAAACCTATGAGATATTAATTGAGAACGGGATTGAAATTGAGGATGCTCGATATATCTTACCTCAAGCGGTTACTACTAAAATGATTATTACCGCAAATGCCCGGGAATTACTTCATATCTTTAGATTAAGATGTTGTAATCGGGCACAATGGGAGATCAGGGAAGTTGCCCTGCAGATGTTAAAAGAAGTAAAAAAAATTGCTCCTCTTTTATTTGAGGATGGAGGACCACCCTGTATTTTAGGGCCTTGTCCAGAAAAAGAATTATCCTGTGGCCATCCCTGGTCAAAAAATAAAATAGACAAGGAGTAAAACTATTCACATGAAGAATAAGGAATGTAATTATGGAGGACAGGCAGTCATCGAAGGAGTAATGATGAGGTCGCCCTTAAAATATGCAATTGCTGTTCGTAAGTCTAATCAAGAAATAGCACTAAAAGTAGGCAATTTTAAAACCATAAGTACCAGAATAAAATTCTTGAAGTGGCCTATTTTTAGAGGAATAGTTAATTTGGTTGAATCCTTGGTTCTGGGATTAAAGGCTTTAACCTACTCGGCAGAACAGGCTACTGGCGAGGAGGAAAAAATTAATAACTGGGAAATTTTATTGGCTATGCTGACTGCTTTTGCTCTATTTATAGTATTTTTTATTATCTTTCCCACCGCGATAGCCCGATTTTTAGATGCTTATCTTCCAAATCTGATCGTCTATAATTTATTTGAAGGGGCACTGAGGATATCTATATTTTTAGCTTATTTATTCTTTATCTCTAAAATTAAAGATGTAAGACGAGTCTTTGAATATCATGGAGCAGAACATAAAGTAATCTATGCTTATGAAGCGGGAGAAGAATTGATCGTAGATAAAGTACAAAATTATAGTACTCTCCATCCCCGATGTGGGACCAGTTTTATTTTTATTGTTTTGATCCTTAGCATACTGGTATTCTCTTTATTAGGCAAACAGACCTTGCTTATGAGAATTCTTTATAGAATAGCCATAATTCCTTTAGTAGCTGGATTATCTTATGAGATATTAAAATTATCTTCTAAAAATATGGATAAAGCTCTAATAAGATGGGCAGTAAAGCCGGGATTATGGTTTCAAAAACTTACCACCAAAGAACCAGATGATTCCCAGCTTGAGATAGCCATAGAGGCTTTAAAGGGGATTTTGCCAGAGAAAAAGGAAAGTTAAAAGGCAGTTGAAGGAAAGATGTTTAAAAAATTAGAAGAAATGGAAAAAGAATATAATCAGCTAAATCAACTTCTCTCGGACCCAACTGTAATATCTAATCAGGAAAAGTTTCAACAATATGCTAAAAGACATGCGGAGATTTCCCGGGTAGTTTTCAAATATAAAGAATACCAGAAGGTATTAAAAGAACAGGAAGAGAATATAAAAATGTGGAAGACTGAAGAGGATGATGAATTTAAAAAGCTTATTGAGGAAGATTTAGAGAAGATTGAAAAAAAGAAAATAGCATTAGAAAAAGAGATGGAAGAACTACTCTTTCCTGAAGATCCCTACGATAAGAAAAATATCATTGTAGAGATTAGAGCAGGTGCTGGTGGAGAGGAGGCAGCCCTTTTTGTGGGAGACTTATTCCGGATGTATTCTCGTTATGCCGAAGAAAATAGATGGAAGATTGAAATAATGGATTCCAATCCTACAGAAATAGGAGGCTTTAAAGAGATCATCTTTGGCATTACCGGAAAGAATGTATATAAAAAATTAAAATATGAAAGTGGTGTACATAGAGTCCAGCGGGTTCCCATAACTGAGTCCAGCGGGAGGATACATACTTCTACGGTTACCGTAGCCATATTACCAGAAGCGGAAGAAGTAGAGGTCAAGATTAATCCTGCTGATTTAAAAATAGATCGCTTTCGAGCCACTGGGCCAGGGGGGCAAAATGTAAATAAAACAGATTCTGCTATTAGAATTACCCATCTACCTACTGGCCTGGTAGTTACCTGCCAGGATGAAAAATCTCAATATAAGAATAAGGAAAAAGCTTTGAAGATATTAAGGGCAAGACTATTAGATAAGATGGAAAGAGAAAAACACGAGGAAATAGATCAAAGAAGAAGAAATCAGGTTGGCTCAGGTGATCGGAGCGAAAGAATTAGAACCTATAATTTTCCACAAAATAGAGTGACCGACCACCGGATTAATTTTACTCTACATAATTTAGATGAGGTATTAGAAGGAAATTTGGAAGAATTACTAAATTCTCTATCCGAAAAATTAAAAATAATTGACCAATAAGAGATTAATAAAATCAATGAAAAAATTTAATAATTTTAGTACCGTGGGAGAAAGTTTAAAAAATATAAACCAGTTATTTAGGGAAGCCCACCTTACCGATGGGGAAACCGAAACAGAAATATTATTAAGCTATTTATTAAAATTACCCCGGAGTGAACTTTATTTAAATAGGCAAAGAATTTTAAAGGATAAGGAACAGAGAGAGATTAAAAAAGCCTTGCAGAAGAGATTGCAAAAGGTTCCTCTCCAGTATATTACTAAACACCAGGAGTTTATGGGCCTGGATTTTTTAGTAGATAAGGGAGTATTAATACCCCGTCCGGAAACAGAAATTTTGGTTGAAGAGAGTATAAGGAGGTTAAAAGATAGAAAAATTGCTTCGACATTACAGGTATTGGATTTAGGTACCGGTTCAGGGATTATTGCCATAAGTATAGCCAAATTTATCCCTTCAGTCTTGATCTATGCAGTGGATATTTCAGATCAATCTCTACGCCTTGCCACCCTGAATGCAGTTAGATTAGGTTGCCAGGAAAAAATCATCTTCCTAAAAGGGGATTGGTTTAAACCTCTATTCGGAAAAATAAGTCAAAACAGCCTAGATGCTATTATTTCTAATCCTCCTTATATTAGCCATAATGATTTGATCTCCCTTCCGGAAGAAATCAGAAATCACGAACCTTTAATTGCCTTGGAGGGTGGTAATCAAGGATGGGAGAATTTTAAAGAGATAATCAGTCAAGCTCCTTACTTTTTAAAAAAAGATGGTTTCCTTGCTTTAGAGGTGGGGATAAGACAGGCACCAGAAGTGAAAAGATTAATTTTAGAAGAAAAGAATTTTAAAGAAGAAGTGAAAATTATCCCTGACTATTCCGGGATAGAGAGAGTAATTATCGCCTATGGTAGATAGACTCTCTTTCCAGATATTGGTATATTGAGAATGGAATAAATTAAATAGATAGGTAGTAGATATTTTGATTTATCAATAATCTCTCCGGTGGATTAAAAAATAGCCAGAAGATTATTTAAATTCAAGTCTTTCTCGATAAATATAGGAATAGAAATTGAGGAGATAAAAGGATGATAAAAAATATCCTTTTTATTTGCACGGGTAACACCTGTCGAAGCCCTATGGCCCAGGGTATCTTTCAACAACTTTTAAAGAAGAAGACCTTAGACTATCAGCAATATGTAGTTCAATCCGCGGGAATTTCTGCCTTCTCTGGAAAGCCACCCACCAGGGAAGCTATCCAGGTGATGTTAGAATATGGTATAGACCTTTCTCCACATAGGACCCAACCGGTTAATGAGGATTTAATGAGGAAAGCAGATATAATCTTTACTATGACTCGGGACCATCAAACATACCTGCAAAAAGAATTTCCCTGGGCAAAAAACAAAATCTATCTGATTAAAGAATATAATTTAAAGAGAACTAAAAATGAAAGAAGCAATAATAATCTCGAGATTGCTGATCCTATTGGCCAGTCTATTGATTTTTACCGCAAGGTTGCTGAGGAATTAAAAATAAATTTAGAAGGGATTGCCAGAATAATCATAAAGAAAAATAAGTAATAAGGATGGTGAAGCAAGTGATGAAGGTTGCTCTGGGGTGTGATCACGGAGGATATGCCTTAAAGGAGGAAATAAAGAAATATTTAGAAGAATTAAAGATAGAATACCAGGATTTTGGAGGTTATAGTGCAAAAGCCATTGATTACCCCGATGTCGGTATTAGGGTTGCTTTAGAAGTTCAAAAAGGGAATTTCCAACAGGCAATTTTAATCTGCGGAACTGGAATCGGTATGTCCATTGCAGCTAATAAGATCAAGGGTATTCGAGCTTCTCTCTGCCATGATGTATATTCTGCTCATTGTGCCAGGGAACATAATGATGCCAACATTTTAACTCTGGGAGGTAGGGTAGTAGGTTACGGTTTAGCCCGGGAGATAGTAAAAACCTGGTTAGAAACTCCTTTTAGTCAGGAAGAAAGGCATATTCGTCGTTTGCAAAAGATTTCTGGTCTAGAAAGTTAACTAAAACAATGAAGTAAAAAAGAAGACTTAGTGAAGAGAAAAATATTTAAGTTCGATTATTGTTCTCGCTAGAGTAAATGGACTGATATTTCTAAAGGAGGAAAAAATTAGTGTCTCGACCTTCCTGGAATGAATATTTTATGGAAATAACCAAATTGGTTTCTAACCGTTCGACCTGCTTAAGAAGAAAGGTCGGAGCAGTTATCGTAAAAGATAAGCGTATTTTAACCACCGGTTATAATGGAGCACCTAGAGGATTGGCTCATTGTTTAGAAATTGGCTGTTTAAGAGAAAAAGAGGATATTCCTTCGGGGGAAAGACAGGAATTGTGCCGGGGATTGCATGCTGAACAGAATGCTATAGTACAAGCTGCTCTATATGGTATAAGTATAAAAGGTGGAATATTATACTGCACCACTCAACCCTGCGTGACCTGTGCTAAAATGATTATCAATGCAGGAATTATTAAGGTTATTTACCAGGAAGAATATCCTGATCCCTTAGCCAGAAAATTATTAAAGGAGGCGAAAGTAGAAGAGGTTCTCTATGAGTAAAATAAAGATAGCGGTTATTTTTGGAACCCGTCCAGAGGCAATCAAGATGTTTCCGGTAATACAAGAGATAAAAAGCTATCCCTATAAGCTAAATCTTAAGGTAATAGTAACCGGCCAGCATCGGGAAATGCTGGATCAGATGTTAAATGCCCTAGAGATTGAAGCAGATTACGACCTAGATATAATGCAACCAAAACAAACTCTTTCTAAGATCACCAAAAATAGTTTGTTGGGAGTGGAAAGAGTTTTACAGCAGGAAAATCCGGACCTAGTCCTGGTGCAGGGTGATACTACTACTACCTTTGCCAGTGCCCTGGCAGCTTTTTATCAAAAAATAAAAATAGGTCATATTGAAGCAGGGCTGAGGACCAGCCATAAATATTATCCCTTTCCAGAAGAAATAAATCGACGATTGACCAGTGTCCTGGCCGACCTTCATTTTGCCCCTACGGAAATATCCTGTCAAAATTTACTTTCCGAAGGTATTAAGAGAAAGGATATTTTTATCAGTGGAAACACCGTGATAGATGCCCTATTCCTGGTTAAGCAGAAAAAGTATCCTTTTCAGGTAAAGAATCTATTTAAAGAGAAAGAACTCGAGAAAAAAAGAACTATTCTGGTTACTATTCACCGGAGGGAGAATTGGGGAGAACCCTTGAGAGAAATCTGCCAAACCTTATCCAAGCTCATTGATGATTACTCAGAGATAATGATAGTATTTCCTATGCATAAAAACCCTGAAATAAGAGAAAAAGTAGGAAAAATTTTAGGACGAAAAGAAAGGGTGATCTTGTTAGATACCCTCGATTATCCTGAGATGGTACAGATAATGGACCATTCCTTTCTTATCCTTACTGACTCCGGAGGAATACAGGAAGAAGCTCCCTCTTTAGGTAAACCAGTTTTAGTATTAAGAAATGAAACCGAAAGGCCAGAGGCGGTAAAAGCAGGCACAGTAAAATTAGTAGGAACAGATACAGAGATGATTTATCAAGCAGTTAAAGAACTTCTGGAAAATCCAGTGAGATATTCCCAGATGGCTCAATACAGAAACCCTTATGGTGATGGGAAGGCAGCTTTTAGAATTATTCAGAGAATACTTTATTATTTTGGTTTAGTGGAAAAATATCCAGAAGAATTTAAATTTCCAGGCGGAGACCCTACCCTTTAATTCTTTTAGTTAAGGATTAAGATTCATAATTTTCTACCTATTCACTTCAATTTCTTTTAAATGGTATACTCTATAGCCCTTTAGGTATGTCTATAAATTTATGTTATAATATTTGGAGAAATAAATTTATTTTTATAGATGTAAAAAGAGTGATATAGAGGAGGATAAAATATCGATGTTCCCTCTCTGGGACGATTTGCCTACTAGAAAATTTCCTTTCGTTACGATAATATTGATTGCTTTGAATATATTGGTCTTTATATATCAATCTTCTTTGGGGGAAGGATTTAACCAATTTATCTATGCTATGGGATTAATTCCTTTCGAAATTACTCATTTTACCGATTTACCTCCTGCAGGTCCCTCTCCGATATATTTGACTATATTATATTCTATGTTTATGCATGGCAGCTTAATCCATCTGATTGGGAATATGTTATTTTTATGGATTTTCGGCAACAACATGGAGGATTTTTTCGGGCGAATACCCTTTATATTCTTTTATCTTATTTGCGGATTAGCAGCTGCTTTTGTCCAGATTTTATTCCATCCCAATTCTACCATTCCCATGGTTGGTGCCAGTGGCGCTATCGCTGGGGTAATGGGAGGATATCTGATCCTTTATCCCCGAGCACGAGTGACTACCGTACTAATTTTAGGTTTTTTTATCAGATTAGTAAAAATACCTGCTTTAATATTCCTGGGTTTCTGGATTATCTACCAATTTTTATATGGAGTCTCTTCCTTATCGATTAGTTCTGGGGAGGGAGGAGTAGCCTGGTTTGCCCACATTGGTGGTTTCATTAGTGGATTACTCCTGGTTAAGGCGTATAAAGTTTTGAAATAAAAGCTCATCGGAAGAAGGACTTAAGTTTTTTCCTTCTTCAACTATAGTCCATAAATATTGATTAAAGTTGATATTTAAGCTATAATTTTTTCACTCAATATCTTTTTAAATAAAGAGAAATAAAATTAGATGATTGCCACCGTCACTTTAAATCCAAGTTTAGATATAATATTAGAGATAGAAGAATTAAAATTAGATCATTACAATAAAGTACATAATATTCAATCGATAGCCGGAGGAAAGGGTATAAACGTATCTAAGGCTATAAGAGGTTGCCAGAGAGATACCATTGCCCTTGGTTTTATAGGGGGAGCTCGGGGAAGAATGATAGAAGAAGAATTAAGAAATATGGGTATTACTACTAATTTCTGGCATATAGAAGGAGAAACTAGAAGTAATATAATCATTTGGGATAAAAAAAGGGCTCAGCATACCCTCTTGAGTGAAGCCGGTCCAGTTATTACTAGAGAGGATTTGGAAATGTTCCATTCTATTTATTATCGAGTAATGTCTCAATGTCAAGCAGTAACTCTATCCGGAAGTTTACCTCCCGGGGTTCCTCTAGATATTTATGGTACTTTAATCTCCCTGGCTAAAGAAAGAGGAGTGTTGACTATTTTGGATGCTATGGGAGAGCCTTTCGAGAAGGGATTAGAAAAAAAACCCTTTTTAGCTAAGCCTGACCTGAGAGAAACCAATCAAATCTTTGGGAAAAGTATAGAAAGAGAAGAAGATGCTATTCAAGCAGCCCGGGAAATTGTCAGTAAAGGAGCAGAAGTAGCAGTTGTCTCTTTTGAGCAGAAAAAGGATATAATTGCAACTGCTCAAGGTTTATGGTTTGCGGAAACTAATTACCATAAAATAGTAAATTTCATTGGGACAGCTGATGCCTTAGTAGCTGGTTTTGCGGTGGCATTTACTGAAGAAGATAAAGAATTTATTGAAGCAATCAGATTTTCTATGGCTTGTGCTTTAGCCAGTGCTTTAAGAGAAGAAGAAGAATTTAGTTCCCGGGAAGAGGTTGAAAAGTGCTTACCCTATATTTATATCCAGAAATATTAGAAAATTACTGAAGAGGTTAAACTGAGTATGAAAATAAAAGATTTAATGCTTCGCGACATCACCAGTGTAATGCCTGATTGTAAGTTAGTGGATTTAATTAAGATTTTATCCCGGCATAAAATAACTGGAGTTCCGGTAGTCAATAAGAATCAAGAGATGGTAGGTTTTATTTCCCAGCATGATTTAATTAAAGCTATCTTACCGAATTATTTGGAAATTATAGATTCTTGCTCAATATTTTCTGAATTTATTCAATTATCTAAAAAATTAAAAGAATGTGCTCAACACAAAGTTGAGGAATTTATGAATAAAAAGGTTATTACTATTGACGATGAAGATAACGAAGTACGAGCAGCTGAGTTATTAATCAGAAATAAGATTCAAAGATTACCTGTAGTTAAACAGAATAAATTAGTGGGAATAGTAACCTTAACAGATATCTGTAGAATTCTTCTGGAAACAGAAGATAGTAGTTCATAAATCAAGGGCAATACCTGGGAATATATGTCACCTTGATAAAATATTTTTTATAAATTTAGTTTAGTGGAGCATAAAATGAAGAAAGGATTATTTATTACTTTTGAAGGTTTAGAAGGTTGTGGAAAGACTACTCAAGCAAAAAAGTTATATCGATATTTAAGCAGAAAGGGCTTTCCCTCAGTATTTACCAAAGAACCAGGGGGAACTGGCATAGGTCAAAGGATACGGAAGATACTTCTTGATCAGAAGAACGAAGGAATGTCTTATACAGCAGAAATGTTATTATTTTTGGCTTCCCGAGCTGAAAATGTCAGGCTAGTTATCTTACCAGCTTTAGAAGAAGGCAAAATAGTTATCTCTGATCGTTTTTTTGATTCTACCACCGTTTATCAAGGTTATGGTAGAGGTATAGATCTTAAAATTATTCGTAATTTAAATAACTTAGTAATTGGAAAAGCTATTCCGGATCTCACCTTTTTTCTGGATATCCAGCCAGAAGAGGGTTTAAAAAGATCAACTTTTTTTAGTGATTCGCACGAAATTAGGTTTGAAGAAGAATTTATGAAGAAAAAAAAGATCAAGGGGAAATTGTTTTTAGATCGGGTAAGAGAAGGCTACTATCAATTAGCGCAGGAAGAGAAAGAACGGATTATAATAATTGATGCCAATCGAAGTAAAGATTTGATTTTTAAAGAAATCTTAAATTTCGTAAAAAAAAGATTAAGTAATATTTAATAGTAGTATCTGAGTGGTTGATTTAATAGAAATTGCAAAAATTAGAGGTATTTAGATGTCCTTTAAAGATATAATTGGCCAGCAAGAAGCTAAAGAGGTCTTATTAAGGTCCATAAAAGAGAATAGAGTCTTTTCTTCTTATATTTTTTGGGGAAAAGAGGGAATAGGAAAAAAATTCACGGCCTTGGAATTTGCTAAAACAATTAACTGTTTGAATTGTTCAGATGATTTGGAAGCCTGTGAGAGTTGTCCTTCCTGTTTGAAAATTAATAAATTATGTTCACCAGACTTAAGCATTATTGAACCCGTTAAGGATACTATTTCTATTAATCAGATAAGAGAGCTACAGTGTCAAGTTAATTTAAAACCCCTAGAAAGTAGAAAGAAATTTTATATTATTGACCAGGCAGATAAGATGACTAGGGAAGCGGAAAATTGTCTTTTAAAGACCATAGAAGAGCCACCGGGTGAGGTAATAATAATTTTAATCTGCCCTCATCCTGATTATCTATTACCTACCACCGTTTCTCGCTGCCAGTTGTTAAATTTTAGTGCCCTTAATCTATCTAATCTGAAAATGGCTATCTTTTCTAAGATCCAGAAAAAATTAGACGAAAATAGGATTGAGCTTATTGGTAGATTAGCTGAGGGTAGTATTAGTAAGGCTTTAAAACTAATCTTTCAAGATGAATACCTGGAAAAAAGAGATGAAATAATTACTTTATTAAGCTATATAGCACCGAGAAAATATGATCTTCAGGCATTTAATCAGATTAAGGAACTATTAATTGGAAATACTTATCAATTAGAAGAAGTCCTGGAAGTAATGCTTTTTTGGTATCATGATATTTTATTAGCCCGAGATTTCTCTATGCATAAATATATATTTAATATAGATAAATTATCCACCATTATGGAAAAAACTGAATTATATTCTATTCCACTATTAAGAAATATTATTGAGTATCTGGGGCAGATGAGAGAGTATGTAGAAAGAAATGTAAATAGACAAATCCTTGCGGATAGATTATTTTTAAAATTGGTAGGTGAAGATTTTGAATAAGGTAGCTGGATTAAAGTTTCCTAAATCCAATATTATCTATTATTTTAAAATTGATGAACCCTTGGAATTAAAAAGGGGTGATTTTTGTATAGTAGAAACTTCTCTTGGTTTGGATATTGGAGAGGTGATCATACCTTTTAAATATCTGGAAGAGAATGAACTGGGAGTGCCTTTAAAGAGTATTATTAGAATTGCCACTCCCGATGATTTAAAAAATTGGGAATTAATTAAACAAAAGGAAGAAGAATACTTATATACCTGTAAAGAAAAGATTAAAAAATACAATCTACCAATGAAATTATTAAACGTGAAAGTTTTATTTGATAATAGCCGGGCGATCTTTTATTTTATTTCTTCTGAAAGAGTGGATTTTCGGGAGTTGGTAAAAGATTTAGTTCAGACCTTTAAGACTAAAATTGAATTGAGACAGATAGGGGTAAGGGATGGCATTAAATTAATGGGCAGTATGGGAATATGCGGACGAGAAGTATGTTGTGTTTCCTTTATTCAGAAATTTAATCCCATTCACATAAGTATGGCGAAAACCCAAAAAATTGCCCTTAACCAGTCTAAAGTTTCTGGGATTTGTGGGAGATTAATGTGTTGTCTTTCCTATGAAAATGAATTTTACAAAGAATCTTTAAAAAAATATCCCAAGATTGGAAAGACTATAGATACTGAAAAAGGTAAGGGCAAAGTTGTAGAAATTAATGTTTTGAAGAAGTATCTGATCCTCGAGCAAGAAGAAGGGGAAACAAAAAAAATGATCAAGATAAGCGAGGAGGATTTAGAAAAGATATATTCCGAGAATAAGGATATACCTTACCAGGAAAGTGATTGATTGAATTATGCGGTGATTATTAATAACCTGACCCAATATAATATCCAGTAAAATCACCGATCACATTATTTTAGTAATGGAAGATTAATTAAAAATTTGAAGAGCTCGAAGATTAGTATTTGCCCATATAAAAGATAATTCTTATTTTTAAAATTATGATAAAACTTAATGCTAAAGAAAGAATAGAAGAATTAAACGGGAATGGATTAAAGATAATTCAGGCTATTGACCATTATCGCTTTTCTATAGATTCTATTCTCCTAGCCAATTTTATTCAATTGAAAAATTATGAAAAGGTAATAGATTTAGGAACCGGGAGCGGAGTGATTCCTCTTTTACTCTATGGTAAGAAAAAAGGATTATCCATCTTTGGGATTGAACTCCAGAAGGAATTAGCGGATATGGCTAAAAAGAGTGTAGAATTAAATCATTTGCAGAATTGCATTATTATAATGCAAGAAGATTTAAGAAAGTTAAAAGGCATCTTTAGAAGTGGCTACTTTGATGTAGTGGTGAGTAATCCCCCTTATATATCTCTTGGTCAGGGAAAGGTTAATCCCTCAGATAGTCGGGCAATCGCTCGCCATGAAATTAAGTGTGAGTTGGAAGATATCATCTCTATCAGTAATCATTTATTAAAGAATAAAGGAAGGATATATTTAATCTATAAGAGTAGTAAATTAAATCACCTTATTTTGACTTTAAAAAAATATAATATTGAAACAAAAATCCTTCAATTTATTCATTCTAATTTTCAAGAACCAGCTAATCTGGTTTTAGTGGGCGGAATAAAAGGTGGAAAAGAAGAATTAAAAGTAAAACCACCAATATTTCTACATAATCACCAAAAGGAGTAACTCTAAATACAAGAATTGAAAAAAGATAGTCAGCAAGAAAAGATTTTATATCTTTGTGGAACGCCGATTGGTAATTTAGAAGATATTACTTTAAGGGCTTTAAATATCTTAAAAGAAGTAGACCTAATAGCTGCCGAAGATACCAGACATACCCGTAAGTTGTTGAATCATTTTAAGATATCCACCCCGGTTACCAGTTATTATGAACATAATCAGGATAAAAAGGCACCCAATTTAATTGAAAAGATCAAAAGTGGCACTAAAGTTGCTTTGGTCTCTAATGCTGGCATGCCAGGTATCTCCGATCCAGGGTACCTATTAATTAAACTAGCCTTGCAGAACAACATAAAAATAGTGGTCATCCCGGGGGTAACCGCTTTAATCACTGCTTTGGTAATTTCTGGTTTACCCACCAATCAATTTATTTTTGCCGGTTTCTTACCTCGCCAGAGTTCAGAAAGAAAGAAATTTCTATCCAATATGGTTAATGAAGAAAGAACCATTATCTTTTACGAAGCTCCACATCGCCTTACCAAAGTATTAAAGGATATCTTAATCATATGGGGAGACCGAAGAATTGCCCTGGCTCGGGAGTTGACCAAAAAATATGAAGAAGTTTTGAGGGGGACGATAAGTCAGGTTCTATCTACCTTAGAAGAAAATAGAATAAAAGGAGAGATTACTCTGGTTATCGAAGGTAAATTAAAAGAAGAGAAGATACAGAAAGAAAATCTCTCCTCAGTCAGCGAAAGTATAGTAGATTTTATGCGAAATTTAAAAAAAACAAAAACTTCCCACCGGGAAATTATTCGTCTAACCCGGGAAAGATTTGGTCTTTCTAAAAATATTATCTATAAAAAATTATTAGAATTAAAAGAAGAATTCGAATAATTCTATAAGAATGATGACCATGATGCTTATTTTTAATTTGAGTTAATACCATATAAATACTTGGAGAAAGTGAACAAATTAATTATTCAGAAATGAATTAGAAAGGATAAAGACAATGATAGAAAAAGATACTTCTAAAAAGACTTTTTATATTACTACTCCTATTTATTATGTTAATGATGTTCCTCATATTGGGCATGCTTATACCACCATCGCTGCCGATGTGATCGCTCGCTATAAAAGACTCGCCGGGTATGAGGTATTATTCGCTACAGGAACGGATGAACATGGACAAAAAATTGCCCGTTCAGCAGAAAAGTTAAATTTAACTCCCCTGGAATTAGCTGATCAAGTGGTATTAAAATTTAAAAACCTCTGGCCTCTATTAAATATTAAATATGATGACTTTATCAGGACTACGGAAACTCGCCACATCCAGGTTGTTCAAAGACTCTTCAACTATCTATATCAGAAAGGAGACATCTATAAAGGAGTTTATGAGGGGTGGTATTGTGTCCCCTGTGAAACTTATTGGACGGAAACTCAATTAGTCGATAAAATTTGTCCCTCTTGTGGAAGAAAGCTGGAGAAGATAAAAGAAGAGAGTTACTTTTTTCGGATGTCCAAATATCAAGAAAAACTTCTCTCCCACATCGAAGCCCATCCTGATTGTATCCAGCCTGAGGTGAGGAAGAATGAAATTATCAGTTTTGTGAAGAGCGGTTTAAAAGACCAGAGTGTTACTCGCACCAAAAAAAGCCTGCCCTGGGGTATAGATGTGCCTTTTGATGGCGAACATGTAATCTATGTCTGGTATGATGCTTTAATTAATTATCTTACGGTAGCTGGTTATTCCCTTAACGAAGAAAAATTTAAAAAGTTCTGGCCTGCTGATATTCATCTGGTAGGGAAAGATATTTTAAGATTTCATACGGTAATCTGGTTTACTATGTTGATGGCCGCAGACATTGAACCACCTAAAATGGTTTTCGCCCATGGTTGGTGGACTATTGAAGGAGAAAAGATGTCCAAATCAAAAGGTAATGTGGTAGACCCTTATGAAATGGTAGAGAAGTATGGTGCGGATGTTTTCAGGTATTTTTTAATGCGAGAAGTTTCTTTTGGGCAAGATGGCAATTTTTCTCCCCAATTATTAATTAAAAGAATAAACTATGATTTAGCTAATGACTTGGGGAATTTAGTAAGCAGGACCTTAGCGATGATTTCTCAATATTTCCATCGAGAAATACCTATAGCTAAAGGAAAAACAGGAAAGTATGAGGAAGAGTTAATAGATTTTTACCGACAGACCATCAATAATTATCATCGACAAATGAATAATTTAGAGTTGAATTTAGCTCTGAAGACGATCTGGCAATTTATTAGAAAGACCAATAAATATATTGATCAGACCGAACCCTGGGTCTTAGGGAGAAGTAGTGCTAATAGGGAAAGGTTATCTACTGTTCTTTACCATTTAGCTGAAGCAATTCGCTTATCTACTATCTTAATTCATCCCTTTATGCCGGTAAAGACACAGGAAATATGGAGGCAATTAGGATTAAAAAATAATCTGAAAGATGTTGACTTAGAAAAAGATGCTCAGTGGGGTAATTTACCCACTGCCTTAGTAATTGAACCAGGAGAGATCATCTTCCCTCGGATAGAAGTAAATATAAAAGAAAATAATGCATTAACTGAAAAAGGAGGGGGGGGAGAATTTATCACTTACGAAGAATTTAAAAAAGTAGACTTGAGAGTGGGAAGGATTGTGCAAGTAGAGGAGATAAGTGGAGCAGATAAACTTTTAAAATTAAAGATTGATCTGGGTACGGAAGAAAGGACTGTAGTAGCTGGAATAAAAAAACATTATTCGGAAGAAGAACTGGTGGGAAAGAAGATTATTCTAGTGAGTAATCTAAAGCCTTCCAAGATTAAAGGTATCGAGTCCCAGGGAATGCTTTTAGCTGCCGTGGAGAATCAGAAAATTGTACTTCTCACTATTGATAAAGATATTGCCGAAGGGAGTATAGTTAGATAGTTTAATAAATATTATTCAAGGAGGTAGATTAATGGCTGCTGAACAAAAAGGTAAAGAAGAAAAAGTCAAATCACTTTCTTTTCAGGAGACTATTAGTCGGAATCTAGGTATCCTCTTTTTGATCTTTATGGCTGCTATTATTTATTTTATGGTCTCCTTTCAGCAGGAAGTAAAAACCCTGCATCTTGCCTTAGCCAAACAGATAGAGAGTCTCACTCAAGAAAACGAAAGAGTTAACCAACAACTTGGTAATTTGTTTTCTGAAATTAATAAAATTAGTCAGATTTCAATAGATCGCGACCAATTTACCGAAATCTATATGCAATTACAGGAATTAACCGGAATGATTTCTAATGAGGTAAAAAGAGAGTTTTATATTACCAAGATAGTGAAGGTAATCTCTCAACATAATAAAACTATGGAAAGCAAAGAAATATATGAGATAGCCAGAACTATTTACGAAGAATCACTGAAATACAATTTCAATCCTCTACTATTAACCTCTCTGATCAAGGTGGAAAGTAATTTTGATCCCCAAGTAGTATCTGATTCTTATGCCTACGGATTATGTCAGGTGAGAAGATTTATTGCTCCTGAATTAGCTGAAAAACTGGGTATTTCCTGGGATGGAGCAGAGAAAACCCTATTCGATCCTATTAAGAATATCAAAATTGGAACTTACTATCTATCCATTTTAAACAGGGATCTTGAAGATATTAACCTAGCTATCATTGCCTATAATCAGGGTCCTTATGCAGTGCAGGAGACTTTATCTCGGAGTATGGCTTTAGATGAGAATTACTTAAACAAAGTAATAGATTATTTTAACTCTTTAAGAGGCTTTAGTTTAGAAGAAATAACAGAAGAAAATGAAAACTAATCTAAGTAGAAAAAAATAAAATCTTATTGGTAAATTTTTAAAAAGATCTTATAATATTAAAAATAGAAGAAGAGCTTTTTCGGGGCAGGGTGAAGGTTATTTAATTAACCTATTCCCGATCGGTGGTAAATCCTTAATGATATTAATCATTAAAGAAAAGCCCACGAGTTAATTATTGAAGATCTAAATAATTAACCGATTTGGTGAAAGACCAAAGCCGACAGTAAAGTCTGGACGGAAGAAAAAGCGATAGGATAAAAAATATCCCCGAAGAAGTTTACTTTGACGGGGGTATTTCATTTTTGGATCAAGGAAGGATTATTTTCGGATATTTAAAGAAGTAAAAAAGGAGTATCAAGATGAAGATTAATAAATTAACAAGTATCTCTATTTTAATCGCTTTGTCTATTGTTGCTGGATATTTAATTCATTTCCCTCTTCTACCTCAGGCACCTTTTTTGTTGTATGATCCAGGAAGTGTATTTTTATTAATTGGTTCTTTTAAGTTAGGTCCCAAAACCGGTTTGCTAATGTGCTTAATTACTGCTTTACTTTTTGCCCTAATTACTGGGCAGGGAGGACCCTATGGTGCCCTGATGAATTTTCTGGCTACCGGCACTCTAGTCTTTGTTTCTACACAAATTTATGGATTTTATCATACGAAAAAAGGAGCGATTTTAAGTTTACTCTTGGGAACTATCGCTATGACCCTGGTTATGATTCCCGCTAACCTAATTATTACTCCTCTTTATTTAGGAGTAGAGAGAGAGATAGTGAGTAATATGATAATTCCAGTAATTATTCCTTTCAATCTGCTGAAGGGGATGATCAGTGGAGTGCTGACTTTTTTATTATATAAAAAATTGTATCCTTTAATAATAAGTTAATAGATTATTTTGGTTATTTTTGCTATCCTATCGAAATAATTGTATAATAAAAAAAATTAAAAATAAAAAAGGGTAAAACCACATCTTGATTAGTTATTTATTTGGTTATCCAGATTTATCAGCAAGTTTAAGAATCATTCTTACCTAAACTAACCTTTAATAAACTTAATAATACCTATCCTATAATCTATACCGGATAAGAAAGGGGAGAATTTTTACGAAAAAGGTAGCGGTTTTAATGGCTGGTGGTCGGGGGCAGAGGTTCTGGCCTTATAGTCGTTTTGATACTCCCAAACAGCTTCTCTCTATTAAGGGAGGAAATAGTATGATCAGGGATACTATCAATAGAATCTCTTCTCTAATTGATCTAACTGATATTTATATCTCCACTACTGAGGATCTTTTTTATAGCATCAAAGAAGTATTACCGGAAATTGATTATTTAAATTATATTTTAGAGCCAGTAGGACGAGACACTGCTGCTTGTATAGGTTTATCGGCAGTGGTAATTTCTCACCGTTATAAAGATCCTAATACGATTATGATTATCTTACCGGTAGATCATCTGATTGGAGACCAAGAAAAATTTCAGCAGACCGTTAAGGTTGCTTGCCAGTTAGCTCAGAGTACTGGTAATTTAATAACTATTGGAATAAATCCTTCTCGCCCTGAGACAGGATATGGATATATCAATATGGGTGAAGAAGTGGCAAAAATAGAAGATATAAGCGCTTATAAGGTGAAAGAATTTACTGAAAAACCAGGTTTAGAATTGGCTAGAAAATTTTTACAGGAAGGAAATTATCTCTGGAATAGTGGTATATTTATCTGGACTTGCCAGGCTATTCTTGAGGCTATATCCAGAGAATTACCTCATCTCTATCAAGGTCTGCTTCAGATAAAGGAAAATCTAGGAACTTTGAAAAAAAAAGAAGTAGTAAAGAAGATATTTGATGATTTAGAAAAAATATCTATAGACTATGCCATTATGGAAAAGGTGACTAATCAATTAGTAGTAAAGGGTAATTTTAAATGGGATGATATCGGTTCCTGGACCTCTATGGAAAGAATATCCCCCCGAGATGAAGATGGTAATATAATTCAAGGTGATTACGAAGGAGTAGATACCAGGAACTGTGTGGTGATCAATGATGAAGGATTGATGGTCACCATTGGGCTTTCTGATCTGGTGATAGTCTCTATTGGAAAGATAAAATTGATTTATCCCAAAAACCGGGAAGGTGATTTAAAAAAGATTATCCAGAAGATATCTAACCATGAAAAATACAAGAATTATCTATAAAAAAAGATTTTCGTTGCCCCCTTTCCAGGATAATTAATAATGTTTAGATTCAAGACCCAAGATGCTTTAAGCATTTATTTTACAATTTCTTGAATTGAATGGAAATATTATTTGACATTAGAAATAATTTATGTTATTTTACAAATCGAAAAAATAGACTCTTATCTAGAGCTGGTGGAGGGACGGGCCCTACGAAACCCAGCAACCTGCAATGTTATCGAAAGACATTGTGTTGGTGCTAATTCCCGCGGAAAAAAATCCGAAAGATAAGAGGCAGATTTACTCTACCTCTTCGAAACGGAAGAGGTTTTTTATTTTAAAAAAAGGAGATGTTTAGATTGAAAAAATATTTTTTTACCTCTGAATCAGTAACCGAAGGTCATCCGGATAAAATTGCCGATCAAATTTCTGATGCCATCTTGGACGCTATCTATGAAAAAGATCCTTATGGTCGAGTGGCGGTAGAAACCTTAGTAGCGACCGGATTGGTCTTAGTAGCTGGGCAAATAACTACTAAATGCTATGTGGATATTCCCCGTATTGTTCGTCAGGTGGTAAGAGATATTGGTTATACCAGAGCCAAGTTCGGTTTTGATGCTGATACCTGTGCTGTTTTAACTTCTATTAATGAACAATCTGCGGACATAGATTTAGGAGTAAGCCAATCTTTCGAAATAAAAGAAGTTAAAAAAGTAAAGGATGAACTGGAAGCTATTGGTGCTGGAGATCAGGGTATGATGTTTGGATATGCCTGTAGGGAAACACCAGAACTAATGCCTCTTCCCATTGTTATGGCCCATAAGTTGACTTATCGTCTGGCTGAGGCAAGAAAAAAGAAGATTATCCCTTATTTGAGACCAGATGGAAAATCCCAGGTCACTGTGGAGTATGAAAATGGAGATCCCCGAAGGATAGAAGCGATAGTCATCGCTGCCCAACATCATCCGGATGTGGATATCGAGACGATTAGGAAAGATATTAGAGAAAAAGTTATTGATTACGTTATTCCTGAAAAATATATCGATCAGAAGACTAAAATTTTCATTAATGCTACCGGCAGATTTGTTATTGGTGGTCCTCAGGCAGATACTGGACTTACTGGTAGAAAGATAATAGTTGATACTTATGGAGGAGTAGGTAGCCATGGTGGTGGTTGTTTTTCCGGAAAAGACCCTACCAAAGTAGATCGGTCGGGTAGCTATGCAGCCAGATATATTGCGAAAAATATCGTGGCTGCTGAATTAGCAGATAAATGTGAAATACAAATTGCTTATGCTATTGGAGTAGCTCATCCTGTTTCTGTTATGGTAGATACCTATGGTACAGAAAAAATTCCTCATGATAAAATTTTAACTATGGTTAATAAAATATTTGATTTGCGTCCCGAAGCCATAATTCGGCATTTGAATTTAAGGAGACCAATCTTTAAAAAGACTGCTGCCTATGGTCATTTTGGTAGAGAAGATGATGATTTTACCTGGGAAAAGACCGATCAAGTAGAAGTATTAAGAAAAGAAGCCAGAAGGGGATAATAATAGAGCGGTTCAGATATTTTAATCAGCAATATATCTTTGCATAGTCAGCCAGGGGAGAATAACGGTTCAATTTGAATTTTTCTTAAAATGTTCAGGAAGGAAACTTCGGTAATTTGAAAAGATCGTTAAGAGTAAAAAAGGAAATAAAAGAACGATTAAAAGAGGGGCCATTATTATTAGATGGAGCAATGGGTACTATGCTCCAGAGTTATGGCTTATCTTCGGGTACCTGTCCCGAAGAATGGAATTTATCTCATCCTCAAGTAATAAAAGAGATTCATCGGTTATATCTCCAGGCGGGTGCAGATATAATTCTGACCAATACTTTCGGAGCGAGCAGGATTAAATTGAATAATTTTAAATTAGGAGATTATATCAATAAGATTAATGAAGCAGCCGTTAAACTGGGCCGGGAAGCTATCCAGGAAGAAAAACTTAGAAAGAAGAAGATTTTTCTAGCTGCTTCCCTGGGACCTACGGGCAAGATATTAGAACCTTACGGTAACCTCAAGAGGCAAGAAGTATATGATAATTATCGTGAACAGGTATTTATCTTGCATCAGGAGAAGATAGATTTGTTAATCCTGGAGACTTTTTATGATTTAGAAGAAATTAAACTTGCTCTAAAGGCAGCTAAAGAGAGTTCTGATTTAATGGTAATTGCTTCTATGACCTTTAATCAAGATTTAAAGACTATCTATGGCATTACTCCAGAAAGGGCAGTAAAGGAATTAGAGAAAGAGGGAGCCGATGGAGTGGGAGCTAATTGTGGAGTAGGGCCAGAAATTTTATATCCCGTATTAGAAATAATGAAAAAATTTAGCAATTTGTATTTAATGGTCGAGCCAAATGCAGGTATACCAGAAATTATCCAGGAGAAGATTGTCTATCCCACCAGTCCGGAAACGATGGCTCTTTATGCGGAGAAATTTATTCAGCTGGGAGTGAAGTTAATCGGAGGTTGTTGTGGTACTACACCTTTGCATATTAAGGCAATATCTGATAAAATTAAAAAATAAAAAAAACTTTTTAAAATTAATACCATTTTTATTTTAGTTTAAGGAGATTTGCTCTTCATGGAATTAAATAAATTATTAAATATAGCTAAAGAGAGAGATGCTTCTGATTTACATATTACCGTAGGGGTTCCTCCTATTCTCCGCATAAATGGTGATTTGAAAAAACTAAATCTTCCCGAATTAGCTGCGGAGGATATTCATGGGATGATTCTTGGTATCTTAAACGAGGAACAAAAAACTAAATATGAGAAGAATTATGAATTAGATTTTTCCTATGAGTTGAAAAATATTTCCCGTTTTAGAGTGAATATTTTTCGTACTCGAAAAGGCGAAGCTGCTGCCTTTAGATTAATCCCTGAAAAGATAAAATCTTTAGAAGAATTGAATTTACCTAAAGAATTAACTTATTTCACCAAAAGACCCAAAGGATTTGTCTTGATTACTGGTCCCACTGGAAGTGGAAAAACTACTACGCTGGCTACCTTGATAGATATGATTAATAAAGAACAATATAGACATATTATTACTATAGAAGATCCTATCGAATTTATCCATCAACATAAAAATTGCATTATAGATCAAAGAGAAATTGGCTCACATACCCACTCTTTTGCCAGTGCCTTACGCAGTGCCTTAAGAGAAGACCCGGATGTTATACTAGTAGGAGAGATGAGAGATTTAGAGACTATTTCGATGGCAGTTACTGCGGCTGAAACCGGTCATTTAGTATTTTCTACCTTACATACCAATAATGCTGCTGAAACGGTAGAGAGAATTATTAATGTTTTCCCCCCTCACCAGCAAAGCCAGATCAGGACTCAGATTGCCGAATCCCTTTTGGGTATTGTAGCCCAAACCCTGTTACCCACTATTGATGGTGAGGGGAGAGTCCCGATTATTGAACTAATGATTGCTACCCCAGCTATCAGAAATATAATTAGAGAGAATAAAATACATCAAATGGCTTCCATTATTCAGATGAGTAAAAATGAAGGAATGATCAGTCTAGATCATTCTTTAAAGAGCATGCTCCTTGAGGGTAAGATTAGTCGGGATGAGGCTATCTTAAGAGCGATAGATAAAAAGGAATTTTTTCAGAAATAATCTGGATTAAAAAAGATAAAAATTATTTTTCCATATTAAAAGAATTTATTTCATTTTTCAAAAAAATTGATTTTTTGTGGTGAATTATATAAAATTATTTTTAATAAGTAATAGGCAAAATTTAAGATAAATCAAAAATCAGGAGAGTAGAAGATTTTGCATCAGCTCAGAGAGAAATCTTCCAAAGACCCCTGATGGAAAATAAGTTGAAATAAATTTTTCTAAATATTGGTAAACTTATTCGGCTGGCTACCGTTAAGCAGCTCTCAAGTGGAAGGTGAAAATAGTCCTTCAAACAGGGTGGCACCGCGAGAGATACTCGTCCCTGATAATACTTTGTTAGTATTGTCAGGGTTTTTTTATAATAAAAGAAATTTTATTGGTTTTGCATCTATAAATTATTTAGCTAGGAGGGATTCTTCTGATGAACAAGAAAAGGAAGACTTTAAAAGAAAATGCTAAATTAGGCGAAATTTTAATTTATTATAAAATCATCACTCCTCCCCAATTAAAAGAAGCACTAAATACCCAAAAGAAGACTGGGAAAAGGATAGGAGAGATTTTGATGGAAAAAGGCTGGATTAATCAGGATGAAATAAACTGGACTTTAGGAAAGCAATTAGACCTTCCTTATGTTCACATAAATTTAGAGAATATCAATAAAGAATTGTCTTTAAAGATACCCGAATATACTCTGAGAAAATTTAATTTTTTACCCTTAATTGAGCTGGACAATGAAATTACTGTAGCTATGGCTGACCCAACCGATGAAGAAGCCAAACAAGCTATTAGTCAAATCATAGGAGGAAGATTAAAAGTAGTCCTGGCTTCCTATAAAAATATAAGAGAGACTATAGATTTGCTCTTTAAAAAGAACTAAAAGTTTAAAGAAAAGCAAGATTTTTTATAGAAAGGTGGTTTGTCATGGAATTAAATGAGTTATTATATTTAGCCAAAGAAAATGATGCATCAGACTTGCATCTTAATGTGGGAGTTCCTCCCGTTATTCGGGTGAATGGCAAACTGGTTAAATTAAAGTTTCCCGAATTGACCAGGGAAGAGACTCATCGTTTAATTTATAGTATCCTGGATGAAAGACAGAAGAATGACCTAGAAAGAATTGGTGAATTAGATTTATCCTATGAATTAGAAAAAGTTTCTCGCTTCCGGGTAAATTTATTTAAACATCGGCGAGGAGAAGGTGGGGCCTTCCGATTAATTCCAGAAAGAATAAAATCGCTTTCGGAATTAGGATTACCATCTGTTCTATCCAATTTTTGCGAAAAAGATAAAGGTTTTGTGTTAATTACTGGACCGACGGGGAGTGGAAAATCTACCACTCTGGCTGCCCTCCTGGATATCATTAATACTAACCGCTATGATAATATCATTACCATTGAGGACCCTATTGAATTTATCCATCATCATAAAAACTGTTTGATTACTCAAAGAGAAGTAGGCGCTCATACTAAAACCTTTGCCGGCGCCTTGCGCAGTGCCTTGAGAGAAGATCCGGATGTTATACTAGTAGGAGAGATGAGAGATTTAGAAACTATTTCTATGGCCCTTACCGCTGCTGAGACCGGACATCTGGTATTTTCTACCTTACATACCATTAGTGTCTCCGAAACGGTGGATAGAATAATTGATGTCTTTCCACCTTATCAACAGAATCAGGTAAGAATGCAATTAGCTGGTTCTCTTCTGGGAGTAGTTGCTCAAACCCTTTTACCTACTCTGGATGAAAAAGGACGGGTACCGGCTTTAGAAATAATGTTTGCCACACCGGCGATTAAGAATTTAATCAGGGAAAATAAGACCTATCAGATTCAGTCTATAATTCAGATTAGCAAAAAAGATGGTATGCAAAGTCTGGATCAGTCTTTAAAGGATTTATTAATGGAGGGAAAGATCAGACGAGAAGATGCCCTCAGAAAAGCTGTTGATAAAAAAGTATTTGAAAAAGAACAGTATAGTTACTAAAAGGAAATTTACTCTAAGGGGGAAGGTATGATTATTAAATTACCTAAAGGAACGCAGGATATTTTACCGAAAGATATAGAAAAATGGAATTATGCAGAGAAGATCATCAAAGAAGTATCGACCAGATTTGGTTATCGAGAAATAAGAACACCCATTTTTGAATATACTGAGCTCTTTGCCCGCGGGATCGGGGAATCAACTGATATTGTTACTAAAGAGATGTTTACCTTTCTGGATCGGAAAGAAAGAAGTCTTACCTTAAGACCAGAAGGGACTGCTCCGGTGGTAAGGGCTTATCTGGAACAGAGAATGAACCGTTTATCTCCAGTAACTAAACTATTTTACCTAGGCCCGATGTTCCGTAGTGAGAAACCTCAGGCTGGTAGATTTAGACAGTTTCATCAATTTGGAGCCGAAATAATCGGAACTATGTCTCCTCAAGCGGATGTGGAAATCATCTTTCTTTGCCTGGAAATATTTCGCGAATTAGGTCTAAAGAATTTGAAGATTTTAATTAATAGTGTGGGTTGTAAAAAATGTCGTACTCTCTACATTAAGGAATTAAAAGATTCTATTCAAAAAGAGATAGATAATCTATGTCCGGATTGTCAGGAGAGATATTATAAAAATCCTTTAAGGATTTTGGATTGTAAAAAGGAGACCTGTCAGGGGATTATTAAAAGGGCTCCGATAATTACTCAATATCTTTGTCCAGAATGTCAGAAACATTTTCAAGAGGTTAAGCAATACCTGGATATTTTGAAATTGAAATATCATATACAGCCAAGACTGGTCAGGGGTTTTGATTATTATACCAAGACTGCCTTTGAAATAATCTGTACCGAACTAGGAGCCCAAAATGCTATCGGGGGGGGAGGTAGATATGATAATTTAGTGGAAGAGTTGGGTGGTAAACCTACTCCGGCGGTAGGCTTTGCTGCCGGGATAGAAAGGACTATTCTAGCCTTGCAACAACAGAATATAGAGTGGAGTGAAGAGGGAGGAACTACTGTTTTTATAGCTAAAATTAAGGAAGAAAAAAATCTACTAGCCTTTGAGTTGCTCCAGAAGATAAGAAGTGCTGGAATATCTGCCGAAACTGACTATTCCTCTCGAAGCTTGAAAGCCCAGATGAGGCTGGCGGATAGACTGAAGGCTAAGTATACCATAATTCTCGGTGAGGAAGAATTGTCCAGAGATAAAGTTCTCCTTAGAAATATGCAAACTAAAGAACAAAAAGAGATTGAAATTACCCAGGTAATTAGAGAATTAATGCTCTCTGCATCAGGTTCATAGTTTTTATTTCGATAATTTTTAAAAATCATTATCAAGTGAGTTAAAGAGTTAAAGGAGTGATGAATATATGCACATTATCCGTATATCGGAAATTCATAATTATGAAGATAAAGAAGTAGAAATAAGAGGTTGGTTATATAATAAACGTTCTAGTGGTAGTATAAAATTTTTAATCCTTAGAGATGGTTCGGGTTACCTTCAGGCCACTATGATTAAAAGTGAAGTAAAAAGTGACCTCTTTGAACAAATAGAGGACCTGGAATATGAATCTGCCGTGAAGGTAACCGGAAAGGTAAGAAAGGAGAAGAGGGCTCCCCTGGGGTTTGAAATATTAGTAAAAGATTTAGAAGTAGTACATAGAGCTCAAAAAGATTATCCTATTTCCTTAAAAGAACATGGAGTTGGATTTTTAATGGAATATCGACATCTATGGTTAAGGACCCCGAGACAGAATGCCATTTTGCAGGTTAGGGCAGAAATAATTAAATCTATCCGGAATTTTTTAGAGCAAGAGGGTTTTATCTTAATGGACGCTCCTATTTTAACCCCTGCTGCCTGTGAGGGTACTACTACTTTATTTGAGACCAATTATTTTGACGATAAAGCGTATTTAACGCAAAGTGGTCAATTATACAATGAAGCCAATGCGATGGCTTTCGGCAAGGTATATTGTTTTGGTCCGACCTTTCGAGCAGAAAAATCAAAAACCCGCCGGCATTTAATGGAGTTCTGGATGGTAGAGCCGGAAGCGGCTTATGTAGAACTGGAAGAAAATAACGAAATTCAGGAGAGACTAATCATTTATATAGTACAGCAGGTATTAAAGCATAGGAAAGCAGAATTGGTTTTGCTGAAGAGAGATCTAGCCAAATTAGAAGTGATTCAGAGTCCCTTCCCTCGCTTATCCTATGACGAGGCGATAAAGATTTTAAAAGAAAGAGGGAGTGCGATAGAATGGGGAGATGATTTTGGAGGTGATGAGGAGACCATTATCTCTCAAAATTTTGAAAAACCCGTCTTCATTCATCACTATCCAGCCAAATGCAAAGCTTTTTATATGCAACCCGATCCCCAAAGGCCAGAAGTAGTACTGTGCGCTGATTTAATAGCTCCCGAAGGATATGGAGAGATAATTGGTGGCGGGCAAAGGATTGATGATTATCACTTGTTACTTCAGAGAATAGAAGAGCATAATCTTCCTCGGGAGAATTATGAATGGTATTTAGATTTAAGGAGGTATGGCTCAGTACCTCATTCTGGTTTTGGTCTGGGAATTGAAAGGACTGTAGCCTGGATTTGTGGTTTAAATCATGTGCGGGAGACTATTCCTTTCCCCCGGATGTTAAACAAGATTTATCCCTGAGATA
>Ga0172366_10000042_pt1 | contig 64955 bp, 59 predicted proteins | sample LakKivSesite69cm_FD_114533 | JGI IMG/M metagenome (GOLD analysis project Ga0172366, IMG submission 114533) | Sediment microbial communities from Lake Kivu, Rwanda - Sediment site 69cm | ecosystem: Environmental > Aquatic > Freshwater > Lake > Sediment | place: Rwanda: Western Province, Lake...
AATGGCTTTCAACAACTCATTTGCATCTTTAAATTTACGGACACGCCCGGCCTTCACATCTTCGAGAGAGGCACGCACGCGTGTCATATAGGCATCGTTCTCTGCCATGAGAAGTTCATTGTAATGCTCTTCCGAAAGGATTACATATTGAGGCTTGTTATTTTTGATTACATGTACAGGACCGTTTTTAAGAGATTCATCAACAGCAGCGATCCCCCGTCTTTTAATTTCCTGTGATGCAATAGTTTTCATATGATACTCCTTTCAGTACTATAGTTGGTACTGAAATTATAACTAATAAAAGTTCTCTTTGCAACTGTTAATTTCAAAAACCCTCATACTGCAGACACCAAGCGGTAAGGCTAAAGAGCTTGAAAAGATTCTAATCCCATGAAATGAAAATTACAAATGATTTTGTGCGGGGGAAACGTGGATTACGTGTAAGCCGGGGGTTTGACCTTTTTATTGCCTGTTTTCTGTTTTTTTGTCTCTTTGTTCTTATCCATCGCAGCTTTTAGGAGTTCTCCCAGACTGCCAAGGCTTCCGGTTGACTCATCTTTTATGACTTCATCCCTGTATCGGCTAAGCTCTTCCTGCTCTAATTTTTCAGCCACACCACTCCGGCTCAGGATCATCCTTTTTCGGATTACATCGACTTCCTTTACAATAACCTGCATTCCCGTTCCAACAGGGAACATCCTGTTATGATTGGCACCACGAGGGGTACCCATCCCTGAGTTGGGTATAAAACCGGTTATTCCGTTGTTCAGCTTCAGGAGCACACCGGATGGTAAGGCTTTCTCCACAACGCCATCAAGGATATCGCCGATCTGAGGCATGGCAATCATTTCGGACTCCAGTTTTTGTTCCATGGAAAGGGATATTCTTTTGTTCTTAATATCTACTTCCTGAACATATGCCTCCACAAGCTGACCCACCTCAACAACTTCCTTGGGGTGTTTGACCCGTCTTCCTGCACCAAGTTTTGAGATATGGATCAACCCGTCCACTCCTGGTTCAAGGTTGACAAAAGCGCCGTATGATACAAGGCTCACAATAGTTCCATGGACTAAGCTATCAACAGGATATTTTTCCGCTGCACTTAAAAAAGGATCCGGTTGCGTTGCCTTGAGGCTTAAGGTGAGGCGGTTCTTCCCCCAGTCGAGGGCGATGATTTTTACAATAACTTCCTGTCCAACAGACAGGGCATCTTCTGGTTTTTCAGTTCTCTCCCATCCTATCTCACTTAAGGGAATAAGGCCATCAATGCCGCCAAGGTCAACAAAGGCGCCGAATTTTTGAATGGACCGAACCGTTCCGGTTAGCTCCATTCCAACTTCAAGGGTCTCTCTGATATTGTCACGTTTAATCTGCTGCTCCTCTTTTAGGAGGGCTCTTCGTGAAAGAATAATGTTACGGCCGTCTTCTTCGTATTCGAGCACCTTGAAAGGAAAGGTCTGACCGAGATATGTATCCTTTTCACGGCTTCCCTTGAGGTCTATTTGAGAAAAAGGGCAGAAACACCGTATCTTACCTACATTTATCTCGAAACCGCCTTTTAGTTCGCTTACCACCTTTCCACTTACAGGCAGATCAGCATCGTAGGCATTACGTATGCCGTCTAAATCAAGGGTGGATAAACCATGCCTGAGGGTTGTCAATCTTTTCACACCATTTTTGAAAGTTACAAAAAAGGCCTCAATCTCATCATCCACCTGCACAGTGTAGTCCCCATGTTCGTCTTTGAACTCCTTAAGGTCTATCACTCCTTCACTTTTTCCATCAAGATCTATATAAACAAAATCTCCAGAAATACTGACTACCCTTGATGTTACCTTCTGACCAGGTTCAAGCCGCCCTGGAAGCTTGCTGCTTTTTTCAAACAAAACTGCAAAATTATCTTCCCCTTCGGTCTCTTCATTGGAAATTTTCCCTTCTTGATAGCTCATTTCAATCTTTTCTTCTGACATATCCTCCAACCTCTTAGCTGATTTTAACGATTATTGGCTTTATTGCGTTTCAAAAAATTATACCTTTTATTTTTCGTTGTGTCCATTGTCCTATAGCCTACTCTCACTTAAAAAAATCTCCATGTTTTTAAACAGTGAAAGAACGGATAGTATGTGAGTCGTATGTGGGAAGTCGGAAGTCAAAATTCGTGTTTCAACATTTGGCAACTACTTCCATCCGAGGATGGTACACAGGTCATCGCTGACATCCCGCGGCTTTTTGCAGCCGTGAGGCCTCACAACAAGGGTTACAGAATCCTTGAGAAGCACTTCTTCTCCGGTTATCTCATCTTCACCAATTTCGTTACTCCCGTTAAATTTTTGAAGGGCCTTTTTGAAGGCCTCCAGGATCATCTTTTCGGTTCTCAAATTATGTTCTCTCATGCTCATGACTTCGCTCAGGATTGAAAGATCGACCAGGGTGCTGTTGAGCCAGTTTAGTGAACACTTATAACCAAAGATCCACGCTATTCTTGTTCCCATTATGGTTTCCTTTAAATCCTCTACCCTATCCCCCACATAGCAGGACCCTATGAACACCCCTTCAATATCGTTTAATTTTGCACTATTGCTCACCGTATCAAAGAATGTCGTCAGCCTGAATTTGTCTCCGATATAGCCCTTGGTTCCGTGAGATGCCACATAGAGCACACATCTTTTTTCCATCGTATTACTCACATCCACCAGTGCTTCCCTGAAGCTATCTTTGCTGTAAAAGGTCGAATAATAGATAGAATATGTTTCTATAAGCTTTTCCAGCCCATGGAGAAACGGCAGGATTGATGCCCTCTTGGGATTTTCCTTCGGTGGCCACCAGGGGTTTTCAAGTACAAGGAGTGCCTTATTTACTTTCAATTATTCTCTCCGGCTTTGTATAGATAAATTCTAACCCATTGAAATGAAAAATACAAATAGTTTTTTATCAGTTTACTTCCTGAGGGGCAGGCAAAAAATTAAAAAACGTTGACTATTATTATTGCAAAGTGATATTGTAGAGACATGTTCGGTCTTGGATTTCCTGAACTTGTAGTCATATTGATTATAATCCTTTTGGTCTTCGGGGCAGGCAAGCTTCCGGAGATAGGAGGGGCAATCGGTAAGGGTATAAAGAGCTTTAAAAAGGCAACACATGAACCCGAGGAAAAGGATGTAGCCCCGCCAAAAGAGAATAAGGATCAGGAAAAACCCTCTTAATAATTATTGTGGATGAAAAGGTCTTTATAGGGATCGGCTCAAACATCGACAATAGTTCTGAAAACTGCACAACAGGCATAAAACACATCATCAGGGACAAAAGGACAAGGTTCCTCTCAGTATCTTCTTTATACCTCACATCACCGGTTTCACTGATTGCTCAGGAAGATTTTATAAACTGTGCATTATGTATCACGTGGAGTGATTCACCTTTCGAGCTCCTGAAATTTTTAAACAGTATTGAGGATATGATGGGGAGGAAAAGGGACGTTACGGGTGGTCCGAGGATAATAGACCTGGATATACTGCTATTCCGTGATCTCATACTTGATGACCCATTGTTAAAAATACCCCACCCTGAACTCCACAAAAGAAGGTTTGCCATTATTCCATGTCTTGAAATAGACCCTGAAATTATTCACCCTTCATTCAACAAACTATTGAAGGAATTTCTTTCGTATATCGACGATGGGCAGAAATTAAAATTAATCAAAGACAGGAAAGAGGTCATGGAATCCTTAGGCAGAACTCCTAAATTTAATTGACAAAAAGCACTTGCAGGGATAGGATTTAATACCAATTTACGATTGCAGAATGCAAAATGTAACCCATTTTAATAATGAACAATTATTCTATGCATACTTAAATGATTATGTAATTTAGCTCACACCGTGAGCCGGGTACCCGCTTGTGGGTGCGGGAGACTCCGGCGGCTTGGCTGCCGGAGGGGGCGACGCAAGCCCCAATAACCCAACAATATGAAAGGAGTTAATAATCATGCCAGAAGCTGATGAATCTGAAAAGGAAAAACAGTTTTATGTGGACATTCCTGTTAGGAGTAAACCTTTCTTTCTGAAAGGCTGCAACTCTATAGACTGGGGGATGAAAAACCGTCTATCCAGAATATTCAATCCCAAGTCTGGCAAGACGGTCATGCTCGCCATTGACCATGGATATTTTCAAGGTCCAACCACAGGTCTGGAGCGTGTGGATGTCACTATCCTGCCGCTTTTACCTTATGCAGATACCCTGATGCTTACCCGGGGCATACTCCGGACAATTATCCCTCCCACTTTTGACAAGGGAATAGTGTTAAGAGCCAGCGGAGGACCCAGTATTTTAAATGAGCTCTCAAACGAGCAGATTGCCATAGATATAGACGAAGCTATCCGTTTGAATGTAGCAGCAATGGCTGTTCAGGTCTTTATTGGCGGTAAAATGGAAACACAGACAGTACACAACATGACCCGTCTTGTGGACATGGGTAACCGCTATGGCATTCCTGTTCTGGGTGTTACAGCAGTCGGCAAGGAGATGAGCCGGGATGCCAAATACATGCGACTGGCTTCGCGAATCGTTGCAGAGCTCGGTGTCACTTATGTGAAAACCTATTATGTGTCAGAAGGATTTGACACGGTAGTAGCCGCCTGCCCGGTACCAATCGTTATTGCAGGAGGCAAAAAGCTTCCGGAGCTTGATGCCCTGACCATGGCTTACAATGCTATCCAGGATGGAGCAGCCGGGGTTGATATGGGTCGTAATATTTTTCAATCTGAATCGCCTGTTGCCATGATTAAGGCGATAAGAAAGATTGTTCATGGAGGAGAAAAACCGAAAGCAGCGTATGACTTCTTTTTGACAGAGAAGAATAAGGCCAAGCGAGGATAGCTTAACCATGCGTGTAGGGATGTATTATAACAATAACAAGGTCGAAGTAGAGGAGCTGCCGGTTCCCGAGGTTGGCAAAAATGATATTCTCATTAAGGTTATGGCAAGCGGCATATGCGGCAGCGATGTTCTGGAATGGTACCGTATTAAAAAAGCGCCTCTGGTTCTGGGTCATGAACTCGCAGGCGAGGTAGTTGAGGTTGGGAAAAATGTTACAAAATTCAAAAGAGGTGACAGGGTGTTTACAACACACCATGTCCCTTGCGACGAATGCCACTGGTGCCTGACCGGTCATCAGACTGCGTGCCAGGTTTTCCAGACAAAGAATAATTTTGACCCTGGCGGATTTTCGGAATACTTAAAGGTCTCCGGAAAAAGTATTGATACCGGAATCCTTCTTCTGCCTGACGAAATGTCCTATGAGCAAGGATCGTTTATTGAGCCGTTAGGAACTGTAGTCAGGGGGTTGAGAGCTGTTGACCTGAAACCTGGCGACACCCTGTTGGTTCTCGGTTGCGGAATTGCAGGCTTGCTTATGATCAAGCTGGCTCGCGCTCTGGGCGCCGGGAGGATTATCGCAACAGACATCGACGATTACAGGTTGGAAGCAGCAAAAAGATTCGGTGCGGAAAAGGCGATCCGTGCTGAAGAAGATATATTAGGTTTGGTAAAAAAGGTAAATAATGGCCGTCTGGCTGACAGGGTGATAGTTTGCGCAGGGGTGTTGTCTGCTGCGCAACAGGCATTGCAATCAGTTGACCGGGGTGGAACCATTTTATTCTTTGCAGTGCCAAATCCTGGAGAGACGCTCGATATAGATTTTAATCCTTTCTGGAGAAATGACATAAGCCTTAAAACCTGTTATGGGGCTGCTCCGCTTGATAATACACAGGCCATGGAGCTGATCAGAGCCGGAAATGTTGATGTAAAAGACCTGATTACGCACAGGTTCAGCTTAGAAGAGATTGCAAAGGGATTTAAGGCTGCCAGTGAGGGCAAAAACTGTTTGAAGGTTATCATAAAGCCACACAAAGAATAATGGATTAAAAAAAGCGAAATGAAGAGTACATTAGAAAAAGCATTATTCAAACAATTCAAAGATATCGGGCGAGATATATTCTTAAGGGGACTCATTAGCTCTCATGCAGGAAATATGAGCACACGAACCGGTGATAAGATCCACATTACAAGAAGGACCTCCATGCTGGGCCATTTAAAACCGGCAGATATAATCGAGTTAGACCTTGAGAAAAATGATCCCAATCTACTACCCATGGCATCATCGGAAGTGCCTGTCCATAAGGCCATATACAAGAATACGAGCGCCCTTGCAATCATACATACCCACCCGCCTTACGCAACACTCCTGTCCATGATAGAGAACGATCTCATACCTCTTGACCTGGAGGGTTCCTATTATTTGAAAAAAGTGCCTGTTGTAGCTCTAAATAAAACCATTGGCTCTGAAGAGGCAGCAAGTATTGTAAGCGAACATCTGAAAGATTACAAAGTCGTTCTCGTACGGGGACACGGGAGCTTCGCGAGGGGTGACATGCTTGAAGAGGCATATATGCTCACAAGCAGTCTTGAGGCTTCCTCGTTCTTTTTATACCATTTAAAACATATTACTGCCTCATTCCCTATGGCACGCCTGTGCCATCTCGATAAAAAAGATACGAAACTCTGATATACCTTCCTCAGATAGGCATGCCCTTTCCCACCTTCTCACCAGAGCACTCCCCACCACAAAACCGTCTACAGACAAATAGAACTCGTGGATGATCTTCGGCGAAGATATGCCAAAACCGAGTACCAGCGGGAGTTCTATATTTCTTTTAATCCAGCCCACTTTTTCTTCCGTATCCTCGGGCAGTGCGTATCTCTCCCCTGTTACACCTGTCACAGATACAAAGTATATAAATCCTGCAGCTACACCTCTTATCTTCAATAATCTCTTTTCATCTGTCACTGGTGTGGCGAGAAAAATAGGCGTTATCCCTTCATTTTTTAGCAATACTGTAAATCCTTTTGCCTCTTCCGGAGGAAGGTCAACTGTAAGTACGGCATCTACCCCGGCATCCCGTGCTGCCTTTGCAAAATCATCAATCCCGAATGCCCAGAAAGGATTATAATATCCCATAAGGACTATTGGTACAGAATATCGGTCTTTAAAGTCTTTGATAGTCTGGAGGATCTTTTTTAAGGTTGTTCCGCTTTTTAGCGCCCTTTCCATTGCCCTCTGGATCACAGGTCCATCGGCCATAGGATCTGAAAAAGGGACACCCAGCTCGATTATGTCAGCACCATTGTTTGCAAAGAAATCGAGTATCTCCAATGTCTGTTTTAGGTTCGGGTCTCCTGCTGTGATGTACGGTATGAATGCCTTTTTGCCGGTATCTTTAAGTCTTTTGAAGACCTCAATTACCTGGTTGTTATTCATGATACCCCTTTCCAGATTTCTGACACATGGGCCACGTCCTTATCACCCCTCCCTGAAAGATTCACAACCACAACCTTTCCTCTAAACTCACCTGCATGCTTCACTACATATGCGATGGCATGGCTACTCTCCAGGGCAGGGATGATCCCTTCCTCTCTTGAAAGAAGGCGAAAGGCATCGAGCACTTCGTTGTCGGTGGCATATGTATAGTGCACCCGTCCTGTCTCCCTTAAAAAACTGTGTTCAGGTCCAACGCTGGCATAATCAAGCCCTGCAGAAACTGAATGCGTCTGAAGAATCTGCCCGTCCCCATCCTGGAGCACATAACTTTTTGTCCCCTGAAATATACCCACTCTGCCTGTAGCGAATCTTGCTGCATGTTTGCCTGTCTCTATACCGAGACCGCCTGCCTCAACCCCTATGAGCCTTACAGGCTCAAGTTTAATAAAAGGATAAAATATACCCATGGCATTACTACCTCCACCCACACATGCAACTACTGCATCAGGAAGCCTACCCACCTTTTTCATAACCTGCCTGATAGCCTCTTTGCCTATCACCGAAACAAACTTCTTTACCATTGTAGGGTAAGGATGTGGTCCAAAAACAGTACCGAGGACATAGTGGGTATCCCTTACATTTGTTACCCAGTCTCTCAATGATTCATTGATTGCATCCTTTAGGGTTCTACTTCCGCTATCTACTCCGGTCACTTCTGCACCCAGCATCTCCATGCGAATTACATTCAATGCCTGCCTTTTCATATCCTCTGTCCCCATATAAACCCTGCATTTCAAACCTAAAAGCGCTGCAGCGGTTGCCGTTGCAACACCATGCTGCCCTGCACCTGTTTCAGCGATTATTCTGTCCTTACCCATCTTTTTTGCCAGCAGTACCTGACCAATTGCATTATTTATTTTGTGGGCACCGGTATGGCAGAGGTCTTCCCTTTTTAAGTATAGTTTTATGCCAAGTTTCCGGGAAAGATTTTCGGCAAAGTAGAGAGGGGTCGGTCTACCAACATATTCCCCAAGGTAATGCATAAATTCTTTCTGAAATTCTCTTGTCTTGATGTGTTTAAAAAATCCGTTTTTCAACTCAAAGAGTGCAGGCATGAGGGTTTCAGGCACATAAGCGCCACCATATTTACCAAAATAACTGCCTGTTTTCATCTTACCCTTTCAATCCTCTCAAATATTTTAGCCATCTTATCAGGGTCTTTAATGCCTGGGAAGCTCTCAACACCCGATGCGATATCTATAGCATAGGGCTTTACTTCCAGCGCTTCTTCTATGTTTCCCGCATTGATTCCGCCCGCGAGAATAAAAGGTCTGCCAAAATCCTTAAGAAGTTCCCAGTTAAATCTTGCACCACTTCCACCATACTGCCTCTCATGATAACTATCGAGAAGCGGAAATGCCTCTGAGTTCTGCGCCCTTTTGACATCCTCCCGATCCCTTATCCTGAAGGCCATGATGGTAATACCAGGTATAACCTTACCCCGGATGTTTTCATCCTCAGCATATAACTGAACCCTGTCCAGCATACAATACTCTTTTGCTTTTAATATATTGTCAACACTCTCCTCTACAAAAACCCCTACCTTTACAATAAAAGGGGGCAACCTTTCTATGATATGCCTTGCATGATCAAAGGATATATATCTCTTACTCCCCGGATAAAATATAAATCCCAATGCATCTGCTCCAAATTCTACTGCAACAAGGGCATCCTCTAAACGGGTAATACCACATACCTTAACCATTGTCTTCATTAATACCCCGCAAGCCCTTTAATCCCCCTGCCATGTCCTTTGACACAACAAGCGATGTACCGACGAGAAAACCTGAAACCCCCTTTTCTGCAAACCTCTCTATATCCTCCCTTCTTTCTATGCCACTTTCAACTATCACAGGCAAATCCGCAGGGATACTATCAAGAATCTCAAGGGAGGTAGAAAGGTCAACCTTCAGTGTTTCAAGGTCTCTGTTGTTTATCCCAAGTATAAATCCCTTCAAATCAGCAACCTTTTCATATGAATCCAGCCTATGAATTTCAAGCAGGACATCAATATCAATCTCTGCTGCAATATTTAAATAATCCTTTATCTGGCCCTCTTCCAGCACTTCGCCAATGAAAAGAACTGCATCTGCACCGAATGCCTTACTCTCATATACCTCATACTCATCTACAATAAAATCTTTCCTTAAAACCGGCAAGCCTGTTATATTTTTTGTTTCAGTGATATAGCTTAGACAACCCCTGAAATGTTTCTCTTCAGTAATGACTGATATGGCAGAGGCGCCTCCCTTCTCATATTCACTGACGAGCATAGGCAGATCAAGATTATGAATCAGAACTCCCCTGGACGGCGATGCTCTTTTTACCTCGGCAATAATCCTCACTTCTTTTGGAAACCTCTTGGAGAATGTTTTAAAGAAAGGTCTCTTTTCAACTCCCCTGACCACCTTTTTTAGCTCCTGCAATGGCATTTTTTGTTTCAAATCCTTCACCAATGCCCTTTTTTCCTTCAAAACCTCGTTAAGAAATGACATGCTCATCTTTATTAACATTTAATCGACAATCCGAAATTGGCATCATGCCTTCCCTACCTCGATCAGTTCTTCAAGCTTTTTAGATGCCTTTCCTGAATCTATCACCTGTTCCGCGTACCTTATGCCATCAGCCATATCACTACTCATACCAGATATGTAAAATGCAGCCCCTGCATTCATAAAAACCGCTGCCCTCTTTGCACCTCTTTCCTCACCAGAAAGGATTTGCCTCAAGATTCTTGCGTTTTCCTCTGCATCCCCTCCCCTCAGGTCATCAACACTGTATACATCAAACCCAAAGTCTCTTGGATTTATAGAATATTGGGTTATGTTACCGCTCTTTATCTCCGATACCCTTGTGTCTGTCGTCACAGATATTTCGTCCATCCCCTCAAGGCCGTGAACTACCATAGCCCTCTCTGTATCCAGCTTTTTTAGCACACTGGCAAAGACTTCACAGAGTTCTGCCTTATAGACACCTATAAGCAGGTGTCTTGCCAATGCAGGGTTTGTTAGTGGCCCAAGGATATTAAAGATTGTCCTGATCCCTATCTCCCTTCTCGGACCAATGGCATGTTTCATGGAACCATGGAATACCGGAGCAAAGAGAAAACCAATACCTGCCTCTCTGATACATTTTGCAACACAATCAGGGGAAGCCTCGATATTTACTCCCAGTCTTTCCAAGACATCAGCGCTTCCGCATCGGCTTGAAACAGACCTGTTCCCATGCTTTGTAACAATAGAACCACCTGCTGCAACCACAAAGGCAGAGGCTGTAGAGATATTGAAGGTCATCATGCCGTCTCCACCGGTGCCCACAATATCGATGATGACCGTCCTCCTTCTTCCTGCTTCATCACCCTCTTTTTCTCCATTTATATTGATTTTTACTGCCTTCTTTCTCATTACCCCCACAGCTCCTGTAATCTCATCTACTGTTTCACCTTTGATTCTCAGTGCAGTGATAAATGCTGCAATCTGTGCAGGGGTTGCATCTCCATTCATGATTGCTTCCATAACCTCAGTCATCTCTTCCTCTTTAAGATCAATAAGATTAACAACCCTTTCAATGGCCTGTTTAATATTCATATCCCCCCCTATTTTTTTCTGTAAGATCCAGAAAGTTCTTTAATATACGCTTTCCTTCTCTGGTCAGGATCGATTCAGGATGAAACTGCATACCTTCAAGCAAATAGGTTTTATGTCTTATCCCCATGACCTCACCGTCCTCAGTCCATGCAGAGACCTCAAAATCAGCCTGTAATCCATTTATTCCAACGGCAAGGGAATGGTACCTCGTTGCCTCAAATGGGTTCTCACAGTTCTTCAGTATAGTTTTTCCATCATGAAAAATTTTTGAGGTCTTTCCATGCATCAATTTTTTTGCGTGGCAAATCTCTCCACCAAAGGCATAACCTATGGCCTGATGTCCAAGGCATACACCGAGGATGGGTGTTTTACCTGCAAAATGTCTTACCACATCAACAGATATGCCTGCCTCTTTAGGGGTACAGGGTCCCGGAGAAATGACTATCCTATCAGGCGAAAGTCTTTCAATCTCTGTAAGAGTAATCCTGTCATTCCTGTAAATCATCACCTCTTCCCCGAGTTCGCAAAAATACTGAACAAGGTTGTAAGTAAATGAATCGTAATTGTCGATCATGAGAAGCATATCACTCTATAATCTCCTTTAAGTCCATTATTGAGTTTACCAGCGCCTGCGATTTGTGGATCGTTTCCATATATTCCATTTCTGGCACGGAATCAGCCACAATGCCTGCCCCGGTTTGTATATAAACCATGTTGTGCTTTTTTAAGAGCGTCCTGATGGTAATACAGAAATCCATATTTCCATTATAGGCGAAATAGCCGACGGAACCCGCATAGAACTCCCGCTTTCCTTTTTCAAGCTCTTCTATTATCTCCATTGCCCTTATTTTTGGCGCTCCCGTCACTGTCCCTGCTGGAAAGGTTGCCTGAAATACATCAAAGGCATCAAGACCATCCTTTACCCTGCCTTTAACAGAAGAAACGATATGCATTACATGGGAATACCTCTCAATACCCATAAACTCTGGCAACGACACGCTCCCTGTAGCGGCAATTTTTCCCACATCGTTTCTTCCTAAATCAACGAGCATTGTGTGCTCTGCAAGCTCTTTTTCATCAGACAAGAGCTCTTTTGCCAGAAGCTCATCCTCTTCACGATCTTTACCTCTCCTTCGCGTCCCTGCAATAGGTCTTACCTCAACCTCCCCGTTCTCCAGTTTTACCAGTGTTTCAGGGGAAGAGCCTATTAGGCTGTAGTCGAGATAATCGAGGAGAAACATATATGGAGATGGGTTAACAACCCTTAACGCCCTGTAAAGACTCAGGCTATCGATATTGATCTCCAGTGTAAACCTCTGGGATAGCACAACCTGGATAACATCACCGGCATATATATATTCCTTTGCACGCAATACCATCTCCTCAAATTCTTCTTTGGATGTGCTATTTTCCATCATCCTTACAGACAGCTCACCTTCTTTATTGAACATAAGAGGTGAACGGACAATGTTTTGCAGTTCATAAAGTTCCCTTATCCCGCTTGCATAACCTTCCTGTGTTCCGCCATATTTATCAGGACTCTGGAATACGAAGAGCGTCATCTTACGGGTATAATTGTCAAAGATTATAAGTTTTTTTGGAAAGATGAAGTACATGTCATAGATGTTCAGAGTACGTTTATTCAGATCAGGGATCTTTTCAAAGAATTTAACTACATCATACCCTAAATACCCAACAGCTCCACCAAAGCGTGCAATACCGTTGGAAAAACCTAACCCTTTGAACTTATCCATGATCTTCTTGAGTTCAAGAAAGGGGTTGTCACTCTCCAGTTCATCCTCAATAAGACCACTTAGGAATATCCTTTTATCAAGACTTTTAAACACAAGATATGGTTCGAAGCCGATGAAAGAAAACCTGCCGAGTCTTTCCCTTGTCTCTACGCTTTCGAGAAGAAAAGAAGGAGACGATGGATATGCATGCCTCAATTTCATGTAGCATGATAGAGGGGTATCGAGGTCTGCAAGTATCTCCCTGAAGAATGGTATAATATAATCTGTTTCAGACTGTTTTAAAAACCCATCAAATGACATGGATTCCCTGTTCGTAAAGACCACCCCCTTACACAATATTTTTTCTTAATCGCTGAAAAAACGTTTCAAGTTCTTCGCTATCTTTTTCTCTGATAATGTGTTTGAGATATTCAAGCTTTGCTGTAACCTTGTCAAGTTCTGCCAGCGAATAAGGATTAAACAGTACTTCTGAAAGAAGGTGGTTGTCTTCCGATAAAAGCCCCTTTGCAATTTCCATGTGTTTCGAGAAGGTAGTACCAGGTACTGTACTCCTGTCCACACAAGCTGCAAATGCCATGGAAGAAATGAAGGGGATTGTAAGGGAATAGGCCATCATCTTGTCATGTTTTTCAAAGGAATATTCAAAGATTTTGACTTTGAACCTTTCAAAAAAACTTCTAAAGAGCTGAGCACCCTTTATATCAGAACCCTTCATAATAACCACGCTTTCTTCTTTTAGGGATTCCATATCAGCGAAGGTAGGACCAAACATGGGATGGATTGACACAAACCTGAACGGGCTTGTCCTGTAATAATTTTCCAGCCCACTTTTAATTGATGCAATATCGCTGATAATGCAGCTTTCCAAAATATACGGTTTTACCTTCTCAAAGGCTGCAATGGTATTATGGAGGCTCACAGCATTTATCAAAAACTCTGGGTTGAATACCCTGACTTCATATATCTCAGATAGTATCTTTATATCTTTGAGGCTCTTTAACTTCTCTTTGTCTATATCATAGATTGCTATATCATGTTCCCTAAATAACTCCCTTGCAAACCATGAACCCATTTTGCCTGCACCCAAAATCACTATTCTCACGCTACTGCTCCTCTGTAAGATCTGTAACATCCGAGAGATTTAAAGCTTGTTGTTATGTCTTGCACTGCTTTAAGGCTTTCCATCACCCTCTCTTCCTTATCTGAGCCTTCAAAATCTGCGAAAAATACATATTTACCTAAGTCATTCCTTACAGGTCTTGACTCTATCCTTGTAAGGTTTATCCTTCTTTCAAAAAATATCTTCAAGATAGCAAAAAGGGCGCCTGCCTCATGCTTTATGGAAAATATTATGGAGCATTTATCTCCAGGCTCAATGCCTGATTCTCTGGATAATACAATAAACCTTGTAGAATTAGATTCATGGTCTTCTATGTGTTCTTGAACGATCTCTAAATGGTACAGTTCTGCACAAAGTTTATTTGCAATGACACCTGTGGCTTCTGGCCTATTTTCTGATAACATCTTTGCCGCACCGGCAGTATCATAAAACGGTCTTGGCTCAAGTTTATGCCTCAAAATAAATTCACGACATTGCGCAAGCGCCTGTGGATGAGAATAAACAACCTTTAAATCCCGATACTCTGTTTCAGGTAGAGTAAGTAGACAATGATGTATGGGCATGTTAATCTCCCCGATGATTTTCAAATCCGTTTCAATCAAAAGATCATTCACCTGGGTCACCGCCCCCTCAAGGGAGTTTTCAATGGGAACAATCCCAAAATCAAGCTGTCCTGTTGTAACTTCATTAAATATCTCAATAAATTCTCTGCATGAAATCGGGGTCAAAGAAACGTCATATAAAAGAGAAGCGGCCTCACTATATGCACCATGCTCTCCCTGAAAACCGATAAGCTTCAAATCCTGTTCCTGGATTTTTTTACTTTCTTCGATGATTTCTCCGTATAATCTCTCTGAAAATTCCGGCCTCACTAAGTTGTGGGAAAATCTCCTTACATTATCGAGTATACGTTGCTCTCGTTCAGGATCAGATACACTCGGTTTCAATCTTTTTAATCTCACTGCAAGCTCCATCCTCTGATTCAAGAGCTTCACCACCTCACAATCTATGAGGTCTATCCTCTTCCTGATGGCATCCAGATTGCCTTCTTTCATCTGATTACCCTTCCTATTCTCTGTTCAATAAGCATAAGGTCTGCAAGGGCTATTGCAGTAACAGCCTCCACAATTACAGGCATCCGTAGTGCTATACACGCATCATGTCTGCCTGTGATAAAAAGTTCTTTAGATTCACCGTTTCTCAGATCGATGGTATGTTGTCTACCAGTGATACTCGATGTCGGTTTAATCGCTACCCTGAAATAGATATCGTTCCCGTTTGTTATACCACCATTGATACCGCCTGTGTTGTTGGTTCTTGTCTCTCCTTCAATATTAATGTGCTCGTCATTATATTTACTTCCCCGCATTCGGGCGCATGAAAAACCTGCACCAAACTCTATCCCTTTGATGGCAGGTATGGAGAAAATGACATGGCTTATGAGCGACTCTACGGAGTCGAAGAACGGCTCTCCCAATCCAACACGTAACCCCATGGCCCTGCACTCAACCAGACCCCCCACAGAATCATTGGCTTCCATGGCATTCTTTACCGCCTCATCAATATCCTTTGAACCCCCTGCTTCTATAAGCCTCGCCTCTACCCTCACAGGATTGATGAGCTTTTTCGCAATAACCCCTGCTGCAACCAACCCTGCCGTCAATCTACCTGAAAAAATGCCTCCCCCTCTGTAATCGTTAAAACCACCGTACTTTCGAAATGCAACAAAATCAGCATGTCCTGGTCTGGGTGTATATCTTATATTGTCATAGTCAGCTGAAATAACGTCTCTATTCTCAAAGAGAATAAGGATGGAAACTCCGGTAGTTTTTCCGTTAAATATGCCGCTTTTTAATAAAGGGTGATCCTCTTCTTTTCTCGGGGTTGTCCCTCTTAAACCGCCTTTTCTTCGCTTCATGTCTTCATAAAACTCTTGAGCCGATATGGAAAGACCAGCCGGACAACCGTCAATCAGTATACCCACACATTCTCCGTGGGATTCTCCGAATATGCTAATTTTGAACAATCTGCCGAAGGTATTCATCATTGCACCTTTATTGAGTCTAAATCTTCAAAAAATGAAGGATAGGATTTTGAAACACACCCAGGATTTTCTATTAGAACTGCCTCCCCACCACCAAGGGCAACCACTGCACAGGCCATCGCTATCCTGTGGTCATTATGAGAATCTACCTGTCCTCCTCTAATCATGCCTCCATCAATCTCCATCCTGTCTTCAAAGACCCTTATTTTGATCCCGAGTTTAGAAAACTCCGATGCCAAAGCTTTGAGACGGTCACTTTCCTTGTAGCGGAGACGCTTAACCCCGTAAATCACGCTTATTCCTTTACAATGAGATGAAAGGGCAACAAGAGGAGGGACAAGATCAGGACAGTGGCGGGTGTCAAAATAAAAGGAGCGCAGCCTATTCTTCACTACGGTAATAGAATCGTCATTAATCTTGACACCTGCTCCTGCTCTGTGCAATGCTTCAATCACGGCTTTATCTGCCTGAAAGGAATCCATATTGAGACCCCTCACCGTTATCGAGCCTGCCAGTCCCCCTGCTACAAGAAGAAAAGTCCCGCCCGACCAATCCCCCTCTATGGAATACATATGGGGTTTATAATGCTGATTACCTTTTATATGGAATTCTGTAAGGTCTTCATCGTGACCAACTGTTACTCCGAATCTTTTCATTATATCAATTGTTAAGTTTACATAAGGTTTACTTCCAAGTTCAGAGACCATTATTGTAGAATCTCCAGCGCACAGAGGAAGCGCCATTAATAAACCTGTTAAAAACTGTGAGCTTTCAGAGCCATCGATATGTATCCTGCCTGATCCAATCCTCCCTTTTACCTGTATAGGGGCATAACTATTGTTTGTGGTACAACCTGCTCCGAAACCCCTCAAGTCCTCCACCATCTTCATCGGCCTTGAAAGTAATGAACCCGTGGCATTTAATGTTACTTCTTCTTCAAGCAGTCCTGCTATTGGGGCAAACATCCTCATACAGAGCCCTGATTCACCACAATCAAGAATACTGCCTTTAATGCCTCTTTCTTTCAAACCACCGTTTCCTTTTATTGTTACGCTCTCTTTACCAGCATATATTTCAGCTCCGAGTGTCCCCGCTATACCCATTGCAACTAAAGAATCATTGCAATAAGAGGGGTTGGTTATCACAGATGTGCCTGATGCCAGTAGAGATGCGGCAACAGCCCTTATCATAACGCTTTTCGATGCTGGCGCACTGAGGACACCTTCAATCTTTGAGGAATTTACCTGCTTCACCATAAATCTTCCTTACAATATCCTTAAGTTTTGTACTATCCGATCTCACAAGAATATCAGAACAGCAAGCATATAAGGGTAATCTCGCTTTGAGCATCCTCTTGATATCCCTTTTTCTATGCCCACCAAGCAATAGAGGCCGTGTACCATCCTTGCTGACCCTTTTTAAAATAGTATCAATACCTGCCCATAACCATACGACAATACAGTTTTTTTTGAGTATTTCTATATTTTTTTTACTCAATACAACGCCACCACCACATGAGATAACCGCCTTTGTGTAACTCGGGATCCTCCTGATCTCCTTTCTTTCCATCCTTCTAAAGGCTTGCTCCCCTTTTGTTTCAAATATCTCCCTTATTGATAATCCTGCCTTTTTTTCTATCTCGTTATCAGTGTCAAGGAAAGGTATTGCTGTCTTTTTCGACAGGCTATTAGCCACTTTCGACTTGCCGGTACCCATAAAACCAACTATAGCGATGTTTCTTTTATGGACTGGCTTATTTGTATACAGTGCCCTTCGCATGATAAATAGCGGTGGTTCAACACCTACAAAATACTTAAATGCCCATGCACCTTGAAAAAGAAGCCACTCTCTTCCGTCTATAACCTTACAGCCTCTTTCTCTGGCTGCCTTTACAAGATGGCTCTCCGTTGAATAGTTTGCATCGAGGATAACGGCACTTCTTTTGAGCAGGTAGGGCTTTACTAACAAGTTATTAACAGGCAGGCACGAAATGAGAATATCTATATTCTTCAATTCTTCATCTATCTCATCAAGCCTGAATGCACTGCATCCTAAAATATCCGCCAGCTCTTTTGCCCTTTCGAATGTACGGTTAAGAATTAATACCTCTGCCCCTTCTGAGAGAAGGGCAAAAATGGCTGCCTTAGCAGCACCTCCAGTACCGATCACGGCTGCCTTTTTACCTGACAATCCCACGTTTGCTGCTAAAAAGGTGTTTAGAATACCCGCAAAATCGGTATTGTACCCTGTGTATTTTCTCTTTTTCACCACTACTGTATTGACAGCACCTATCTTTTCTGCACCCTCCTCAACATAATCGAGAAACCGGACGATCTCTTCTTTAAAAGGTGATGTTATGTTGATACCGGCAATACCGGCTTCTTTTGCGCTCTTTATTATTTCTTCCGCCTTTGTTGCAGCAATGCGTGTATACACAGCATCAATCGCCTTCGCTTTAAAGGCGGCATTAAACATCACAGGACTCATGCTATGGAGTACAGGATCCCCCGCCACAGCAAATATCTTTGCCTTAAGCATCTTTCAATGACCTCATGATCTTCTCCAGTCGGTCCTTTTCAATCTGACCTTCGGCAGTCTCCTGACCTGTTGTATAAGAAGCATATGTAAATGGGCTACCCAGAAGGAGCGATACGATCCGCGTAATTTTACCCTTTTCGCCCATCCCTACAACTACCAATCTCTCACTAAATGCTTCATGACCGAGGAGTCCTAAAAGCCTTGCGCAATCTATGGACGAATTTGCCTTACAGGCAACCTTTGCAATATCAGCACCTTCCTTAAAACAAAAAGATACAATCTCCTTAAGTCTTTCTACTGGCGGGGTCTTTTCATAGTCGTGAAACGAGATAATTACTTTACAGCCTTTTGTTCTGGCTTTTTCCATAATCTCCCTTCTGTATGTACTACCCGATTCCACCTCGATATCCACATATCTTGCCCCTGCCTCTATGGCAGCCACAAGATATTCCTTTCTCTCTTCATTATTGTAAATGCCCGGTCTACATGTAGCGATAAGCGTGATGGGCTGAGAGAATATTTCCGCCACATCTTCCATAGTTAGTTTCATTTTATCCATTCTTATCTCTACTAATTCTATATTCATTTCTGATTTTAAATAGTTAAAGCTATAAACTTCATTTATACTAACACATATCATTAACTATCTCCCCAATATCATTAATATTTATCATCTCAATTACAGCTTTACCTATTCCATCGAGAAGAACAGAATGTATATATTCGTCTTCACGTTTTTTATCTTTCCTGATAGCATCCATGATAGCCTCTCTATCCCCATTTATCGATACTGGAAGACCAAAATCAGTAAGCACCTTCTTTATCCTCTCCACATCTCTTTCGGGTAAAAACCCCTTAATACCCGAGAGTTTTGCTTCTATTATCATTCCAGCGCTTATAGCTTCACCATGCTTGATCTCTACTGTCTTTTCCAATGCATGACCGAATGTATGACCAAAATTCAGTTTTCTCCTCTCGCCTATTTCTGTTTCATCTCGAGAAACAATATGTGTTTTTACCTTCAGAGAGCCGTACACAATCCTTTTGATTGCGCCTTTATCGAGTGATAGTAATGCTTTCCTGTTTCTTTCAATCCAGGAAAAAAGTAATCTGTTGCCAATCAGAGCATGTTTTATCACCTCTGCAAATCCATTCCTTAATTCTCCCTCCGGAAGGGTCTTCAGGACCTCAAAATCACATAGAACAAATCGGGGCTGATTGATTGTTCCTATCATGTTTTTATAACCATTGAAATTGACGCCATTCTTCCCACCTACACTTGCATCCACCTGCGCAAGAAAGGTTGTAGGTGCAAAAGCAAATGGCAACCCTCTAAGATAGGTGGAAGCAACAAAACCCGCTATATCACAGACCACCCCGCCACCGATCCCGAGGATAAATGATGAGCGGTCACATTCAAGCTTTAGAAGTCTTCCGTAGATTTCATTGACCGTATTTAAGGTCTTATATCCTTCCCCTGGCCCGATCACAATCGTCTTGTATCGAGAAAACTTTTCCCCATATAGCCTGTGGACATTACTATCGGTAACAACTATTGTTTTCTTGGTGCTGCAAAAATTGCTCAGGCTATTTAGTGGCATATCCAGCATTATTGTACTTAAGCCTGTCTTTCCGGCTAATGTAATCTTTTTCATCCTGAGTTCACCATAAACTTGTGGAGCATGCGAATCTTTTTCATAATTGCAGAGAATTGTTCAGGATTCAACGTTTGTTCCTTATCACTGACAGCTTCCGATGGATTTACGTGGACCTCAACGAGAATGCCATCTGCACCGGCTGCCACTGCTGCAAAGCATAGCGAAGGTATGAGACTTGCTCTTCCCGAAGCATGAGAAGGATCAATAATTACAGGAAGATGCGTGAGTTCTTTGAGCGACGGGACAGCACTTATATCGAGCGTATTTCTCGTATAGCTTTCGAATGTTCTGATGCCTCTTTCGCAGAGTATTACGTTGGGGTTCCCTCCATCGAGGATATACTCTGCACAATTCAGCCATTCTTCTATTGTTGAATTCATACCCCTTTTCAGCAAAACAGGCTTGTTTGTTTTACCCACCTCTTTAAGAAGTGAAAAGTTTTGCATATTTCTCGCACCTATCTGCAATACATCGGCATATTCACTCACCCACGGGACATCCCTTGTATCAACCACCTCTGTGACTATTGGTAATCCTATCTCCTCTTTCACCTTTTTTAATATCTTTAACCCTTTAAGTCCAAGACCCTGGAAGGCATATGGGGAGGTCCTCGGTTTGAAGGCACCACCCCTCAACATATCTGCACCTGCTTCTTTCACGGCTAAGGCTGTTTCAACGGTCTGCTTTTCATTCTCTACAGAACACGGACCGGCAATAACACAGAGTCCATCACCTATCGCCACATTATCTATATAGACCACTGTCTTTCCTTTTCCATCCAAGGCAGTCAATTTTATGTTCTTCATTTAGCCCCCCTCCTTAAGGCGCATAGAAAATAAAAAGGCCATGGTTTTTTGCACCCATGGCCTTTTAACACCCCTATATTATTATAGGGGACACGGGTGCAAAATTGCAAAAAAATACCAGTAACCAAAATAATTTGAAGAGTTGTTTATGTTTTTAATCGTAAGCATTGTACATAATTTAATACAAATTAGATTTTGATGTCAACAATAAAAATGCTCAAAGATTATCTTCGCAAAATTATTTTTCCCATTTTTCTTTCAATCTTGTATAATTAAAAAAATCTTCTAACAATCTTGCAGAACGGAGGTATCTATGAAATTCTTTATTGACACGGCAAACATTGAAGAAATAAAAAAGGGGCTTGAGATGGGGCTTGTGGACGGGGTAACCACCAACCCAACACTCCTTGCAAAGGAAAAAAAAGACCCCCGGAAGACAATAAAGGAGATTTTATCTCTCGTAAATGGTCCTGTGAGCCTTGAGGTAATAGCAAAAGATTCAAAGGGGATGTGCAGCGAGGCAAGGAAATTATCATCTCTCGGGAAAAATGCTGTCATAAAAATCCCCATGACAGAAGAAGGGATGAAGGCAGTCAGGATACTATCAAAGGAAGGAATAAAAACAAATGTGACACTTATATTCCAGCCGGTCCAGGCCTTAATTGCTGCAAAGGCCGGTGCCGCTTATGTCAGCCCTTTTATAGGAAGGCTCGATGACATATCAGCAAGAGGGATGGAGGTGGTGGAAGATATCCTCACGATATATTCAAATTATGTCTTTGATACAGAGGTTATTGTTGCAAGTATCAGACATCCCCTCCACGTACTACAGGCTGCGATAATTGGTGCAGATATTGCCACAATACCCTTTAATGTCCTGAGACAGCTTATGAGCCATCCATTAACCGATATAGGCCTCGAAAGATTCCTGAAAGACTGGCAATCCATTAAGAAATAATAACCAATGACCAAATCTCAAGTTCCAGAGAGAAAAACAATCATCAATGACCAAATTACAATAACCAAATTAAAAACTTAGAATTGGCATTTATCTGGAGCTTGGAAAATTGATTATTGGTTATTATCTGATGTTTGGTGCTTGGTTATTCATGTATTAAAGGGTTTTTCTATTTTCCAGTGAGCTTCTAATGGTCAGGGGGTCCACATAAACTATGTCCCCCCCTATCGGTATGCCTGATGCAATCCTTGTAATCTTTATATCGAGGGGTTTTAAAATCTCACCTATGTAGTGGGCCGTTGTGTTTCCTTCTATATTCGGGTTGGTCGCTATGATGACCTCCTTTATCCCTTCCCTCACTATCCTTTCTTTTAACTCCTTAATCCTCACCTCATCAGGGCCAACGCCTTCAATAGGATTTATTACACCGTGAAGGATATGGTATCTATAAACACCTGGATTTGCTGATTCAACAACCATCATATGGGAAGGTTCCTCAACCACACATATGACCGATTTATCCCTTCTCTCATCCGTACATATCATACATGGGTCGACGTCTGTTATATTGAAACAAATACCGCAGAGCTTTATCCTCTCTTTTATGTCCATAAGGCTTTTTGAAAGTTCCGATATGTAGCTATCCCTTGTATTTAACAGGAAAAAGGTAAGTCTTGTGGCAGTTTTCCTACCAATGCCTGGCAGTCTTGTGAGATTCTCTATTAACCTTTCTATGGGTTCCGGATAATACATCTATAGTCCAAAAGGTAGCTGCATGCCGCCTGTAATCTTCGACATCTCTTCCTGCAGCATTTCTTTTGATTTATTTAAACCTTCATTTATCGCAGCAACTATAAGGTCTTCCAACAGTTCCTTGTCCTTCTCTTCCAATATTTCATCTGATATTTTTAAAGAAATTAACTCCTGTTTCCCATTTACCACACAGGAAACCATCCCGCCCCCGGACTGTGCCTCAACGGTTTTATCTCCCATTTCTTCCTGTATCTTCTGAAATTTTTCCTGCATCTTTTTTGCCTGGCTCAAAAGCTGTCCAATTTGTTTAGACATATTACCTCCTTCAAATCTTAAATAATGTCTCTGCCTCTTTCACATACTCCTCAAGGACACTTTTCTTTATTTCACCTGCATCTTTAAGGATAAGGCCCATCTCTTTACCAAAAAATTCCCTTAAATATTTTTTTATTTCCTGTTTTAAACCGCTGTCATCTTTTATAAAGCTATACTGCCTGTCAAGGAACACAATAACATTGCTGTTCTCTATTTTAATGTCGAGGGTCTCAAAAATGCTGCTTATCATGGGTTTTTTCTTCCTCAAATATTCAATAAACCCCTTTACATCAGGTTCAAATTCCGGTTCGGGCCTTTCATTACTTATGTTTTCCTCTATCCGGTAATCATGCCTGTCTAAACTATCTATAATCTTCTCTACATCCCTCAGCTTTGAAATGTTATAAAGATTTATATAGAATATCTCCAGTGAGATCCTTGGGAAAAGGCCCTTCAACAAATCCTCAGACTTCAACATGTAGTTTAACATGTTCTGTATCTCATAATACTCAATGCCCTTCAGTAAACCAACAATCCTCTTATACTCTTCCTCCCCCATGTAAAGAAAGGGAGGGATGCCATCCCAGACCTTTAATATCATCATATTTCTAAAAAACGATACAAGCCCCTTATATATCTCATTTACATCATATCCCTGGTTTAATGTCTTTTCGATAATCTCCAGACCCTTCTTCAAATCACTATCTAAAATGGATTTCACAATACCGTATAATACCTCTTTTTCCACAATACCAATCATGCTTATTACGTTCTGTTCCGAGATGTGCTTTCCGCTATATGCGATAATCTGGTCAAGAATCGACTCGGCATCTCTGAGGCTCCCGTCAGCCTCAATTGCGATATACTCGAAAACTCCCTCATCGTATTCTATATTTTCTTCTGCACAAATTTTTTTCAACTGTTCTACTATATCCCCTTCCGGAATCCTTCTAAAATCAAAGCGCTGGCACCTTGACATGATTGTGTATGGAATCTTCTGTGGTTCTGTGGTTGCGAGAATGAAAATACTATGTCCTGGTGGTTCTTCAAGGGTTTTTAAAAAGGCATCCTTTGCCTGGGGGGTGAGCATGTGAGATTCATCCAGAATATAGACCTTATAGATACCCTTCATGGGCATGTACCTCACGGTCTCCAGCATATCCCTCATCTCTTCTATTCTTCCCGCAGATGCGGCGTCTATCTCTATAATATCGACAAATTTCCCGGTATCGATGGCGATGCAGTTCTCACACTCACCGCACGGCTCTTCCGTAGACCTGTTGAGACAGTTTACAGCCTTTGCAATTATCCGTGCCAGAGAGGTCTTACCAACACCCCTCGGACCCGTAAATAAGTAGGCATGTGGTATTCTTCCAAATTTAATTGAATTTTTTATTGTTGTAATAATGTGAGGCTGTCCTACCACCTCATCGAATTTTTTCGGTCTCCATCTTCTTGCAATTACTGTGTAGTTCATATTTAGTCCTTAGCTATCAGCTTTCAGCGATCAGCTTCAGATAAATCCAATTCATAATTATTTTAATAACTCTAAAAGTTCAATGACAGATCTTCTACTATTTTCTTTTATAGCTGACGGCTGACTGCTAACAGCTGACAGCTGATTTTAAGACCAGGCTACCTGCGGCACACGGATTAGTTACTACCGCTGCTTTCTTCCGAACCTGACGGGGTTTATAACCTCCACGTTGCGCAGGGCCTGGTTTATTTTACTTTTCTGGCGGAGAGAGAGGGATTTGAACCCTCGGTCCCACTTTGTGGCGGGACACACGATTTCCAGTCGTGCTCCTTCAGCCTCTCGGACATCTCTCCAACTCACCCTTTATACCACACTCATCATAAGCTATACAAGGCAATTCAGATAAAACGCTGAGGCTTATTAATAGCAATGTGACCTTTGTTGACATTGCATCTCTGTTAATATAATATGGTAATAATTTCAAATGATTCCACTACGACGGCAAGCTCTTCTAACAACCTTTAAGTTCTATGACCTTATAAGCATGGTCTTTTGCTTTTTTCTTGCTGCTTCTATTGTCTCGTATCAAATTAGTAATATAACCTTTGGCCAGTTCCTCTCAATGCGTATCAAAATCCAGAACTTTGTAATCTTTCTTGGTTTTATTCTTACGTGGCATATCATACTATCCTCATTCGGCTTCTACCATTCAAAACGCCTTGTATACTTACGGGGCGAATTTCTTGATATCGTAAAGGCAACATCACTACTAACCTTGGTAATCTCCGTAGGGGCTATTCTTTTCAGGATCAAGATGGTCACCCCTATCTTCGTTATAGTATTCTGGTTTTCCTGCAACACAATCACAATTACGGGAAGGCTTTTTTTCAGATACATTCTAAAATGGTTGCGTGTCCACGGCCATAACCTCCGTTTTATGCTCATCATAGGGACAGGGGAACAGGCAGTAAAATTTGCTCAAAACATCGAAACAAAACCTGAGCTTGGTTATCACATTATAGGGTTTGTAAATGCAAAGGAAACAAAAACAGAAGAGCTTCAAAAGACAGGTGTCAGCACAGTGGCAAATTTTAATGATTTTCCCTCTTTCTTAAGAAATAATGTGGTCGATGAAGTGGTAATCTGTCTCCCTGCGGAATCATTCTATCAAAAAATTTCAAAGATTATCAATCTCTGTGAAGAACACGGGATTGTTGTAAGGATGGTTTCTGATATCTTTAATCTGAAGCTTGCAAAATCAAGGATAGAAGAATTTGAAGGTGATATGATTATTACGGTTTATACAGGTAGCATGGAGGGGTGGTCAGTCCTCATTAAACGATTTGTGGATTTCTTTCTTTCTCTTGTCTTACTGATTCTACTCTCTCCGCTCTTCCTATTTGTTTCTCTTCTCATTAAGCTCACCTCACCCGGACCTATCTTTTTTATACAGGAACGGATGGGTTTAGGCAAAAGGAAATTCAGCATGTACAAGTTCAGAACAATGGTCGCTGATGCAGAAGAGAGGCTTTCTGAACTTGAGCACCTTAATGAAATAATGGGTCCTGCCTTCAAAATCAAGAATGATCCCAGAATTACTCTTGTTGGAAAATACTTGAGGAAAATCAGAATTGACGAGCTTCCTCAACTTCTCAACGTACTAAAAGGTGATATGAGTCTTGTTGGGCCAAGACCGCTTCCCATGCGGGACTATGAAGGTTTTAATGAAGACTGGCAGCGTCGCCGTTTCAGTGTTCGTCCTGGAATTACCTGTCTGTGGCAAATAGGCGAGCAGCACTCTATACCTTTTAAAAAATGGATGGAACTCGATATGCAATATATAGACCAGTGGTCTCTGTGGCTTGACTTCAAAATTCTTTTGAAAACCATACCTGCAATGTTTAAGGGGCTGTAACGGAAACTATACCTGTTAGTAACCATAAAATTGAAGAAAATACCATTCTCCTTGTCCTTACCGAAGTAGTAACCCAGGCCCTTGGCTTTGCAGTCTCAATAATGGTTGCCCGTATGCTTGGAGTGGAAAGCTATGGCCTCCTTGCATTCGCCTACAGCCTCTCATTGTTATGTCTTGTTGTGCCATCCTTTGGTTTTGACAGCCTGGCGGTTCGTGAATTAGCTCGTAAGCCTTCACGAGCCAGCCGTTTTCTCGTTCATATTTCTCTCGTAAGGTGGCTGTTTAACCTCCCTATGGCCGGGGTATGTTTGTTGATTGTGCTACTCAGCTCTGGAGATGGAGGAAGATTATTTATAGTTCTAATAGTTTTTTTAATTATGGCAACCCAGCAACACATGCAGTTTATCTGCTCCTTTTTCCGCGCTTTTCAGGATGTAAGAAGGGAAACCTTCGTGAGGATCCTTCTTGCATTTTTATGGCTTTTAACCGGCATTATGGTATTGTTCGCTGGATTTGGATTAGGACCTTTTGTGAGCTCAAGATTGGCAATATCAATTCTATGCCTTGGATTTGCCATTTTTTTACTAAAAAAGGATTTCGGGATTGTCATAGAAAAGTTCAGATGGAGATATGCAAAAGTCCTCATTAGAACAAGTGCACCATTAGCCCTCTTTCATATTCTATCAATGAGCTTTAATTCCCTCAACCTTGTCATATTGGGGCTGATAAAAGGAGATACTGCTACAGGATACTACTCCGCTGCAGAAAAGATTCTTACACTTCTTTTTGTGATACCGGTGAGTCTGGCATGGGCTACGTTTCCTTTGCTTTCAAAACAATGGCCGGATTCACACGAGACATTTTTCGGAACATACAGGAAGACCATCAGATATCTATTACTCTTTGCAATTCCCATTTCGATAGGGGCCTTTTTGTCTGGAGAGAAAGTTATAGTTTTGCTTTTCGGCAAAGAATTTCTACCAAGTGTGATTTTGATAAAAATTTTATCACTGAGTATAGTACCGTTTTTCATCACTCAAATTAATAATACTGCTCTCCTTTCCATGAACAAACAGGGTACAGCAATCCAGGGAATGATACTGGGGTTAATAGTCATCCTCATTTCTTCTTTGATATTCATACCCCACTTAGGACCTGTTGGGTCGGCCCTCTCATGGACAATTTCGACTTTTGCCGTTTTATTCTTTGAATTGTATGTGCTGTTTTGGAGCTTATATTGCAAAGATACATTCCTCACATTTTTTAGGTCTGCCTTCGCCGGATGCATAATGACATTCGCAATACTTCTACTTAGCAGGGTTACCACAATACTCTCGATTCTGGTAAGCATACCTGCCCTTTTATATATAGGAATGCTCATTCTACTGAGAGAAATTAAACTCTATGAGGTTATACTTGCGTTAATATTGCTTAAAAATATGGTGAGATCTTTAATAAAGAAAAGATGTGAGTAAAGCCAAACATACTATCCTCTATAAAACAAGCAATTTTCAGAGCAATCTGACATAACAGGTTTATTGCACTTTGATGGTAAACCATGTTTTAGCCAGTATGTTTTTACAAATCTAATAAAAAAAAGTGGATTACCGATAACGTATCGTCTAAAAAGTTTAACTGGATGTCTGGTAAGACGTGCCAGCCACTCAAAACCATGGTCAGTAACCCATCTTGGTGCCCTCTTTTCTAAACCACTATACCAACGAAATGTAGCTCCTACGGCGAAAAAAACCTTAGCACTCAACCTGTGGATATTTTCATCAATCCAGAATTCCTGCACCGGTACACCCATTCCCACAAACAAAATGTCCGGTGATGTATCATTGATTTTTGATACCAATAAATCATTCTCCGGGCCTTTCTTAGAAAAGAAACCATGGTGTGTGCCCACAATTTGTAAATTCGGATGTTTGTCAGACATCATCTGGGCTGCCTTTAGCATTACGCCCTCTTCGTTACCAAGTAAATAAAAACTAACCTTTTCAGAACCAGCTATTTCTGCTAAGCCGTCAATCCAATCCGGTAGAGTATTTCGATGATGTAGCCTTTTACCAAGAAGACATGAAGCCAATAATGCTCCAAAACCATCACAAAATACTAAATCTGCATCTGTCAATAAAAAGCGAAAACGAGGGCAACAATAGGCAATATTTAAGATATGCAGGTTTACAGTACATACCTTTCTCTTTGTATCACCTTTTGCCATATCTACTATTGTCCGGATAAGGTCTTCAGGCGACAAATCACTCACTTCTATGCCAAATATATTCGTCTTTGACACCGAATATTTACCCAAACTATTTACCTTGCCTTTTCTCTAATATCTCTACGCATTTTAAATAGCCTCTTTTTGCAAACGGGTTAGCGGGGTCTATCTTTAAAGCAATGGCAAATGATTCCTTTGCTTTTTCTATGTCATTCATAAAACCATACACATCCCCCATGATAATATAAGAACCCACATTATCAGGAAAACGTGAGAGTACAGTTTTGATTTCTTTCAGCGCCCTTGTGTAATCCTTTGTTTGAATAAGGCAAAAAACAAGTCCATATTTTGCTGTTATCCATTCTGGTTTCAACCGGTCCTCTCTTTTTATTAATTTCTCCTTTTCTGACAGTAAAATTGATTTTTCATAGGACCTTATTGCTCCCGGATAATCTTTCAGTTCACGGTATATATCACCTTCGAGCAGATAGAATTTCCTGTGTTCATAGCTTAAAGCCTTTGCCCTCTTCATTAGATCCAGTGCTTCCGGGACTCTCTTTTCAGCCATCCTCAGCCTTGTTAACATATCATAGACAGAGGGATTATTCTTATCCATAACAGGCAACTTATCGACAGCATACTCTCCATATTGAGAAAGCCTCGTTATGGTACCCTTTCGCAAAGCAAGGCTCTCCAGCTCTATCCTGTGAAGCAATACATATGTGTCGAACGGATTATGGATGTGTGCCTGCTCGAACAGTGAAGCGCTTTTTTTATATAATGTCTCATCCCCTGTCTCACCAAACCTTCTCGCATATAAAGTACCTGCCATATCTTCGTAGTAGAAGTTATTTTCCATGGCTTTCAGTCCTTCTATAATGCTCAACTCTGTTTCTTTCCATCCCGAACTTACATAGTGGATTTGAGATTTCCAGAACAACCTATCTGTATAAATTCTATTTATGCTTTCCGCTGAAAGGTAAGCTAAAATGAAAAAACATGAAACCGACAATACGTATCCTGCTGTCTTCTTTTCCCGTGTCATCACAGGTTTCTGAGATTCCAGTGTACAGATAGAAACTGCCAACCCCAGTATAACCCAGAAAAATGTGGTAAGCGAGACTTCAAGCCAACCTGTAAGGTCCTGGATTAAAAATCCAGATATGGATGCTAAAAAACCTATCAATAGAAGCTTGCGGTACTGGTCCTTCTGATTCATATAGGTCTTTATCAGTAGAATAATTATAGAGATAAGGAACGTTAAATAGAGGAGCAAAGCAAGAACCCCATTCGTCAGGGCTGTCTGCAAATAACCATTATGAACCATTGTAGGCACTATATCTCTCGCTATCTCATTTTCTTCTGCTAATCTATATCTGGGATAAATAATCCTGAAATTTTCCATGCCAACCCCCACAAGGGGATTGTCTCTTACGATATTCATAGTGGCTTTATAATATATCAATCTAATCTTTATCTCATCGCTCGATTTTATACGGTCTACAACTCTGTCCCTGTCTCCATAAATACTTAAAACAATAACAAGCACCATTATCAAAGATGAAAAAAATAAAATGTACTGCTTCTTTGGCAGTTTAATGTTTTTAAGATTAAATACGATTACCAGTGTGGATGATATCACAATTCCCATTAAAGGACCCCTGCTTAAGGTGGTGATGGCAGCGAGGAGAAACAGCAAAAATATTATCCCCCAGCTAAACCGCTCCATGACCGTTTTTTCCTGAAAAAAGAATGTGATCACAAAGGGAAGAGCAAGACCAAGGAGTGCCGAGAGCATTACAGGATGTCCTATGGTTGAAGCAGATCTTCCCTGCAGCTGTACCCACGGTACCGGGTCATAGCCATAAAATTGAACCAGGGCATACAATGACACAGGGATTAATGATGCTATGAATAACTTCAGAATTCTTTCGATTCTTTTAATGTCCATCGGCATTGAAACAATAATAAAAAAGATAAGCAACCATATTTCATGGGTCAAAAGACCATTGTATCTCCCATAAACGCCGTGTACGGCTGTCGGTTTATGCAAGGCAAAAAAGGTAGTAAAAATCCACCACAAACCGAGGATAACCCCACCATAAAGAACCAGCTTTTGTACTGATTTAACCTCACCCCTTTTTATGCGGTATATCCAGAATAGAATGAGACAAAGGGTACATACCCTCAATGCCACGAGTTTTGGGAGCGTAAAATTAACCAGAATACCTGTGCTGAATACAAGTGCCACAGAGAAGAAAAGTAGCCCAATAGCAGCATCTTCAATAAGGTTCAGGTCTTTATAAAAAAGGTAGGAATCACTGCTTTTATTTATTTTGTTCTCCTTTTTATTTTCCTTTTTTTTACTCTTTTTCATGTTTATAGTCTTAGCATTTATTTTAAGGAATATAGCATTTTAAGTTTTTCACGTCATTTCTTTTCTTACCCGCCTGTATATTGATTTCCATCACAGAGACGTCTAAATCAGCCGACCGCTTTCAGCGTCAGTTGATTTAGACGTTATACGCTATTCCTCCTATTCAACAATATCACTGAGATTTTTAGCTTGAAGTTTAAATAAAATTGGAGGAGAATGGATTATAAAGGGAGGTACGCAAATCAGGTTAAAAGATTAGTTAGGCAAGAGAGGAACTAAGATATATGAAATCTGCCGGAATATGCGAAATGTGTGGCCACCATGTCGGAGTGAGGCAGAAGGCCCATATAATGGCTGAAGGGAAAAAGACAGAGAACAATGTGTTAATGCTCTGCCCGACGTGTCACATTATGTTTGATACCCACGTAAAACCAAAAATATTCAAGGCCATGATGGAGGCAGGCTTTCAGGAAATGCCTGAGTCGTGGAAGAAGTCCATCTACGAGCAGGCCGCAGAGGCATCAGCAACGGTATTGAGGAGAAAGAGGGGTGTCGAACCAGCCGTTGCACCGGATCGGGATGAGACCCCCGGCCAGTGAGTGGGAGCGTTAAGTGGCTGAAAGGAAATCGCTATAGAAAAGTAATGCAGAAATTAACAACAATAAAAAGAAAATGGCTCAAAGAAATAGTGGCAGGGCGAAAAAAGATTGAATATCGAGAGATAAAAGATTATTGGGAAGATCGTCTCTCAGGACTAAAACCGCCTTTCCTACTTCGCCTTATTAACGGTATGTCAAAGACTGCACCTGACCTCACCGTTGAAATCATAAGGGTAGTAAAGAATAAGCGCGAAGGCGTGTTCGAGTTACATATTGGAAAAATTATTGAGGTAAGGCATTGGGATATTAAACATGAGCAACAAAAGCCACCTAACACTTCAATAAACTACCCCTCCCGCAAGCGGCGGGGAATACAACCCTAAGAAATTAAATGGAAAACACATCGGGTTTAGGAAAAACATCTGTCGTTCCTGAGGAAATTAAGGGATGGAATTGGGCGCATTTCTTTGGAATTGGCTTTGGGGTTTATGTAATGGGACATTCATAGCTCTTCTTAGTCTCGTTCCATATCTGGGTTTTATCATGATCATAGTTTTGGGAATCAAAGGGAACGAGTGGGCGTGGCGCAACAAGAAATGGGAGAGCATTGAACACTTTAAATCCGTTCAAAAGAAATGGAGTGTATGGGGAATTCTCATTGGTGGGGTATTTTTGTTAGGCATTTTAGCGGCAATTATCGTGTCGTTAGTTTTCAAAGCTGGGCGATAACAGGCCCATGAGGTTACGTTATGAAAAGATTTATTCAATCGATAATCAGGTTTTTATTCGTAACAGCAGTGCTGATGTTTGGAGGTATTCTTCCATCATTTGCTGCTGACTTACAAATGTTTTCCAATTCGAGATTAATAAATGATCCAGCAAATGATGGGGATAGCTTTCTTGTTGAAGCTAATGGAAAATCTTTTCATGTGAGGCTTTATTTTGTTGACTGTCCTGAAACCTTATTTGCCTCTAAAAGTGATGCGCAGAGGGTCAGGGAACAAACACGTTATTTTGGATTATCTGATGCAGCACGTACTATTCATTTCGGTAACGAAGCAAAAACTTTTGTTGATCATGTCCTTGCTAAACCTTTTACTGTTCATACAGCCCTTGCAAGTGCGTTAGGAAGGTCATCCAAAGGCCGAGTATATGGATTTATCACTACTGCTGACGGAAATGATTTGGCGACTCTGCTCGTTAAAAATGGTCTTGCCCGTACTTACGGTATGGGTAGGGAAACGCCCGATGGTATAGCGCGTAATGAAATGATTGAAAGACTCCGGGATTTTGAGATTTCGGCCATGTTGAAACGTGTCGGCATTTGGTCGGAGAGTGATCCAGATCGGATTGCGGAACTCCGTGCAAAGCAACGTAGTGAAGAGGGGGAATTAAAAGAATTACAAAGCCAAGTAAAAAAAACCCAATCCCCCCAAGGCTTACTTGACCTAAACACCGCCAGCAAAAAAGAACTTCAATCTATCAAAGGGATTGGTCCTGTTCTTGCTGAAAGAATTATAGCCGGCCGCCCCTATAGAACCGTAGATAATTTGCTCAAAGTAAAAGGAATTGGCCCAAAAAAACTTGAAAATATTCGCCCTTATTTCGTAGTGGGCAAGGAATAATGACCGAGAGAACATAGCCAACACTTTTGATGCGCAACGGCGAACCATTGAAGCCCGATCCCGTATCGGGACCATTCAACCTTTAGCCGGGTACCCAGCTGAAGGTTACATCCCGTAAGACAGGCCGCACTGTCTGAGTCCCGCCTTTATGCGGGACGAGTTTGCGACCTGAGTGAAAATGGAACATTAGTGGGTAAAGCGCGCGCAGGGAGCAGGGAGCAAAACAACGTTCCGGCCTTACCTATAAAAAATTGAGTAAATCAATTGACACTTATCGGCTTACCTTATAATGTATAAATAGTGAACAAAAAGACCCTTTACTATTTTATTTCTTCCTTGCTTATTATAGGCCTTGGCGGAATCGTTGCCCAAACAATACTTCTTCGGGAAATGCTTATTCTCTTTTCAGGAAATGAATTTTCCATTGGGGTGATTATCGGTTCCTGGGTTGTTTGGGAGGCCATAGGTGCATTCATTGGTGGAAAATGGAACAGGAAGATAAAAGAAGATACTGGAATGTTTTTATCCTTAATAATCCTCTTCTCAATATCTTTTCCTCTCAGTGTTTATCTAACACGAATTTTCAAAATACTCACTGGAATTCCACCAGAAATGGGGGTAGGCATCATACCGATCCTCTATTCTTCCTTTTTTATCCTCCTGCCCACCGGATTTCTTCATGGTTTCCTTTTTACATTCTCATGCTCTCTCCACAATCAAATAACAGGCGAAGGCTCATCATCTATAGGCAAGGTCTATTTCTACGAAATGTTTGGAACAATTATTGGCGGAATACTGGTAAATTTTTTATTTATCCCCTATTTCAATTCTTTTCAAATAGCCATAGGAGTGGCCCTATTAAGTGCAATTACCTGCCTGTTTTTGATTCCTTCTTTTCATACTACCAGAGGACGACTGGCATTAATATTCACTTTCATAATTTTAGTATCCTCCTTCACCCTACTTGTAGGGAAAGGGGCAGAAAGGATACACCTCCTTTCCATCAAAGAACAGTGGCAGAACAAAAATGTAATTTCCTATGAGAATTCCTTTTATCAGAACATTGTTGTCATTCAAAATGAAAATCAGTATACCTTTTTCTCTGATGGAATCCCCGTAATCACCACACCGGTTCCAGATATTGCCTTTGTTGAGGAATTTGCCCACTTCCCTCTGCTCTCTCAGCAATCACCGGAAACAATTCTGGTGTTGAGTGGAGGGGCAGGTGGCCTGATCAATGAAATTCTTAAATATCGCACTGTAAAAAGGATAGATTATGTCGAAATCGACGCTTTGTTACTAAAAACAATTAAAAAGTTCTCTACACCCATCACACAGAAAGAATTAGTTGACCCCCGTGTTAATCTCCATTATTTAGATGGGAGAATCTTTATAAAAGAAACCCCTGTGAAATATGATGTTGTACTTCTTGGTCTACCTCCCCCTCATACCCTTCAGTCAAACAGGTTTTTTACCGAAGAATTCTTTCACGGCATAAAGAACATCTTGAAAGATAAAGGGATACTTGCCCTAACCTTAACAGGTTCTCTTGCCTACTACAGCAAAGAGTTAAAAAACCTCAACGTCTGTATTCTCCACACACTCGGGAAGGTTTTTGCATACAGGGTTGTTATTCCGGGCGATCTTAATCTTTTCATGGTTTCTGATTCAGAAGAAATTTCCCATATCTCCCCTGCCCTTCTCCATGACAGATTAAATACACACAAAATTAAAACAAACCTCATCAGCCTTACACACCTGAAGTATCGTCTGCATGAGAGATGGCAGAACTGGTTCTTTAATTCTCTCAAAGACATAGAAACACCTCTTAACAGAGATTTCTCCCCCAGGGGACTCTTTTATAATATTGCCTATTACAATCTCCTTTTTTCACCTTCATTGAAGACAATTTTTGATCGTGCAAAAAGCATAAACCTATCATCGATAATTCTCTTCATAATCATCATCTTTGTTTCCTTCCTTTTGCTTCAGAGGAAATACAAAAAAATCAGTATCCCCTTTGCCATTGCAACTACAGGCTTTAGTGCGATGATTTTTGAACTAATCCTCCTTTTCAGTTTTCAGATATTCTATGGTTATGTGTTCTATGAAATTGGGCTTCTTATTACCACCTTTATGGGAGGCATGGCAATTGGAAGTTTGATAATTACCTCTCATTTCAGACATATCCATAAAGAACTCAGACTATTCAAAGTGACAGAGATAGCAATAACCGCATTTTCTTTTTCCCTTTTCCTGCTCTTTTATTACCTCGACTTTATATCTTCTTTTAAATCCATTTATATACACATTCTCTTTCTGTTTCTTCTATTCCTTTCCGGCTTCCTGACAGGAATAGAATTCCCCATTGCAAACAGGATTTATCTGAGGCAGTCAGGGGTCTTAAATCCCAATAACGGAGATTCCATAGGAAAAACTGTTGGCATGTTATACAGTGTTGACCTTTCTGGCGGATGGGTTGGTGGTATCATCGGCGGTCTTATCCTTCTACCGATATTGGGCATATCAGCAGGATGTATCATGCTTGCAATCCTGAAACTCAGTAGCCTTTTGCTATTGATGACCTTTCCTGAAAAGTAGTATAATTCTTTCAGGTTTTCATGATAAGCAGAAGAGATTTCATAAAGATAGCTTGTTTGACCCCTTTAGCCTTAAAACTTGAAGCAAAAGAACTCACTTCAAAGAACAGCCCATCGCTGAAAGAAGCCCTTTACTATCAAAAGCTTGATGAAAAGAAGAAAACTGTATGGTGCCTGTTATGCCCAAGGGCGTGTACGCTTTCAGATGGTGAAACAGGTTTCTGTCGTGCAAGAAAAAATATAAAGGGAAAACTCTACTCACTTGGATATGCTTCTCCATGTGCTACCCATGTCGACCCTATAGAAAAAAAACCATTTTTCAATGTCCTCCCGGAAACTCTCAGCTTTTCAATCGCCAGCGCAGGCTGTAATCTGAGATGCAAGTTCTGCCAGAACTGGCAGATTTCTCAGGTTTCCCCTCTTGAAACAGTCAACAGCTTCAGTCCACCGGAAAAAATTGTTTCCATGGCAAGGACAAATAGATGTAAAAGTATTGCCTATACCTATACAGAACCAACAAACTTCTACGAATATATGCTGGAAACAGCAAAGATTGCCCACAGCAAAGGAATCTTAAATGTTTCTCATTCAAACGGGTATATCAATCAAGAACCATTAAAAGAGCTCTCAAAATATCTGGACGCAGTAAACATTGACCTTAAAGGATTCAACTCAGCCTTTTATAACAAACTATGTGAGGCAGAGCTCGAACCTGTTCTGGAAACTATAAAAATCCTCAAAAAATCCGGGGTATGGGTTGAAATTACAAACCTCGTTATCCCGGGACACAATGACGATACAGGGATGATTACGCATATGTGCGAATGGATAAGAAAAGATGTTGGGGCTGATGTGCCAGTCCATTTTTCACGTTTTTTTCCTATGTATAAAATGACCGGCATTTCACCCACACCTGTAAGCACCCTTGAGAGGGCAAGGGAAATCGCCTTAAAAGCAGGGTTACATTACCCATATATTGGAAATGTAGCAGGTCATCCTGGAGAAAATACCTATTGTCCTGAATGCAGAAAGACGCTGATTAGAAGAGCCGGGTACAACATATTAGAGAATAATTTGAAAAACGGAAAATGCAAATTCTGCGGAGGAAAGATAGGCGGTATATGGATGGTTTAAAGCAATGTTCAATGTTAAATGTTCAATGTTCAATGTATAAACCAGTACGAATCGTTCTATGTCTCATTCTCATGCTTGTTTTATCAAGCCTGAGTCATGCTCAGGAGACACAGTTGAAAATACGTAAACCTGTTTTTGCAGGTTCTTTTTACCCAGCAGACAGAAATACTCTGGACAGGATGATAGATACCTATTTAAAAGAGGCAGAAAGTAAAAGTGAAAAATTACCAGGCCATATTTTCGGTATAATCGCACCACATGCAGGGTATGAGTATTCAGGAAGGGTTGCATCATCTGTCTATTCCCAATTAAAGGGAAAAGAATATAAAACTGTAGTACTTCTTGGCTCAAGCCACTACATACCCTTTATGGGAATCGCCATTTATCCTTCAGGCTTATGGGAAACCCCATTGGGGAAAGTGCAGATCGATCAGGATATTGCCCGCGCACTCACTGAAAAATACAAATCCATCAAACCTTTCTCCCCTGCCTTTGAACGCGAACATTCCCTTGAAGTCCAGCTACCATTTCTGCAAAAAACCCTTAAAAGTTTTAAAATCGTCCCGCTGGTTATGGGGAATTTAGATGAAAATGATTACAAAACACTTGTCAACGCACTTTTAGCATTGTTTAGGCAAAACCCAAAAGGCGTTCTTATCGTTGCATCTTCAGATATGTCCCACTTCCATTCGTATAATAAGGCCTATCAAATGGATAACCTTGCACTAAAAGATATCGAAGAATTGAACATAGAAAAACTGGCTGTTGATTTAAATAAAGGACAGTGTGAACTATGCGGTTCCCAGGGGGTAATTGTACTCATGATGATCGCAAAGAAACTTGGTGCTGAAGTAAAAGTTCTCAACTACGCAAATTCCGGAGATGTCACAATGGATAAAAACAGGGTGGTCGGATATGGAACCGTTGCCTTTTCTTATCCCGATAATGACCATGCACTCAATAAAAAAGAACAAAACATATTACTCACGATTGCCCGTAAGACGTTGGAGGAATATATTTCAAAAGGAGATATTCCCCAGTTTGAGATAAAAGATAAAAAACTATTAAAAAAAAGGGGAGCCTTCGTCACACTCACAAAAAACGGGGAGTTGAGAGGCTGTGTTGGTTATATAACGCCTATCGCACCGCTGTATAAAGCAGTTTCAGATATGACTATAGCCGCTTCAACGAGGGACATGCGTTTCCCTCCCGTATCCGGTGAAGAATTAAAAAATATCCATATCGAGATATCCGTACTCAGTCCATTAAAATTAGTCAATAACGTAAATGAAATTGAAGTGGGAAAACATGGTTTATATATCAGCAGGGGAGATTACTCTGGTCTTCTTTTACCTCAGGTTGCCACTTCTTATATGTGGAACAGGGAAAAATTTTTAAGGCAGACCTGTCTTAAAGCAGGATTATCTCCAAATACATGGGAGGAAAAAGGGACAAATATATATATATTCTCAGCCCAGATATTCTCTGAGTAAAAAATAACCATTTACTTTTGTTTTACCCCTTTCTCACAATATTCTGATAAAATGAAATTACTATAATGGATTTTTTACCCTTTACAAAAAAGGATTTAGAAAGAAGGGGATGGGATTATTTAGATGTTATCCTCGTTACAGGAGATGCATATGTGGACCATCCCTCATACGGAACCGCTATAATAGGAAGGGTACTGGAAAATGCCCATTACAGGGTGGGGATTATCTCTCAGCCTGATCGGACAAGTATCAATGATTTTATTCAATTGGGGAAACCGCACCTGTTTTTTGGAATAACAGCTGGAAATTTAGATTCTATGGTAGCAAACTACACTGCTCATAAAAAGCCGAGAAGGCGGGATGATTATTCACCAGACGGGATGCCCGGATTTCGTCCTGACAGGGCAACTATTGTATATGCAAATCGGGTAAGGGAGGCATTTAATGATGTATGCATCGTGATAGGCGGTATTGAAGCGAGTCTTCGGAGGTTCGCCCATTACGACTGGTGGGATAATGGTGTAAGGAAATCCATCCTTTTAGATTCAAGAGCGGATATACTGGTTTACGGGATGGGGGAAAAACAGATTGTGGAAATTGCAAGAAGGCTGAAACAGGGCATTGATCTCGCCGGAATAAGGGGAACTGCAATTGTCAGAAAAGATATAGTATTCCTGAAGGATTATATAGAAATCCCTTCCTATGACGAGGTAAAAGAAGACAAAGAAAAATTTAACGAGGCCTTCAAATCGATATATCTCAACCAGGACCCTTTTAAAGGAAAGGTATTGGTGCAGAAGCATGATACAAGATCTGTTATTCAGTTTCCTCCTCAAATTCCCCTCACAACACACGAGCTGGATAACATCTATGAACTTCCCTATGCAAGGGGCTGGCACCCCACTTATGACAAAAAAGGTGGTGTTCCTAGCTTTAAAACCGTAAAATTTTCAATCATCTCCCACAGGGGATGTTGCGGAGAATGCAGTTTCTGCTCTTTGTCCATGCACCAAGGCAGGATCGTTCAGTCAAGGAGTAAGGAATCTATTATAAAAGAAGCAAAACTGGTCTCTGAAAAAAAAGACTTTAAAGGAACGATCACAGATGTGGGGGGCCCCACAGCAAATCTCTACATGGCAAAATGTCCTTTATGGGACAAAAAGGGGTTCTGCCAGGACAAACATTGCCTTATTCCAAAGAAATGTGAAATGCTGAAGTTAGGCTACAGAGAAAGCATAGAACTCTATAAAACAATCCTCACAATGCCCAGGGTGAAACACATATTTATTGAGAGTGGGTTCAGATATGACCTGCTTATAGAAAAGGCACACATGGACTATCTGGAACATATATGTAAATACCACATAAGCGGCCAGATGAAGGTTGCCCCTGAACACAGTGTGGACAGTGTCTTACGAATTATGAATAAACCCGATTTTAATGTTTATGAAACATTTGTAAGGAAATTTAAAGAAATAAATAAAAAACTCAATAAAGACCAGTATCTGGTTAACTATTTTATCAGTTCTCATCCAGGCTCAGCATTAGAGCACACATTGGCACTTTCACTCTATCTCATAGGAAGAAAAATCCATCCTGAACAGATACAGGATTTTACGCCTTTGCCACTTACCCTGTCCGGATGCATTTATTATACTGAAAAACATCCCTTTACAGAGGAAAAGATTTATGTAGCAAAGACATTTAGTGAGAGAAAGATGCACCGGGCACTGATCCAGTACCGTAATCCAGGAAATAGAAGACTTATCAGGGATGCACTCAAGCTAATGAAAAGGGAGGATCTGATAAGGAAATTTATGGGTATGTAATTGTTATTCATTAAGGTAATATATGGATAAATCATCATTTTCCGTCGAAATAATTGATATTGCTCTCCCAAACAACTATGGGGTTGCTAGAAGGGATAATTTTGTCATTTTTGTGCCAGATGCGATTATTGGTGACAAGGTTGAGGTCAAGATTTCAAGAGAAGAAAAACGTTTCGCCTATGGAGAGATTGTCAATATTGAAGAGCCATCTTCGTTCAGAACTCACGCAAAATGTCCTCATTTTGGTTTTTGTGGGGGCTGTACATTACAAAGCCTGATATATGAAAAACAGCTTGAGGTTAAAGAAAATCATCTGCTCCAGATACTCAGGAGGATAGGCAGCTTAAATGTAGAAAAGGTTGAAATTACCCCAATAGCGCCATCTCCGGATAGGTACTTTTATAGGAGCAAGCTGGAGCTCGCTTTTGGGAGAAAGGATGGATATACAATCATCGGCTTAAGAGAAAGGGTCTCCCCATTCAAAAAGTTTACGGGTCAGGTAGTGCCTTTAGAAAAATGCCTGATTTTCAGTCCTGTTGTAGAAAAAATAATTCCACTATTTTCAGACATTTCAACGAAATATAATCTCACCCCCTACGACCCATTAACGAGGAAAGGGTTTATGAGACACCTTATTTTAAAAGAGTCAAAAACTACGGGTAAGGTAATGGCACTTCTTGAAACAACAAACGGTAAGCTACCAGACACAGAAGGCCTTTGGCAGAAGTTGGTTGAACAGATTCCAGAAGTTAAAAGCCTTTACAGGGTAATAAATAATAGACACATAGATATTGAAAACTATGAAAAACAGTATCACCTTTTTGGGGAACCATACATAGAAGAGTTAATAAGTGGTTTTACATTTAGAATTTATCCACAATCCTTTTTTCAACCTAACAGCAAGGGAGCTGAAGTGCTTTACAACAAAATAGTTCAACTGTCACAGCTCAAGGGTAATGAGAAAATATTAGGCCTCTACTGTGGAACAGGTCCAATAGAAATGTTTCTTTCTCGTGCTGCAGGAAAGGTAACAGGCATTGATTCAAATCCTACGAATATCATGAATGCCATTGAAAATTGTCAACTAAATGGTATAAAAAACTGTTCTTTCTACAGAGGAAAAGTGGAAAAAGTGCCGAAAGATACATTCATTGATAAACCTGATCTTCTTGTAATAGACCCTCCCAGAGGAGGTATGAGCAATCAGGGACTAAAACTAATTTTGGACCTCTATCCCAAAAAAATTGCATACGTTTCCTGCAACCCATCAACACTGGCAAGGGACATGAAATATTTGCAGGAATACAATTATACTGTTAGGAAGATTGCGTCCTTTGACTTTTTCCCTCATACAGCTCACTTAGAAGTACTTGTTATATTTGAAAAAACTGATTTACTTTTTGCATAATTCTGATAAAATTCAAATATGTTAATAAAATATAAAACGCTGAGGGAAAAATGGGCAGTATAAAATCGATGTTTAACCCAAAAGCAATTGCACTCATAGGAGCAAATGAAGAGCCCGGCTCAGTCGGGAGGGCAACACTGGAAAACCTTCTTGTATCTGGTAGTAAAAATATATTTCCAGTCAACCCAAAGAGGAAAACGGTATTGGGCTTAGAATGCTTCCCGGATATAGCAAGCCTTCCGGAGCATATCGACCTTGCGGTCATAGTAACCCCAGCCAAGACAGTGCCAGATCTCGTTGAGGAATGCGGGAAAGCAGATGCAGAAGGTATCATAATAATCTCTGCGGGCTTTAAAGAGATTGGCGAAGAAGGAAAACAATTAGAACAGAAGATTATAGCGATCAGAAAAAAATATGGCATGAAGATTATAGGCCCCAATTGTATCGGTGTAATCAGACCGAACATCGGGCTGAATGCATCTTTTCTCAAGGCAAGGCCTATTGGCGGCAATATCGCTTTTATCTCGCAAAGCGGCGCCCTGGGTTCGGCAATTTTTGACTGGGCAATCAATGCACACATAGGCTTCAGTATGTTTGCTTCACTCGGCTCTATGATAGATGTGGATTTCGGGGATCTTATCGATTTTCTCGGCTATGATTACTACACCAGAAGCATTATCCTTTACATGGAGGGTGTGGGTAATGCAAAGAAGTTCATGAGTGCAGCAAGGGGATTTGCACGGAATAAACCCATTATAATTGTAAAACCGGGGAGATTTACGGAAAGCGCAAAGGCCGCCCGCTCTCACACTGGTGCCATGGCAGGGGACGACCAGGTGTACGAAGCTGCATTTAAAAGGGTTGGCGTGATACGGGTAAAGGAGTTCGCAGACCTCTTCAATTCGGCGGAGGTCCTCGATTCAAAAAATCTGCCAAAAGGTCGGAGGCTTGCGATCATTACAAACGCTGGCGGCTTTGGGGTCATGGCAACAGATGCCTTAATCGATCTCGGCGGAGAGCTTGCAAAAATTTCCGACAAAAGTATAGCCGAACTCGATCGATCCCTTCCGTCATTCTGGAGCAAAGGTAATCCGATCGATATCCTGGGAGATGCAGACGAAAAACGATATGCCAATGCAATTAAAGCTTGCATTGATGACCCCGAAGTAGATGGAATACTCGCAATCTACTCACCGCAGGCAGTCGCTAAATCTGATAAAGTTGCAGAAACTGTCGTTGAGATTGCAAAGGGCTCATGGAAGCCTATTGTTACCGCCTGGGTAGGCGGGGAAAACGTTCAAAAAGGAAGGGAGGTTTTTTACCGTAACAATATACCGATATATGAAACCCCTGAAGATGCGGTAAAAACATACCTCAATATGTACAAATATTACAGAAATCTTGAACTCCTGTACGAAACTCCTGCCGAACTTCCACTAAAAGAGGCACCACCGAAGTACCATTTGAAAGCCCTTATAAGGAGGGTCGTGAAAGAAGGGAGAACAGTTCTTTCTGAAGAAGAATCAAAAGATTTTTTAAGCGATTACGGTATTCCTATCATCCTGCCCTACTTGGTTCATAGTATTGATGGTGCGATAAGCATAGCAAATAGAATAAAATATCCTGTGGTTTTAAAGATTGCATCCCCTGACATCTCACATAAAAGTGATGTGGGTGGCGTAAAAGCCGGCATAAGAACTGAAGACGAATTGAGGGAAGAATATTCACAGTTGCTTGTAAAGGTTAAGGAAAAAGCCCCACAAGCAGTAATATCCGGGGTTACTGTCCAGAAGATGATTGATAAAATAGATTACGAAGTTATTTTAGGAGCAAAAAAAGATAAAGATTTTGGCTCAGTCATCCTTTTTGGAATGGGAGGAATAGGTACAGAGGTATTCAAAGATATTTCTATTGGTCTTCCCCCTTTGAACCAGACACTTGCATGGAGATTAATGGAGGAAACAGAAGTATACAAGATGCTCCAGGGATATAGAGGGAAAAAACCTGCTGATATGAAAGAGCTTGAACACATCCTTGTAAATTTCTCAAATCTAATTGTCGATTTTCCAGAAATTGCCGAAATGGATATAAATCCTATTGCTATATCAGATGGTAAACCATATGCCCTTGACGCAAGAATCATAATAGATAAAGAAAGTATGGATTATACTGTCCATTACCCACATCTTGTTATTACACCCTACCCGACAAGATATACAACAACATGGAAATTGCTTGATGGTACTGAAGTGATACTCAGACCGATAAGACCAGAAGATGAACCATTAGAGCATGAATTGCTTTCTAATCTATCAGAAGAGACGCTGAGAACAAGATTCTTTTCCATTATAAAAGATATCACGCATGAAATGCTTATCAGATTCTGCAATATAGATTACGACAGGGAAATGGCAATTGTGGCAGAGCTGAAAGAAGGGAATAAAAAAAGGATTATCGGCATAGGCAGGTTGATCATCGAGCCTGATCTCAGAAGCGGGGAATACGCTGTCCTCGTTCATGATGCCTATCAAGGGAAAGGTCTGGGGTATAAACTTGTTGACGTAATAATAGGCATTGCTCAGGATAAGGAGCTGGAAGAGATCCATGGCACGGTACTTACAGAAAATGAAAAAATGTTGAGGGTTGCAAGAAAATTAGGATTTACGACAAAAATACAGCCTGATGGAATAACCGAGGTAAAACTGGTATTGAAGTAACACACTAATTTTTAATATCTTAAAACCAGGGGAATACATGAATAGAAAACAGGCACGGATAAGAATAGAAGAACTCAGGAAGGATATTGAATACAATAACTACAGGTATTACGTGCTTGATGACCCTCTAGTTTCAGATGCTGAATACGATAGGCTTATGAGAGAATTAATCAAGCTTGAGTCAGAATATCCAGAATTTTTGAATCCCAATTCACCTACACAGAGGGTTGGTACAAAACCATTAGAAGAATTCTCAACAGTTAGTCACACAATACCGATGCTGAGCCTCGCAAACGCTATGTCTGTCGAGGAATTAAAGGATTTTGACAAGCGTGTAAAAAAACTGCTGAACATTTCTGATGTGGACTATGTAATGGAGGCAAAGATAGATGGACTGGCAGTTGAATTGATATATGTAAATGGTGAATTTACCCTCGGCTCCACAAGAGGAGATGGATACACGGGTGAGGATATAACACAAAATTTAAAAACGATAAAAGCAATTCCTATGAGACTTCTACATTCCGTATATGCTCCGACTCCAGAGCGTCTGGAGGTAAGAGGGGAAGTATACATAGGGAAAAAAGAATTTGAAGAATTAAATAAAAAACGAGAACTCTCCGGTGAACCACTTTTTGCTAACCCGAGAAATGCTGGTAGTGGCTCAGTTCGCCAGCTTGATCCAAGGATAACAACTGAGCGGAAATTAAATATTTTCTGTTATGCTGCTGGTCAGATTATAGGAGTAAAAATTGAAACCCATTTTCAACTCCTTGAATACCTCAAAAAATGGGGTTTCAGGATAAACCCCTATGTCAGACTATGCAAAAACGTTGAAGAACTCATCAAACATTATAATTATATAAATGGTATCAGAGTTAAAATTCCCTATGAAATTGACGGTACTGTAATAAAGGTGAACAGACTTGACTATCAGGATAAACTGGGAACTGTTTCAAGGTCTCCACGATGGGCCATCGCCTACAAATTTGAAGCACATGAAGAAACAACAGTAGTTGAAGATATAATCGTGGGAGTCGGCAGGACAGGGGCACTCACGCCAGTAGCTGTCCTGAAGCCTGTTTCAATCGGCGGGGTTGAGGTCTCAAGGGCAACCCTCCATAATGAAGATGAGATAAAGAGAAAAGACATCATGGTTGGAGATACTGTGGTTGTCACAAGGGCAGGCGACGTTATTCCTGAAGTAATAAAGGTCATAAAAGAAAATAGGACAGGTTGTGAAAAACGTTTTGTGATGCCTGAGAAATGCCCAATATGTGGAGAAAGGGTTGTGAGACCACCAGATGAGGCAATAAGGAGATGCATAAATATCAACTGCCCTGCACAGATAAAGGGAAGTATTGAGCATTTCGCATCAAAGAGGGCTATGGATATAGACGGTCTGGGAGAAAAGCTGGTAGAAAAACTGGTGGACAAAAATATCATTAAAGATGTCTCAGACCTTTATTACATAGAGAAAAAAACCTTGTTAAAACTCGAAAGGATGGCTGATAAATCCGCACAGAATATAATAGATGCTATTAATGATTCAAAAAAAAGACCCTTTGCGCGTTTCATATACGCATTAGGTATTCGACATGTGGGTGAGCACATATCCACGCTCCTCGCTGACCGATATAAAGAAATAGATAAACTCATGTCTGTGAGGGAAGATGAACTTCTCGCAATCCCTGAAATAGGACCAGAAGTATCAAGCAGTATTACATCCTTCTTCCAGGACGAAAAAAATAAAGAAACAATTGAAAGGATTAAAGCAAAAGTAGAAATAGAATATAAGATCGGGGTGAAAAAGAGACTGGAAGGCTTGACCTTCGTCTTTACTGGAACACTTAAGGGCATGGAGAGAGATGAGGCAAGGAACAATGTAGAACAGCTTGGTGGCAAAACCTCATCATCAATAAGCAAAAAGGTGGATTACGTTGTGGTTGGAGATGAAGCAGGCTCAAAACTTGAAAAGGCTAAAAGTCTGGGGCTGAAGGTCTTAAACGAAGAAGAGTTCTTGAAGTTAATACAAAACGCTTGACTCGCAAAGGTTGTAAATAGTAAAAAGTAAGTCGTGATCCCAAACTATTCACAATCAATGGTTTTATCATGAATTGTATTATTGGTGGTACATCACTCTTGAATTCCTCCACTTTTGCTGAATGGGATGAAAAAAAAATAGAAACACCTTACGGAAGCATCTTTTTAAAAACCAATAGAAATAATGTTTTTCTTCAAAGACACGGTGATAATATAACTTCATCTTCACACCCATATTCTAACCCTGCCTTCCTCGACAACGTTTTTTTTCAGAGACGCGGGAGTAGTACACCTCTTCCACCTCATAGAATAAATCACAGGGCAAATATTTGGGCCCTGAAAAGTCTAAATGTCCAAAAAATAGTGTCTATAAATTCAGTGGGGAGTCTAAAAATTGCACTCAAACCGGGCATGTTTGTGATCCCCGAAGATTTTATATCCATATGGCAGATACCCACATTCTTCGACAATGAAATGAGATTCATGGTACCTGAGATGAATAGCACCCTAAGAGGATACATATACACCCTGTGCAAGCAGTTAAAAATAGGGGTAAAATCAGGCGGTGTCTACATCCAGACTATGGGGCCAAGACTTGAAACAAAAGCCGAGATTAGAGTGCTAAAGAAATTTGGGGATGTCGTTGGAATGACAATGGCATCCGAGGCCACACTATGCATGGAGTACAATATTCCCTATGTAACCCTGTGCTCTATAGATAACTATTGTAATGGCATCTTAGAAGTACCCCTCACATTAAAAGAAATAAAAGAAAATGTACTAAAAAACATGGGTGTCATTGAAACGATAGTCCAAACAATACTGATCAAGGACTTCTCGTGAACATACTTATAAAAGATGTACTGTTAGACAGGAAAATAAGGGACATTTTTATCAAAGATGGCAGGATTGAAGAAATCTCAGAAAACTGCAAACGAGAGGCAGATAGAACCATTAATGGTAAGGATAAGGTTGCCCTGCCCTCTTTCATTAATGGTCATACCCATGCAGCCATGACCCTTTTCAGGGGCTATGCTGATGATATGCCATTGAAAGACTGGCTGGAAGGGAAGATATGGCCTCTCGAAGCGAAGCTGACAGAAGATGATGTATACTGGGGTTCAAAGCTCGCATGCCTTGAAATGATAAAGAACGGCATAACGGCTTTCAACGATATGTACTGGCACTGGGAAGCAACGGCAAAGGCAGTAACAGACATGGGCATAAGGGGTTTCATCAGTGCAGTCTTCATCGATATGTTCGATAGAAAAAAGGGTCAGGAGCAGATCGAGCACAATATCAGGCTCTTCGAACTATCTGAAAAATACAAACCTTACGTAACATTTACCTTTGGACCTCACGCCATTTATACGGTTTCCAGAGAAAGCCTTGAGTGGATGAGAAATTTCTCGGAGAAGAAAAAAATTTTAATCCACATGCACCTTTCCGAAACTCAAGAAGAAACACAGTTTGCCAGAGAACGATACGGGCTTTCTCCCACTGAATTCCTCGAATCAATAGGTGTCTTGTCTGATAAATTTATCGGTTGCCATGGCTGCATGCTCGATGAGAAGGACTGTGCTATACTTAGAAAACATAACGCCAAGTTGGTCCACATCCCTGTCTCTAATCTTAAATTAGCAGTGGGAAGAGTCTTCCCCCATTTTCTCATGGAAGGGATACCTTTCTGTTTTGGAACGGACGGGTGTGCCTCGAATAACCATCTTGATATTATTGAAACAATGAAGTTTGCCTCTCTCCTTGCAAAATTCTTTACCAACATCCCCACGATGATGCCAGCTAAAGTAACCTTTGATATTGCAACAAAGGTGGCGGCAGAGATATTCTTCCTGGGGGATTGGGAAATAAAGGTTGGAAACAGCCCTGATATAATTCTTGTTGACACCATGAGACCGGAACTTGTCCCAAATTTTGATATTTATTCTGATATAGTCTATGCATCAAATGGTTATATAGTGGATACAGTAATATGTATGGGAAAGGTCTTAATGGAAAATAGATATGTACAAGGCGAAGAAGAAATATTAAAAAACACCAAAATGGTTGCAAAAGCATTAGTAGAAAGATGATATTTATCTGCGATGTTATGCTTGGCAAGCTCGCAAAATACTTAAGAATTCTTGGGCTAAATACCATATATATCAGAAACAACACAATGTTAGAAGACTACAAAGAACAGGGTGACCTTTTATGTCTCCTCACTAAAAGAAAAAGGATAACAGGTTACAAAAAATGTATATTCATAAAATCAGGCACTGCAAAGAGACAGCTTGAAGAAATAAGATACCTAATCAGCCCGTTCATTAATTCTGAAAAGGTGTTGACAAGGTGCATTATGTGTAATGTTGAATTGATTAAAACCGAAAAGGCTGATATTGAGCAATGTATTCCTGAATTCGTATTTCACCATTATGAAGCATTTAAAGTATGTCCATCCTGTAAAAAGATTTATTGGAAGGGCTCACATGCGGAACATATGTCAGAATTAATAGAGGGGATAATAAATACTCGGCTTTAGGAATTCAGCATTAAAAATTCATCACCCATAATTTGGAATTTGAAATGGGGGGCATATATGAAACAATTCCCGTTTAGAAAAATGATAGAAATCCTAAAAACCAATTTTGAGGATAAAGTACCTGCTGTCACAAAAATTTCCAAAAAAGAAAAAGGTAATCCTTTTCTTGTGCTTATCGGTACTCTTTTAAGCCTCAGAACAAAAGATGAACTTACAGACAAGGTTATGGAAAGGCTTATGCAAAAAGCAAGAACACCGGAAGAAATCCTAAAATTGCCAGTAGAAGAGTTACAAAAGCTCATATATCCTGTTGGATTCTACAGAAATAAATCTATGGTTCTAAAAAATGTTTCTAAAATAATTATAGAAAATTACAATGGAAGGGTTCCTGATACTATAGACGAATTACTGAAAATAAAGGGTATAGGAAGAAAAACAGCAAATCTTGTGGTCACAGAAGGATATAACAAACTGGGAATATGTGTTGATACCCACGTGCACAGGATTTCTAACAGGATTGGTATTGTTATGACAAAAAACCCTCATAAAACGGAAGATGTCCTAAGAAAGGTACTGCCTAAAAAATACTGGATCATCTACAACATGCTCCTCGTAAGCTTTGGAAGAAACATATGCAAGCCAGTGTCCCCCCTCTGTAGCAAATGTCCCATTCCACATCTGTGTAAAAGGATTGGTGTGACAAAGTGCCGATAAATGATAATCATCAGTATCAAGACTTTGTTAAAGATATTGATTGGAGAAAACAACATATAATAACGTAAATTAGTATTACCTTAACCCTGTTTATGCTATAAAATCAGTCATATATTGCTTTTTACCTTTACAATAACATTATTTTCTGATAATTTTGCTAATCGTATGAAGAAGCTTCGAATATTATTAACCATCACCATTGTCATATTTTCTCTCTCGGTGTGGGCCAACGACACAGATAAGATAATAAAAATTGATGTGACAGGAAATGAGAGGATTGATAAGGGGTTCATCACAAATAATATAAAAATAAAGGAAAACGATCCCTTTGACCTTGATAAGATAAGAGAAGATATGAAAAATATTTACAAAACGGGTTTTTTTAGCGATGTCCAGATAGATGTTAAGGAAACCGATAAAGGTAAAATAATAACTTTCGTGGTCATTGAAAGAGCCCCTATAAAGGCCATATATGTATCCGGTAACAAAAAAATAAATACTGGCGATATAAAGGATAAGTTAAAAGTAAAGACCGGTACGGTCCTCAATATTGAAAAAATCAAAGAGAGTATGGATGAGATAAAAAAGCTCTATGCGAGCAAGGGTTATTATGCAGCTAAGGTAGAGTACGGAATTGATTATGAAGAAGCTTACGATGTAGCAGTAAAATTTCACATCGAAGAACCTGAAAAGGCATTTGTTAGAAAGGTGTCATTCACAGGCAACAAGGTATTTAAGAGCGATAAACTTAAGGAATATATGAGGGTTAGAGAAAAAGGAATGTTTTCTTGGTTTACTGGTTCTGGCATTCTCGATGAAGAAGCCCTTGAGGAAGACAGAAAGAGTATTGAAGGCTTCTATTCAGATAACGGGTATGTGAGAGCAAAAGTTGGAATACCTGATATAAAAATCTCAAAAGACGGAAAAACAATCAGTATAGCAATGTCTGTTGATGAAGGTAACATATATAAAATCGGTACTGTAGATTTCACAGGAGATATAATCTTTGAAAAGGAAAACCTTTTAAAGAATCTAAAAGGTAAATCTGAAAACACATTCAGGTCTTCAATATTCCATGAAGATGTTCTGATGTTGACAGACCTTTATCAGGACAAAGGTTATGCCTTTTGCGATATTACCCCCTTTACCTTGATAGACGATGATGCAAGAAGGGTAAATATTACCTTCAATTTCGCAAAAGGGCAGGAAATATATTTTAATAGAATCAATATATTGGGAAACACAAAGACAAGGGACAAGGTTATTAGAAGGGAGTTAAAATTCGCAGAAGGGGATAGGTTCTCTGCTATAAAGCTGAAAGATAGTAAAAAAAGACTAACGAACACAACATTCTTCAAAGAAACTGATATGAAGATTATAAAAACAGACGAACCTGATAAAATCAATCTTGATCTTACGATTGAAGAAAAACCAACCGGCACATTAAGCATTGGGGTGGGATACAGCTCGGAAGAACAGGCTATCATAAGCGGTTCAATATCCCAGGAAAATTTATTAGGTACAGGGAGAAAGCTCTATCTTACAGCTTTTCTTGGCAGTCTTACTCAAGAATTTAGATTTTCATATTTAGAACCATATATCTTTGATATGAATCTTGATGCTGGTTTAAGTATTTTCAACTTCACAAGATATATGGATACTTACGATTATAAGAGTCAAGGAGGTAATGTCTCTTTAATTCGATCTTTGACAGATGATGTGAAGGGTGCTGTAAAATACAGGTACGAAAGTACTGATGTCACAAACATTGCAGATGCAGCAAGTATCTATGTAAAAGAACAAAAAGGAACAAAGATAACCAGCAGTGTTACACTTTCCCTTACAAAAAACACAATAGACGACATCCTGAACCCCAACAAGGGGATAAACTCTGGAATATCTCTTGAAGTAGCAGGCGGCCCCTTTAGCGGTGATAACTATTTTTATAGAACGATTGCTTTCTACGGGAAATATATTCCGGCAGGTTTCTGGGATACTACCTTCTTCTTGAAGGGGACTATGGGGACTATTAGAACATATGGTGGAAAAGAACTACCAATCTACGAAAAATTCTTTGTTGGCGGTATAAGCACTGTAAGAGGCTTTAAGTATGGAGAAGCAGGGCCAAAAGACGAGTGGGACGAGGTTATAGGTGGGGAAAATCAACTCATTCTTAACACAGAATGGATATTCCCTATTTACAAACCTGCAGGAATAAAAGGGGTTGTATTCTTTGATGCTGGTCACGGGTTTGACGATACACAGGGTTTTATGTTAAAAGATATGAGATATGGTGCAGGATTTGGTATACGATGGTTTTCACCATTAGGACCTATCAGGGTTGAACTTGGTTTTAATCTTTCCCCTAAAAAAGGAGAGAGAAAACAAGTGTTCGATTTTACAATTGGTACACAATACTAAACAGGAGGAAACATGAAAAACATCATTTTAATTATTGCAATATTTACAATGCTCTTTTTACCTTTTACCTTAAGAAGTCAGACACAGAATATAGTTTATGTAGACCTTCAAAGGGTTATGCTTGAATCTGAAAAAGGAAAAGAGGCAAAAAAGGCCCTTACAGGTGAAGCTGATAGATTAAAGAAAAACCTGGATGGGAAACAAGAAGAATTACAGAAAATGAAAGATGCAATAGAGAAACAAAGCGCAACTATTACCCCTGATGCAAGGGCAGAAAAAGAAAAACAATACCAGAACAAGCTAAAAGATTATCAAAGATTATACAACGACTATCAGGGAGAGTTACAGCAAAAAGACATGGAATTTACACAAAAAATTATAAAAGATTTGGAAGAAATTGTTAAAAATATGGGTGAAAAAGAAAAATATACGCTAATTCTTGAAAAAAACCAGGCAGGTATCCTCTATGGTGCCTCCACAATTGACATTACAACCAAGGTCATCAATCTGTATAATGAGGCATCAAAAAAACAAACAATCAAAAAATGATTTTACTAAAAACAATAGCGAAAAAAGTACATGGCCATTTAATAGGAAAAGGGGATATACCTATATCAGGCATCTCGAGCATTAAAGAAGCAAAAAAAGGCGACATAACATTTCTTACTCATTCAAGTTTCAGAAAATATATAAAGGATTGCAAAGCATCAGCGATAATCTTTGGTGAAGATATAGATTCCAATGACATTAAAGATAAAAACTTAATTACCGTTAAAAACCCGGCTCTGGCGTATGTGGAAGTAGCCAATATCTTTAATAAGCCAAGGAAAAAAAAGAAAGGGGTGAGCCAGTTAACATTTGTTTCTAAAAATGCAAAAGTAGCAGATGGTGTATTTATTTCTCCCTATGTTTATATAGATAATGGTGCAGTAATAGAGAAAGGTGTGACAATTTATCCCTTCACATATATAGGAGAAAATACATTTATTGGTGAAGAAACCACCATATACCCACACGTAACAATATACGATAGGGTTAAAATTGGAAAAAGGGTAATAATACATGGAGGGGCAGTATTAGGGAGTGATGGATTTGGTTATGTTTGGGATGGGAAAAGACACATAAAGATCCCTCAACTCGGGATAGTAGAGATCGAGGATGATGTGGAAATAGGTGCAAACACGACCATCGACAGAGCATCTCTCGGAAAAACCCTTATAAAAAAAGGCACCAAGATAGACAATCTTGTTATGGTTGCACATAATGTGTCTATCGGAGAAAACTCAGTTATTGTTTCTCAGGTGGGGATTGCAGGGAGCGCAACTATTGGAAACAATGTAATCCTTGCAGGAAAGGTAGGCGTAAGAGACCACGTAGTTATCGGAGATAATGTCAAAGCGGCTGGAGGAACAGGGATTACAAAGGATGTACCGAAGGACTCGCTCATTTCAGGGACACCTCATATGCCCCATAAAGATTGGGCAAAACTCCAAGTCTATTTAAAAAAACTACCAAGATTGTTTGAGAAAATGAAGAAAATTGAAGCCAAACTCCATTTGGAGGTTAAAAATGATTGATATAAACGAGATTTTAAAGCTCCTACCACATAACTACCCTTTTCTGCTTGTAGATAAAATTTTAGAATATGAACCTGCAAAAAGAATCGTTGGTATAAAGAACGTCACTTTCAATGAACCCTTTTTTACAGGACACTTTCCCCAAAAGCCTATAATGCCTGGTGTTCTTATTGTTGAGGCCATGGCTCAGACAGGAGGGATTCTCGCATTTAAATCCTTTCCGGAAATGAAAGGCTCCGTATTCTTCATTGGTATTGATCATGCAAGATTTAGAAAACCTGTAATACCTGGTGACCAGTTAAAGTTTGTGGTTGAGGTTGTGAAACATAAAAAAGAGATCTGGATATTTGAAGGAAAAGCCTTTGTTGATGATGAGATAGTTGCCGAGGCAAAAATTATGGCAATGCTAAAAAAAGAAGAATAAGGGGAGCAACGTTGATACATCCTACCGCTATTGTCCACAAAAATGCAGAGATAGATAGTGGTGTTGATATAGGACCATACTGTATTATTGAGAATAATGTAAAAATAAAAAAAGATACAAAACTCATAGGGCACGTAGTCATCCAAGGGAGAACAGAAATAGGTGAAAATTGTACGATAAGTCCTTTTGCATCGATTGGCGGTCCTCCGCAGGATATTACATATAGAGGTGAGGATACCACCTTAACAATTGGTGATAATAACATAATAAAAGAATATGTAACAATAAACAGGGGCACAAAATCTAGCGGTGGTATAACCAAGGTTGGAAATGGCAATTTTCTTATGGCTTATGTTCATATAGCCCATGATTGTAAAGTTGGCAACGATGTAATAATGGCAAACAGTGCTACTCTTGCAGGACATGTTGAAATTGAAGATTTTGTAATTTTCGGCGGTCTTTGTGCAGTACACCAATTCTGTAAAATTGGCAAATATGCCTTTATAAGCGGCCTTACAGGAGTCCCCAAGGATGTCCCTCCTTTTGTAATTGCTGCGGGTAATAGAGCAAAGCTATATGGTCTGAATGTAGTGGGTCTCGAACGACACAGTTTTTCAAAGGAAGAAATTACAAAATTAAAGAAGGCGTATAGAATTCTTTTCAGGTCATCCCTGCCCCTCACTACCTCCCTAAAGATAATACGGGAAGAATTAGAGGGGAAACATATCAATGAGCTTATTGATTTTATCAAGTCCTCAAAGAGGGGCATATGCCGTTGAAGATGGCCATAGTTGGCGCTGGCCACATGGGAAGAATACACCTCGAGAAATTAAAAACCATAAAGAATGTTCAGATCACAGGGATAGTCGACATTAAAAAACAATTAGCCGAGGGAATATCAGAAAAAAATCATATACCATTCTTTACAGATTACAGGAAAATCCTTCCATTTTTAAATGGAGTTATCATTACAACTCCCACGGAAACACACTACAAGATTGCAAAAATATTTTTAGAAAATGGTACCCATGTTTTTATTGAGAAACCCATTACCTCAAAGCCTGCAGAAGCAAGTAAGCTCATAGAGATTGCAAATAAAAAGGGATTAATATTACAGGTGGGACATCTGGAAAGATTCAACCCCGTATATACCAGGGCTATTTCATTCATTAAAAAACCTTTATTCATAGAGGCTCGCAGGATAAGCATGTTTACTGGAAGGTCCACAGATATTGATGTAGTGCTTGACCTTATGATCCATGACATAGACTTAATCCTGTCCCTCGTAAAAGAAAATATTAGAGAGGTAAGGGCACAAGGTATACCCCTTGTTACAAATAAATTAGACGTAGTAAATGCTCGGATAGAGTTTACCGGTGGTTGTGTTGCTCACCTTACGGCAAGTAGAATATCAACAACAAAAGAAAGAACTTTAACGGTATTTGAAAAAGACAGATACCTTATAATAGATTTGTTAAACGGTAAATTAACAAGCACTAAGAAAAACAATAAGGGGAAGATTGAAACCACAGAATATACAGCAGAAAACATGGATTCTGTAAAACTTGAGCTAATAGAGTTCGTAGATTCAATAAGAGGGGCGAAAAACCCAAGCATTATAGGTGAGGATGGATTAAATGCTCTCGTCCTTGCCAATCAGATTAAACAATACATTGCAGAAAGTAAATCTCTCTAATCAATTTAATAAAAAAATAGTTATTGTAACCGGTGAGCTTTCAGGTGAAATCCACGCTTCTCATCTTATTAAAGCAATGAATGAATCGTTAGATGTAAAATTCAGCGGGATTGGCAGCAAAAAACTTGAAGAAGTAGGATGTGAGGTTATTTACGACTATAAAAATATATCCCTCACGGGGTTAAGTGAAATTATTTCAAAGTTAAAACATATCTGGAATGCCTATAAAACTTTAAAGAAGCATATAATGGAAGTACACCCCTCTTTATTGATATTGGTTGATTTTCCCGGTTTTAACCTGAAGATTGCAAAATTTGCAAAAAAACAGAACATACCGATTATATATTTTATCCCACCCCAAATCTGGGCATGGAGAAAAAAACGTATAAACCAGATAAAAAAATCAGTTGATAAAGTGATATGTATTCTACCATTTGAGAAAAAGCTTTACGATGAATACGGCATTGATGCAACATATATAGGACACCCCTTTTTAAATACAGTTAAGCCCTCACATTCTAAGCCAGATTTTCTAAAAAAAATAGGTATTAAAGAAAACATCCCCATTATAACTATAATGCCGGGAAGTAGAAATAACGAAATAATAAAACATATGCCAATATTTCTAAAAGTTATTAAAAAGCTGGAAAATGATCTCGATGAACTGACAATACTTTTGCCCTTAGCTGAAAATACAGACTACCGCATTATAGAAAAATTCCAAAAAGAACAGAAAAAAATAATCCCCGTGAAAGGACTTTCCTACGATGCCCTTTTCTATTCTGATATCGCCCTTGTTGCATCTGGTAGCGCAACCTTAGAAGCCGCTATCCTTGGTGTACCCACAATAGTGGTCTATAAGGTTTCGCCAATATCATACCTTGTAGGGAAGGCACTTGTAAAAGTAAAATATGTTAGCCTTCCGAATATCATAGCAAAGAAAGAGGTCTTCCCAGAATTTATCCAGCACATAAATCCAGAAATAATTGCAGAAAAAGCAATATATATGTTAAAAAATGGTAGGAAGGATATAAAAAAAGAAATGGATGAGATAAAGGCAAAATTGGGTACATTTAATTCTTACCAGCGAGCAAAAGATACTATTATAGAATTTTTAGAGCACACTTATGGCACTATATCTTAGACTGCTTAAGTTTTTGAAACCTTACTGGACAAAGCTTCTCTTTGCCATGATATTTATGTCCCTTGTGGCTGCTACAAATGGTCTGACTGCCTTTATTGTTAAACCTGTTTTAGACAAAATATTCTTTGAAAAGAATGCATCCATGCTCTATCTAATACCATTCGGGGTAATTCTTCTATATCTTTTTAAAGGGGTTTTCGAATATCTACAGGCATATCTGATGGGATATGTGGGACAAAAAGTAATAACCGACATCAGGAACCTCATTTTTGTCTGTCTGCAAAAACAGCCCCTTTCATTCTTTGATAAAACGCCAACTGGCGTGAGTATTTCAAGGATAATGAACGATGTGACACTCATCCAAGGCACCGTTTCCGAAGCCTTTACCGCAATACTTAAGGATGCATTTACCATAGTAGGGCTTATCTTTGTTGTTTTATACAGAGATTGGAAACTTGCCATAATTGCCTTCATTGTACTGCCATTTGCAACATACCCTATAGTGGCGTTCGGGAAAAAACTCAGAAAGATTAGTACAAAAACACAGAAATCGATAGCAAGGCTTACCAATTTTCTCCATGAAACCATTACAGGCCAGAGGATCGTAAAGGCCTTCTCAATGGAAGAATATGAAAACAGAAGATTCCAGGAAGAAAATGAAACACTCTTTCTCATCAATTTAAAGCGATATAAGGTAAGGGCCTTATCCCACCCTATCATGGAAGTCCTTGGCGGCATCGCCATTGGTATTATAATCTGGTATGGAGGACGAGAGGTTATATCTGGAAGTTCCACACCAGGGAACTTCTTCTCTTTCACGGCAGCATTATTAATGTTATACGAACCAATAAAAAGATTGAATAAAGAAAACCACAATATACAGCAGGGATTGGCTGCAAGCCAGAGAGTATTTGAAATCATTGATAGAGAACCGGAAATACTGGAGAAACAAGACGCAATAGAACTCAAAAATGTCCAGGGAATTATTGAATTTAAAAATGTCTTCTTTAAATATGAAGATAGAATGATTCTAAAAAACATAAATCTGAAAATCAACAAAAACGAGGTTGTGGCTGTGGTAGGAGAAAGCGGAGTAGGTAAAACAACGCTTGTTAATCTCATTCCAAGATTCTATGATGTAACTACCGGGTCTGCGGCTGTTGATGATATTGATATAAGAGATGTAACTTTAAGTTCCCTTAGAAAGAACATCGCCCTTGTAACACAGGATGTAATACTTTTCAATGATTCTATAAAAAACAACATAGCCTACGGTCTGGAACAAAATAAAGAAATGTTGGAAATGGCAGCCAATATGGCTTATGCCCACGACTTTATAATTAGATTATCAAAAGGTTATGACACAATAGTTGGAGAAAAAGGAATACGTCTTTCAGGCGGTCAGAAACAAAGAATTGCCATAGCAAGGGCCCTATATAAAAATGCTCCTGTTCTTATTCTCGACGAAGCAACAAGTTCTCTCGACGTGGCATCAGAGGCAGAGGTCCAAAAAGCCCTTGAAAATTTAATGAAGGGAAGAACCACAATCATTATTGCTCACAGGCTCTCCACTGTTATGAATGCAAATAGGATAGTTGTCCTTGAAGAAGGCACTATAGTACAGGAAGGCACGCACCGAGAACTAATTGATATTGATGGGCCTTATAAAAAACTTTATGAGTTACAGTTCAGAGAGGCACCACAGAAAAGAATTATAAAAATTAGCAAAAGGATTTAAATGCTTAAAGAAATTAAATATTTTCTTATGCTCCACATACTTCCTCCATTAATTTATATCTTTCTAATATTCCTTAAGATTACCTCCAGAACAGAACATATAAACAGAGAATCTATTCTCGATAAGTGGGGAAAGGGAGAAAACTTTATCGTCTGTTTCTGGCATGGAAGGCTCCTGATGATGCCTTTTGCTAACAAAAGAGGGAAAGGCAAGGTTCTTATAAGCAGACATAGGGATGGAGAATTTATCGCTAAGGTTATTAATTTTTTTAAATTAGGTACAATAAGAGGTTCATATAGAAAAGGGAGTGTATCATCTCTAAGGGAGATTTTACTTGATTTAAAACATGGTTTTGATGTTGCTATAACTCCTGATGGACCAAAGGGCCCAAAATATAAAGTTAAAAAGGGTATTATAGAGCTCTCTAAACTGACAGGAAAGGCTATATTGCCAATAACCTATAGCGCAGGTAAAAAAAAACTTTTAATTCCTGGGATAGTTTCATCGTTCCCTACCCTTTTTCAAAAATATCTTTTCTCTGGGGAGATCCGATCTATGTGAGTAAAGATGCGAGTGCTCAAGAGATAGAAGCGAAAAGGGTAAAACTTGAAAATGAACTTATACTTCTGACAGAAAAAGCAGATAAGATGGCATGTGGAAAATAATATACAACATTCTTATTAACATTCTTTTTCCATTCTTTATCCTCTTCTCACTCACAAAAAGAAAGATTAGAAAGACATTTCTTGAGAGACTCTTTTTGAGCACAGAAAAAACAGATCTAAAAGATGCTATATGGATACACGCTGCATCTATTGGTGAAGCAGTTATTGCAGAAAATCTTGTCAGTTACATGAAACAACACACAAACATACATAATTTTTTAATCACCACCAATACCTATTATACAAAGAACCTTCTCCACACAAAGCTTGGAAACGATGTACATGTATATTCACTCCCTTTTGATTTAACCTATTCTATAAAACATTTTATTAATAGCTCTACTTTTAAAACCCTTCTTATTATAGAGACAGAAATATGGCCAAATCTTATCTGGGAGGTCAACAAACTAAAAATCCCTGTCATCATCTTAAACGGTAGGATATCTGATAATACCTTTAAAAACTACAGACGGTTTTCATTCTTTTTAAAGCATGTCCTTTCTGGGGTCGATTTAGTGCTTGCTCAATCTGAAGAACATATGAAAAGGTTTATAAAAATAGGAATGAAACCACAAAGGGTAATCCATTCTGGAAATCTTAAATACTATAGAGATATAGAAGAAACAGTAGATAACAAAAAAGATGACATTATAACCTTCGGCAGTGTAAAAGAAAAAGAGATGGATATAATATTACCGGTAATAAAAATATTGAAAAAAACCTTCCCTGACTTTCTTATTTTTGTGGCGCCGAGGGAATTACATTTAATTACTGAAATTGAAAAAGAATTGTCGGCATACCTAAATGTTATGAGATATTCTACCTTTAAAGAGTCAGCTGACAAGAAAGCTGATTTAGTAATTGTCGATACCATAGGAGACCTTTTGAGTATTTACAAAAAGAGTAAAATTGCCTTTGTTGGGGGGAGTCTTGCCCCTTACGGAGGACAAAATATCCTCGAACCATTGTTCTTCGGGACACCTGTTATCTTCGGACCTTATATTGAAAATTTCAAAGATATAGCTAAATCTGTTATCGAATGCAATGCAGGTTTTATGGTAAAAAGTGGAGACGAGCTCTATGAAAAAATAAAAATTATTTTAGAAGATGAGGTGTTAAGGCAGCAAATGGGAAATGAAGGAAAAAACATTGCAAAAAGTCAGAAAGAGGTTATGAAGAAGACGGTTGAAATCGTTATGGAGGCCATATCAAGAAAGCAGTCAGCTGTCAGACTGTAGTTGTCAGCAGAAACCCCCGCTATATTTGAAAGATTTCAACTAATACTGTGATATTTCGTCGAATGCTATACCCTGACGCTAATAGCTGATAGTTAAAGGAGGTTATATGGAAGAATTTTTAAAGCTTGTAGAACTCGTAGAGACCTTAAGGGGTGATAAGGGATGTTCCTGGGATAAAAAACAGACTGTTGAGTCGTTTAAAACATATTTATTAGAGGAGATCTATGAATTGATAGACGCCATAGAAAAGAATAACTATATGGCATTGAAAGAAGAACTTGGAGATCTGTTGTTTCACATAATATTTATTTCTCAAATCTGTAAAGAGAAAGCATCATTTGACATTAAAGATGTAATCAATTTCACCCATACAAAGATGTACAATCGACACCCCCATGTTTTTATGAATTCATCATCAGATAAACCGATTGAAAAAAAATGGGAAGAGATTAAAAAAAACGAAAAGGAAGAATACTCACCCCTGTCGAATATACCCCACACAATTCCTGCATTATTACGGGCATACATCATTTCAAAAAGAGTTGCAAGGGTCGGATTTGATTGGGTAAAACTGGAAGATATCTATGAAAAGATGTTTGAGGAGATTGAAGAACTGAAAAAAGCGGAAGGTTCAGGCCAGACAGAGGCTATAAGGCAAGAAATAGGGGATCTACTGTTTACAATTGTGAACATATCCAGATTTCACAATATAGACCCTGAAGATGCATTAAGATTCACATCAAATAAATTTGTGAGAAGGTTTAATTATATAGAAAAAAATATAAACCTAGGGGGTTCAACGCTTACTGAAATGGATAAATTATGGGATGAAGTAAAAGGTATTGAAAAAAAGGGGAAATAATCCCCTTTTTTTATTCACTTTTTACAACATTTGCTGCTTGCGGGCCCTTTGGGCCTTTTACAATTTCAAATTCTACCTTTTCTCCTGTCTTTAATGTTTTGAATCCGTTCTGTTTGACGGCAGAAAAATGAACAAAAACATCTTCACCATTTTCTTGTTCGATAAAACCATAACCTTTTGAATCGTTAAACCATTTAACCTTACCTACTGGCATGCTACTAAACTCCTTTCATAAAAATATTAAAGCAATTTTGCTTTGAGGTATCTTATTCATATTTTATATTTCGTGTCAAGTCAAATATTAAAAAAAATTAATGAAAATTATTACGTATTCTGTGCGATTATCAATAATTGTTTGAATACTAAAAAATTCCAACGTATAATCTTTATAGATAGATATAAAGGCAAGGGCAGAGGATTTGATAACCTTCTGCGCTATGTTCTATGCTCTTTGCGTATGCCATGAGGACAAGAAAATGGGTAAGGTATATCTTGTAGGTGCAGGACCAGGCGACTTAAAGCTTATTACCCTGAGAGGTCTTGAACTTATCCAAAAGGCTGATGTCATCATCTATGATAATCTTGCAAATAAGGATTTTTTAGGTTTTGCGAGAAAGGATGCAGAATTGATATATGTTGGGAAACAGGCATATCAACATGAATTACCACAACCCGATATTAATGCCTTACTCGTGAAAAAGGCGAAAGAGAAAGGGATTGTTGTCAGATTGAAAGGCGGCGACCCTTTCATATTTGGAAGAGGAGGAGAAGAGGCTCAACTTTTATCGGATAAAGGTATAGAATTTGAAATTGTTCCTGGTGTAACCTCTGCCATTTCTGTTCCTGCCTATGCTGGTATCCCATTGACCCACAGGGGATATGCTTCCACCGTTGCCTTTATAACAGGGCACGAAGATGAAAAAAAGACAGTGTCAACAATCAGATGGCATGAGCTTGCCATTGGCCCCGATACGCTTGTCTTTATGATGGGTATAAAGAATTTAAAAGACATCAAGGATAGGTTGATTAAAAATGGAAGATCCCCTGACACACCGGCATGCATCATCCAATCAGGTACATTACCTACTCAAAAGGTAATCACAGGAACCCTGGACAAAATTGATGCGTTAGCTAAAAAACAAGGCATAAGGCCTCCCGGCATCATTGTTGTTGGTGATGTAATTCGCCTCAGAGAAAAACTCAAATGGTTCGAGAAAAGACCTCTCTTTGGGAAGAAGATTGTGGTAACAAGGGCCTTGCACCAATCGACAAGATTGGGAAAATTGCTCTCTGAAAAAGGGGCACAGGTAATCTACATACCCACCATAGAGATTACAGCTATTAAACCAAATAGTAAATTATCAAAAGCCATCGATTCAATTCACGCATATTATTGTGTCATTTTTACAAGTATCAACGGTGTCGCAATATTTTTTAATACCCTCTTTCAAAAAGGTAAGGATGTACGCACACTGCATGGCGTAAAAATCCTTCCAATCGGACAGGCAACTGCTTCACTCATAGAATCTTATGGTATTATGCCTGATTTTCTTCCTGAAACATATACCTCCGAAGGGCTTATGGAGGTACTCAAAAAATTAAAAATAAAAGGAAATAGATTCCTCTTCCCGAGGGCTGAAGAAGCAAGGGATGTTATTGTTAAATACATTAAAAACATGGGTGGAATATGCGATGTTGTGCCTGTTTATAAAACCCATTTACCAAAAAATGTTATTCCATTAAAAGAAAAACCCGACATAATAACATTTACAAGCTCATCAACAGTCAAAAATTTTATAACCCTTTTTGGCAAGAAGACACTTCACAAAACCATTGTTGCTTCAATAGGGCCTGTTACCACGGAAGCACTGAAGAAAAACAATATTAATGTCCACATCGAGGCCAGCAGGTATGATGTATCAGGGCTTTTAGATGCAATAGAACAATATGTGAAGGGAGATTGAGATGAAAAAAGAGTATAAATATGAGAAGTTCATCTCTCAATATTACAACATCACAAGCAAACTGGTGGACGAGAATGTCGAAAAAGGACTGGATGATAAAGTTGCAATATACTACAAAGACAAAACTTATACCTATAGGGAAATGCAACAGCTTATAAACAGGGTTGGAAATGCACTTCATATCCTTGGTGTCCATATGGAAGAACGGGTAACGCTTGTCATGTATGACTCCCCCGAAGCCGTGGCAAGTTTCTACGGCGCCATTAAAATAGGTGCGATACCCATACCCATAAACTACATGTATACAATGGATGATTATCGCTATCTCCTTAATAACAGCAGGGCTCGAACACTCATATTACATGAAGACTTTAATGAAGTGGTTCAGGGTTGGAGAGAAAAATTTTTGTATCTTCAAAATACCATAATTGTCGGTCAACCAACAAGGTCATACCATATCTCCTTTTACGACATAGTAAACCGCTGTTCTGATGAACTGAAGGTCTCATATACAACAGTTGAAGATGCCGCCTTCTGGAACTATACCTCGGGCAGCACAGGTGTTCCAAAAGCCGCAGTCCATCTTCAGCATGATGTGTTTACCTGCATCGACAATTATGCAAGGGGTGTCCTGGGTATAACACCGAACGATATTCTTTTCTCCGTTTCGAAGTTCTTCTTTGCATACGGGCTGGGAAACAGCTTTTTCTATTCTTTCGGCAACGGTGCTTCAGTTGTATTACTCCCTGATCGCCCTCTTCCTGAAACCATCTTCGAAACCATCAGCAAATACCGTCCAACCATTTTCTTCGGTGTCCCAACCCTTTACGCCAGCATGTTACAAATAAAAGATGCAGAAAAAAGGTATGATCTTTCATCATTACGAATATGCACATCCGCGGGAGAGGCACTACCCAAAGAGATATTTCAAGAATGGAAACAAAGGTTCGGTATTGAAATACTGGATGGAATAGGGTCAACAGAGCTTCTCCATATTTTCATTTCAAACCGACCTGGGGATGTAAAACCAGGAAGTTCAGGAAAACTTGTTCCCGGATATTCGGCAAGGATCGTGGATGATGAAGGGAAAGACCTTCCGGATGGTGAGGTAGGGACCTTGCTCGTTAAAGGTGAATCTATTGCCGCATTCTACTGGCGTCATCATGAAAAAACAAAAACATCTATGCTTGGAGAATGGTTCAATACAGGGGATAAATATTACAGAGACAAAGAAGGATATTATTATTACTGTGGTAGGGACGATGATATGTTGAAGGTCGGTGGTATCTGGGTATCTCCTATTGAGGTTGAAGATGCATTAATGGCTCACCCTGCAGTTCTTCAAGCCGCTGTTGTTGCAAAACATGATGATAATAATCTTATTAAACCAAAGGCACTTATTGTACTCAAACAAGAGTATGAGCCAAGCGAAGAGCTCGCCAAAGAAATCCAAATGTTTGTCAAAAAGAATATAGCACCTTATAAATTTCCAAGGTGGATAGAATTCATAAAGGAAATGCCCATGACTGCAACAGGAAAGATACAGAGATATAAATTAAGAGACAGGTAGATTGGTTTCGAGTTACGGGTGTAGAGTTACGAGTTAATTGTAGTAAAAAAAGTAATTA
>Ga0172366_10000046_pt1 | contig 63550 bp, 66 predicted proteins | sample LakKivSesite69cm_FD_114533 | JGI IMG/M metagenome (GOLD analysis project Ga0172366, IMG submission 114533) | Sediment microbial communities from Lake Kivu, Rwanda - Sediment site 69cm | ecosystem: Environmental > Aquatic > Freshwater > Lake > Sediment | place: Rwanda: Western Province, Lake...
AAGTCAAATGAAATAAGTGTTAATTTTTGAAATAACCATAATTTCAACTTATTAGTAAGTCATGAATAAAATATTGATTATAAAAGTAAATACCCTTATTTTTACAAATCCAAGGTTGAGCTTTAAAAATGGGAAGAATTTATTTTCCAAAACCCGTAAAACTGGTAGTGAGTATTTTTGGCTCTCAGGCTATTCTACTTGATTATTACAAAGATCTTTTAATAAAGGAATTTGGCCCAGTAGATCAGGAAAGCGATATTCAAAGCTTTAATTTTACAGAATATTATAGGGAAGAATTTGGCAATGGCTTAATTCAAAAATTATATTCTTTTGAAAACCTAATTAAACCAGAAAGATTAAGCCAGATCAAAATCAAAACCAATACTCTAGAATATATTAATTCAGATAAAATAAAATTGAAAAATGAAAATTACCCAGATTCTAGAAAAGTGAATATTGATCCTGGCTATATTTCTTTAGATAAATTTATTTTAGCCAGCACTAAAAATGGACCGGCAAGGATATATCTTAATAATGGTATATATGCTGAAATTACTCTAAGATTTATAAGCAAATCCTTCGTACCTGTAGAATCTACCTATTCCAATTATAAAACCGAAAACTTTATAAATTTTTTAAATAAAATTAGGCAGCTCTATAAATTACAGCTCAGAAGATACTCAACTCAAATCTAAAATAGATGATGAATTAAGTTAAATTTAACTATACGAAAAGGAATTTAGAACTTCTTGGAAACCAAGAGAATCTTTATCGCGATTAATTTAAAGGAAGAAATAAGGGAATATCTATCTGCAATAAAAAATAACCTGACATTCGGTGAATCGAAGATAAAATGGGTGGAAAAAGAAAATCTACATCTTACTCTTAAATTTATCGGAGATACCAATCAGCAGCTATTAGAACTAATTAACATAAAATTAAAGGAAATAACCAGCCAGTATAATACATTCATAATAAAATTATCTCCTGATATAGGATTATTCCCTCTTTCTGCGAAAAAAATTAATATTATACCTCGAGTAATATGGGTAGGAATTGAAGAAAAAAACAATATCCTAAAAAACTTCTTTAATTCGATGGAAGAAGGTTTATCCGAAATAGGTATTCCCAAAGAGAATAAAGGTTTTTCCAGTCATATTACTCTGGGAAGGATAAAATATTTAAAAGATAAAAGAAGATTAATAAATCTTATAAATTCAATAACCATTCAAAACTATTCTCAAAAAATAGAGAGCATTGAACTTATGGAAAGTAAATTGACTCCGAAAGGTCCGTATTATAGTATATTGCATCAATATCCATTACTAAAATAATATAAATTTTCAAAAGGAGAAAAAAATGACCGAAAAAGAGCAAGCAAAAAATCCAGAAAGAGAAAAAGCCTTAAAAATTGCTATGCAGAGCATAGAACAAAGATTTGGAAAAGGTTCAATAATGAAATTGGGGGATAGACCAGTAATACTAGATGCTAATTGTATCTCCACCGGTTCTTTAGCCTTGGATATTGCCCTGGGAATTGGAGGTGTACCTCGAGGTAGAGTCATAGAGATATTTGGTCCAGAATCGTCAGGTAAAACTACCTTAGCTCTACATATTATAGCTGAAGCACAAAAAAATAATGGAATAGCTGCTTTTATCGATGCAGAACATGCTCTAGATCCTAATTATGCAAAAAACATTGGAGTAAATATTGATGAATTAATCATTTCTCAACCAGATACTGGGGAACAAGCCTTAGAAATAGCTGAATCTCTGGTAAGGAGTAATGCGGTAGATGTGATAGTAATTGATTCAGTAGCTGCTCTTGTTCCGAAAGCTGAAATCGAAGGTGAGATGGGCGATTCTTATATGGGATTACAAGCTAGATTGATGTCTCAAGCGCTTAGAAAACTTACCGCTATTATAAGCAAATCAAGAACCACTACTATATTTGTCAATCAGATTAGAGAAAAAATTGGTATATTTTTTGGTAATCCGGAAACCACACCAGGGGGAAGGGCTCTAAAATTCTATTCTACTATTAGAATGGAGATTAGAAAAAAGGCTTCCATAAAAAAAGATGAAAATGATATAGGAATTAATGTAAAAGTTAAAATTGTAAAGAATAAACTGGCACCACCTTTTAAAGAAGCTTCTTTTGACATTCTATTTGGCTCTGGGATATCGAAAGAAGGAGATGTTATTGACCTAGGCTTAAAATACGATATTTTACAGAAATCTGGAGTATGGATTTCCTATAATGAGACGAGACTGGGACAGGGTCGGGAAAATGTCAAGATATTCCTACGAGATAATCCAGACCTAATGAAAGAAATTGAAAATAAAATTGTCTCAGCCATCAAATTAGAAGAAAATAATTTAAATAAAGAGGTAATAAAAGAATAAAGAAAATTACCTTGATAGATCTAAATAAAAAAATACCCCACCAAAGAGTAGTCTGGATAGATGGGATATCAAAATATTATCTTAATGAAGATATTATTGATTCTTTAAATCTATTTGCAGGTAAAGAATTAACTGATTCTGAGTATAATGAAATTGTTCAAGAAGAACAATTGGAAAAAGCAAAAAAATATATCTTAGGTATATTAAATCATAAAAGTTATAGCGAATTTGAAATTATAAGAAAACTCAAAAATAAAGGTTTTTCTAAAAACATAATTTCCAGAATAATTAACTGGCTAAAAGATAAAAAATTTATAAATGATGAAGAATTCGCCTTCTGGTGGATTCAATCAAGAATAAAGAATAAACCTGTAGGTAGATACAAATTAATTCAGGATTTAAAAATAAAGGGGATTAATCAAATCATCATTCACAAAGTAATAAATGAAGCTTATGCTGAGAATGATGAATTAACCTTAGCTAAAAATCTTGCCCAAAAAAAAGTTACTTCTTTAAAACAAAAAAATATCCCCCTTAATCCAGAAAAAATTTTTCATTTTCTCTTAAGAAGGGGATTCCCTCCGGAAATTTGTGAAAAAGTGTATGCTCATATAATCAATAATTTATCCTGAGACATTTTTCGTAATTTATCAAAATTGGTGGGAATAACATTATATAGGATCCCCTGAACAATAGGCATTAGGATTTGACTTTTTAGCATAGACAGGTTAAAATAATTTAAATAGACTTTTTCTAAATTGTTATTCTTTTTGCTTATATTTGCTTTTTATTAAAAAGCTTATATTATTAGCCTTTAAATGTGAAAATTAATCATGAATATTAAATAAATAATAATTTATAGCATAATAAAATTATGTACCTTGTAAATTGAATATTAGGAGGTGAAGCACAATTAAGATTTACTTTATTTTTTTCTTAAACACTTTAATTGGAATAGTAATAGGCTATCTCTTAAACAGATATATCACCAAGACTAAATTGTCTTCGGTTGAAATAAGTTGCCAGGATATGATCAACAATGCTAAAAGAGAGGCCGATTCAATTAAAAAAGAAGCTATCTTACAATCTAAAGAAGAAGCCTATAAGATTAAAAGAGATGCTGAAATTTTAGTCAAAGAAAAGAGTGCTGAATTACAAAAGCTTGAGGAACAACTGATTAAAAAAAGTAATAGCCTGGTTCAAAGAATGGATTCTATAGAAAAAAAAGAAAAATCTTTGACTTATAAAGAACAGGAATTAGAAGAAAATATTAAAAAAGTTAAAGAATTATATCAGAAGCAAAGAAATGAATTAATTAAAATATCCCAGATGAGTGCTGAAGAAGCAAAAAAGGAGTTACTTAATAATTTAGAAAAAGAACTGGCTCATGAAACTGGTAAAATGATTAAGGAGATGGAAGAGAAGGCCAATACAGAAGCTGATAAAAAATCGAGACAGATAATATCTTTAGCTATTCAAAGATATGCATCAGACCATACAGTGGAAACTACTACTTCTTGCGTTCCTTTACCTAATGATGAAATGAAAGGACGCATTATCGGAAGAGAGGGAAGGAACATCAGAACCTTTGAAATGTTAACTGGAGTTGATTTAATTGTCGACGATACTCCCGAAGCAGTAATAATTTCTGGTTTTGATCCTATAAGAAGAGAAATTGCCAAGATTGCTTTAGAGAAATTGATTACTGATGGGCGTATTCAACCGGCTAGAATTGAAGAGGTAATTGAAAAATCTAGAACAATAGTAAATAATAGAATTCAAGAAGAAGGAGAGCAGGTAGTTTTTGATTTAAATATAAAAAATATAAATCCAAAACTAATTAATCTGCTGGGTAAATTAAAATATCGTACCAGTTATGGTCAGAATGTATTACAACATTCTATAGAAGTAGCCTATCTTTCCGAAATAATGGCTGCTGAATTGGGCGTAAACGCACAATTTGCAAAAAGGGCAGGTTTACTTCATGATATTGGAAAAGCTCTTGATCACGAGGTGGAAGGTCCTCATGCCCTGATAGGTTCTGAAATTGCCAAAAAAAATGAAGAATCTCTAGAAATAGTGAATGCTATTGCAGCCCACCATAACGAAGTAGAGCCAAAAACTATCGAGGCAATCTTGGTTCAATCTGCGGATGCCATATCTGCCTCTCGTCCAGGAGCACGCCGCGAAATGCTCGAAACTTATGTAAAAAGATTAGAAAAATTAGAAGAAATAGCTAATTCTTTTGAAGGTGTAGAAAATGCTTATGCCATTCAAGCGGGAAGAGAAATAAGAATAATAGTGAATCCAGAAGAAATAGATGATTACATTGCAAAAAAACTGGCTAGAGATATTACCAAAAAAGTAGAAAAAAATATAGATTACCCTGGTCAAATTAAAGTAATCATTATAAGAGAAGTTAGAGCAGTTGACTTCGCAAAATGAGAAAAATATAAAACAATCTCAAGCGATAAAATTATTAAGGAGGTAATTTCTATACCAAATTACCTCCTTAATAATTTATAATCTTAATCACTTTTAATCCTTATAAAAATATATTTGAGATTAAATAAAAATAAAGAGATACTGGAAAATAAAATTAGCCTATAATAAATTTTAAATTTTTTATAGATAGAAATTAATAAAAAAATCATTATAATTTATTTATAAAAAAAATAATTTTTTGAAAATAAAGATTGAAGAGAAAAAATGTGGAATTCAACTCGATTAAAACCGAAGGTATTTATTAAGACTTTTGGCTGTCAAATGAATGAAAATGATTCAGAATATATTCTAGGACAATTACTAAGAATAGGTTATCAAAAGTCAGAAGATATCTTTCAAGCTAAATTAATTATCGTAAATAGTTGCTGTGTTAGAGCAAAGGTTGAACAAAAAATTTTTAGCTTTCTGGGTAAATTAAAGGAAATAAAGGAAAAGAATCCAGAAATAATCTTAGGAATAGGCGGGTGTATGGTTCAAAAAGAAAAAGAAAATATCTTTAGAAAAGCACCCTATGTAGATTTTATCTTTGATCCTTCTATTGTGAACAATTTAATAAAAATCATTCAAGAAATAAAACCAAATAAAAAAATTTCATTTTTCCAGGAAAAAGCCAAAGAATTTCATCTAAATGGAATCCCTATTGAAAGAAAAAATAATTTATCTGCTTTAATTCAAATAATGAGGGGTTGTAATAATTTTTGCTCTTATTGTATAGTTCCTTACACCAGGGGGAGAGAACAGAGTAGAACCGTTTCTGATATAATAGCAGAAGTTAAAAGCTTGAGTAAAATGAATTATAAAGAAATTGTATTATTAGGTCAAAATGTTAATTCCTATGGAAAAGATTCCTCGGAAACAGTAGATTTCCCAAAGCTATTATCTCTCTTAAATAAGATTGAAAAAATTAAGAGAATTAGGTTTATTACCTCTCACCCTAAAGATTTTGACTATAATCTGATCCAGGTAATAAAGGAAAATAATAAAATTTGTGAACATATCCATTTGCCTATTCAGTCTGGATCAGACAAAATTCTTAGGATTATGAATAGAGAATATGATGCCACTAAATACAAAAAAATCATTAAAGAGATTAGAAATAATATAAAGGAGGTAAGTATAACCACTGATGTAATGGTGGGTTTTCCAGGGGAAACAGAAGAAGATTTTCGAGATACTTTAAATATTTTTAAAGAACTTGAATTTGATAGTGCTTTTACTTTTATTTATTCTAATCGAGAAAATACTGTTGCTTCTTTAATGCCTGGACAAGTTCCTTTACTCATCAAGAAGAAGAGGTTATGGAAACTCATTGACTTACAAGAAAAAATATCTACTAAAATTAATAAAAACCTAGAAGGAAAGGTATTGGAGATATTGGTAGAAAAAAAATCTACAAAAAATATCTCCCATCAAAATCAATTATCCGGTAGAACGAGAACTAATAAAACAGTAGTCTTTGTTGGCCAGGAAGAATTAATAGGGGAATTGGTCCAGGTCAAAATTGTTAAGGCTGACACCTGGACCTTATATGGTGAATTGTTAAAATGATCTTTAATTCTAAACAACCTATAACACTTCTAATATTATTAGGTCCAACTGGAGTTGGCAAAACGGATATTTCCCTTAAGGTAGCAGAAATCATTCCGGAAATTGAAATTATTTCTGCTGATTCTATGCAAATCTATAAATACCTGGATATAGGTACCGCAAAACCCGATAAAAATATACTTAAAAGAATAAAACATCACCTCATTGATATTATTGAACCAGATGAAACTTTTGATGCGGTTCAATATAGTGATCTAGCCAGGAAAATAATCCTGGATATTTTTCAAAGAAACAAAAAACCGATGTTAGTGGGTGGTTCTGGATTATACATATCTTCACTAATTGAGCCTCTTTTTTCTGGTCCTGGAAAGGATATTATTCTTAGAAGATTTTTGGAAGAGACCGCAAAAAAATATGGAAATGAATATTTATATGCACAATTAAGCAAATTAGATCCAGATTCTGCTTCCCGAATAAAAAAAAATGATTTAAGAAGAATAATCAGGGCATTAGAAGTTTATAAAATTACTGGTCAGCCAATATCACACTTACAAAAAAAAGAGCTTAATAAAAATTCAAAATTAGGATTTGAATATAAAATTATTGGGCTGATAAGGAAAAGAGAGAACCTTTATCAACGAATTAACCTAAGAGTGGATAAAATGATAGAGAAGGGATTTATTGAGGAGGTAGATAGCTTAAGAAAGAAAGGATATAAGAAAAATTCAAATTCAATGCAGGGATTAGGTTATAAAGAGATAAATAAATATCTGGATAATGAAATTGATAAAGAAACCGCTATTTATTTAATAAAAAGAAATACCCGTCATTATGCCAAAAGACAGATCACCTGGTTTAAAAATAAAATTAAGAGTATAGAATGGATAGTTTTAGATGAAAACGATGAAAAAAAAGTAGTAGATAGAATAATCAAAATTATACAAGAAATTTATTTCAATTTTTAAATTCTAATCCGCTAAGCGTTGAACCATTATTCCGCTGGCTATTAAAATAATGCCACCTATGATTTGAATAAATTTAATAGATTCATTTAGCCACAAAATCCCTAAAATCAAATTGATAAAAGGACTGAACATTATCATTAATACATAATAAGTCATATTGGTTATTTGAATGGTTTTATTAATAAGAAGAATAATTAAGGCCTCAGTAAGACCAGAAAGAAAGATCAATCCTATTTCCTGGGAAGAAAATATATTAATTTTTAAAATTACGCTTAACATCAAGGAGAAGATTGCAGCGAAAGAAGTAACCAACCAGCTAAGTATTTCAGATTTAACTAATCTTCCTAAATTTTTACACATAATATTATAGATCGAAAAAAGTAAGGTGGCTAATATTACTAATACATCACCAGGTTGGGGGATTATCCATTGAGCACTGGTAGTGATAAAAAAAATCCCTATAGCAAATATAATAATAAGCATTATTTTTTCTTTAGTAATTCTTTCTTTAAGAAACAGGAAAGCTAATAAGGGAATAAAAATTACATTACTTTTGTTAAGAAAACTATAATTAATGGAGCTGGTTAATCTAAGACTGGAGTTACTCAGAAAAAAACCAAAAAATATTAGAGATCCAGCTAAAAATATATTTTTCCATTCCCGATATTTTATTCCTTCGATTTTTTTAAGATATTTTTTATGGAATATAAAAATATTTAAACTCAGTAGTAGCGAAGAAATAATCAAAAACTGAATTAACAAAGTTAAAGGCGGTACCCCTCTAGTTATCGCTAATTTTCTAAAAAAAATAGACAAAGAAATTAATATCGCTATAGTAAAACTAAAGATTAATCTTTTTTTAGGTAGCATATTTAATCCTGGTATTCTAAATATACGTAGTTATTTTCCATTTTATTTTGTATACACTGAGATAAATAATAACAGATATTTATTTTAATTTAAATAATAAATTAGATCAAACTGCAAAAATATACCAGAAAAAGTAGAGTAGGGAACATAAAGTTTTATGGGAGAATCCTTCCTAAAGAAGAAGAGAACATACTCCAAGGAGATAAAATATTCTCAGAGAAATCTTAAATTATATTAGTAAAAAGATCAGAAACTCTTCGAAGATAATTTTTTCCCTGAATATCCTCCGGAAAAAGTGGTATTTCTATTATAAATAAATCTTTGAATATATGATAAATTTCTTCCAGGTATACTTTTTCAGTTTCTTTGCGTTTTAATAAAAAATTATCAGATATACCTTCTTTAGGTAATACTTTATTTATAATAATTCCACCTATCTGGATGCCATATTTGGAAAGAACACTGACTGCTTTTTGAGTCTCCATAATGGGTAGTTTTTCGGGAGTTAAAACAAATATAAAAAGTGCCCTTTGACTATCTATCAACATATTTCTTGTTTTTTCATATTCCTCTTTACGTTTGGTAAGTATCTTTAAAACAGGGTCATCCAAAAATTTATTATCATTTTCTTTTCTTCTGGTGGTATCAGACATTTTTTTAAGTTCTAGTGCTTCGCGTCTTCTGGAAATAAGTGTATCCATCCAAGCGCCCATTAACTCTGGTAAAGAAAGAAGCCGGATAGTATGACCAGTAGGTGCAGTATCAAAGATTACTAGATCATACTCGTTTGAGTAACTATTGATAATCTTTACAAATTCATCAAATATTGCTGCTTCCTCAGTCCCTGGGGAAACTACCATTGCATCTATTTGTCTTTCAATCTCTTCAATTAAAATCGGGCTTAAAGTCTTTTGCATTTCCAGCTTGGTTCTTTTTATATATGTTCTACTAGTAGCTTCAGGATTGACTTCTAAGCCATACAGGTTAGAATCTAATTCCCTTATGCCATTACCTATTTCTATTTCAAAGATATCACCCAAAGAATGGGCTGGATCTGTTGAAACAATCAATGTTTTATAGCCTTTTTGGGCACAAAATAATCCATATGAGGTAGCACTACTGGTCTTGCCAACGCCACCTTTACCTCCAAAGAATATTATTTTATTCATTAACAACACCAATCATATTTTCCCCAGCGTTCAATTAAAACTTCTTTGCGCTCGAGCATTCTACTTTCCCAGGAAGCAATATCCTGAACAAGATAGGGGAAAAGTTCTATTGAATAATAGCTGGAGGGTAGGGGTAATCCCAATAACTCACCGAAACAGAGTATTATAAAATCATCCATTTTTTCATTAGCCTCTACCTGAATCACTCTAGTTGAATTATATTTAGGTGAAAAAGCACTTTTAATAAATTCTTTTATAAAGTCTAAAATATCCTTTAATTTTTCATTATCCATAGATCATTTTTCCTTTATTCTTTAACTTTTTATCTATTATAATAATATATTAAATTATTATTTTATTATTTTTTTTATTTTCTAAAGAACTCGAGAAGAAAATAAAAACATTATCAGCTACTTCTATAAATTATAATTCTCCCAAAATTATAAATATAGAATTTTTTAGATGAAATCAATAATATTTTGGCCAAATTATTTTTAACCAAAATAAGTAAACCATCAAATATTCGAAAACCTAGAACATATTATAATAAACATAGAAAAATCTATTATTCTAAAAATATAACGTCCTATAATATATCTTATGTAAAGTAGTTCTATTTTTTATATTTAACAGGTTAAATGCAAAGCTGCAATTACTTTTTTATCTTTATAAATATTATTATATTCAAGGCAAGCATCTTTAGTTTTATTAATAATCATATTTATATTTATCGACTCCAAATATTCCATTAATTCTAAACTTACTTTCATTAAACCATAATAGCCAGTACCCACTATTATTATTTCTGGTTTTTCTTTTATTGCATCTTCAAGGTCTTCTTTATAAAGGTTATGTCCTTCTTTTCTCCACCAATTACTATCAATATGATTCGGATAAATAATAAGGTCAGAGGTATATCGTATTCCATTAATTATAATTTGACCGAAACTATAAAATTCTATCATTTTTTTCCTCTATTATTTAATATCTTATATAATATATTTTATTATATATTGATATTATTTTTATTATAAAATATATTGAATAATCATTAATTATTTAGTAATAATTAAAGAAGCATAACCAACTACTTGATTATAAAAACCACTGGTATCGCCAGAAGTAGCGTATTTTAGTAATTTTGCTTTTATTGCTCCTAATGCTTTACAGGCTATTAGCATAGTGGTTATGGGGCCAGGACCACATATAGTTAAATTCATTTTATAAATAAGGTCGTATAATTCACCGGGTTCAAAATTGACAATGGTATCAATTGCTTTTTTGTCGACATTTTTGGCATATTCCTGATTTTCATAATGAGTAAAATCTGAACTGGCAATTATTAATACATTTTCCCTCTCTACAGCCTTACAGATTGATTGGGCAACCTCTATATTGGTTTTGATATCCTGTAAGGACATACATATAGGAATAATCTTTATGTTATCACCAAATATAAACTGTAAAAAAGGTAATTGTACTTCAATAGAATGTTCATATTGATGGGCCTTAAAATCATCTTGAATAATCTTAGAATGATTTAGAATTTTTTGAGCTATATCTTCGTCAACTTCCAATTCTCCTAGAGGAGTTTCCCATTTTCCTTTTAACATAATAGATACCAGCGCTCCAGAACCTCGATGATTAGGTCCAATAATAATTACTGTATCCGGTTTCCCATCGAGAGCAACTTCATAGTATCCATGAGCTGCAACTGGGCCAGAATAAATATAACCTGCATGAGGACTCACTAAACCAATAATCTTTCTCTCTCTCTTCTCTAAATTAATTGAGGGTATCTTCCCAGGCCCTAACTCATGATTAAAACATTCTTCAATCTGTTTGATTAAGGATTTTAAATTACCAGCATAAAAACTTCCTGCTACAGCAGCTTTTCTTAACCTCAGTTCCGACATAGATTCCCTCCCCTCTTCTTCTAGAACAAATTTAATTATACTAATCTACTTCTCCGGGAATGTTTGCTGCCTTTTTTCTTCGTTTTGATCAAAAAGAAGAAAAGTATAATTATAATGATTAATATAAAGATAACCCAGATATAGGGAGAATAAAAAATATATTTAGTATATGCTATATAATACCTTCTTAGTGCCGAAGGATAATCTGGATCTAAGTTTAATACTTCTTTATATTTTTTATAGGCTTCTTTATATAAAGATTCTTTTTCATATCTCAATGCTTGATTAAAGGTAGCCTCGATAATCTTTACTTTTATGGAGGGATCTTCGGGAGATATTTTCTGGAGATAGTCATAAGCTTCTATTGCTTTTCCCCACTCTGTATTATTATAATAAGCTAAAGCAATATTCTCTCTAGCATTAAGGTTGTGAGGATCTATAGCAATAACCTGCTGATATTCTAATATTGCCTTGTCCCATAATCCTTCTTGCAAATATTTATCTCCTAAATTATTATGAATCACAATTCCAGATAAGCTGTATTTTATTATCCTATTATTACCTGCATCGACTACATAAATATAATCTCTATCGTCAACAATAATACCCTCCGGGTAAGATAATCTAAGATCGTCATTAGTATTACCAAATTCTAATTCAAATTGTTCATCTTTATTAAATTTTATCACTTTACTATTTTTATAATCAGTAATATATATATTGTCTTGTGAATCGAAGGCAATATATCTTGTACCATTAAATTTACCTTCACTGTCCCCAGATTCTCCAAATCTCCTTAGAAAATTACCTTGACTGTCAAATATTTGCACTTGATTATGGAAGGTATCAGCAATATATATATTTCCCTCTGAACTAATAGCAATACCCCGAGGATAATAAAATTCTCCGTTACCCATACCTTCCTTACCAAATTGTTTCAAAAATTTAAAATCAGGAGAGAAAATTTGTACCCGATTATTACCAGTATCTACTATATAGACATTCCCCTCCTTATCCAGGGCAATTCCTCTTGGATTAGAAAATTCGTTGGGACCTTTCCCCTCCTTGCCTATCATATTTAAGGATTCTCCTAGGGGAGAAATCTTATGGACTCTATGGTTGAACTGTTCTACTACAATTATATTTCCTTCCTGGTCTAAAGCTATTCCCACCGGTCCATCTAGTTTTAAGGTTTCGTTATTTTCCGGAATTACCCTTAAAAATTTGCCCTTTGAATCAAAAACCTGAATCCGATCATTTTCCCAATCGGTGATATATAAATTCCCCCCTTTATCTAGTGCAATACAAACTGGATAATTAAACTCCCCCTTTCGGTTTCCATATTCACCAAAAGTGAGCATAGTCATATAATTAGAATTAGAAGCAAATAGACCTGTACTCAAAATTACTAATTCTATAATGATGGCTAAAAGAAAAATTGATTTTTTCATCATAATTATTCTTTCTTATTTTATTAATTTACTCAGTGTAAACAATATATAAAATAGTTAATGAATATTATTTATATTTAGATTAGATAACTCTTTTATCTGATTGTGCAGTAAGTTTATTGCTTTTTCTAAATTGTCTTTATCTTTTATATCTTCTTCTGAAAAATACTGAGGAATACCATAATTTACTAATATTTTATACTTAAAGAAAATAGGAAATCTTCTTTTCGGGGGATAAATATCATAGGTTCCATTAATTCCAACAGGTAAAACGGGAACACCAGTCTTTTTAGCAATTTTAAATACTCCTGTTTTTAAATCTTTTAATTCACCATCATAGGATCGTGTTCCTTCTGGGAAGATTCCTAATATGTTACCTTCTTTTAAAACCTTTATCGCCTTTTTAAAAGCAACTATATCTGTCTTATTTCTGTTTACTGGAAAGGCATTTAGACCACTTAGAAATAGGTGGCAAAAAATATTTTTAAAAACCTCTTCTTTGGCAATAAAATATATCTTTCTTTTTAGGGAGACTCCCAAAACCACGGGATCCAAATAACTGACATGATTAGAAGCGAGTATTAATCCACCCTTTTGTGGAACATTCTCTTTTCCTTTTACTTCAAACTCCCAAAAAATCTTAATTAAGAGCCAGGCAATTGCTCTTACTATATAATAAAACATTCGTTTATCCTGACTAATATAATTTTAACTAAATAAAATTTAAAATTGGTGCGCCCGAGAGGATTTGAACCTCCAATCTACGGCTCCGGAGGCCGTCGCTTTATCCAATTAAGCCACGGGCACACTTTTTATATTCCATAATCTAGCCTTTCAGCTAATATCTTTGGTAATCCAGCATTAAGTATCTTTTTTTGAGTTATATATACTGGATAAGAAATACGATTAATTATTAATCTTTGGCGGTCTAAATCATAAATTCCATAACTAGCCTGCGGATTTCCATCCCGCGGTTGACCTACACTTCCACAATTAATAATATACCTTTTATCCTTCTTTATTTCAATACTACCACCATTTTTTAAATCTGTATATTCTATCTTTTCATTATCTTCATCAAAAGAAAAATATCCGGCTAAATGTGTATGCCCCACTAAAAAAATTCTATAATGGTATTTTTTAAAGATTATACTAGCAGTTTCGGAATCCAAAACATATTCCCACACTGGATTAAGAGGACTTCCATGTACAGCCAATATCTCATCCCCAAGAATAATTTCCTCCGGAAGACTGGATAAATATTCCTGACTAGAATTATTTAGATTTTTTGTCGTCCACAATATTGCCTGTTTTGCTTCATAATTAAAATAATCAATATTAATTCTCCCTATCGCCCCAAAATCATGATTTCCTGCCAAGCAATCAATAGATTTTAACTTCCTTACTTTATTTATACAGTAATTTGGATCTGCTCCATATCCAACTATATCTCCTAAGCAAATAAATTTATTAATCTTAGATATATATCCTAATACTCTATCCAAAGCTTCTGCATTACTATGGATATCCGATATTATTCCAATTCTCATAGAATATAAGGCATACCTTTAATATAATATTTTTATTTCTTAAACAAAAAACAGCGCATTTTGTTCCGTTGTGTAGTTATTTTCTGATAATCTCTTTAATTCTCATTATCGAGGAAGTGGAAGATCTGGCTAATTCATCTAATTTCATAGTAATAAATTTTACTGTTTCTTCCAGGTCGGGTATTAAAACATATTCTAAGGCGTTAACTCTTCTTCTAGTCTTCTCAATCTCATCGGCTAATAGTATAATAGATTTCTCTAGTTCCGCCAATCTTAACATTAATGGTAGGATTTTAGAAATATTTTTTAGGGCAACATCTAATTCGGGAGTGGTATTAATTAAACTATAGGCATAAAAATTGCCTTCCATGTTTAATTTATATTTTGGGACACTAACACTCATAATATTTTTTGTCTCTACAATTACTAAACTCTTTGCCTTGGGAAGAATTATAGTTTCTTCTAATACTTTTTTACTCATTAAAGAAGTAGCGTTAATAAAATCATCATAACATTTCATTAATTTGTCTTCAAATTCTTCTCTTACTTTTCTATCTTCTTTGACCAAACGAATGAATTCTTGAATTAGCGCATCTCTTTTATCTTTTAATAATTTATGACCTCGCTTTGCTACAACTAATCTTCTTTTTAATCTTAATAATTCCATTCGATTTGGATTAATTTTTAATAACATTGAACTTAATTTTCCTCCCAGGGACATTCTTTAGGTAAATATTTTTGAATGAACTCGTCTCTTATTCTCTTTAATTCTTCCATGGGAAGAATGGTTAATAATTGCCAGCTTAAAGATAAACTTTCTTCTATAGACCTATTTTCATCTTCTCCTTGATTGACAAATATTTCTTCGAATTTATCAGCAAATTTTACATATTTTTTGTCTACCTCGGTGAGAGCTGCTTCTCCTAAAATTACCGCGAGCTCTTTTGATTCTTTTCCTCTGGCATAGGAAGCAAATAATTGGTTCATTACATTAGCATGGTCTTCCCGTGTTTTATCTAATCCAATACCTTTATCCTTTAATCTAGATAAGGAAGGTAATACATTAATAGGTGGGTAAATTCCTTTAAGATGTAATTCCCGAGCTAAAATTATTTGTCCTTCTGTAATATAACCAGTTAAGTCAGGGATAGGATGAGTTTTATCATCTTCTGGCATGGTAAGTATAGGTATTAAAGTAATAGATCCTTTTTTATCCTTTATTCGGCCTGCTCTCTCATATATTGAAGCAAGATCGGTATAGAGATATCCAGGATAACCTCTTCTTCCAGGAACTTCTTTTCTGGCTGCAGATACCTCTCTTAATGCTTCGCAGTAATTGGTCATATCAGTGAGTATTACTAAAACATGCATTTCCTTTTCAAAAGCTAAATACTCCGCACAGGTCAAAGCCATGCGTGGCGTAATAATTCTCTCTATTGCTGGATTATTGGCTAGATTTACAAACATTACACTTCTTTCAATAGCTCCAGTCCTTCTAAAATCAGTAATGAAAAAATTGGCTTCTTCAAAAGTTATTCCCATTGCTGCAAAAACTACTGCAAACTTCTCTTCCTTGCCTAAAACTCTGGCTTGTCGGGCAATCTGAGAAGCGAGTCGAGCATGAGGTAGCCCTGCTCCAGAAAAAATAGGTAATTTTTGACCTCTTACTAAAGTATTCAAAACATCAATGGAAGATATACCAGTCTGAATAAAATCATTGGGGTAGTCTCTAGAATATGGATTGATGGGATTGCCATTAATATCTAACTTTGATTCTGGAATTATGGGAGGCCCATTATCTATAGGCTTCCCTGAACCATCAAATATTCTTCCCAGAATGTCTAAAGATACCGGCAATGTTATTACCTTACCTAAAAATCTTATTTTAGTTTCAGAAACATCAATACCAGTAGTTCCTTCAAATACTTGTACTATTGCTTTGTCTAGGGAAATTTCCAGTACCTGTCCCCTTCTTATTTCTCCAGAAGATAATTCTATTTCCACTAGTTCTTGGTATTTTACATCCTTTGTCTTTTCTACAATAACCAAAGGACCAGCAACCTCTGAAATAGTCAAATATTCTTTTATCATTCCCTTCAATATTTTCACCCCTTTGCTAATTTGTGGCTAAAGAGTTAATTTGAGCAATTATCTCTTTTTCAATCTCCTCAAATTTATCTATATTCTCTTCTTTAATAAATTTTGCTCTTACTATCCTTGATTTTACTAGTAAAGTATTCAATTTTTCTATGTTTATGCCCCTATCTAGAGCTTTTTCTGCCTTATCATGGAATAATATTATCAATTTTAAAAGCAAAAATTGCTTCTTAATGGAAGTATAAGTATCTATTTCATCAAAGGCATTTTGATGTAAAAAATCTTCTCTAATCGATCTAGCAGTTTCTAGGATTAATCTTTCCTGAGCGGATAAAGCATCTATACCAACCAACCTGACGATTTCTTCTAATTCTGCTTCTTCTTGAAGGATTTCCATTGATCTATTCCTTAAACTAATAAAATCATTACTTATTTCTCGATTAAAAAATTCAGTTAACTGATTAAAATAAAGAGAATAACTGGTTAACCAATCAATAGCGGGGAAATGCCTCTTGTAAGCTAATTTATCTTGCAAGCTCCAAAATACTTGAACAGTACGCAAAGTATTCTGAGTAACTGGCTCAGACAAATCACCTCCCGGAGGAGATACCGCTCCAATTACACTTAAAGTTGCTTCACGATTATTAGAGCCTAAACATTTTATTCTGCCTGCTCTTTCATAAAAGCTGGCTATTCGAGTACCCAAATAGGCAGGAAATCCTTCCTCCCCGGGCATCTCTTCCAGTCTACCTGAAATCTCACGCATAGCCTCTGCCCAGCGAGAGGTTGAATCTGCCATAAGAGCAACATTATAACCCATATCACGATAATATTCCGCAATAGTAACACCTGTATACACAGAAGCTTCTCGGGCAGCAACTGGCATATTGGAAGTATTTGCAATAAGAATGGTTCTTTCCATCAAGGGTTTACCTGAATAAGGATCTATCAACTTGGGAAATTCCAACAAAACATCAGTCATTTCATTTCCTCTTTCTCCACATCCAATAAAAACAATAATTTCTGCATTACACCACTTAGATAATTGATGTTGCACTACAGTTTTACCGCTGCCAAATGGACCAGGAATACAGGCTGTCCCCCCTTTAGCTATGGGGAAGAATGTATCGATTACTCTTTGTCCAGTAATTAATGGTTCACAAGGCGGCAACTTTTCCTTAAAAGGTCTTGGTGTCCGGACCGGCCATTTCTGAAGCATTGTTATTTCTTTTACGGATCCATCTTCCTCTTCTATCCTGGCAATAGTATTCAACACAGTAAAATCACCCTCTTTTATTTCTATAACCTTACCATTTATTCCAAGAGGTACTATTATTTTATGTTTAATTATACTACTTTCCTGAACAATACCTAAAATATCACCAGAAATGACCTTATCTCCAATTTTCACCGTTGGTTGAAAATTCCATTTTTTCTCCCGGTTAATAGCATAAGCTTCAGCTCCCCGGGTGATAAAGTTTCCTTCTTTTAATCTCAGTATATCTAAAGGTCTTTGTATTCCATCATAAATTGAAGTAATAAGACCAGGACCTAACTCTACGCTTAGTGCCATATCCGTTGAAAAAACTGGTTCATCTGGGCCGATACCTGAAGTCTCTTCATATACCTGAATAGTAACTAATTCATCGGAAAGTTCAATTATTTCACCAATTAATTTTTGATGACCAACCTTTACTACATCATACATTTTTGAACCTTTTAATCCTTCAGCTATTACTACAGGTCCTGCAACTTTAATAATTTTTCCTGTTCTCATTATTCTCCCTCTTTCTTAAAGATAATGTCTGTACCTATTGCTTTTTCAACATTTTTTCTTAATAAATTAATCCCTAGATTTTTACTTTCGATTTTACTGGGAATTATAGTAATGCTTATCAATGGTTTTTTCTGCAATTCTTCAATAACCTCAAGAATTTGATTAGCTACTTCTTCAGTGATAAAAATTACCGCAAAACTTTCTTTAATTAAATTATTTAAAGTCTTTATTGCTTCTTCTTTATTGAATATTTCAAAAATAGAAATGCCCAGAAGTTGAAATCCCAGGAGGGAATCTCTATCCCCTAGCAAAGCAATTTTATACATATGCATCACGTATTCTTTCTTTTATCCTTATAGCTGGCCAATTATTAATCTTGCCAGTTAAAATTATTCTAATATTTTTTATATCATTTTCTTTCGCCACAATAAAACCGATAAGAGGTTCAACCCCAAAAGTAATATTCTTACCAATTTTCACATAATCAAGAATAAAATTATCTTTAAGCCTTTCTATCTCCAGCAATGAACTCTGTGTTTCGTAAGTTTTCAGACCTATTTCCACTATCTTCTCATAATTAGTCTTTAAAAATTTTGTAATCCAGGAGGAAAGAGGTGAATCAAAAACATCCTGAAAACTCTTTATACTAATATTTCCTTTATCGATAAGCACTTTTCTTAAATAATTTTTATCTTCTTCTCTGATTTTTAATCTAACTGCAGCAATAAGATTAACCAGATCGATATTTATTTTAATAAATTCCTCTAAAAAAGGAATTTTCCTATCTTTTATTAATTCCTCCATCAAGGTAAATTTTTCTTTATCCAGTATTAGATCAATTATTTCTGGATCAGGTATTTTAGTATATTCGGAAATAACTTTCTTAATAGCTAATTCAAAAAAAATAGGAATCTCATTAAATCTATCTTCCTCGATTGCCTTATTTAAATTATTTATATCCAATATTCCGATTCTAGAAAGAATTTTTGAATATCTTTTTTTAGCAAATCTAGACTTTAGAAGGACTTTTATATTATGAAAATCATAATTTATTGCAAACATGTCATATATAAAAGGATAAGGAGCAATATCTTTGATAATTTTATAGGTTAAGTATAATTCCTGCTCTAAAAATTCTTCGAAATTTTCTGGATCAATCATTTCTGTCTTATCTGTTCTAAATCCACTATCCAGAAAAATATTAAAACAAGAATGTAAATCTTTGGCTTCTATCATTTTATCTAAAGTATCTTTTGCCAGTAATGTATTTTCTAATTGCCTTATTCTTCCTACTGGATAAGCATATTCACTTTCTGTATTGCTACTATCAGTAAAATACTTAAACATAAATCCTCTTTTTTTATAATAAAAATATTTTCAATCAAAAAGTACTATTCAAAAAGATATTGGCTTATTTCTTCCTCTAATTCTTCCCGAATTTTTCTAAAAATAAATTCCAGGGAACTATTTTTTCTTATATGGTTTGAACCAAGAACCACTCCGCCTTTTATTTCTAAAAAAGTATCAGATAAGGACAGATTGCCCTCTTTTCCTTGGTTTACTAATTCTCGATTTATTTCCTGGATAAATTCATCAGTAATCCTATCTCTGTCTGAAGCACTTATAAAAATAGTTTCATTACCTTTTTCGACATTATTTAATATAATTTTTCTAATCAAACTTAAGTACTTTTTATCTTCTAATCCGAGGATTCTTGCTAGAGCATCATTAAAAACTTTTTCCATAATTCCTTGTTTAATAGAAAGTATACTCTTTCGAGCTTCTAAATTTGCTTCGGTAATTATCTTTTCTCTGCTTACTGCTATCTCTTTTTTAATTTGATTTAATATCTTTTGTTTAATGTTTTCTGCTTCTTTTTTTGCCTTTTCTATAATTTCCTCCGCCTTATTCTGGGCATTTTGAATAATCTGCTGAGCATTATTGTGGGCATCAGAGATAATTTTTTCTTTTATATCTTCTATCGCCATTTAATATCTCCTCTATAGCTTTACTCCGTTTAAAAGTAAGATAGTAGCTAGAAGAGATAATACGGCATAAGTTTCAACCATAGCGGGCATAACTACTGCCTTGCCGGTCTCTTCCGGTCTCCTAGCAATTAATCCAATGGCACCAGCAGAGGCTTTCCCTTGATAAATAGCGGAAAAAAATCCTACTATTCCTACTGGCAAGCAAGCAAAAAATATTTGCCATCCCTGATCTAAACTTAAATCTACAGGTGAACCACCAAAAATACCAATCTTCATTAAAACCCAGAAACCAGCTAATAAACCATAGATACCTTGCGTACCCGGGAGGGCTTGTAATAATAAAATCTGGCCAAACTTTCCGGGGTCTTCAGTCATTACTCCTGCTCCAGCAGTTCCTGCTATTCCTACTCCAATAGCCGAACCTGAACCAGCGAAGCCAATAGCAATTGCAGAACCTAAAAAAGCCATTACGATTCCTTGTGTAATCATTTTTACCTCCTCTTTATCTATGTATAAAATTATCGTAGCTATTCTTTAGTTTGAACATTAATATATTTTGTATCTATTTTTAAGGGGTGGAAAGAAGAGCCTCCCCCTTGATAAAACTTGGTAAAGAATTCTACATATTGTAAACGAGCTGAATGGATAAAGGCACTCAACGCGCTTATAGCAATATTAAAAATATGTCCGCCAAAGTAAATTATAATTACCAAAATGAATCCTACATATGGAATACCTTTTACCAGTTCAACCAGGGTGTTTACTACTACCGCAATAATTCCAGTAGCTAAACCTAAGGCAAATAAACGGGAATACGAAAGAACATCACTAAGATAGCCAGTAATATCATATAAAGATAAAATACCACTACCTATTCTTTTAATAAAGTTTTTATTACTTCGCCCCTGAGTTAAGATAATTAATAATACCCCGCTGATGATCATAAATTTGGAAATGGTGATGACTGCTTGTGGTAGAGAAAAGTAATTAAAGATTCCGAATATCAAAATACTAGTTATTAATAGTAACCAACAACCTTGATCCATTAAGCCATCTTTAGTCTTATTATTTCTAACATTATCTACAAACTTGGTGATAATGCCAGTATAAATCTGTATTATTCCCAAAAGGAGAGATAAAATTAATATAGGAATAGGATCATTTACCGGATTAATTAGGGCTAATCTATCTACTAACATTTCTCTCAGAAAAGAAAATTGTTTTGGTAAATAATCCAGGGTATTACCTAGCCAGCTCCCCATAAAAAGTCCTACTATAAAGGAAGATAATCCCCCCATTATCAGTAAGTTAAACAATTTTTTCATCATTCCGCTTATCTTTAATTTTTTCCCTGCAAAATAGAATACAGCAGCCATAATTAATCCATAACCAGCATCTGATAAACAAATACCAAAAAAAATAAAGAAGAAGGGGGAAAGTAACGGAGTAGGATCAATTTCATGATATTGAGGTATCCCATAAAGTTCAGTAATTACTTCGAAAGGTTTAACTATTTGGTGGTTATTTAAAGCAGTTGGTATAACTTCATCTTTCTCCGGTTCACTTAAAAATATTTCTATTTCTTGAAATCTTTCTAATAACCTCTTCTTTAATCTTTCTATATCTTTCTCTAAAATCCATCCTTCTAGAATTAATACCTGGTTAGTCTGCTTAAAATACTTTTCTGCTTCTTTCTTTGATTTAGAAATAAATAGGTGGTCAAAGGTAATGTATAAGGGTAAAATATTCTTGTATAATTTAATACTATTAGCTATTAAATCCTTTCTCCTTTTTGTCAAGTTTTCTAACTCAATTTTAGCATTCTGTATTACTTCTGAAGGCTTAGCGTTTAATTCTCTAGATAATTTTAAGTATTCGAAATTATATTTATTTAATATCTTCTTTAAAGAGGGAAGATTTTCTTTTAATACAATAATAAAAAGTCTTTGTCTCCGCTTATCTTCTTCTCCAAATTTAACCAGGTCAACCCCCTTACCTAGCTGAAATATCTCCCCCGCACAGGAAATATAATCTTTTACTGGTATAAAACCAATGATAAAACTAGTATTTTTTGTTCCCTCTAATTCTGTTAATTTTACCTCTAAACCAGAAAAATCTTTCACTTGTTCTATTATACTTTTAAGATAATTCTCTCTTGTTCTTAGCTCATTTAATTTATTATCCAGTTCTTTGCATTGCCTATATAAATCCTGATAGTCGAATTGGGAATAAATAGTAATTAATTCATCGTACTTATAAACCTTTTTAGTATGCTCTAATATATCTTTATGGTTTTTTACTTCTCTTTTATAATTGGAAAGGTATTCAATACAAAATTTTACTTCTGCTAAGACCGTATCAATATCGGAAAAAGTGCTATTCTGAAAATTTATCAAATTATATCTCTCTAATTTTGAAGTTACATTTTTTATTTGTACACATCCAGCTTTTTGAAGTTCTTCGAGTATTTCATCTTTCCAACCAATATATGTTAGTATATTTATTTTCTTTACTTTACAAATAGACATACTTATTTAAGGACCTCTTTAATGATTCTTTCCATAGCCTTATCAAATTTACCCAGTGATTTTTTATGAATTATCTCTTTTTCCCTGAAGCTTCTAGTTAATATATCTTCAGCCTCTTTCTTTGCTATCTTTTCTTCTTTTTCTCTTAAACCTCTCCCTTGCTCCAAGGCTTCCTTTTTTGCCTGGTTTTTAATCCTTTCCGCTTCTAATTGAGCTTCTTCGATTATCTTCTTCGCCTTAATTTCAGCATCTTGGATAATCTTTTCTGCCTGATTTTCGACTTCTTTTATTTCTTCTATAATCTTATTTAACAATCTCTTTCACCTCATCCAATATATATACTTCTGGAATAAAAACATTATAGGATGGTTCATTATTTTAAGGAATATTAATTGAAGTATAACAAAATTACTAATAGTTTTCAATCTTTTTCAGGCTTATTCATTTTTCTAATTTCAGCAAATAGTATATCGATTATATCCTTATCACTAAATTTACCAATTACCTGACCATTCTTAAATAGTGCCACCGACTTCTTATGATAAGCAATCCCTATATCAGCTTCCTTTGCTTCTCCTGGCCCATTTACCAGACAACCCATAATAGCAATAGTAATAGGCTGATTAAAATTTTGAATTCTATTTTCTACCTCTTTTACAATCTCTTTAAGATCTACCATGCATCTAGCACAGGTTGGACAGGAAATTATATTTGGACCTTTTTGCTTAAGATTTAGCGATTTTAAAATTTCGTAACCAACTTTTATTTCTTCTATCGGATCATCAGTAAGAGAAACACGAATGGTATTTCCTATTCCTAGATGTAAAAGTATTCCAATACCAACCGAAGATTTTATAATCCCCCTGAAATAAGGCCCTGCTTCAGTAATCCCTATATGTAAGGGATAAGGATATTTGTTGGCAAATAAAATATTAGCATCAATGGTATCTATAATATTGGAAGATTTGATGGAGAAGATAATATTATGATAGTCCATTTCTTCTAAAAGCATCACAATGTTACTTGCACTCTCTAATAAGGCATGTGGTGTAATTTGATGATATTTTTTTATAATCTTTGGATCTAATGATCCAGAATTTATTCCAAATCTAAGGGGAACTTTTTTTTCTTTTGCAGTTTTGATGATTAATCTGAGTTGTTCTTTTTGTTTTATATTTCCCGGATTTATCCTAATACCGTCTATTCCTAATTCGATGGATTTTAGAGCCAGTTGGTAGTTAAAATGAATATCTGCCACCAAGGGTATATTAATTTCTTTTTTAATTAAAGGTATGGCAAAACAGGAATCCAGGTCAGTAATAGCTATTCTTACTAACTCACAGCCTGCCTTTTCCATTCTTTGAATTTGCTTTACTGTTTCTAGGACATTTTTAGTATCGGTATTGGTCATAGATTGGACAGAGATGGGAGCATTTCCCCCAATTACTAAATTACCAACCTTCACTTCTTTGGTTTTTTCTCTAGTGTAAATTATTCTTGATTGACCTTCCATCATTTTTGAAAAATAATCCTCGCAATATCTTTATAAGTTGCAAAAATAAAAATAAATACAATTATCGATAACCCAATTAAATAAATGAAATTCATTTTTTCAGCCTCTAAAGGTCTACCTCTCAACTTTTCAATGGTTAGAATAATAATATGTCCTCCGTCTAAAGCAGGGATAGGCAAAAGATTAAAAAGTCCAATAAAAATACTTAATATAGCGGTGAAATATAACAAATTCAACCAACCAAGTTTTGCTGCTTCACCTGACATTTGAGCAATGCCCAGGGGACCAGCAATTTCTAAGGGCACTTTTCCAGTAATCATTTCCAGAGTATTAGAAAAGATCAACTTAATTATATTCTTGGTAGTAATTATTCCCTTACCCAGTGCAGTAAATAGATTAATTTTTTGTACTATTACTTCAAATTCTATACCAATCATTCCTCTGTTATAATCTTCATCATATTGGGGTGTAACATAAAGGTCTAATATCTCTTCATTTCTCTCTATAGTTATCTTTATATTCTTATCTATATTTTTATTAATAATCTCCGAGATATTCTGATAACCTTTTATTTCAATAGAATCTATTGCTATAATTATATCGCCTGCCATAAATCCAGCTTCCTCTGCCGGTCCATCTTTTATCACCGAATAAATACTATTACTAATGGTTGGAACACCATTAATAAATAAGACTAAGCTGATAATCAAAAGAGAAATAATAATATTCATAATCGGACCAAAAATAATAATGAAGATTCTGGTCCAGAATGGTTTGCGGTCAAATCTTTGATTCTCTGGAATTTTTTCCTCAGCTAATACTTCTGAATCTAACTGTCCAATTTCTCCTGCTATTTTTACAAAACCTCCCATAGGAACTAGGCAAATCATATATTCAGTTTCATTTCTATTAAAACTAAGTATTTTAGGACCCATGCCAAAAGCAAATTTTAACACCCTTACCCCGGACAATTTTGCACTAATAAAATGTCCAAATTCATGAAAAAAAACTAAAATACTAAAAACAAAAATAAAAGCCAGTAGATTAATCAATTCTTTACTCCTGGTTTAAATTCAATTTTATATTCTCACACCAAATAAGGGCTTTTTTTCTGGCCCAATAGTCTGCCTCGAAAATGTCATTTAAACTGGGATTATGTATGGGAGTATAATCTTTCATAGTATTTTCGATAATGGTTGGTATCTCAGTAATATCTATTTGATTATTTAAAAAGGCACTAACCGCAATATCGTTTGCTCCATTCAAGACAGCTGGCATAGTTCCCCCTGCTTCTAATGCATTATAAGCCAGTTTTAAACAAGGAAATTTATTAAAATGTGGTTTTTTAAAAGTTAATTGCCCAATTTTATTAAAATCTAAACGATTATAATTATTTATAGTTCGGGAAGGATAAAATAGGGCAAAATGAATAGGAATTTTCATATCATGTTCACTAATTTGGGCTAATACTGTGCCATCTATAAACTGTACCATAGAATGAATATAACTTTGAGGATGAATTAATACTTCAATCTTCTTGGGTAATATATCAAATAGCCAGCGAGCCTCGATAACCTCTAATCCTTTATTCATTAAGGTTGCAGAATCAATAGTTATTTTATCTCCCATATTCCAAATAGGGTGGTTTAAAGCTTCCTGTACGGTAACCTGTTTTAAAGCGGAATGGGTAAGATTATATAACGGCCCTCCCGAGGAAGTTAAAATAATCTTTTCAATGGCATTCTTAGGTTCATCTTTCAAACATTGAAAAATTGCACTATGTTCACTGTCCAGTGGTAAAATAGTGACGTTCTGATTCTTAGACTCTCTAATTAAGATATCTCCAGCTACTACTAAAGCTTCTTTGCTAGCTAAGGCAATATTTTTTTTATTTTTTATAGCTTCATAAGTGGGTATTAAGGAAGCTATGCCCGTAATAGCAACTACTATCAATTCAGCTTCATCTAAAGTGGATACTCTCTTTAATCCTTCTATTCCCCAGAACACTTTAGTTTTAACCGAATCGCCTAACTCATTTTTCAACTTTCTTGCCAGATATTCATTTTTCACTACGGCAATATTAGGTTGGAAGGCAATGATTTGTTCTTTCAATAATCCAATATTTTCCCAAGCACTCAAACCCAAGATTTCAAATTCCTGAGCATGATCTTGGATTACTTCTAAGGTCTGTTTTCCGATAGAGCCAGTGGATCCTAAAATAACTATCTTTCTTTTTATCATGGTACCTTTTTCCCCGTGCTCCTTTTATAAAAAATTTAAAACAACCGAAATTCTTTATTTTTATTCACCTTAAACAATCTTCCTAATTTTTTATATTCTCACTCCTCACCTGAATCATTCATTAGTAAGGGAAGATAAATTACTAAATTATCTTAAAAAAAGAATAAAATAATAAAATGCTGGAGCAGAAAATAATATACTATCTATACGATCCAGTAATCCTCCATGTCCAGGAATTAGATTACCGGAATTTTTTACTCCAGTACATCTCTTCAATAATGATTCAAATAAATCTCCTAATTGTGCCAATAAAGCAATTAATATGCCTAAAAACAATATTCTTATCCAGTCCAGATTCAACCATTCTCTTAAAAACAATACTAAAATAATACTAAAAAAAACTCCTCCTAAGGCACCCTCCCATGATTTTTTCGGGCTCACTTTAGGAAAAATCTTATTTTTTCCAAATTTAGTCCCTATAAGGTAGGCTGCTGTATCATTCACCCAGATAATACACAACAAAGTTAATAATAAATATTGGCCATTGGGTAAAAATCTAATCTTTATTATATAAGAAGAAAGATAACCTAAATAAATGCTACCAAAAATAGTGAATGAGATATTGGGTAATATTTTCAAATGATCCTTCTTAAACAATTGATGAAAAGAATAAAAGATTATTATAATTACAATAAATATTTCATGGTTTTTATCCTCGGTTAAACATTGAATTTTTACATTATTCAAAAAATTATTTCCTAAAAAATATAAGGAAAGAACAAATCCTAACCACCAGGATGGGGTATATCCTATATTATTAATCATTTTATAAATTTCTTGCAAAGCAATTCCGTTTATTATTAATAATAATATTAAAACAGGTATTTCCCCCCAGAGAATGATAAAAATTATTGCTGGGAGAATGATAATTGCACTGAATAATCTTTTTAAAAACTCACTCTGCCCTTCCGCCAAATTTTCTCTCCCTTTTTTGAAAATCCAATAAAGCTTCCACTAAATCTTCTTGATCAAAATCTGGCCAATAAACTGGGGTTACCCAGAATTCAGTATAGGCTAATTGCCAAAGCATAAAATTACTAATTCTCATTTCTCCTGCTGTTCTGATCAATAGATCGGGATCTGGAAGCCCGTTAATATATAAGTTATTGCTTATCAATTCTTCATTAATCTCTTCTAACTTTATTTTATCCGCCTTGATTAATAAGGCAATGGATTTAACTGCATCAATTATTTCCGCTCTTCCTCCGTAGTTAACCGCAATATTTAAGATTAACTTATTATTATCTTTGGTCAATTTATTTAATTCAAGCATGCAATTGATTAGATCTTCTGGTAACTCCCCAACCCTGCCTAAAAAATTTAACTGAATATTGTTTTTGATTAAATTGTCTCTTTCTTTATGTAAGGTTTCATAAAATAATTTAAATATAAAAGATATTTCCTCTTGCGGACGTTTCCAATTCTCGGTAGAAAAAGCATATAAGGTTAAAATGGGGATATTTAGTTCTAGACAGCAATTAATTACCCTCTTTACGGTCTTCAGCCCTTCTTGATGGCCAAAACTTCGGGGTAATCCCTTGCTTTCTGCCCATCGCCCATTTCCATCCATTATAATAGCTAAATGTCTTGGTAAATTATTCCTTTTAATTAATTTACTTTTTGCTTCCATCAATTTTTTCGCCATTATTTTTCCCCTTATATCTTATATAAATAAATACCCCCCTAAAAATATGCTTAATTATATTTTATATAAAAAAATATAAAATATATATTATATAAATAATTACTTTATGGGGGGAGATTATACAACTATTCTTCAACTATCGCTTCATTAGGACATACACTTATACAAGTTCCGCATTCGGTACAAATATTTTGATCAATTATATAAATACCATCACCTTCACTAATTGCTTCTGCAGGGCATTCTTCCATACATAAACCGCAACCAACACATTCGTCGGTGATTCTATAAGCCACCTTTAAAGCCCTCCTTTCTCTGCATTATATTTTATACTTCCATTATCTCTTTTTCTTTCAAATCTAATAATTTATCAATTCTTTCAATATACTCATCGGTTAGATTTTGAATCTTTTTTTGATATTCTTTCAATTCATCTTCAGAGATATTACCTTCTTTTTCATACTTTTTTACCAAGTCATTCATCTCTCTTCTGATATTCCTTATAGCAACTCTTCCATTTTCTGCTTCTTTATGTACTGACTTAACTAGTTCTTTACGTCTTTCCTCATTGAGAGGAGGGATAGAAAGCCGAATAATATTCCCATCATTAACTGGAGATAACCCTAAATCGGATTTCCAGATAGCTTTTTCTATTTCAGAAAGGCATTTCTTGTCCCAGGGATGTATAATAACTAAATTATATTCAGGAATAGAAATATTAGCAATTTGTTTTAAAGGAGTCAGGGCACCATAATAGTTTATTTTTAATCCATCTAACAAAGTTGCAGAGGCCCTTCCAGTTCTTATGCGCATAAATTCTTCTTTGAGACAGTTTAAAGCTTTCTCCATTTTACTCTTTGTATCATCTAAAACTTTGGATAACATATTCTATTATTCCCCTTTTACTATTGTTCCTATTTTTGCTCCAGTGATTACCCTCTTAAGATTACCAATGGCATTTATATTAAATACGATCACTGGAATATTATTTTCCATACATAAAGAAATAGAAGTAGCATCCATCACTTTTAAGCCTTTATTTAAAAACTCTAAAAACCCAAGCTCTTTAAACTTTACAGCTTTGGAATTTTTTAAAGGATCAGATTCATAAATCCCATCTACTTTAGTCGCTTTTAAGATAGCTTCTGCATTCAATTCTATTGCTCTAAGGGCAGCAGCAGTATCGGTAGTAAAATAAGGATTACCTGTTCCTGCAGCTAGAATTACAATTCTTCCTTTTTCCAGATGCCTGATTGCCCTTCTGCGAATATAAGGCTCGGCAACTGCTCTCATTTCGATAGCTGTTTGAACCCTTGTCTCTATATTTAATTTCTCTAAAGAATCTTGAAGAGCTAAAGCATTGATTACTGTTGCTACCATTCCCATATAATCAGCTGAGACTCTATTTATTCCTTTTTCACTCCCCTCCTGACCTCTAAAAATATTTCCTCCTCCTATAACAATGGCAATTTGTATTCCTAAATTTCTGACTTCATTTATCTCTTGGGAGATAAAGTTCACCTTTTTTGTATCAATACCAAAACCTTTCTCACCTGAAAGAGCTTCTCCTCCTAGCTTTAAAAGTATTCTTTTATAAATAGGCTTTTTCATTTTTTAACCTTTTTATTATTAAAGAAGAATTCTAAAAACTAAAGAATATCTCATTCTCCTAATTGAAATCTGGCAAATCTTTTTATAATTATATTTTCACCTAATTTACCTATAGTTTCTAAAAGTAATTCCTTGACCGTCCTATGATTATCCCTGATATATGGTTGTTCCAATAAACAATTCTCTTGAAAATATTTTTCCAGTTTACCTTCGACAATCTTATCTTTTATCTGGGTTGGTTTATTGCTATTTTCTAATTGAGCATAGTAGATCTCTTTTTCTTTGTCAATTTTTTCCCGAGGAACATTCTCTCTAGAAATATAGCTAGGATTAGCAGCGGCGATTTGCATGGCAATATCTTTTACAAATTGGTTAAATTCATCTGTATTAGCCACAAAATCAGTTTCACAATTAACTTCTACTAAGACTCCAATTTTTCCATATAAATGAATATAAGAATCTACTTTTCCATTCAGAGCTTTTCTGGATAACTTTGAGGAAGCATTATCAATTCCTTTTTTGCGTAAATATTCCATTGCTTTTTCCAAATCACCGCAACAATTCTGTAAAGCTCCTTTGCAATCCATAATTCCTGCACCGGTTTTTTCTCTTAATTCTTTGATTAGTTGAGAGTTAATTTCCATATTAATTTCTCCTTATCTCGCTTTTTAATAAGTTCAATTATACATTTACCATTTCTGCCTCTTGATCTACCATGGGTTTCTTACCCTCGATTACTGCATCCGCAATAATAGAAGCAATTAATTTTACAGCCCTTATTGCATCATCATTACCTGGAATTATATAATCAATTTCCTCGGGATTACAATTGGTATCTACAATACCTACTATAGGAATTGACAATTTATGTGCTTCTGCCACTGCAATATTTTCCTTCTTGGGGTCAACTATAAAAATAACCTCAGGAAGTTTCTCCATATCTCTAATGCCAGTAAGCAATTTCTCTAGCTTTTCTTTTTCTCTTTTTAAACTCATCACTTCTTTCTTCGGAAGAAGGTCAAAGGTCTTATTATTCTCCATCTCTTCTAACTCTATAAGTCTTTTGACCCTGCTTCTAATAGTTTCAAAATTAGTCAGAGTTCCTCCTAACCATCTATAATTAACGTAAAACATTCCACATCTTTCAGCTTCGCTTTTAATCGATTCTTGGGCCTGCTTTTTTGTTCCTACGAATAATACTTTCCCACCTTTGCTAACTGTATCTCTTATAAATTCATAGGCAACCTCGATTAGTTTAACTGTCTGTTGAAGATCAATAATATATATATTATTCCTCTCTGTGTATATATAGGGTTTCATTCTGGGGTCCCATCTTCTCATCTGATGACCAAAATGAACACCTGCTTCTAATAAACTCTTCATTGAAACTACACTCATTTACTATCCTCCATTTTTTAAATAAATCATTTAAATATTATTTTATTAACTATCAGTAGTTTGTAGAAAATCTGAAATAGTATAGCATAGTTTTTCTTTTAAATCAATAATCGTTTATGTTTTAAAAATTAATATATTCTATTTTTCAGTATTTTTTCACTTTTACTAAATTAACTTAAAAAATGGTCCTATAGGTTATCTTTCCAAAAGAACATTAATAACTAAAACAATATAGTGAGGGATTACAGCCCACCAAAAAGCGGTAATCTATATCCAGTTTGTCGATAAAAATTATCTCTTCTGTCAGGATATCTTCATAGTACCATTAACTTTGTAAAGATCAAGGTAATTCCAAAACAGGGAAGGTCTAAGCTTCCCTAAGACAATATTTTGACTGACGATGGTAAAGAGTATACACCACCTACTTTAAGAATTTTAAGTATAAGTACAAAATATTTCTGGTCAAGGAGGGTAATGCTCATAATAAAATTAAGTCTAGGCCTCCCGAGAGTAATAGGATGGTAGAAAGATTTAATAAAACCTTATTTGAAGAATTCTACCAGATAGCTATGTCTAAGAAGTTCTATATCTCTTTAAGCGAATTACAGGATAATCTGGATAAGTTTATCTACGCTTCCTCCTTTCAAAGAAAAAATCAGGATTATCGGCTTAAAGAAAAGATACTTTTCCAGAAATTTTCAGAGGGTAAGCGGAAATTAATCTTACTGGAACCCATCATATAGATAATATCCCTATTGTTATAAGAAAGAATGTTAATGTGTAAATACCTTTTGAAGATAATATATATTTATAATATATATCTACTCAGGTCCTCGTTACTGATAATATCTTTTAACTTTGTTCTTACATATTCTTTATCAATAACTATTTCTTTCACCTTTAAATCGGGAGCATTAAAAGAAATATCTTCTAATAATTTCTCTAAGACCGTATAGAGTCTCCGGGCTCCAATATTTTCAGTATTTTCATTTACCATATAGGCAATTTCAGCAATCTCCATAATGGCATCTTCAGTAAAATTTACTTCCAAACCTTCTGTCTTTAATAGAGAAATATATTGTTTGATTAAAGAATTATTCGGTTCAATCAAGATTCTTTTTAGATCTTCTTTGCTTAAATTACTAAGTTCAACCCTAATGGGAAATCTTCCTTGTAATTCTGGAATAAGATCTGAAGGTTTAGACATAGTAAAAGCCCCTGCTGCAATAAAAAGTATATGATCAGTCTTGACCGCGCCATATTTAGTCATAACCGTAGAGCCTTCGATAATAGGTAATATATCTCTTTGCACTCCGCTACGTGAAACATCTGGTCCATAAGATTTTTCTTGCTTGGCAATCTTATCTATTTCGTCAATAAAAACAATTCCTAGATTTTCTACTCTATTAATGGCAACTCTGATTACTTCTTCCATATCTATTAATTTTTGTGTTTCGCTATACATAAGGATCTTTCTAGCCTCAGCTACCGTCACTTTCTGCTTTCTCTTCTTTTGAGGAAACATTCTCCCGAGAATTTCTCTAAAATTTATACCCATCCCTTCTATTCCCGAATTAGAAAAAATCTCCACCGTTTGTGGTATATTCTCTTCTACTTCGATTTCAATTACTCTATTTTCCAGTTCTCCACTTTTTAACTTTTCCCTGAGCTTTTTCCGGGTATTTTCAAATCTTTCTTTCTTCTCCTCACTTAATTCCAGCTCTTCTAAAGATTCTTTTTCTTCTTCTCTATCTTCGTATAACAATCCAGAAAATAAATTATTATTCTGCTTGCCCCTTTTATGTTCTATGGGAAATAAATAGTTCAATATTTTTTCTTCAACTACTTCCTTAGCCTTTTCTTTCACTTTTTCTGCCCATTCCTTACGTACCAGCTGGATACCTACTTCAGTCAGATCTCTAATTATCGATTCTACATCTCTTCCTACATATCCAACCTCAGTATATTTGGTAGCTTCCACTTTTATAAAAGGGGCATTAACCAATTTTGATAGTCTTCGAGCTATCTCTGTTTTCCCTACCCCGGTAGGTCCTATCATAATGATGTTTTTTGGTGTAACCTCATCGATTAAATCTGGAGATAATTTTTTTCTTCTAATACGGTTCCTTAGGGCAATCGCTACTGCCCGCTTGGCTTTATCCTGTCCAACAATATATTTATTTAATTCATAAACAATTTCTAAAGGGGTTAAGTCTCCGTTCAACTTAAATTCTCCTGGTTATAATTTTTCAACTACTATTTTATCATTAGTATAAATACAAATCGAGGAGGCAATCTTTAATGATTCCAGGGCTATTTCATAAGCTGATAAATTAGAGTATTTAGCTAAAGCCCGGGCAGCAGCCAAGGCATAAGGTCCTCCCGAACCAATAGCTGCAATATTATCATCGGGCTCAATTATATCACCAGTGCCTGAAATAATAAACATATTCTTATTATCTGCAACAATTAGTATTGCTTCTAATTTACGCAAAATTTTATCAGTTCTCCACTCCTGTGCCAAGGCAATGGAAGATTTGGTAAGATTACCCTGAAATTCATTTAATTTCTTTTCAAATTTTTCAAAAAGGGTGATAGCATCAGCACTTGTACCGGCAAATCCAGTAAGTACATTATTGTTATAAATTTTCCTTATCTTTTTAGTATTATTCTTCATAATGGTATTTCCCAAGCTAATCTGTCCATCTCCCGCAATTGCTATTTCCCCATTATGTCTAATAGCTAAAATAGTTGTTCCTTTGAACATAATTTATCATCTCCAATGTTTCGTATTCATTTAATTCTTGATTTTATGTTTTTATATTCTCTAAATTAATTATAGTTCTGACTAATTAAAATTGGCTATTAAAATGATATTCCTTTTATCTAAGCGCGAGGGTGTGATTGTTGATATATTTGTTTCAAACGTTCTTTAGTAATATGAGTATATATCTGGGTAGTAGATAAGCTTTTATGTCCAAGAAGTTCTTGGACAGATCTTAAATCTGCTCCCCCTCCTAATAAGTGGGTAGCAAAAGAGTGTCTTAATACATGAGGACTTAATTTTTTATTTAAGTTAGCCATTTTCATATATTTCAATATTATCCTCCTAATACTGCGAGTAGTCATTCTACCTCCATAACGATTTATAAAGAGAGCATTATTATTAACAGATCTGGAATTCTTATTTTTATTCAAAAGATGTCTATTTTCCATATACTTTTCCATGGCTCTAATAATATGATTACTTAAGGGAAGAATTCTTTCTTTTGAACCCTTACCTAAAACTCTAATGACCCTTTCGTTTTTATCAAAATCATTGATATCTAGATTAATTAATTCGCTTACTCTTACTCCAGTTCCATAGAGCGTTTCTAGAATGGCAATATCTCTTATTCCAGAAGGTGATTCTTGATGTGGTGTTTCAATAAGTTTATCCACCTCTTGAGAATATAGAAAACTGGGCAGCTTCTTTTCTATCTTGGGAGTAATTAGATGGGAGGCGGGATTACTATCAATCAACTTTTCTCTGAGGATAAATTTAAAAAAAGATCTAACCGTAGAGATCTTTCTACTAATACTTCTTCTGGCATAATTTTTTTCTTTTAAATAAACTATATATTTCCTTAGAGTTCGGTTAGTTATACCAATTGGAATATCTTCTTTTTTCAGCAATCTATTCTCTTCTAAAAAACTAAATAATTGACTTAAATCTTTTTTATAAGAAATAATAGTATAACCAGAATAATTCTTCTCATTAATTAAATACTTTAAAAAGATTTCTAAATATTTCTCCATTTATTTATTACCATCTGCTTCATTTTCTTAGTTATAATTTTACCGATAAAATCTTTGATTAGCAAGTTTAATATTTTAACATTTCTTTCAGTGTTTATAAATTTACTATTTAAGATTTTTTTTGGTAAGAACATTTAGGATTACTACATTTATAATATGAAACCTTTTTTTTGTACTTCTTAACTAAAATATTTCCACACTCAGGACACTTATCATTAATGGGTTCATCCCAGCTTACAAAATTACAATCAGGGTAATTGCTGCATCCATAAAATATTCTTCCTCTTTTAGTCTTTTTCTCAATAATTTCTCCCGTGCATCCCGAATTAGGGCATTTAATTCCTATTTTTTTGATCAAAGATTTAGTATTTTTACATTTAGGAAATCCTGAACAGGCTAAAAACTTCCCATACCTGCTGTTTTTAATCATCATTTTTCGACCACATTCTTCACAAATTTCATCACTATATTCTGGTTCTATCTCATATTTAATAGCTGCTTGTGCTGACTCTAAATATTTGGAGAAGGTGCTAAAGAACTCAAATAAAATATTTCTCCAATCTCTTCCCTTAGTTTCAATTTCATCCAGTAGTTTTTCCATTTTAAAAGTAAAATTAAGATTGATAATATGGGGAAAATACTTTATTAAAAAAGAATTCACCACTAAACCTAATTCCGTAGGCAAAAAATTTTTATTTTCTTTTTCCACATAGAATCTTCTTTTAATAGTATCGATAATGGGTACATAGGTACTGGGGCGACCTATCCCTTCCTTTTCTAATTTTTTAACTAGACTGGCTTCTGTATATCTAGGTGGTGGCTTGGTAAAAAATTGCTCTGGTTTTATACTTAATAGTTCTAATCTCTCTCCTTCCTTCAAGAGGGGAAGTTTCCCCGATTCAACATTATTATTCTGATTAAAGACCACCAGGAAACCTGGAAAAAGTATCTCCATTCCTGAAGCTTTAAAGATATATTTATTAGCTTCCACATCTATTATAATCTTCTCTAAATAAGCTGCCTTCATCCTGCTGGCCAAGAATCTACACCAAATTAAATTATACAATTTATACTGATCGTTATTTAAAAATACCTTAATCTTTTCAGGGTGATTAAAAACAGAGGTAGGTCTAATTGCTTCGTGGGCATCCTGAATTTTAATTTTTGTATTTTTTTTCCTAAACTTCGCACTGGTGGAGCTCACAAATTCTTTTCCGTAATTCTCCATTATATATTTTTCCGCTTCTTGAATGATTTCTTCAGAAACTCTTAAAGAGTCAGTACGCATATAAGTGATCAAACCAACTGAACCCTTTTCTCCCAAATTAATTCCTTCATATAATTGTTGGGCAATATTCATAGTTTTCTTAATAGAAAAATTCAATCTATTATAGGCATCCTGTTGTAAGGTACTGGTAATAAAAGGAGGCGGTGGATTATTATACTCTTTCTTCTTAATAATACTTTTGACATAAAAATCTTGCTTTGTAATCTCTTCACAGATATTCTTTGCTTCTAACTTATTTTTTATCTCCAGTTTTTTTAAATTAAAAGAATATAATTTTGCCTCAAAAGAATTTACCTCTTTATCCCCCCATTTCTTGAAGAAAGCCTTAATTATCCAATATTCTTCCGGTGTAAAATTTTTTATCTCCTCTTCTCTCTCGCAAATAAGGCGTAAAGCTACTGATTGAACACGTCCGGCACTTAGTTTTTTACCTATTTTTTCCCATAATAGTGGACTAATTTTATAGCCTACCAACCTATCTAATAATCTTCTAGCTTTTTGTGCATTTACCATATTCTGATCTATAGGTCGTGGTCTTTGAATAGCTTGCCATACTGCTTTTTCAGTAATTTCATTAAAACTTATTCTGTTTTTTTCTTCTCTAAGTTTTAATTGTTGAACAATATGCCAGGCAATTGCTTCTCCTTCTCTATCCGGATCGGTAGCCAGAAATACCTGTTCCTTACCTTTAGATACCTCAGCTAATTCTTTTACCACCTTTCTTTGTTTCGGGATAATCACATATTTAGGTTCAAAACCATTTTCAAGGTTAATTCCCAATGATGTTTTAGGCAAATCTATAATATGACCTTTAGAAGACTTAATCAAATATTCACTGCCCAGAATTTTTTTTAGGGTTTTTTCTTTAGTTGGTGATTCGACAATTACTAGATATTTATACATTAAAATACCTCAGAGTTTAAGAATTTAAATTGTTTAATTATCTTCCTCGAATTCTATTAATTAAATCTATTGTCCAAGATGGTAAAATTATTGCTCCATAAGGACAATGTTCATCACAACAAAAGCAAGAGACACATTTCTGACGATTAGCTTCCGGAAAACTATTCTTTACTTGCATTGCTTCAGTGGGACAGACTTTGATACATTGATAACATCTTTGACATTTACGGATATCTATTATGGGTTTTACTTTCGCATAATTAAATACATAGGGAGTAGCATATCTGCGAATTTCATGCAAAATCCCTTTTCCCGGTACTTTAAAATCTTTAATAATCTCCAGTTTTCCATCTATTTCTATATTGGAAATATCAATTTCACCCAATCCTCTTTGCTGGGCAATTTGAAGCATTTCTATGGATGAAGGCTTTAGCCCCATTATAGTGGTCATTATAGCGTCCATGGCCACTCCATTATCACTGCAAATAATTTGGTTAATCATCCTTGGCTTACCATTGGTAGGACCATTACCTTCCATGCCAATTATTGCATCCATAATATTAAAATCTGGAATCCTGATCTGATAAATATCCACCAATAACTCAGCAAATTCTCTAATCGAATGGGTTAAGGTATGTAACTGAGCTTTCTTTCCTCCTGGAATCATTCCAAACATATTCTTGATCGCACCTGTTATTTTAACTAAACCATGAGTTTTAAATTTAGGAAGATTAATAATATAATCTGCATCGGTAAAAACTTTCGAGATAATAAGTTTATTTAAATATTTTGATCTTACCTGAACTTCTGCCACCTCCCCGGCAATATTTTGAAAACAATCACCGGAAGCTTCAAGTATGCCGGTTTCACGAGCAATTTTTAAAGGATTAAAATGGATACTCCCTGAATTATCTCCAACAATTATTTCCTTGGCTTTATATCTCTTTAATCTTTGCACAATTTCCCCAACCAGCCGGGGATCGGTAGTGACACCACGCTCAGGTGAAAAAGCACCCAATAGGTTTGGTTTTACTAAAACTTTTTTATTTTTTACTTTACTTTCAATTTGATACTTATCAAATATTTCCTCCAGTATACTGGAAATAGTATTTACTGAAGTATCCCTAATTAATACTTTATTCAATGTTTTCCTCTTAGATAATCATCTATTTAATCTTATTTTTTTCTTTCTATTTTAGAGAATATTTTTCTCTCTTGACCCGATTTTAATCTTTTAATATTTTCTTTATGTCTGATTATGGCTATAATAAGAACCACAATACTAAAGATAATATATTCATAAGGTTGCCCAAATATGAACATAAAAATTAAAATTATAAAAAGTGAAGAGATAGAAGCTAGAGAAGCATATCCACTTATACAAGAAATAATTAACCATGCAACTATCCCTATTAGGGATATTAACCTACTAAGAGCCAATAATACTCCGAAAGTAGCAGCAATTCCCTTCCCGCCCTTAAAACCCAAGAATACTGACCAATCATGGCCACATATTACTGCCAATCCAGCTAATGCTAAAAAAAGGGGTTGTTCATAATTTAAGAAACGCATTAAGTAGATAGATACAAAAGCTTTTCCAATGTCTCCAATTAATACTAAAGAAGCTGTCCATGGTCCCAATATTCTAAAAGCATTGGCAGCACCAATATTCCCACTTCCATATTCTCTTAAATCAATCTTCTTAATTAACTTAGCAAAAACATAGCCGAAAGGGATAGAACCTATTAAATAGCAAATTAATAAGGGGATAATAATTTTCATATCATTTTCCTCTTTTCCTTTTTAACTCAATAACTAATGGAGATCCTTCAAATCCAAATTTCTCATATAATTTATTTTCTAAATATTGGAGGTAAGCTTTATAGATAAATCGAGGATTATTTACCAGTAAAAGAAATCTCGGCGGTTTTGCCCCGATCTGCTTGATATAATTCACTTTTAAAACACCACCATTTATATTTTTAGGTGGATTTGTGGAAATGACTTCTCTAATAAAAATATTTAGTATGCTATCCGGTATCAGTTTGTTATATTGTAAAGCGACTTCTTTTATCTTTATTATAATTTTATTAATGTTATACCCGGTTACAGCAGAAGTCAGGATGACCGGTGCATTCTTAAGAAAAGATAAATCTTCTTTAACTTGTTTTATTAATAAATTTTTATCTGAGTTTGAGCTTAACAAATCAGACTTGTTCAAAATCAAAATATACCCTCTTTTTTGCTCTTTTAAATACTGGGCAATCTTTTTATCCTGATCACTTACCGATAGACGGGAATCTAATATCAATAAGACAATTTCGGAATTATTTATTGCCTTTTTTGCTCTTAAATTGCTATAAAATTCAATATCCTCTTCGAAATTAGACTTATGTCTTAGACCTGCTGTATCCACAAAAATAAATCTTGACGAATCTGATGTATATGTCACCTCAATAGCATCCCGAGTAGTTCCCGGTTTTTCACTGGTCACTATTCTCTCTTCACCCAAAATACAATTTAGTAAACTTGATTTTCCAACATTGGGTTTACCCACAATCGATACTTTGATTACTTCTTCTTCCTTTTTTCCGGTAGGAATATCTTTCTGAGGTAATAATTCGACTATTTTGTCCATTAAGCTCTCTATATTCCATCTCTGTTCTGCGGAAATCAAAAATGGTTCCCCTAATCCCAGTTCAAAAAAATCATATTTTCTTATGTTTCCTTCTTTAATGTCACCTTTGTTAGCAACTAAAATTACTGGTTTATTCTTCTTTCTAACTATCCTGGCAATTTCAAAATCATTACGATGAATCCCCTCTTTTAGGTCAACTAAAAATAATATTAAATCGGCTTCTTCTATAGCTATTTTGGCCTGAAGCGATACTTTTTCCTGGATCTCACCATCTTCTTGATATTCTATTCCGCCTGTATCGACCAGATAAAATCGAATATCTTTCCATTGACCTTCTGCATATATTCTATCCCGAGTAATACCGGGATCATCCTTTACTATAGATATTCTTGAGCCGATTATTCTATTAAATAAAGTTGACTTGCCTACATTTACCCTTCCAATTATAGATATTATTGGTTTTCCTTCCTTTAACATATTCACACCTGGATAAATTTTGAAACTATATTTTATATTATTTTACCAGTTTCCTCAATAATATATTTCATTTTTCTGATCATTTCTAGAGGATTCAGACTTTTAAAGATTGCTTGACCTACCACTACTATATCTGCACCTGCTTTAATTACCTGGGAAATATTTTCTAAATTTAAACCCCCATCAACTTCTAATTCAATTAATCTTTCCTGACTTTTAATCATTTTCCTTGCCTTAACAATTTTATCCAGCATTCCTGAAATAAATTTTTGGCCACCAAATCCGGGATTAACTGTCATTATTAAAAGTAAATCGATTTGATCTATTAAATATTCTATGGTATTTAGTGGAGTAGCTGGATTTAGAGCTATACCACTTTTTAGTCCCCTCTCTTTTATTATTTGCACCAGATTATCTAGGTGTTTACTACTCTCATAGTGAATAGTGATAATATCTCCACCTGCTTGGCAAAATGATTCGATATGTCTTTCTGGATTTTCAACCATTAAATGAACATTGAGTGGTAATGAGGTTTTCCCCCGGATAGCCTTTACTATCCCCGGGCCAAAAGAAATGTTAGGCACAAAATGTCCATCCATTATGTCCAGATGAATTAAGTCAGCTCCACCTTCTTCTAACAGGGTTAATTCCTTCTCTAAATTTGTAAAATCCGCATCTAATAGAGAGGGAGCGAGTTTTTTTGTCATTGTAACACCGCCTCATTATTTTTAAAATCTTCGATTATTAAAATAATAGAATAAGTAACTAATTAAAGATTTTCCAAAGAGTAGTTTTTAGTTTAATAATACCTTATAAATTGATGATTAATACAGCCATAGTTTACGATCTAAACTACGGTATTGAATTGCTTCAGATAAGTGTGATAAATTAATTTTTTCTGCTTCTTCAAGATCGGCAATAGTTCTAGATACCTTTAAAATACGATCATAAGCTCGAGTACTCAAATTCAGTTTATCCATAGCTTTATATAGTAAATTTTTGCACTCTTGGTCAATATAGCAAAATTTCTCAATCTGCCTTCTAGACATCTGGGCATTATTGTAAATATTCTCATCAATAAATCTTTTTAATTGAATCTTTCTTGCCTTTTCTACCCTTTCTCTAATCAGAAGGGAACTTTCTACTTTTGCTGATTCTTCAAGCTCTCTATAGTTTATTCTGGGTACTTCAATATGAATATCAATTCGATCCAGAAGGGGACCAGAAATTTTCGAGCGATACTTAATAATCTGAGATAAACTACAAGTGCAATTTTTAATCGGGTCTCCATAAAAACCACAGGGACACGGATTAAGGGAAGCAACTAACATGAAGGAGGAGGTATAAATAACTGAATTAAGAGAGCGAGAAATAGTCACTATCCCATCTTCCAACGGTTGGCGCAATGATTCTAAAGCACTTCGAGAAAATTCCGGCAATTCATCTAAAAATAGTACTCCATGATGGGATAAGCTAATTTCTCCTGGCTTGGGAATTTTACCTCCGCCAATTAAACCAGAATTGCTTATGGTATGATGAGGAGCACGAAAAGGCCGTTCAGTAATTAAAGGAGTATCTACGGGTAATAGATTTGCAATACTGTATAATTTGGTAATCTCGATAGATTCTTCTAAGGTTAAAGAAGGAAGTATAGTAGGAAGTCTCCTCGCCAGCATAGTTTTACCTGAACCTGGTGGACCAATCATTATCACATTGTGACCACCAGCAGCGGCTACTTCTAAAGCTCTTTTAGCATGTTCCTGCCCCTTAATCTCTGCGAAATCTAACTGGTTATTTAGTTTTTTATTAAAAATTTCTTCAATATCTACGCGTAGGGAATCAATCAGTAGTTTACCATTTAAAAAATCAACCACTTGATAGAGGGAATAAACGGGAAATACCTCTAAACCTTTAATTATAGCTGCTTCCTGGGCATTCCCCCGGGGTACTAATAATTTTTTTTTAACACTTTTGTTGGCCATCAGGGCAATAGGAAGAACTCCATTAATCGGTTTTATTGTACCATCCAGAGATAATTCACCAATAATTAAATATTCACCTAATAAGTTTGTTTTTATTTGTCCATTAGCAGCTAATATACCTATGGCGATAGGTAAGTCAAAAGCCGGACCCTCTTTCTTAATATCTGCAGGTGCTAGATTTACAGTAATTCTTTGTAAAGGAAATTCAAATTCAGAATTTTTTATGGCAGTACGAACTCTTTCTCTTGATTCCTGAACTGCAGTATCCGGTAAACCAACAACATTAAATATTGGTAATCCTGGACGAACATCTACCTCAACTTCTACGGGATATGCTTCTATACCGAAAACGGTAGCACTGTTAATTTTAGATAACAAAAACATCACCCACTTTTATTGATTTATCCTTTCAGCAATTAAAGTAATCTTTTTTTAATTCTAAATCAAAAGCATTTTTTATATGATTGATCTGATTAATAGTGTTGTTATTGGACAGAGAGATTAAGATAACATCAAAGCGTAACTTCGAAGTTTTAAGATTCTTTCTGATAAGGTAATTTAAGGAATTGATGATTATTCTTTTTTGCTTGTTCTTATCTACTGATTCACTGGCATACCCAAATTTTTCAGAACATCTAGTTTTTACCTCAATAAAGATGATAATCCCTTGATGTTCACAAATAATGTCTATCTCCCCCAAGGAAGAACGATAATTTCTTTCCTTGATATTATATCCTTCCCGAAGCAAATACTGAGTAGCTATCTCTTCACCATATTTTCCAACCTTGCTCATCTATTTATAAAATCCCTATTTCAGTTTATCTTCACCATTATCAAAAATGGATATATCCCCTACTCCTTTATAGGTCTTACGGTGAATTTCTGAAGCTCCATATTTTTTCAAAGCTAGTAAATGCTCTCTTGTGCCATAGCCTTTATTTTGCTCGAAATGATAGAGAGGATATTTTTGATGGTAATAATACATAAGGTTATCCCGGTACACTTTGGCAACAATTGAGGCACAGGCAATAGAGATGCTAATCTCTTCCCCTCTTATAAATCTCAATTGAGGGATATCGAGTTGAGGTATCTTAAAACCATCCACCAAGATATAGTTGGGATTACTTTTTAAACTTTTAATCGCTTTTTTCATAGCTATGAAAGTAGCTTGTTGAATATTAATTTGATCAATAATATAGGCATGAACTATACCAATTCCTATGGTTATTGCTTTTTCTAGAATAATCCTGTACAAATCTAATCTTTGTCTGGGGCTTAACCTCTTCGAATCGCGAATATTAGGAATATAGATCAGTTCAGGAAGGATTACAGCTGAAGCAATTACTGGACCCGCTAAAGCTCCTCGACCTACTTCATCAATACCGGCAATAAGCAAGTGCCCTGTTTCTCTTAATTTATTTTCTTGAGTTAGGAGATTAGAAATTCTTACCCTTTCCTGAAATGATTTTTTTAATCTTTTTTGATAATAATAAACAATTTTTTCTGATTTAAACGTAAAATTGTTTTTCCGCATCTACTTTTCTTTTTCTTTCAATACGGTGCCCTTTCCGATCCTATCTCTAAGATAATATAATTTTGCCCTCCTAGTTTTTCCCTTTTTAAGTACCACAATCTTTTCAATGCTGGGAGAATGTAAGGGGAATATTTTTTCTATCCCCACTCCTTTTGATACTTTCCTTACTATAAAGGTTTCTTGATTCTTCTCATGTTTTTTAGCAATCACTATTCCCTTAAATATTTGAATCCTTTCCCTATTACCTTCTATAATCTTTTGATGAACTTCCACAGTATCTCCGGTGAGGAAAGAATCACTTTCATTTTTTACTTGCTCTTCTCTTAATTTATTGATGTAATCTATCATTCTATTTCAACATCCTTCCTAAATGTATTTTAATTTTATCTCTCCTAATTAATCATTATTATTCTTCTTCTAGGCAATTTTCTATTTCCCTTAACAAATTTAATTCTTCCTTTCTTAATTCTCTATAGGAAAAAAGTTCTGGACGACGAATTAGAGTTCTCAATAACGATTGATGGGTTCTCCATTTTTCTATTTTCTGATGATCTCCCGATAGTAATACTTTAGGAACTTTAAGTCCCATAAATTCTTCTGGTCTAGTATAATGAGGATAGTCTAAATATCCTTGATAAAAAGAATCGTTTATTAGAGAATCTTTTTTCCCTAAAACGCCAGGAATCATTCTGGCAATGACATCTATCATCAACATGGCAGGTAATTCACCACCACTAACAACATAGTTTCCAACAGAAATCTCTTCAGCTTTTAGTAATCTGGGAATACGCTCATCAATACCTTCATACCGGCCACAAATAAATAATAATCTCTTTTCTTTGGCCAATTCTTTAGCTATTTGTTGATTAAAAATCTTACCTTGAGCAGAAGTAATAATTATCTTTAACTGTTTTTTATGCTTATTACCCTTTCTAATTTCTTCTACTGCCTCCCAGATTGGTTGAGGTTTTAGTACCATGCCAGGACCTCCACCATAGGAATAGTCATCTACAGTTTTATGTTTATCATAGGTAAAATCTCGTAGATTAAAGATGTTAATTTTGATCAATCCCTTTTCCTGTGCTCGCTTTAAGATACTTTCCTCAAAAGGTCCTTTAAACATATCCGGGAAAATGGTTAATATATTTATTTCCAAGTATCTTTTGGTCATAATAAACCATCAATTACTTTAATGATAATTTTTTTATTTTCTAAATCTATTTTCTTTACTACATCATAAATTGCTGGAATTAATATTTCCTTTTTATCTTCACTTTTTACTATATATACATCATTACTGCCAGTAAAAATTATATCTATCACCTTACCTAATAATTTATCATCTTCAGTGTATACTTCTAAACCAATAATATCAAAAACAAAATATCTACCTTCCGGAAGCTTTATAGCTTCAGCTTTATTTATGGTAATATAATAATTAACCAGCAGTTTAGCTTCTTTAATGTTCTCAATATCTGCGAACTTAATTATGGCAAAATTTTTTCTCAGTTTTACCTTCTTTACATCTAATAATCTTCTTTCCTTTGCCTTAGTAATGAAAACCTGATTTAAATTATAAAATCTGTCCATCGAATCAGTTAAAGGATAGACCTTTACTTCTCCTCGATTGCCCTGAGTGGAAATTATCTTACCAATAATGACAAAATCTTTATCCAAAAAAATCTGTTTCTCCCTTTTCTATTTAAAAATATTCATTGAATAATTTCAATTACTACCCTTTTTTGATTATTTTTTGCTGCTGCACTGGCAATCGTCCTTATGGCTTTTATATTTCTACCTTGCTTACCAATTACTTTTCCAATATCTTGAGCATTTACCTCAACTTCAAAAATTATAGTCTTTTCTCCATCAATTTGATGAACTCTAACTTCTTCTGTTTTGTTCACTAAACCTTTAATAATCAACTCAATTAACTCTTTCAAAAATTTATCCTCTTAAACTCGTTTTAATTATTTTTTAGCAATCCATTTTCTTTAAATAAACTTCTTATAGTCTTAGAAAGGCGAGCCCCTTTTTCAATCCACTGGAGACATGAATCTTTATTGACTTCAAAAATATAAGGATCTGATAGTGGATGATAATATCCTAATTTTTCTATATACTTACCCTGAGTTGGCTTTTTATTATCAATGACCACTACTTGGTAATAAGGTTTCTTTTTTCCGCCCTCTCTTCTGAGTTTAATGGTTACTGACATTCAACTTCCCTCCATTTTTATCTTTTTTTTACTTTATTCCTTTTTTTATTAGCCAAAAATTTTAAAGATTAGGTTATCATAATTATAATTTATTTATCCTAAGCTATAATATATCTTTGGTATTTTTATCTAACTAGCCTTTATTATAGTTTAAAAAGCTAACCAAGAAACGGAATATTACTTAAATCGGGACCCTTTTTCAATAATTCTTTCATTTTAGAAAATTGTTTTAAGAGTCTATTTACTTCACAAATTTGTGTTCCGCTACCTTGAGCTATTCTCTTCCTTCTACTACCATTAATAATATTAGGATTTTCTCTTTCTTCAACGGTCATTGAGCTTATGATTGCTTCAATCTTTTTTAATTCAATTTCCCCCTCTGGTACATTATTAAAAGGGATTCTATTTTTCATCAGGTTAAAACCTGGAATCATAGCAAGGACCTGATCAAAGGAACCAATATTTTTTACCTTCTTTATCTGAAGATAAAAATCATTTAAATCAAAATCATTATCCTTTATTTTCTGGCCTAATTTTTTTATTTCTTTTGGGTCATAAACAGCTTCCGCCTTTTCAATTAAAGTTAACACATCCCCCATTCCCAATATTCGCGTTGCCATTCTCTCGGGATGAAAAACTTGAATATTATCTATTTTTTCACCTAATCCTACAAATTTTATAGGAATTCCCAAAACTTTTTTTAAGGATAGAGCAACTCCTCCCCGAGAATCACCATCCAGCTTAGTTAAAACTATTCCAGTTATTTTAATAGTATCACAGAATATTTTTGCTGAATTTAGGGCATCCTGCCCAGCCATTGCGTCAACCACTAATAAGCTTTCTTGAGGTAAAAATTTTTGCTCTATCAATTTTAATTCATTCATTAAATAATAATCTATATGCAATCTACCCGCTGTGTCAATAATTAACAGGTTAAAATCTTTTTGTGTTGCATATTTTATGGCTCTTTCAATAGTACTGATTGCACTCTCACTTCCTCCTGGAGAAAATACTGAAATTTTAGATTTATCGCCTAATATTTTTAGTTGCTCAATAGCAGCAGGTCTCTGCATATCCGCAGCTATTAATAATGGTTTGTATCCTTTTTCTTTCCAGTAATGAGCCAGCTTAACCGCAGTAGTTGTTTTACCCGTCCCCTGTAAACCCACTAATAATGTCATATTAAACTGGGTAGTATGAAAGTTAGCATTTACTTGTTTTTCACCCAATATTTTGGTAATTTCTTCATAGACAATCTTTATAATTTGCTGGGTAGGAGTCAAGCTCGCAGATATTTGTGCTTCTTGGAGTTTTCCGCTCAGGTTTTCAATAAACTCTTTTACTACTTTATAATTTACATCAGCTTCCAGAAGGGCAATCCTAATCTCATGAAGACATTTTTTAATATCTTCCTCACTTAACTTCCCCCGATTTCTTATCCTTTGAAATATAACTTGAAATTTATCAGTTAAGCTACCAAACACAGAAATACTCCTTAATTATAAATCAAATCTATTTTAAATCTTTTCTGGGTTTATTTACCTTTACTCTGGAAAAAGAATTATTCTCGCATGGGAGTAATATCTTTAGGTAAAAAAAGACGATTATAAGTATATATAAAAATAGCTTCAGTGTCAATCAAGTAGAGCATTTATAAAATTATTTACCTCAAAATAGTGTAAATCATTAATCTTTTCTCCCAGGCTAATAAATTTTATAGGGATATTCAATTCTTTTTTAATAGCTAGGATTATACCACCTTTGGCAGTCCCATCCATTTTAGTAAGAATAAGGCCAGTTACTCCTAAAGTATTATCAAAAATACTCGCTTGAGAGATGGCGTTTTGACCCATAGTTGCATCTATTACCTGCAATATTTCCAAAGAAACATCTTGAACTTCTCTTTTTATAATCCTCTTTATTTTTTCTAATTCTTTCATCAGATTAGTTTTAGTCTGCAAACGACCAGCAGTATCAATAATCAACACATTTTTATTTCTTGCTTGACCAGCCTTAATTCCATCATATACTACGGCAGCTGGATCCGCACCCTCTACAGAATTTATCATTTCCACTCCAACTACATTTGACCACCAAGTTAATTGTTGGATACCTGCTGCTCTGAAGGTATCCGCTGGGATAAGAAGAACCTTATATTGTTCTTGTTTTAAAAGATTAGCCATCTTTCCGGCAATAGAAGTCTTTCCAGCACCATTCACACCCACTATCATGATGATATTCATTTTTTTGCTATCCAGCTTGATCCGTCCAGAATTGTCCTCCAATATCTTAATTAAATTTTCTCTTAATCTCTCTTTAAAATAGGAAAAATCATTTCTTTGATATTCCTGGTAATTTATCTGTCTAAACTCAGTTAATATTTCATTAGTAGCGGACACTCCAACATCTGATAATATTAATAATTCTTCTAATTTTTCTATAAATTCATCTTTATTCTTAGTTTGGCTAAATAACCATTCTAATTTATTAGCCAGATGATTTCTAGTCTTTTGTAGCCCTTGTTTAAACTGCAAAATTATTGAATTAATAGTCAAGTTATCTTTCCCTTCTATTTATTTAATTTTACTGATACTACCTTAGAAATACCTGATTCTTCCATGGTGATACCATATAAACTATCCGCAGCTTCTATAGTACTCTTCTGATGAGTAATGATAATTAATTGAGATTTTTTTAATTCCTCTCCTTTCAATAAAGAGGAAAGGCGATCTGCATTTAATTCGTCTAAGGATGTGTCAATTTCATCAAAAAAACAAAAAGGACTGGGATTTACTTTCCATAAGGATAATAAAAGAGCTATTGCGGTGATTGATCTTTCCCCAGAAGAAAGCAATTCAATATTTCGAGTATCTTTATGGGGAGGTTGGGCAATAATATTTATCCCAGATTGCAGGATATCTCCATTTTTATCAAGATAGAGCTCCGCTTCTCCCCCATGGAATAATTCATTAAAAAACTTTTTAAAATGCATTCTTACCTGTTCGAATACTTCCAGAAATCTTTTTTTAGCAAGTTTATCAATCTCTTGATATATCTTTTCTAATAGTGTTCTTGCCTGAAATATTTCATCATAGCTTTTTCGGAAGGTATTATAGCGAATCAGTTGTTCCTGATATCTATTTTCTGCTTCAAAATTAATCTTTCCCATATCTAAAATATTCTTCTTTAAAATTTCTATCCTTTGGTTTGCTTCTTTTTGAGAAAGAGATTTATCTTTATAGTATTCTAAATCCTGAAGAGCAATTTTATAATTATTAATAATCTCTCCTTCTATTATTCCACACTTTTCTTGATACTGGACTACCGATAATTCTTCCTGATGATAATCATCTTTATTTTCTTCCAAATTCTTTTGCAGCTCTTCTTTCTCCTCTTTCTTCAATTCAAATATCTTCATTTTTTCCTGTATATTATTAGATATTCTTATTAGGTTCTTTCTAGAAATGTCAATTTTATCTTCTAGATCTTCTAATTGAATTTTTAACAGTTCGCTAGATTTTTTTATCTTATCAATCTCTTTTTTATATTCTTCTATTAAATCTTTCTGACTATGGTAATCAGAAAGATATTCATTTATATAGATACTAAAATTCTCTTTTTTTTCTTTTAAGTTATTCATCTGTTGTTGATTTAAGGCAACACAATTTTCCAGAGAAGATATTTTACTACTCATCTTATCAAGCGATTCTCTTCTTCTAAGGATTAAATCATCTACTAGTTTAAGGTTTTCTTCTATATTTTTATGATATATCTCTAAATTATTACTTACTGAATTATACAAGGTCCATTTCTTGGTCATCTCCTTTTTTTCTTCTATCAGATTCTCTTCTTCCCTGGATAAGTTAACCAGATTGCTTTTTGTTTCTTCCAGAACCAAAACTATTTTATTCAAATTATCATAATTTTCTTTTACTTCCCTTTCTTTAACCTTCCATCTAAGATTCAAGTTTTCTTTTTGCTGTAGTAATAAATAATACTTCTTGGTATTCTCCTTCAAATCAAACTCCTGGTCCTTAATTCTGACTTTGAGATTTTCAATTTCCTTATTTAAATGACCTATCTCTCTTTCCAGATAGAATATATTCGATTCCTTATCTTGGGGATCAGAATTTAGCCAGCAAATCGTTCCGTCTAATTCTATAATTAAACCATCCAGGGTAGTAATTTTATATTTTCCTACTAATTGCTGATATAAATTAAAAGCAGTATTCTTATCTTTTAGAATTAATATCTTACCCAGTAAAGCTTGGAACAATTTTTTATATCTTTCCTTGCAAATTATTAATTCATTAGCAAAGCCAATAATATTTTCATCTTTAATATCTAATTCTGTCTCTTTTTTAACAATATTTCTCTGCTGATCAAACCATTGTAGAGGTATGATTTTTAACTTTTCTGCTTTCCCCTTAGGTAAATATTTAAATATAGAAAACTGGGCATCAACATTATCAACCACAAAAACATTAAGCTTATCTTGTAAGGTAATCTCAATTATTTTTTCGTATTCTGCTGGGATATAATCAATTAGTTTTATTAATTTAGAACAGAAACCTCCAGGATTATTTTGATAATACTTTTGGATAAATGATTTCTCCTCTTCTTCCTTTAGAAGTAAACTATTTTCTAACAATCTATTGAGAATATTTTTTCTTTCTTCTTTTAAATTTATCTCTTGATGATCGTTTCTAATAAGAAATTCTAATTTACTCAAAATATTGGTAATTTCCTCAATTTTCTTTTCTACCTTTCTCATATCCTCAGCTTCAATTTTGCTTTTACTCTCTAGTATAGCCTTCTGATATCTATCCCTATCTTCAGTAAGTTTTTTAATCTGTTCATTTATAAGGTTCTTTTTATTTCTAATTTTTCTTAAATTTACTTCTAAAATAGTAGCAGTAGCATGATATTTTATCTCTTTCTCTCGATAAAATAATCGTTTTTTAGAATATTCTTGAATACTTTTTTTATTACTATCTCGAATAGAAGAAATAGCCTTAACAAATTTCATTTTCTTTTCGAGGTTTTCTTTTAAATCACTTATTTGCTGTTGGGCTATTTCTCCCTGTTCTAAAATTTTTACTATCTTTAAATCTATGTCCTCCTTGTTTTGCTGAAGAAATTTAATTTTATCATGGAGCTTTTCATTTTCTGCCTTTAAAGAAAATAACCTCTTTTCTAAATCATCCCTTTTCTGTTCTAAAGTAAGATGTTCATTTTTTGCTTTATTCTTCTGATTTTCTAATTCATATTCTTCTTTTATATGTCTTTCTTTTTCCTTATTCAATTCAAGTAATTCTTGATTTAATATATTTAGAGCTGTCTCTTCTTCCTGTAAGGTAGTGATAATTTTTTCTCTATTTTTCTTAAAAAATTCTATTCTTTTTTTACCTCTCAATAAATTATTTTTATAATAATTATATTTTTGAAAAATCAAATAAAGTTCTAAATCTCTTATTTCTTTCTGGAATGATTTATATTTTTGTAAATTTTTCGCCTCTTCAGCAAAAATATCTAAATTACTCTCAATTTCTGAAAGTATAAGACCAATCCTATTCAAGTTTGTTTCTACTTCTTCAATACTTTTTATGGTTTTTTGTTTATCATACTTGTATTTAGAAATAGCAGCTGCTTCTTCAAAAAGGTAACGTCTATCTGCTGGCTTTACGCTTAAAACCATTTCAATTTCTCCCTGGGCAATAATAGAATATGCATTTCTACCTAAACCCGTATTCATAAATAATTCTTGTATATCTTTCAGCTTACAGGGAAAGCCATTAATAAAATTTTCAGTTTCCCCAGATCGGTATATCCTTCTTTTAATACTTATTTCTTCCCAATCCAGAGGAAAAAATTTTTGAGAATTATCCAAAAGAATTGACACTTCAGCTATGTTTAAAGGCCTCTCCTGATGATTCCCGGTAAAAATTATATCAGTGATTTGAGTACCCCTGATGGATCGAATATTTTGCTCTCCCAATACCCATCTTACTGCATCAATAAGGTTACTTTTTCCGCATCCATTTGGTCCAACAATTCCCGTTATGCCATCTCTAAAGGTCAATTTGGTCTTTTTAGCAAAAGATTTAAAACCATAAACTTCCAGTTCTTTTAAAAACATTTTTCCCTCAATTAATTATCCCTAGTCTTTTTAATGCATCCTGAGCAGCCTGTTGCTCTGCTTCTTTTTTATTATTTCCCCTCCCTATTCCGTAACAGGAATTTTTTATCTCCACCATAATACAGAATATCTTACTATGTTCCGGACCTTTTTCTTCTATTAATCGATACGAAGGCAAACAATTCATCTCTTTTTGTACAACTTTTTGGAGTAACGTTTTATAATCTTCGATATAATTATATTTGATAAGTATATCCAATTCCTCTTGTATATAAGGTAACAATATCTGGCTGGTCTTCTGAAAACCACCATCTAGGTAAATCGCCCCTATTAAAGCTTCCCCACAATCGGCGAGGATGGAAGTTTTTTTTCTCCCTCCAGTTAGATCTTCTCCCTTACCTAAAATTAAAAACTCACCAAGAGATATTTTATTTGCCCATTTAGCTAGAACCTTTCTACTTACCAAAACTGACTTGATTTTACTTAATTTACCTTCGGAAAGAGAAGGTAAATGGTAATAAATATATTCACTCACTATTAAATCCAGTACCGAGTCTCCCAAAAATTCTAATCTCTGAAAATTATTTATTCCCTTATTCTTTTTTTGATTATAAGAAGGGTGAGTTAACGCCTCCTTGATAATATTAATGTTTTGAAACTTATAATTTAGCTTTTCTTCTAAAATTTCCAAATTATGCCACTTTTTACTAATCATTCTATTTATTTTATCCTGTTTAAATATTAGCAAACTAGATTGATTGGCCAATTTTTCCTCTAATACCCTAAAAACAAAAAAAATTTCTGCTCCGAAAAAAACTGATCCAGTTTATTATTAATTATATAATTATAGCATATTTTCTCTATATTTTCCCATTGCTAATACTCCGTTATGTCCTCCAAAACCGAATGAATTAGATAGGGCATATTTTACCACTTTGCTTTCTGCTTTATTGGGAACATAGTCTAGGTCACAATCTGGATCAGGATATTCATAATTTATAGTAGGAGGAATGACATCTTCCATGATAGTCAAGGCAGTGGCAATTGCTTCTATGGCTCCACTTGCTCCCAGCAAATGTCCAGTCATAGATTTATTAGAACTGATCTTTAGATTATAGGCATGCTTGCCAAAGGTCTTTTTAATTGAAAGAGTCTCCAGCTTATCATTTAAAGGGGTAGAAGTACCATGGGCATTGATATAATCAACCTGGACAGGTTCTATTTTAGCTTCCTCAAGAGCTATTTTCATAGCTTGAGAAGCACTTTCTCCATCTGGAGCAGGAGCAGTAATATGGTAAGCATCGGCAGTCATTCCAAAACCTAAAATTTCTGCATAGATACTAGCTTTTCTCTCTTGAGCGTGTTTTAAAGTTTCTAAGACTAAAATCCCTGCGCCTTCGCCCATTACAAATCCATCTCTTTTAGCATCAAATGGTCGAGAAGCCTTTTCAGGATATTCATTTTGTGTGGAAAGTGCACCCATTCTACAAAATCCAGCTAAAGCCATAGGGGTAATAGCTGCTTCTGTGCCACCAGTAATTACCACTTGAATCTTGCCTTGTTGTAAAAGTTTAAAAGCTGTACCAATAGCATGGGTAGAAGCAGCGCAGGCAGTATTAATAATCTCATTGGGACCTTTTGCTCTAATCTTAATAGCAATTTCCCCTGCTGAAATATTGGAAATCATCATGGGCACAAAAAAAGGACTAACCTTCCGGGGACCTTTTTCCAATAATATTTTATATTGTTTTTCAAAAGTTTCTATTCCTCCGATACCTGAGCCAATGATAATTCCAACTAAAAAAGGATCCTCTTTAGAAATATCCAATTTTGAATCTTCCAAAGCCAATAATGAAGCTACTACTGAAAACTGGGTACTTCTATCCATTCTATTTGCTTCTTTTACATTGAGGAAAGAACTAACCGTAAAATTCTTGACTTCCGCAGCAATCCTGGTGGGATATTCTTGTGTATCAAAAGAACTAATCTTATTAATTCCAGATTTCCCTTCAAGCATCGACTTCCAGAAGGCATCTTTACCAATACCTATTGGTGTAACCAGACCTAAACCAGTAATTACTACTCTATTGAACATAATTTTGCCACCTTTTCAAAAATTACTTTTAATGATAATTAAACTTATCCTAAGATAAGGGTCGGAATTATCCGACCCCTATCTTAACTTATTTATTTTATCCAGATAGTCAGAGTTCCTAATTTTTACTTTTTAATCACTCTTTTCTGACCATACTGTTAAATATCATTTATCTAATTTTTATTTATTTAAATATCTTATTGCATCGCCAACAGTCTTAATTTTTTCGGCGTCTTCATCAGGTATCTCGATATCAAATTCTTCTTCAAAGGCCATTATTAATTCAACGATATCTAAGGAATCTGCTCCCAGGTCATCTACAAAAGAAGAATTTTCTGTAATTTTACTGGCCTCTATTCCTAGTTGGTCCACAATAATTTTTTTAATTCTATCGATGACTTCCATTTTTTCACCTCCTCTCAAATAACCATACCACCATCAACTATAATAACTTGCCCGGTAATGTAACTAGAGGCCTCGGAAGCTAAAAAATAAGCTACTTGGGCAATATCTTCAACTGTTCCTAATCTTTTTAAAGGTATTTTTTCTTGCAAACTAATTCTAATTTTCTCTGGTAATCCTTTAGTCATATCTGTTTCAATAAAGCCAGGGGCAATAGCATTTACATTTATATTTCTGGGAGCAAGCTCCTTAGCCATTGATTTGGTCAAACCAATTATTCCTGCTTTGGAAGCAGCATAATTAGCTTGTCCAATATTGCCAGTTAATCCAATAACCGATGATATATTTATTATTTTACCACCACTCTTTTGTTTTATCATATATTTTGAAATAGTCTTGGCACAATTAAAGGTACCTTTCAAGTTCACTCTTATCACTGCATCCCAATCTTCTTCTTTCATTCTTATCAATAAAGCATCTCTAACAATACCAACATTATTCACCAGAATGTCAATTTTACCAAATCGACGAATAATTTCTTCAGCCATTTTTTCTACTTCTTCTAGTTTGGTTACATCTGCCCTTATTCCTATTGCTTCATATTCATTCTTTTTTATTTCTTTTAAAGTCTTACTAATTTCTTCTTCTGTTAAAATATCATTAATTATAATACTGGCGCCCTTACTATATAACTTTAAAGCAATAGCTTTTCCTATGCCTCTTGCTGCACCAGTAACTAAAGCGACTTTATTAGATAGTTCCATTTTACTATTCCTCCAAGATTTTTCTCCTTACTTCTTCTAAAGATATAGAATCAAAAATATTGAAGACCTTGGCTCCAGGTATAATCTGTTTAATTAAGCCACTTAAAACTTTTCCTGGCCCTACCTCTAGATAGACATTAATTCCCTCTTCATTCATCTTTTTAATTATCTCTACCCACCTTACTGGATGAGTCATCTGTTCAATTAGTAAGGATCTAATCTCCTCCCTATCTTTAAAATACTCAGCTTTCACATTACTAATTATTGGTATTTTTGGATCACTAAGTGTTACTTTCCTTAAATATCGTGCTAAATTATCTTTAGCCAATTCCATCAATGAAGAGTGAAAAGGAGCACATACTTTAAGAGGTATTACTCTTTTTGCTCCTCTTCTTTGGGCTAAAGAATTAAGTCTATTTAAAGGCTTCATCTCCCCCGATACTACTATTTGGGTGGGTGAATTATAATTAGCAATTTCTATTACACCAAAATACCCTGCTTCTTTGCATAATTCTATTATTTCTTCTTTCTTCAAGCCAATGATAGCTAACATGCCACCAGTACCAGGAGGAGTAGCTTGAAGCATAAATTCTCCTCTTTTTTTAACTAATTTTACTGCATCTTCAAACTTTAATGAGGAGCTAGCGACCAAGGCTGAATATTCACCTAAACTATGTCCTGCTACTACAGTGGGTTCTAAATTGTACTTTTTTATAATTTCTAATAAAATTATACTAATAGTTAAAATCGCGGGTTGTGCATTAATAGTATTCTTTAAATCCTCTTCTGGTCCATATAAACATAATTTTTCAATATCTATTCCCTCTTCTTTTAGAACCTGATTAGCTCGTTCAAAGATAATCTTTGCTTCCTGATATTTTTCTATTAAATCCTTCCCCATCCCTACTTGTTGGGAACCTTGACCTGGGAAAACAAAAGCAATTTTATTCATTTTTTCCCTAAATATAAATATGGAAAATTTATTTATTCCAGCAAAAAACGACAGAGCCAGAGGTAAGACCTGCTCCAAAGGCAGTTAAGACAACAATATCACCTTTTCTAATTCTTTCTTCTTTTATTGCTTCATCAAGGGCAATAACTACTGAAGCAGCAGATGTATTTCCATATCTTTGTAAATTTATAAAGATCTTATCCTTTCTTATTCCTAAAACCCTAGCTACGGCCATAATAATTCGAATATTAGCTTGATGGGGAATAAACAAATTTACATCTTTTACCGATAGATTGACTCTACTCAAAGCCCTTATAGTTGAATGTTTCATTTCTTTAACTGCTACTTTGAATACCTCATTACCCTTCATTTTTATATAATGTAATCCTTGTTCTATAGTATGATTAGTAGCTGGAATCTTTGCTGCTCCTGCTGGAAGCTGAATTAAATCAGCACCTCTTCCATCACCTTTCAAATAACCTGAGAGTATTCCTCTTGCCTTCCCCGCTTTGAGTATGAGTGCACCAGCTCCGTCGCCAAAGAGAACACAGGTATTCCGATCTGACCAATCGATGAACTTAGAAATCACTTCTGCTCCCACTACTAAAGCACTTTCATAGAAACCAGTAGCGATAAATTGCCAAGCAGTAATCAGGGCATATATAAAGCCCGTACATCCTGCCTGTAAATCAAAAGTAGCAGCATTGGTAGCTTTAATCTTATCCTGAAGTAGACAGGCAGTACTGGGAAATAACATATCTGGTGAATTAGTAGCAACGATAATTAAATCAATCTCCTCAGGTTTAATATTTGCCTCTTCTATTGCTTTTAATGATGCCTTTAAGGATAAATCAGAAGTGGTTTCATCTTTTTCTACTAAATGACGTTCACAAATACCTGTGCGGGTGATAATCCATTCGTTACTGGTTTCAACTATTTTTTCTAACTCATCATTAGTTAAAACCTTTCTCGGGATGTAAGAGCCTGTACCAATTATCTGGACTGGTTTTGTGTCTAGCATTAATACCTATCTTTTCCTCTTTAACCTGATAATATTTAATATTCTAACTCTCTTCCAATTCTAATTGTTGCAGAATATCGGAATTTATAAATTTAGTAGCGTTGATTATGGCATTCTTGATAGCTTTTGCTTTCGATCTACCATGACAGATAAAACAAAGTCCCTTTACTCCTAATAAAAGAGAGCCTCCATATTCTGTATAATCGGTTATCTTGGCTAATTGCATAAACTCTTGTTTTAAGAAAACTGCTTCTGGAACCAAAGGAAGTCTTTCTATAACTTTATTATTGATTTCCATCATAAGAAATTTTGCCAACCCTTCAGAGGATTTCAATAATATATTTCCTATAAATCCATCACATACTACTACATCCACTTTTCCTTTAAAAATATCTTTTCCCTCAATATTACCTATAAAATTTAATTTCTGACTTTTTAGAATTTTATAAGTGCTTCGAGTAAGTTTATTTCCTTTATTCTCTTCTTCTCCAATATTTAATAAGCCAATTTTGGGATTATTTATTTTGAAAATATGCTGAGCGTATTTGCTGCCCATTAGGGCAAATTGAACTAGATGTGCTGGTTTACAATCTACATTAGCCCCTACATCCAAAATTAATACCTTACCATTGGAAGTGGGCAAGACCGCAGGTATAGCAGGACGTGGCAATTTGGAAAGGCATCCTAATACTAATAGAGCTCCTGCCATAATTGCTCCGCTATGTCCTGCAGAAACAAAGGCGTCCGCTTCATTTTTCTTGAGTAAATTCATTCCCACCAGGATGGAGGAATCTTTCTTAGATCGTAAGGCATTTAAAGGAGACTCGCTAGTGGCAACAGATTCCTGGCAGTGAATAATAGATATATATTTATCCATTTTACAAACTGATTTATATTTTTCGATTTCTTCTTCTAGCTTAATTTTATTTCCTAAGAGGATAATTTCTAAATCTCTTTCCTCTAAGGCTAAAACCACACCCTTAACAATCTCCTCAGGGGCATAATCTCCCCCCATTGCATCTACAGCTATTTTCATTTAATTCCCTTTCCCTTTCATTTTATCATCAATTGAAAAGATGATTAACTTCGCATTAAATACCTCATCTTGATCGGCCTTTATATGCACTGACACTAAATACTTATTTCCTTTCTGGCGAGCAATTCTAGCTTTAGCAACTAAAGTCTGTCCCGCATATACTGGTTTCTTATATTTTAAACGAGCACTCCCGGTTAAGGCTATTTTAGCATCAATAATCGAGATAGCCAGAGTATCAGCTAAAGAAAAGATATAATGACTTCTAACGATTCCTGTTCTACCAAAAGCCATACTTTTATCAGTCTTTAAAATGGCAATTCCATTCTTTCCCAATTCCAGATCAATCAACTCTCCAATCATTTCATTTTTTTGCAGAGACTTTACCTTATCTAGAGAAGAATTTTTTCTGGCTACCTGAAGTATACGTTTTCGCATTTCAGGAATTCCCATTTCGATACGATCTAGGCGAATAGTTTGTACACTACAATTAAATATTCTGGATAGTTTCTGATCAGAAGCAAAAGGGTCTTTTGATAAATATCCTCTTATCTTCTTTTGTCTTTCGGTCTTATTTAAACTTCTCATTATCTCTAAATCATTCTATGATAATTTATTAGTATCTATTAATACTAACTATTAATTGCAAGTATACATTAAAAAAACATAAAAATCAAGATTTTTTTACTTATTGAAAATAAAAAAGTGCTACCTCTATTTTTCTTTAAGGTAGCACTTTTATATATTTTTAAAAGAAAATAAAAATTAAGACTTTTGTTCTTTTTCTGATGCAACTACCAGGACTTTTTTCCCGTTATAATAACCACATTTTGGACAGGCTCGATGTGGTAGTCTCATCTCATGACATCTTGGACAATCCACTAATTCATTCTCTTTCAAAATCCAATGGGTACGTCTTTTATTTTTTCTGGATTTTGAGGTCTTTCTCTTTGGGTTTGCCACAATAGCTACCTCCTTTTATTCTCTATCCTATACCTGTTCGCTCAATAAGTATATTATTTCTTTTTTAAAATTGCAAATTTTTTATTCTTAGATTATAGGAATATCTAAATGATATCTTTTACTTTTTACAATTTTTAGAATATTTATTAAATCTAATCACTAAATCTCTTAATTCTGGCCTATCCTGGCATTCTTTTTCAAAAGCTCTTTCCCTCATTAGATTCTGATAGCCTTTATCCTGGAAAGAGTACTTAAAGTTAGTATGAATATCATAGGTGCCTTCCAGAAGTGCTACTACATCTTCTACAAACACTAGCTCTTCATCGGTAGGAATGATAAATATTTTAACTTTAGAGTCAGGAGCGGATATATCTGATTCTATATTTCGAGTCAAAGCTAATTTATTCTTTTCTGGGTCATATTTAATACCCAGAATCTCTAACCCTTCTAATACCTTTTTTCTGATTAAACTACTCATTTCTCCTACTCCAGCTGTAAAGATTAAAGCATCTAACCTTCCTAAAACAGCAGCGTAGGCACCAATATATTTTTTTAGGCGATAAGCTTCCATCTCGATAGCTAGTTTCGCCCTTTCATCACCTTCTGAGGCAGCTTTGGCTACATCCCTCCTATCTACATATTTTCCAGTAATTCCCAAAAGTCCACTTCTTTTATTTAGTATCTTATCCATTTCCTGAGGAGAAATATTTTCTTTTTGCATTACATAGAGATCTAAAGCAGCATCATGATCGCCTGCTCTAGTTCCCATAATTGCCCCCTCTAAAGGAGTAAACCCCATACTGGTATCATAAGATAGACCATTTTTTACCGCATTCACACTTACTCCATTACCAATATGACAACTGATCAAATTACACTCAAAAGGATCTTTATCCAGGAGTACTGCAGCTCTTTTCGCTACATAAAGTAAGGAAGTACCATGAAAACCATATCTTCTTATCCTATATTTTTCATACCATTCATAGGGTACAGCGTAAATATAGACATAGGGAGGCATAGTTTGGTGCCAGGCCGTATCCATTATCGCCATATGTGGAATATCTGGTAAAAGCTCCATAGCCGCTTCTATCCCCATAATATTAGGAGGATTATGTAAAGGAGCAAGTACAGACAATTCTTTAAAAGTATTCAATACTTCTTGATTAATAATTACAGATTTAGAAAATTTTTCTCCTCCATGGACAACTCTATGACCTACTGCAGAGATAGCGGAAAGATTTTCTATAGCTCCATATTCAGGATGAACAAGACAATCGATAATTAATTTTATAGCCTCTTTATGAGTAGGACAATCGTGTTTTATGGTAATCTTTTCTTTATTATTAACTTCATGAATACAAAAAGAATTTCCAATGGTGACTCTTTCTACTATACCTTTGGCAATTATCTCTTTTTTATCCCAATTGTAAAGCTGGTATTTCACAGAAGAACTACCACAGTTAAAAGATAGAATAATCATCTTATAAATATCCTTCCTTAATTTATTTTCTAAAAATTATTTCTTTTCTTGGTGGGCAATTCTGAACTATTTATATTCCTCCCGCCTGGAGAACGGTGATGGCTACTACATTTACAATATCCTCCGGGCTACAACCTCTAGAAAGGTCATTAACCGGTTTTCTCATTCCTTGAGATACAGGACCGATGGCCTCGGCCTTAGCCAATCTTTCTACCAACTTATAAGCAATATTCCCGGCTTGTAAATCCGGGAAGATTAAGACATTTGCTCGACCAGCTATCTCACTATGGGGAGCCTTTCTCTGCCCAATTGACGGAACTAATGCAGCATCAGCCTGTAACTCACCATCAATTAGTAAATCTGGTTTCTTTTCTTTCGCAATTCGAGTTGCTTCTAATACTTTGTCTACTAAGGCATGTTTTGCACTCCCCTTGGTAGAAAAAGATAACATAGCCACTCTCGGTTTAATGCCTACTAGAATTCTGCCTGTTTCAGCGCTGGCAATGGCAATATCTGCAAGTTGTTCAGCATTTGGTTCTGGATTTAAAGCACAGTCTGCAAAAATAATAACTCCGTTATCACCATAGGAACATTCGGGAACTACCATAATAAAACAACTGGAAACAATCTGAATACCAGGTGCAGTCTTAATGGTTTGCAGGGCAGGTCTAAATACATCGCTGGTAGCATTAATAGAACCAGCAACCAATCCATGAGCATCGTCATGATAAACCATTAATGCTCCAAAATAAAGAGGATTTTTAAGAAGTTGGTAAGCCTCATCCAAAGTTACTCCCTTAGTCTGTCGAAGTTGATAATAAGTCTCTGCATATTTATTAATTCGATCAGAATTTTCCGGATTAATAATTTCTATTTCTTCTGAAAAGTCTACTTGTAATTCTTTAGCCAAACACCTTATTCTTTGTTCATTGCCCAAGAGGATTAGTTTAGCAAATCCTTCCCTTACTATAGTTTCCGTTGCTTTAATCATCCGTGGTTCTTCACCTTCGGGAAGAACTATAACCTTGGGGTTCTTTTTAGCTTTTTGTCTAATAACTTCCGAAACTCTCATTTTCCTCTCCTTTTTATGGTATTTTTACTTGTTTTATTTTTAAAACAAATTTTGTATAATTATAACATAAAATATTTTCTTAATCGAGAAATATTATGAAAATTGTTGGAATTGTTGCCGAATATAATCCTTTTCACAATGGTCACCTTTATCAGCTACAAGAAGTAAAAAAAGCTATCAACCCTGATTTCATCATCATCATTATGGGTGGAAATTTTCTTCAAAGAGGTGAACCTGCTCTGGTTAATAAATGGATTAGAACTGAAATGGCCTTAAAAGCAGGAGTAGACTTAGTAATCGAACTGCCCTTTGCTTTTTCCACCCAAGATGCTAATGGTTTTGCCTGGGGGGCAGTAAAGTTATTAGACTTACTGGGCATAGTAAATTATCTCTGCTTTGGTTGTGAAACTGCAGATCTAAATATCCTTTATCCCATCAGTAATTTTTTACAAAAAGAGAACAAAAAATATAAAGAAATTCTAAAACAAAAAAGTAAAACTGGCTACGAATATCCCCGGATCAGGGCACAAGCTTTATTAGAATATCATCAAAGTGTGGGCATAAAAAATCTGAAAAATTTAAGCCTCTCTGGACTACAAAAAATATTAAGTTATCCTAATAATATTTTAGCTATAGAATATGTCAAACATTTGCTAAGGTTAAAGAGTAAGATTTCTCCTTTTCCAATAACTAGAGTTGGCTCAGCTTATCATCAAAGGGAGATTATGGGTGATATTGCCAGTGCCACCTCTATAAGAAAAGAAGTATTAGATAATTTTTACCACTCCCAAGATGGCCAGATAATTTTTAGCCAAAAATTAAAAAATGCTATACCCTGGTTTACCACCCGTCTTTTAGAAAAAGAATTTCAAGAAGGTAGGAATCCAATAACTCTAAAATCATATGAACAGATTATCTTTGCTACCTTAAGAAAATTAACTCTAGAAGAAATATCCTGCATCCAGGGGGTAAATGAAGGATTGGAGAGTAGGATAAAAGAATCCTCCCTTCAGGCCTTTACCATAGAACAACTAATTAATTCTATTAAAACCAGAAGATACACCCAGACTAAAATTCAAAGAATCTTGCTTCATTCCCTTCTGGGATTGAAAAAAGAGGATGTAATCAGAATTAACCTTCTTCCTTCATTCTATATCCGTATTTTAGGCTTCTCAAAAAAAGGCAGGAAGCTTTTAAAAATTATAAAAAAGATTCCTGCTCTATATATAATTAATAATCTGTCAAAATTTCTAACTACTAATAATGTCCTGAGAAACAACCAAACCTTACTTAGCATGCTTAATTTTGATATCCTGGCTACCGATTTATATGTGTTAGGATATAATCAAGAAAAAGATAGAATGGCTAGAATGGACTTTAGACGTAAAATAATTATGGTCTAGAAAGTCTCACTTGAAGAACAGATAAGATAAAAAAAATTATAGTCTTATTAATTTCATAATTACCTCATCGAAATCTTCTACTGGTATCACTTTCATTTCCTGACTATATCTAATAGCTTCCCCATAATTATCTTTAGGAACTATAAAAAT
>Ga0172366_10000047_pt1 | contig 63539 bp, 52 predicted proteins | sample LakKivSesite69cm_FD_114533 | JGI IMG/M metagenome (GOLD analysis project Ga0172366, IMG submission 114533) | Sediment microbial communities from Lake Kivu, Rwanda - Sediment site 69cm | ecosystem: Environmental > Aquatic > Freshwater > Lake > Sediment | place: Rwanda: Western Province, Lake...
TAGGGTGCCACGACGGTGTCGACCGCCGCTGCGAAGAGAAAGGGACACATCCTACGCACCTCCCGTCCCGGGGCTTCCGACCCTTCGACCTGCCATGCAGGGGATGGCGCCGGCCCGCTCCAGCTTCAGTACTCGGGCTCGATCCTCGCGCGTTCCGTGTCGGCAAGCGCCCGGCGGAACTTCGCCAGCTGCTGCTGGAAGAACTGCCCGTCCGGCTCGCGCCGGAGGGCCTCGGACTCCCAGGTGACCGCCTGCTCGTACTGCCCCGCCGAGTAGCAGGCCTGCGCAAGCGTGTCCATGATGTTCGCGTCCTCCGGAGAAGCCATGTGCGCCTGCATTGCCAGCTCCAGGGCCCGCTCCGGGTAGATGCCGCGCTCCGCCAGGGTCCAGGCGAAGGCGTTCAGGGTCTCGGCGTCGGGCTGCCCCATCGAGAGGGAGCGCTCCATGATCGCCATCGCGTAGCTCTGCTCCGGCTCCCTGCCCGCGTCGATGTAGACGGGGAAGAGGAACACCGGCTCCCAGAGCGAATAGACCCGGGCAAGCTCTGCGACCGGCTGGGGCGAGTCGGCGATCTCGATATCGACCAGCCTGTCGCCGGCGCCCATGTAGCCGCCGCCCGTTCTCATGACTACGAGTGCGGCGGACTGACGGCCGCGGCTGTCGCCGCCGGCCGCATCGCCTGCCTCCAGCGCCTTGAGCAGCCTCCAGGAAAGCGGCCCTCCCGACGAGAGGAATGCCTCTCGCATCTCCTCCACGACCTCCGGGCCGACGAGGATGTTGCCCTGTATCGAGTAGCCCGGGCCGCACACCCCTCCTGCCCAGTTCATGGCACCCGAGCCGGTGAAGGTCGCCGACCGTCCGGAGGCGTCGACGACCCCGAGCTGCCTGTCGGCGCTTCCCGAGTCGGATGCCACCAGCGAGTCCAGCACTTCGACCGCGGGCATCCCGGAAGATAGCAGGGCGAGTCCCTCAGGCCCCAGGTTCGGATTGACCAGGGCCTGGGTGGCAACCGCGCCCGCGCCCGGCTTCACCCATGGCACGATGTAGCCCACGGCCAGCACCCTGGATGCCACCGCCACGCCGCAGTCCCCGGTCGCCGTGTCCACCGCGACTATCGAGAAGGTCGAGCAGTAGAGGCCGTCGGACGTATCTCCGCCGGACGGCAGTGACAGCGTCAGCACAAGGCCCAGGAGAAGGTGCATGTCCATCCTCCAGTCGGAAGGTCAGCCCCGCCAGGGATTCTCCGTATGTGTCCGGATGACCTCGCGGGACCTTATCACAGCCGAGTTGTCGCAGCTGAGCGAGTTGCAGAAGGCGATGGCCGAGTACGGATCCCTGCGCGGATACAGGTATGCCACCACGGAAAGCGAGCCGTCGCCGCAGGGGCACTCTCCCAGGACATCGAGAGGCGTGTCGCAGATCGGGCAGGAGAGCCTGAGGATCTCCCCGGGCTCGAGATGCCCGTCCACGACGCACTTCGCCGGATCGCCCAGCACCGCCGACAATGCGACGAGGCCCTCCCCGGAGGCTCCTCTGAATCTGAGGAGTATCCCTGGGTTGCCGCTGACCTCCGTCTCCATGCTCACGAGATTGTGGCCGGCAGGGCAATAGGCCGCGTTTATCACGACCTTCTCGCCGGGCTCCGGCTTCCTCTCGGGGATCTTCTCGGGAATCCTTATCCTGCCCTGCTCGTCGAACATCTCACCCGGCATCTCGCCCTCCTTCGAGGCTGAGGTGTCGTCCCTGCCGTCATCCACCGTCTCAGTAGCGGATGACCGTCATCCGCAGGGCCTGGCTGCATCCTCCGGCATCGATCACCAGCAGGTAGGCGCCGGAAGGCAGGGAACCGCAGGGGATCCGGGCTGTTCCCGAAGATGCCTGCAGGGTTCCTCCGCCGACCCGTCTGCCCGAGATGTCGTACACCCGGTAGTCGGCCTGCTGGAATCCCGTCGGGACCGCCAGCGCCGCATCGCCATGCACTGGATTGGACTCCATGCGGAAGGGAGGGGACGACGGGCCCGGGCTCTCCGGTGTGCCCATCCCGCCCTCCAGCGAAACGTAGATGTCCCAGTCGGACGAGCCGGCCGTCCCGGCCCAGGCGATCACCCCGTCGCAGAGCACAGGCACCCAGGCCGGCCCCGAGGGGTCCACGAGCAGGCCCGCATCGGTCCAGCCCGAGGCAGTGAGAGTGGAAGCCCAGATCTGCGCTCCAGCGCCCTTGCCCTGCTGCCATGCCACGACTGGAGCTCCTCCCGGCGACTGACCGATAGACGGGATCCCGGCCGCCACGGTCGAGGAGCTGAACAGCGTCTGCTCGGGATCCCACGAGCTCCCGTTCCAGCGGCGGACCTTGATCGCCGCTCCGCCGTCGTCCTCCTGCCACGCGAGGAACATCTGGCCCTGCGCCGTCCCCAGCGCGGGGGAGCGGCAGAAGCTGCCCGTCGAGACCACTGCCGGGCCGGTGAAGCCGCCAGGTCCGCCGCTCGACCACAGGATCTGGTCGCCCGACGGCGAATCCTGCACCCATGCGACGTGGACTGCGCTTCCGGACGGATCGGAGCACGCGGTCGGCGAGAAGTCGTCGGAACCGCCTGCCGAGAGGAAGGCCTGTGGATACGATCCATCCAGCGCCTTCACCATGATGTCGCCCTCACCGCGCCGCCATGTCTGCCAGGTCAGCCACATCCTCCCCGAGGCCCACGCGAGCTTCGGATCCACATCGTATCCCGTCCCGTCCACGACGGTGGAGAGCGCGGAGAAGGTCGGCCCCGTGGCGAGCCTGATGTCGTAGCCGTAGCTGACGTCGTCGAAGCTGGCCCAGGCGAGCCAGGGGCTCCCCGAGGCGTCGAGCGCGAGGCTGGGCTGGACGTCCCAGTACTCGTCCTGGTCGATCACGTACACCTGGCTCCAGCTCTCGCCGTCGAATCGCCGGGCCGCGATGTCCAGCCTTGCGGTCGCCCCGGTCATCCAGGCGACCCATACGCTCCCGCCACCGGACACGACCGCCGGGTAGCAGTCGGAATACTGGCTGGTGGAGACCTTCGTGTAGTCGCGCGTGGCGATCCCGTGTCCCGGGATCGACGCTCCGAAGGCGGTCGAGGAGAGCGGAACGATCGTGGGATCGCCCAGCAGGACGCATCCGTAGTGCCAGGCGGGGTCGTATATCCCCACGCTGTTGAACCAGTCGCGGAAGGCGGCCCCGGGGATCGCCCCCGATGCCATGGGCTCGTAGAACTGCTCGAAGGAGAGCATCGATCCCGTCTTCGTAGAGCCTATGGCAAGGAGGCAGTAGTCCTCGCCGAAGAGATACCAGTTGCCCAGGCAGTTCGGCTCCGTCCACCTGCAATTCGAGCAGGCGAACAACTGGACGAAGACGGTCTGCGGGTCTATCTCGGAGATCTCGGGGGCCATCACGGTCCCGAGGAAGCCCGATGGGCCCTTGAAGGCATGTCCCCAGGGGGACGAGTGCGCCATGAGGTGGACGAACTCGTAGCCGTATCCCAGCCGGTTCCGGTAGTAAGCGGCCGAGGTCTGCGCCGGGTCCTCGACGAGCGTGAGGTCGCCGTAGATGGCATCCAGCCCGCACGTGCCGGAGCCCTGCCAGTCGTCGTCGTTGAAGACGAGCGCCCTTCCCGGGACCGCCAGCCCTCCGGTGCGGTACAGGTGGTTCTTCTCGAAGTAGTCGTGCAGGAGCGCGACCTCGCCGCCGAACTCCATGGCGTGCGCGTCTATCCGCCCCACCCAGATCTCGGCCTGCACGTTCCCCGTGTGGCCGTCGAACATCCCGTCGCCGTCGGAGTCGGTCCATGTTCCATTCAGGTCCTCGTAGTAGAGATCCAGCGGGAATTCCTCGTGAGGCCCTCCCCACTCGTCCATCTCATACCAGGCCGACGGGATGGCCCCCACGAAGATGGCGCCTCCCAGGTCCGGATGGGACTGGAGCAGGGCCCGGAGGCTGGCCGGCGTGCCGCCGGTCATCACCTGGGTCGACACTCCGTACCCCTCCGCCTCCAGGTCCTGCGCGAACCGGGAGAGGTCCGGCGCGAGAGGCGTCTCCAGGCCGGATGCGACGATTATCATCACCTCGGAATCGGACCTGTCGGACTTCGCAGGACGCAGCTCCTCGAACCCGGCCGGGCGGGACTCCAGGAAACTCCTCTGAGTGCAGGCGTATCCAGCTCCTTCGGGCCCGGTGGGGATGACCACGGTCGACCCGGCGGCCGACGAGCATGCGAGAAGAAGAAGAGCTAGCACTGGAGAAACCCCTTTCGTCCTGCGGTCCTGCAGGACCTGCGAACTCCGCCGGGAGACAGCCGGCTCCATTCTGCACTGAGAATAGAGCGGGCGGGGCGTCTTGTCACTAGCCCCGGGTCAGGGCAGGACGACGGCCGAGACCGGGCGTGGGCCCTCCCACACCGTGTCGGCGCCTTCGGCCACCCATCCCTTGCAGATCAGGCACTGCACGCCCAGAGAGTCCAGGAGGCTGTCAGCCGCGGGCGAGGGCCATGTGTTCAGGGTCGCCGCGGTCCTCTCGTATCCCTGCGGCAGGCTGGTGCTGTAGCCGTTGACCATCGGCGTGAAGTGCAGTGTGGAGCCATAGAGGTTGGAGCACTCCGACTCGGGCCGGTCCAGGCTGGTGCCGAGAGGAAGGATGGCAATGGCGTGGAAGTGTCTGCGGGCCAGCCAGTCGTGAAAGGGCGGGGGCTGGACCGCCTCCAGCCGCATCTGTCCGGGCCAGACCTCCGCGAAGGACAGTGCGATGCCCGCCGCCGCCAGGAGCGGCCGCCTTCTCATCGCGAAGCCGGCCGAGAGGAAGACGGGCAGGAGAAACAGGAACCCGGCGCGCGCCGGGAGGCGCACCGAGGAGAATCCGGGCAGACCGGCCAGCAGGCGGAATGGGGCGGCAGAGACCTGCCTGCCGAAGACCACAAGGGTCGGGCCGAGCGAGAAGACCGCGAAGAAGACGCAAATGAGGGCGAGGAACCAGCCCATCTCCAGCGACCGGCTCCTGTTCTTCCTCGCCAAGTGCGCGACAGCGCCTGCTACGGATGCCAGCCCGGGCCACAGCGCCGCCTCGCCGAGCGTGGACGGCGGCCTGAGAGGGCCTGTCAGCCGGCTCGAGTTCCACGGGGAGACGAACGCTGAGACGTCGGTCGATGTCATGGTGTCGGCCGGCCATCGATGCGCGTTCGAGATCGTGCCCAGGAGAAGGGGGATCACGAACAGGTTCCCCGCAAGGACCCAGCCGGCGTAGCGCATGGCGCCTCCACCCCTCCTCTGGATGACCCACGGCAGCGCGAGGAGCAGTGCGGCATCGAGGAAGAGCCCGTAGTAGAGGGAGGCCGCAAACTGGAGGAACACGAGGACTGACAGGGGCCAGGCGGCATCACCGCGGGCCGCCCTTACTGCCTGCCGTATCCCCAGGACCGAGAGGCCCGCAGACTGGAGCTGGATGTGCCAGAGGTGGCTCTGGAAGAAGGGGCTGCACACGAATGCGCCTGCAGCGAACAGGGAGCCCGCCGGGTCCAGCCCGACCTCGCGCCCCAGGAGATAGAGGGCGAGCCCTGCGAAGGCCAGGGACAGCACGAACACGATGTTGTGAGCGGCAAGCGGCGAGGCTCCTGCGATCCTCAGCGGGACTGCGGCGAGGCTCTGCACGAACAGGAGGTCGTTCCTGCCGGACGCATCGGGTTGTCCCAGGAAGATGGGCGGAGCGAGCGGATTCGAGAGGGATGCCGCGGCGTGGAAGTTCCAGGCCATGAGCCAGGTGTTGAAGAGAGTGTCGGTCTCGTCGTGGGCCCCGGAGCCCGGCCTCGCGAGGAGGGGCCATGTGATCGCCGCGGCCAGCGCCAGGCAAAGCAGCGAGGCCGCGGGGATCTCCCACGGCCTCGGGCTGAATGCTTCGGGGGACTTCCTAGTAGGCGCGGGCAACTATGGCCCTCGTGGCGGTCGGCCTGCCCGTCATGAAGCAGAGTCCCTCCCCCCCGGGCTGATCGACGGGGATGCAGCGGACGGTAGCCTTCGTGGCCTCCTGCAGTCTGTCCTCGTCGGAGGAGTCGCCCGCCCACCAGACGGAGTAGAAGCCGGGCCTCGACTCGAAGACCTCCCTGAACTCGTCGAACGATCCAGCTGTGAAGGACATCTCCTCACGCTTCCGCAGGGCCTCCGCGAGGAGCTCGCTCTGCACGCTCTCCAGCCTGTGTGCGACCTCCCGCTCCAGGTCGGCGAAGGGGATCTCGAACTTGCCCTCCCTGCCGGGGCGGTTCCGGGCACTTGCAGTCACGCGTCCGGAGGCGATGTCCCTGGGGCCTATCTCCAGCCGGAGCGGCACCCCCCTGACCTCCCAGTAGTTGAACTTGAAGCCCGGGCTGACGGTATCCCTGTCATCGAGCTTCGCTCGCACTCCGGCCCCGGACAGCCCCTCCATCACCGAGGCGGCTGCCTCCAGCACTGCGGCCTTCTCCTGCTCGGTCCGGAAGATGGGGACCAGGACCGCCTGGACCGGGGCGATCCGGGGAGGGAGCCTGAGTCCGGCGTCGTCGCCGTGGACCATGATCACGGCGCCCACCAGCCTGGTAGACACCCCCCAGCTCGTCTGGTGGACGAACCTCTGCTCGTTGTTCTCGTCCAGGAACCTGGTGTTGAAGACCCTGGCGAAGTTGGTCCCGAGATAGTGGCTGGTACCGGCCTGGAGAGCCCAGCCGTTCCCCATCATCGCCTCTATCGAGTAGCTCTCCACCGCTCCCGCGAACTTCTCTCGCTCCGTCTTCCGGCCGGGGATCACGGGCACCGCCATCTCGTTCGTGGCGAACTCGGCATAGACGCCCAGCATCCTGAGCGTCTCCTTCCGGGCCTCGTCCTCGGTCGCATGGGCCGTGTGCCCCTCCTGCCACAGGAACTCCGTCGTCCTGATGAAGGCCCGTGGCCTCAGCTCCCAGCGCACGACGTTCGCCCACTGGTTCAGGAGCATGGGGAGGTCGCGGTAGCTTCCTATCCACTTCGAGAACATGTGGTTGATGATCGTCTCGGAGGTGGGCCGCACTACCAGAGGCTCCTCCAGCTGCTTCCCGCCCCCGTGTGTCACCACGGCGAGTTCGGGCGAGAAGCCCTCCACATGCTCGGCCTCGCGGGCAAGGAAGCTCTGCGGGATGAACAGGGGGAAGTAGGCGTTCTGATGGCCCGTCTCCCTGAACCTCGAGTCGAGGCCCTTCTGGATGTTCTCCCAGATCGCGTATCCATATGGACGGATCACCATGCATCCCCGGACCGGGGCCGGATCCGAGAGCTCTGCCTCCCGGATGACATCAAGGTACCACTGGGCGAAATCCCTGTCCCGGTCTGCGATGTTCTCCGCCATGTCCCCCGCCTTTCGCCCGGGCCTCCCCGGGTCTCACGGCCGGCTCGACGCCGGCAGGGGCGGAAACTAGCAGGAGCCGGGGGAGGAGGGCAAGGGGCGGCGCCGGACTCCAGACGCCGAATTGACACCCCTTCCGCCAGGGCTTACTATCCCGTTCTGGGGGGCCATCGCCTGAGAGTGCTTTGGGTACCGATGGAGGCATCGCCCTCGCGTTGAGCTTATGCCGTGACCCGGCCCCCCCGGGCCGGTAGCTGATGCAAGAGACGCAAGGCCGTACAAGCCCTCTAACCCTTTCTGGAGGCTCTACTTCAGGACCCTGGCCCCCCTCTTTCGTACCTGGGGTGGCTCAGAACCGCGGAGAACGGATCTTGCTTCTGTCCGGAAAGCTGCTCGACGCGGTCCCCGACCGCTGTTACAGGCTCATCCTGATGATCTGTGCCGCCTACTCGGTGCTCGTGGCGGCCATCCCCTTCGCGAGGCTCGTGCCGCGGCCGCCGTTTCAGCTGGGCATCCCCGTTGCGCTGTATCTCCTCTACTCATGGAAGTCACTTCCCGACAGGGTCAGACGCTGGCTCTACTACCTCGCCTTCACCGGATCGTACCAGTGCCTGAGGTTCGTCGTCACCTCCCGGTTCGACCCGTTCCACGGCGCCGGAGTCATCGATCTCGAGCGAAGGATCTTCGGGGCCCTGCCCACGGTCTGGCTTCAGGCCAGGCTCCATCCGACCTCCGCCCTGGTCTGGTACGACTACGCCTTCGCGCTCCTGCATGCCTCCCTGTTCGCGTTTCCTCTCGCCCTGCCCGGCGTGCTGCTCTGGAGGCGCGGAGCCGTGGCGATGAAACGCGGGACGGTCGCCCTGATGCTGATCGCCTTCGCCGGCTACCTCACATACGTGCTGTTCCCCCTCACTCCGCCCTGGATGGCCAGGCTGGAGGGCGGCTTCCCCGCCGTAGACAGGGTGGTCTACCACGCTCTCCGCAACATGACCGGGAGCTGGCTCGCGGGGGCGTTCCAGCCCAGCCCGAGGGGTGCGATGCCTTCCCTCCACGCAGGGCTCCCGTTCCTGACCCTTCTCGTGGGCATCCACGAGTTCAGGTGGAGGGCCTGGTGGGTTGCGCTCCCCCTCGCCGGCATCTGCTTCGAGGTCATCTACGGGGCGGAGCACTATGTGGTGGACATCCTCGCGGGTATACTCTACGGAGCGGCAGCCTACTGGCTCGCCTACGGAGTCCTGCTCCCGGACCGGGCCCTTGTCTCCGGCTGCTGCGGGGAGGGTTATGTCAGCCCAGAAGAGAGGAACCGTCCAGTTCCTTCGTGACAAGAAGCGACGCGGGGAGAAGATAGTCTCGCTCACTGCCTACGACTTCCCCACGGCCGCCGTCGAGGAGCGCGCAGGCGTCGACTTCATACTGGTCGGCGACTCTGTCGCCATGGCTGTCCACGGCCGGAAGACGACGCTCGAGGCGACCATGGACATGATGATCCTCCATACCCGTGCGGTCAGGGCGGGGGCGCCCGGGACCCTCGTCGTGGGCGACATGCCGTTCGGATCATATCAGGGCTCCGACGAACAGGCCGTCGCGGGTGCCGTCAGATTCCTCGCCGAGGGAGGCGCTGACGCGGTGAAGCTCGAGGGAGGCGGCCCGAGAGCCGTCAGCCGGGTGGCGGCGATCGTCGATTCCGGGATCCCTGTCATGGGCCACGTCGGGCTCCTTCCCCAGTCGGTGAGGGCCACGGGCGGATACCGGGTCGTCACCTCGGCCTCGGTGGACAGACTGCTGACGGAAGGCCGCGCCCTGGAGGAGGCCGGGGCCTTCGCGGTGGTCGTGGAGAGCGTGGAGGAGGCCGTCGCCAGGGAGATCACCTCCGCGCTCGGCATCCCCACCATCGGCATAGGAGCCGGGAGGTTCGTCGACGGCCAGATACTGGTCGTCAACGACATGCTCGGGCTCGATCCCTGCTTCGAGCCGAGATTCCTGAAGAAGTACGCCGATCTGAACTCGGCGATCCTGGCCGCGGTCGAGTGCTACTCGGAAGAGGTTCGGTCCGGTTCGTTCCCGTCTCCGGAGAATGTCTACTCGCCGGTGGAGGACGGCGACCGGTGAAGGTGCTCGTCGTCGGTTCCGGCGGCCGCGAGCACGCCCTGGCCTGGGCCCTCGCGAGGGAGGGCTGCATGGTGATCGCGGCTCCGGGGAATCCCGGGATCGCCGGCGTCGCCCGCTGCCTGCCCGTGCAGGCCCTCGATGTGAGAGCGATCACGAGCCTCGCCCTCTCCGAGCGTGTCGACCTCGTGGTGGTCGGGCCTGAGGCCCCGCTCGCCGCCGGGCTGGCCGACTCGCTCAGGGCATCGCATGTGCGATGCTTCGGCCCGGGGCGCGAAGGGGCGAGGATCGAGTCGAGCAAGTGGTTTGCCAAGGAAGTGATGCTGGCTGCCAGGGTCCCGACGGCCGAGGGGCGCTTCTTCACGAGCAGGGAGGAGGCCCTGGACTTCGCGCGCGACCGCAGCGGGGATTGGGTGTTCAAGGCCGACGGGCTGGCGGCGGGCAAGGGCGTCTTCCTGCCGGCCGACATGACGGAGGCTTCCCGGGCCCTCGACGAGATCTTCTCGGCCGGTATCAGCTCCCCGGGCGTGGTGGTCGAGCGAAGGCTCTCGGGACGGGAGGCCAGCGTCATGGCTCTCTGCAGCGGAGGCCAGGCGGTGGTCCTTCCTCCCAGCCGCGACCACAAGAGGGCGTTCGACGGCGACAGGGGTCCCAACACGGGCGGGATGGGGGCCGTCTCCCCCCCGACGGACCTCCCCAGGTCCTTCGCGGACAGGGTGAGGGCGAGGATCATCGAGCCCATCCTGGCCGAACTGGCCTCCAGGGGCGTGGACTACAGGGGGGTCCTCTACGCAGGCCTGATGATCACTCCCGAAGGGCCGTTCGTTCTCGAGTTCAACTGCAGGTTCGGCGATCCGGAGACGCAATCGGTGCTGCCCAGGATCGAGGGGGGTCTCTCCGAGGCTCTTTTCGCGGCTGCTTCCGGGGACGACATTCCCGGCAGCTTCTCTCTCTGCTCGGGGGCCTCGGCGTGCGTGGTCCTCGCCTCGGAGGGCTATCCCGGGAGCTACTCGAAGGGGCATCCGATCCTCGGGCTGGAGTCCATAGGTGACGCCATCGCCTTCCATGCCGGGACGGCCCTGCGCAATGGCAGGCTGGTGACGGACGGCGGGAGGGTTCTCGGCATCGCAGCGGTGGGCGAGGAGATGCACGAGGCCATCTCCAGAGCCTATGCGGGAGCCTCTTCCGTCAGCTTCGAAGGCTGTTTCTACAGGAAGGACATCGGGAGGACGTCATGAGCCAGCCCCTCGTAGGGATACTCATGGGGAGCGAGAGCGACAGGGAGGCGATGGACGGCGCCAGGGAGGTCCTCCAGGACCTCGGGATCGAATGCGAGGTCCGGGTCATGTCCGCGCACAGGGACCCCGACGCGGTTGCGGAGTACGCGAAGACCGCCGGATCCAGGGGGATCCGGGTCATCGTGGCAGGTGCCGGCATGGCGGCGCATCTGGCTGGAGCAGTTGCCTCCAGGACGGTTCTCCCGGTAATCGGCGTGCCCCTCGCGTCAGGCACGCTGGGAGGCCTGGACTCGCTCCTGTCCACCGTGATGATGCCGAAGGGCGTCCCGGTGGCAACCGTTGCGGTGGGTCCTCACGGAGCGAGGAACGCCGGCTTCCTCGCCGCAGAGATCCTGGCCCTGTCGGATCCGGCGCTGGCCTCGCGCCTCAGGGAGAGTCGGGGGATCTGACGGCCCGGCGTCTCCGGATCTCTCGCGACCGGCCTGACAGCGCTGCAGCGGCGGAGGCCGTCCGCATCCTGGTCGCAAACGGGATAGTCCTTTATCCCTCGGACACCGTCTACGGGCTTGCCTGCGCGGCATCCAGCCCGGCGGCGGTCGCCAGGCTGAGGGAGCTCAAGGGTCATCCGTCGCCGAGGCCGTTCATAGTCATGGTCACGGGTCTGGAGGAGGTCCTCGGGCTCTGCCCGGACCCGCCGCAGGAGGCGGTCGAGCTCATGCGGCGCGAGTGGCCCGGCCCGCTGACGCTCGTCCTTCCCTCGGGCCCTCGTGCGCCCTCCGCCGTCCTCGGTCCGGACCGCACTCTCGCAGTCAGGTCTCCGGCAGATCCCCTGAGCAGGGACCTGCTCCGCCTCCTGGAGGCGCCTTTCGTGTCGACAAGCGCGAACAGGACGGGGGAAGCCCCCGTCCTGGATCCCGACCTGGTCTCCCGGACCATCGCGTCGGAGGCCGACCTGTTCATCGATGCCGGCCCCCTCCCGGAGGGCGGGCCGTCGAGGATCCTGCGCATCACCTCTGCGGGCGTGGAGAGGCTGAGATGACAGGACGGGCCGTGTCCGGCCGGACGCCCCTCACGGACCCTCAGCCGGTTCCGCTCCCGCCCCTCGCGGCCAGGGCGAGAGCCTTCAGCACGCTCGGGAGATGCATGAGGATGTTGGAGTAGGCCTGATTCGCCAGGGGGCAGTGGCACTCCCCGTGCCGGATCGATCTTCTGACCTCGCGCGCAGCCTGCGAACGCCAGGCCCTCCGGAACCCGTCGGTACCCCGTGCATCGCCCATCCGGGAGCGATACGCCAGGATGGCGCACGGCCAGACCTCTCCGTCGGCGTTGATGTGCACGTTGAGCAGACCCGCGTAGCACGGGATCACCTGCCTCTTCTCGTCCATGATGCGTACGACCAGATCGTAGTAGACCAGCCTCAGGCCGGTGGTGATCCGGTCCAGGAGCCTCATGCCCTTCATCGAGGCGCGAGCCGAGGCCTTGAAGCGTTCCATGAGCCTCCGGTAGGTCGCAGCGTCGGGCGTGATCCCGGAGCCCTCGTTGAAGAACTCCTCCCTCTCCTCCGCTATCTCGTTGATGTAGGTGTCGACGGCCAGGTCCTTCGCGAAGGCGATAGTCTCGTCCAGCCTGTCCACGTTGAATCTCGAGACGACCGTTCCGACCCCCACCGAGAGACTCGCATGGAGCGCCCTGAGAGCCTTCAGCCTGGCGAGGGTGTCGAGCAGCTTCTCGAAGTTGCCCGGGACACCTCTGATCTCGTCGTGGAGCCTTCCCACGCCGTCGAAGGACGGCTTGATCGTGAGAACGGTGCCGGGAGCCTCAGCTTCGATCGTCTCCAGCATGCGGGAGGTCTGGGACTCTATCCTCTCGGGGAGGAGAGCGTTCGTGGGGATGTGGATGACGGAGGGCCTCAGATGCCTGCAGGCAAGCGCCACGATCTCCGGCAGGTCGTCCCTCAGGAATGGCTCGCCTCCCGAGATGTTGAAGAAGTAGGTCCATCCTATCGATCTGAACAGCTCCTCGATCTCCCGCAGAGACATCTCGTCCATCCGCTCCGCCTGCCAGATGCTGCAGGTCCGGCAACGCGACTGGCATCTCCGGGTCACCGAGAAGGTCACATTGACGGGGTCCGGCGGGGAGGCGAGCCCGTGCCGTGCGAGCCAAGCCCCGACGATGCTCCTGGCCAGCCCCGCGGCGTTTCCCAGCTGGAGCAGGAGGGCGGATCTCTTCCTGAGGATCTCGTTGACCGCGAGCGAGTGGATCGCGTATGCCCCCTCCACTGCCAGGAGGACCACCCTGTGCGAGAGGGCTATCGTCGTGGCCACCGCGAGGGAGCCGGCGAAGCCGGCGAGCAGCAGCCCCTGCACGGACTCCCTGACACCCAGCCCTCCCGGGAAGACTATCAGGACGAGGGCGACGATCCAGGAGACCGGGAGCGCGACCATGCATGCGGCAAGGAGGACGAGGGGATCGGAGTGGACGCGGGCGCCCAGGAACCAGAGGAAGAGGGAGCAGCTCCTGAAGGCCCACGAGACCACGTCGAACCCGACGGCCTTCACCTGGCCGCGCTGGGAGATCCGCGGCAGTCTCGACGGCCCGCTCTCCAGCCCCCGGCTCATCCAGCGCGTGACCAGCCTCTGTATGCCCGGCACGAGCACCATCACGAGTGCCGCAAGCACGGAGACGCCTATGGCGGCCTGGATCGAGGGATGGATCTCGGCTCCGGTCAGGAAGGGCAGGAAGGCCAGGGCAAGGACGCACACGGATACCATCAGGTAGATGTTCTCCAGTGCGATCGCTCCGAGCGAGAGAGCCGGCCCCGTGCCGCAGGTCCTCAGGAACGCGATCCTGCCCAAGAACATCCAGAACTTCCCGGGAATGTAGGTGCCCATCTGCGAGATGTACCAGTTCCGTCTGACGGCTCCGGGCTCGCGGCACCGGATGTCGAGACCCCGGAGGATCATCGTCCAGGCTCGCGGGGCGAAGTGCTGGCTCAGCACGGCTGCCAGCAGGGACAGAGCCAGCGGCGGCCAGCTGGACATGGGGTCGAATCCGGCGAAGAACGTCTCGAGGTCCGGCAGCCACCTCGGGAGCACGTAGAGCACGAAGAACGCCGCCGCTCCTCCGAGGAGCAGGAGGCCGGTCCAGAAGTTCAGCGCCTGGAGATGTCTCCTGTTCACGCCGGGGCGCGCCTCGGGCGCAGCAGGGCAGCGAGGCCCGCCGCGAGGATCGCGAGCGATGCGCAGATGCTCACCAGGAGGCCCACCCTGACATCGGAAGAGTCGAACGCGAAGGAGACCGTATGCTCACCGGCGGGGACCGCTACGGCCCTCTGCCAGTAGTTGGCCCTTAGCATCGGAACCGGCCTGCCGTCGACGAAGGCCCTCCATCTCGGGTACCATGTGTCTGCCAGGACGAGCAGCGCCGGCTCGGATGCGCTCACCGACACGGCGATGCTCTCCGGGAGATCGACCGTGATGGAGGCGCCGCCCGCGAATGACTGCGAGACCGGTTCTATCCCCGGATCGGAGGAGACCGAGGATATCACTTCCGGATCGTATCCCACGCAGATCGCCGAGAGCATCCGCTGCTCGTCGACCACCGCCCAGGACCTTGCGAGGAACGCCCTCCGCAGAGGCTGTCCGGGGACGAGGAGGGCCATGGAGTCCGCCGGTCCGCCGGACGCCTCGTACTGCGCCAGGACCGTCGATCTCACCTGCGAGTAGGACATCGGGACCGAGTCCTCGAGGACCGTCCAGGCGGTGAGCCTGGCCGCCTGCAGACCTCCCGACTGGAGGGACTGCATCATCCCGTCGACCACCTGCGGCCTCGCCGCATGGTATCCCGCCACGCTCCTGAGATGGAGCGGGATGTAGTCGTCGCTCCCCGGCAGCACCCTGCCCTCTCCCGCCAGCGACACAAGGTCGTCCCTGCGGGGGAACAGCTGCTCCATGCGGGTCTGGGGGAGGATGACCTGGAAGTCCCTGTCGACGGGCACGAGCTCGAGGGCGGCTATCGCGCAGGCGCCTACCGCGACCGAGGATCGTGCGGAGGGCCTCCGGGAGCACAGTAAGGAGCCCCCTGCGAGAAGCCCGAGGACCGCCGCCGCGTGAAGGAAGTCGCCCCTCGCCATCGAAGATCTGCGATCCATGACCAGGGCTTCCGCGCCGGGCCGTCCGCCGGGCTGGTCCCTGGCGGCCGAGGAGGCTACGATCGCGGGAGAGGCCAGGGAGACCGCGGCGGCCACGGCTCCGGCTCCGGCGATCCACTTCCAGAGATCCCTGCCCCCCTGCAGGAAGCGATCCATGCCCAGGGCGCCGGCGAAGGGAAGGGCGGTCGTGGTCAGGACCGCTGCCATGTGGGGCGCCCGCAGCTTCCTGAACACGGGCACCGCGGCATACAGGATCCTGTACATCGGCGTGTAGCCGCCCCAGGAGACGAGCAACCCTGCCGCCAGGAGGACCAGCAGGGGCCATCTGGCGACGGACCTGGACCGGGCGATGCCGAGCAGCGCGAGAAGTGCAACGGAGACTCCCGCGAACTCGCTGGAGAGCCTGAGTCCGAGCCGTCCCCAGTACACGGGTATGCCGCCCGCGACGGAATCGTCGAAACCGTGGCGGTATCCGAAGAGATGGGGGAGCACCATGACGAGCGACTCCTCCGGGGGCAGGGAGTAGCTCGACGCCTGATCCTCCGAGAGATCGGCACCGCGCGTCGAGAGCTTCGAGAAGTCGTAGCCCGGGATGAGCTGGACCGCACCGACCGCCGCCCCAAGGGCGATCATCCCTGCAAGACCGAGCGCACCCGCGCCGAGCGGCCTGAGAGGCCTGCCCGCAGCCAGGGAGCGCGTGAGCAGCCATAGTCCTGCCGCTATGGCGCTGTAGAGGACCATCTGCGGATGGCTGGACAGCGACTGCATGCCGAAGCAGAGGGCCCCCAGCCCCACGAACCAGGGCCTCCGCGTCGCATGCCATCGCTCACACGCGTACAACAGGAGCGGTATGTAACTCCAGCATATGATCTTGCTACCATGTCCGGCGTAGAAGAGGGTGTTGGCCCAGCAGCCGGCGGCGAAGGCTATCGATCCGAAGTATCGGCCGGCCCTTCCCGCCCCGATCGAGCCGAGGAAGAGCCAGGCGAAGAGGCCGCCCAGGAACATGTGGATCGGGAAGGTGAACCTGATCGTGGCCTCGGCCCCGGCCGAGAGCATCAGGAGCCCCCTGAGCGGATAGAAGACCGGCGCCGAGAAGGATGAGTAGAAGGGAATGCCGCAGTAGACATAGGGATTCCAGTGAGGCAGCCTCCCCTGGCGGAGGGCATCCATGGTGAACGAGAAGAAGGGGTACCCCTGGTGCACCGTGTCGCTCATCTCGCCACCGGGCAGGCCGGCCCCGGAGAACACCGGCCAGTAGACGGCCACCGTGAGCGCCGCAAGGATCAGCGGGGCGAGGACCCTGTCATTCCGCAGGACTCGAAGCATCGGTCTCTCCGTTTCTCGTCTTCCGCGTGGCGAGCTTCATGAATCCGAATGCGAGCAGGAGCTCGAAGGCGGCCATGAGAACGGTCTGCCCCAGGGCGGCCGCCACTACGGGTCCCATCAGGCCGGGCGCGGCGACCAAGGCCCCCGTAACCGCTTCTCGCACACCGATCCCGCCTGGGACGACCACGACAATATAGCCGGCGAGCCATGCCAGGGGCGCCGCCGCCATGCAGGCGGCCGGTCCGTTCGAGGCTATGCCCAGGCCTATCAGCCAGAGCCAGAGGGAAACCCCTCTCAGGATCCAGATGACCCCGTAGACCCCCCAGGCCCGGGCGGAGACGGACAGGCGGACGGCCACGAAGCCCCCTGCTCCCTTCCACCTGAAAGCCATTCTCTGGAAGGGGTGCAGTATCGGGAGCAGGAGGACGGATCCGGCGGCGAGGGACAGGGGGAGCCTCGCTCCGGGCGGGATCCCCGAGCCGCCCGAGAGGAGGATCGAGGGGACCGCGACGAGCCCGACGGCCGCGAAACTGCAGAGGACCTCCCAGACCGAGGCGGCTGCCGAGCGTGCCAGCGACATTCCCTGGGCCCTCAGGTAGCCTATCCTCCCTGCGAACAGCCAGACCTTCCCGGGGGCGTACCTTCCCAGCTGACTTGCGAACCAGGCCGCGATCATCTCCCTGCCGCTGCTCCGTGCCCCGAGCTCCCGTGCGATCATCAGCCATCCAAGAGGATTCAGCGCAAGTCCGGCCGCCAGGAGGATGGCCGAGGCGATCATGGCGACGGGCGAGGCCCCCCAGCGGATCGAGCCGAAGGAGCCGCGGAGGCTCTCCCACTTCGAGGAGATCGAGGCGACCGCGAAGCATGCCAGCACCGCCACTATCACCCAGGAGAGGATCCTGACCGGTCTGCCGGCTGTCCTGGCGGTCATATCAGCCCTTCGGACGCATAGGCCTCGACCGTCAGGCGAAGGCCCTCCCTCAGGTTCGTGGGACACGAGAACCCTGCCTCTGCGGCCTTCGCAATCTCCACGAAGTGGTCGCGCCCGAAGAGCTCGAGGCGGGAGGCGGACAGGGCCGGCGGCCTGAGCGGTCCCAGGAGCATCGCGGCCGTGTACACCGCTCTCGGGACCGCCGGGAGCCAGACTCCCCGTCCCATTGCCCGGGCGGACATCGTGGCGAAGTCGCGTACGGTCACGACCTCCGGTCCGCCGACATTGTAGAGCCCGCCGGAGAGGGGTCCTCCCGGCAGTGATGCCCCCACGGCGGACGCCACATCGTCGACGAAGGTGGGCCTGATCCTGGACAGGCCCCTCCCGACGAGGGGGAGCCAGCCGCGCGCAAGCTGCCTGAAGAGGGCCAGCTTGTGCGCATCCCCCGGGCCGTACACGAAATCCGGCCTGAGAATGGTCACATGCCCCGCGGGGACGACCGAGGCCAGCAGTCTCTCGGCCTCCGCCTTGGTCTCCTCGTAGGGCCCCCATGGAGCCGGCGGATCGTCCTCTCTCCCGCCGGCCCTCAGCCCCGCGACGCCGGGCGTGCTCAGATGCACCAGGAAGGCGCCCTTCGGGACCCATCCGGCCAGGAGCCTCACCGGCTCCACGTTCGCGCGGCGGAGATCCTCCATGCCCGCCGAAGGTCCGCCGAGCCTTCCCGCAGCATTCACGAACACTTCCGTGCCTTCGGGCAAATCGTCTGCGCGGAGGTCGCCATTCTCCCCCCGGACGTGTCTGACCACGGAATGACCCATGGCCTCCAGGAACGCTGCCGTCCTCCTGCCGATGAAGCCGCCCGCACCCGCGACGAAGATCCTCACCCGAGGGCCTCCAGAAGGCTGTCTGCGTATGCCTCCCAGCTGAATCGGCGGGAGAACTCGAGGATCCTCCCCTCCGCGCCCGGGTCGCGCGCGAGCTCCATGGCCCGACCGATTGCCCTTCGCAGGTCCTCCGGTGAGCAGGGATCGGCGAGGAAGCCGGTACGCCCCTCGTCCACGAGGTCCGCGAGTCCGCCGGTCCTGGTCAGGACGAGAGGCTTCCCGAAAGCCAGCGCGATCTGCGCGACGCCGCTCTGGGTCGCCTGCCGGTAGGGGAGGGCGACGAGGTCTGCAGCACGGAACAGCAACCCGACCTCGCGGTCGGGCACGAACCTGTCGATCCAGGTGCAGCGCCCCGCCAGGTCGGCCGAGGAGAGCCTTTCCCTCAGGGAGGCCTGCCCCGCGTAGCACTCACCCGCCACGAGGAGCCTGACTTCGGGGGCCATGCCCGCTACGGCCTCGGCAAGGTCCTCGAGTCCCTTGTAGGGTCTCACGAGGCCGAAGAAGAGAACCACGCTCTCCGATCCGGAGAAGCCCAGGCGGGCCCTGCTCTCCTCCCTGGTCGGAGCCCCGGGGAGGTACTGGTCGTAGATCGGATGGAACAGCCTCAGGACTCGTGCGGAAGGAGCGGCCGCCCTGGCCAGGAGCTCGTCCCGTCCCCCGTGCACGATCAGGAGCCGGCACGAGCGAAGGAAGCGGCCGGCCAGCGCCTTGCCCAGTGGAAAGTTCTCGTGCGGCAGGACGTTATGACAGATCGCAGCTCTCGGGAATTCGGTGCGCCGGGGGAGCGAGAAGTGGATCGAGGGGGCGAAGAAGGGGTGCCACCACTGTATGACGATCCGGTCGGGCCGCCAGGAGGAGATGGCCCTCCGGGTCCCCGGCCAGGCGAGGGGATTGCAGGAGTCGATGTCCGTGACCGATGCCGGGGGTCTGACGGCGCCGGGCTCCAGCTGGGACGAGCCCGGGAAGAGGACCTTCGGGTAGAGCCTGCTGTAGCCCGCCTTGAGGACCCGGGCCCTCTTCTCCAGCACGGCGGCAAGCCTGGATGTGAACTGGGCGATCCCTCCCCGGTACGGGGGGTAGGGCCCGATCGAGGCGAGTCTCATTCCCGGGCTGGCTCTGGTCCGGCCTCTTCGACGATGTTGAAGGGCCGCTTCGACGGGGCGAGCCTGAGCTGCATCTCGCCGAGAAGGCCGAGCGAGATGAACTGGAACCCTATCATCATCAGGAACACGCCCAGCAGGAGCAGCGGCCTCCGGCCGATGGACTGCCCCATGAACCACAGGATCGAGAGATAGGCCGAGATGGCGAGGCCGGCCGCAAAGAGCGTCGTCCCGATGCCGCCGAAGAAGTGGAGGGGCCTGAAGGAGTAGCGATGAAGGAACAGCACGGTGAGCAGATCCGCGTAGCCGCGGAAGAAGCGGGCGGCCCCGTACTTGCTCCGGCCGAACTGCCTCGCCCTGTGATTGACCGGCCTCTCGCCCACGCCGTATCCCAGCTGCGAGACGAGCACCGGGGTGTAGCGGTGCATCTCTCCGTACAGTTCGAGCTTCCTGGCGACCTCCGCCCTGTATGCCTTGAGGCCGCAGTTGAAGTCGTGCAGCGGAAGACCCGTCGAGAGCCTGACGACGAAGTTGAAGAGCCTGGAGGGAAGACGCTTTCCGAGGGGATCCCGCCTCGTCCTCTTCCAGCCGCTGACCACGCCGAGGTTGCCGTCCCGGAGAGCGTCGAGCAACTGCGGGATCTCCGCCGGGTCATCCTGCAGGTCCGCGTCGAGTGTCACGATCGATGTCCCTGAAGCAGCCTCGAAACCGGCCGAGAGGGCGGCCGCCTTGCCGCAGTTCCTGCCGAACCGGAGCCCGCGCACCGGAAGCCTCGCAGACAGGTCCCTGACGACCTGCCAGGTGCCATCGGTGCTCCCGTCGTCGATGACGATCAGCTCCCAGCTCCGGCCCTCGAGCGCCTTCGCGACCTCCCCGGCGAGCAGACCCAGGCTGTCGGCCTCGTTCAGGGCCGGCACGATCACGCTTATCTCAGTCTGGCGCATCATAGCGTGGAAGATAGACTCGCCCGGTCCCGCGTCAACGAACCGTGCCGATCCTCCCGGAGGCCTGCTCCGCGTCGAACCATCTGAGCTCCGCCCGTCCGCCGCCGATCTCGGCCCACGTGAAGCTCCCGAGCCAGTCGCCGAGGCTGATGTGCACGCCGCCGCGTGACGGGACGCTGGCTGCGAGGTGCGTGTGCCCGGTCAGGACGACATCGTGGCCATCCTCGATCGCAGCCGCCGCCCAGCGGGCCAGCCGGGCGGGCATCGCCTCCGCCTGCCGCCTGAGGATCCTCCTGCTCGTTCCCGAGACAGATCCTGCGAGCGCTTCCGCCAGTCCCGGAGGGAGCAGGGAGAACAGCGCTATCGAAAGGGGGTTCCTCAGGATGGGACGGAGGAGGAGCCTGTAGCCCAGGTCGCCCCCGCCTAGGCCGTCCCCGTGTGCCAGGAGCACCTTGAGCCCGCCGTACTCGAGACGAACCGTCCTCAGCCTTACCACGGCTGCACCCGAGGCTTCCTCGAATCGGGGGCCGACCCACCAGTCGTGATTGCCTGGGAGGAAGCGGATCCTCCAGCCGGAGTCGGCAAGCGATCTCAGCGCGGACAACACTTCCTCGTGACCGGACGGGGCCCTTCCCCGGCTCTCGAACCAGTAGTCGAACAGGTCCCCTGCTATCCAGAGGTCCCCGGGCTCCCCGTCCCGGAGCGATCTCAGGAAGACCCTCAACCTGTCGCGTCCAGGGTGGGGCTTCGGAACGGGGAACAGGTGGGCATCCGAGAAGAAGACGGCTCGTCCGCTCACTGACTCGAGAGCCTCGCCACGCACCCCTCGCCGGTCTCGGTCCGCGGAGGGGCCCCTCTCGCGTAGATAACGGCCACAGGGAGAGCGCCGCACGGAATCGCCCGGGCGAGCGAGCTGTCGGCGAGGAAGACGGGAAGGGAGATCCCCTGATCGTTGACCTGTACCTGGGCGGCATTGCGGGACTCGATGTCGAACTGCACCGGGAAGATCTCCAGGCCTCTCCGCCTGGCGTCGCAGATGCCGGCTAGGTCGGCCTCCGAGGGATCATAGCCCTCCAGGGGCATCCAGTAGTAGAGGATCACGGCGGAGTCGGCCGACACATCCACGCGGGAGCCGTCCGGGGCCTCCAGCCTTCCTGGCAGGCGCAGAGGGGGAGGGCCCGGAGGAGCTGCAGGTGCCTGTTCTCCGCAGGCCGGTGCGAGCAGCACCAGAGCAGCGGCGACCGCCCCGGGACCGGGGAGCCGGAGGCTAGGAGCCATCCGCCAGGAGCGAGCAGGCATCGGCGGCATCCGAACCCCCGCCGTCCCTGGAGATCGCGAGCGCGATCAGGCCGGGGCCGATCCTGCGCACGGTGACGAATCTCCCGGGAGTTCTCCCTGCCCTGGGATCGAGCCTCGTGTCCGAGGCGACGAGCGCCAGGACCGACGAGTCGGGAGGAAAGGATATCGTCACTATCCTCAGAGGGAAGAGGTCCCAGGCCCCGGAGGGCCCGGCCTCCCCCCAGCACGGCCCGGGGTTGGCATGGGCCCCGACGGACGCCAGGAGTGAGTCGAAGGCCTCGCGACCCAGATTCGTGCCTCCGGAGGCCAGCCCTTCGCAGTTGACCGTGAGCATCGGGATGCCGGACAACGTGGTCGACGGGGCGCGGAAGAGGAGAGGAATGGCCGCGAGAAGGGCGGGCAGGAGAAGGGCCGCCGACGGAGCGGCCGGCCTTGAGCCCGTCAAGGTGTCAGGGAATCCCGGCCGATGCCAGGCCGGTTATCCGGGACCTGAGATCCGCCGGCGCCGAGATCCTGAGGAGATCGCGCACCCTGGAGCGCAGGGCGAGCATGTCGTCCGTGCAGGACTTGCAGCTCTCGCAGGTCTCGAGGTGCGCCTCGAAACTGGAGAGATCCGGATCTTCCAGCTCACCGGAGACGTAGTCGGTCATCCGGCTCGCTGCTTCTGAGCATCTCACTTCCTGCCCCTCCCGACGCCCTTGTTCCACTCGCTCAGCTTCCTCTGGAGGATCGCCCTGCCCCTGTGTATCCTCGAACGCACAGTCCCGATGGGCACCCCGAGCACATCGGCGATATCGGCATAGGACATCTCCTCCACATCACAGAGCACCACGGCGCTCCTGAACTCCTCCGGCAGCTCCGCGAGGGCCTTCTCTATGTCCTCCCTGAGAAGATCGTTGAGGAAGCACCGATGCGGATCGGCCGAGTCCCGTATCGGCAACTCGTTCTCCTCGCCCTCGGGAAGCTCGTCTATCCACTCGCAGGGCACCGTCCTGGGGGCCCTGCCGTCAGCCCGTCTCGCGTTCAGGAAAGTGTTTCTGAGTATTGCAAACAGCCACGCCCTGGCATTTGTTCCCAGCCTGTACTGGCTGCGGGCGCGGAATGCCCTCGCATAGGTCTCCTGGACGAGGTCGCTCGCATCCTCGGGGTTGCGCGCCAGATGGAGGGCGAAGCCGTAGAGCCCGTCGAGGTACTGGAGCACTTCCCGCTCGAATGCGTCGCGCCCGGGTGGCTGTTCTGCCTTCATGTCCCCCCATGCCTGTGTGAACCTGTCGGAGTATTCTAAAAGGACATTCCGTCGGTGGGCAAGCCGGGTCGCCCTTGCCGGCTCTTGCACAACATGTTGTGTGTCCGGCCGGCGCAACGCACAGAATATTGACGACGCGGCCTTCCCTGAATAGCTTGACCCGGTCCGGGCCGGAGCATGATGACGACCCGGGAGGTTCCTCGAACCGAGTCGGCGGGGGGTGGTCTTGAAAGAGGGTATGCTGCCGGATTCGGATCTCTTTCAGGAACTGGAGGAGGCTTCCCCGGACGACGACGCGCGGAGCGGCCGCTCCGCTCCCGTGTTCTCCCCCAATGCCGAAGTGGTGCTCGCCAAGAGGTATCTGAAGAGGTCCTCCGACGGGAGGGTCCTCGAGACTCCCGAGGACATGATCTGGCGGGTAGCGACGAGCGTCGCGTCGGCAGAGGAACGCTTCGGCGCCGATCCCGGGCGCTGGGCCCTGTGCTTCAACAACATGATGGCCAGGCTCGAGTTCCTGCCGAACTCGCCCACCCTGATGAACGCGGGACGCGAGCTGGGCCAGTTATCCGCATGCTTCGTCCTTCCCGTGGGCGACAACATGGAGAGCATCTTCGAAGCCGTGAAGAACACGGCCCTGATCCACAAGAGCGGCGGGGGGACAGGCTTCTCCTTCTCGTCGATCAGGCCGAAGGATGACGTGGTCCTGTCCACCCGGGGCATCTCGAGCGGCCCGATCTCCTTCATGACGGTCTTCGACTCGGCCACCGAGACGATCAAGCAGGGCGGGGTCAGGAGGGGCGCCAACATGGCGGTCCTCGCCGTCGACCATCCCGACATCCTCGAGTTCATCGACGCCAAGCGCGACATGAGGAGGCTGAACAACTTCAACCTCTCCGTGGCCGTCACCGACAGGTTCATGGACGCAGCCGAGCGCGGGATCGACTACTCGCTGGTGAACCCGCGCAGCGGCGAGCCCGAGAAGACCCTTCCGGCGAGGGAGGTGTTCGATCGGATAGTCGATTCCGCCTGGTCTTCCGGCGAGCCGGGCATCCTGTTCATCGACCGGATGAACGAGGCCAACCCGACCCCGCTGCTGGGGAGGATAGAGGCAACCAATCCGTGCGGGGAGCAGCCTCTCCTTCCCTACGAGGCATGCAACCTGGGCTCGGTCAATCTGGCCGCGATGCACGCCGTCAAGCCGGATGGCAGCAGGTGCGTGGACTGGACGCGCCTGGAGACGACCGTCAGGAACTCGGTGCGGTTCCTCGACGATGTGATCGAGGTCAACCGCTATCCCCTCCCCCAGATCGCCGAGACGGTGGCGGGCAACCGCAAGATCGGCCTCGGCGTGATGGGATTCGCCGACCTGCTGTTCGAGCTGGGGATCCCCTACGACTCCGAGGAGGCTCTCCGGTTCGCCGAGCAGATGATGAGCTTCTTCGAGGACAAGGCTCGTACCGCCAGCGAGGAACTGGCACGCGAGAGAGGTGCATTCCCCAACTTCAGGGGCAGCGTCTTCGCAGAGCAGGGAACGCCTCCCCTCCGGAACGCGACGGTGACCACGATAGCCCCTACCGGCTCGATAAGCATCCTTGCAGGCTGCTCCAGCGGCATAGAGCCCGCCTTCGCGCTCGTCTTCTCGAGGAAGAACATCCTCGACGAGGGAGACGAGCTGCCGGAGATGGTGCCGGCCTTCGCCAGAGCGGCCGCCGACAAGGGCTTCGACAGGCCCGAGATCCTGGCGGAGATCACCTCAGGGGGAAGCTGCCGTGGAGTGGAGGGCGTACCGCCGGAGGTCCAGAGGCTCTTCGTGACGGCACATGACGTCTCGCCGTCGTATCACGTGAGGATGCAGGCCGCCTTCCAGAAATTCACCGACAACGCCGTCTCCAAGACGGTCAATCTGCCCGAATCCGCTTCGCGCGAGGACGTCGCCGAGGTCTACAGGCTCGCGTACCGTCTGCGATGCAAGGGAGTCACCGTATACCGCGACAGGAGCAGGGACAAGCAGGTCCTGAACATCGGCAAGCCGGAGCAGGCCGTGACGATGGCCGAGCCGGTGGTGACCTCCGTGGGTCCCCGCCCCAGGCCCGAGGTCACCACGGGCCTGACACGCAGGGTCAGCACAGGCTGCGGCAACCTCTACATCACGATCAACGAGGACGAGTTCGGTCCGGTCGAGATCTTCTCCCAGATGGGCAAGGCGGGAGGCTGCGCCGCCTCGCAGGCCGAGGCCATAAGCAGGCTCGTCTCCCTGGCCCTGAGGTCGCACGTCCCCCCGGAGGCCATAGTCAGGGAGCTCAAGGGGATCAGCTGCCACAGGCTGGTCTGGCAGTCGGGCGACAGGATAATGTCGTGCGCGGATGCCATCGGTAAGACGCTGGAGTGGCACATGGGGAGCAGACCGGACGGTCTGCCGGCGGCCTCCCCGGAGCCCGCGGTCCACAAGAGCCCCGAGGCGTTCCGGGAGGACGACCTCCAGAACCACGCGGGGGCCTGCCCCAGTTGCGGAGGACCCCTGAAATACGAGTCCGGATGCGTGGCCTGTGCCCTGAACTGCGGCTACTCGGAGTGCGGCTGAGGGATCAGGGCCTGGCGGCTCCGACCTCCTCGAGAGCCTGCATGATCGCTTCCGCAACCTTCTTCGCCATGTCCGGGGACATGCTGAGGCCCTTCTTCGTGGGCAGCCACTCCCCGGTGTCGTTCATGTAGTAGACCCTTGCATCGACGTACTGCCTGCCCCTGAAGTCCCTCAGCATCACTCGGACGAGGTCTTCGCCCTTCTCGATCTCGGCGACTGTCTTCTCCATCGGCCCTCCGATTGCTCTGGAAAACAGGCGGTTAGCTAAGGAGAGGGGGCTCCCCGCGTCAAGTCCCGCCGTCATCGCGCCGGATCCGGAAGGCCGCCGGAAGGAGATCGCCCAGCGCGTATTCGCGCGTGCCGCCGGGTGATGCGACGATCACGCGGAAGTCTTCGCCGCAGAACTCCGCGAGGACCTGCCGACAGGCCCCGCACGGGATCGCCTCGCCGTCCGGCGAGTAGACGAGGATCCTCCGGAAGCTCCTCGAGCCGGCCGATACGGCCGACACCACGGCGGCCCTCTCGGCGCAGATCGTCAGGCCGTAGGACGCATTCTCCACGTTCACACCCGTGAAGAGGGCGCCCGATTCGTCCTCGAGCACCGCAGCCACCCTGAACCTGGAGTAGGGGCTCCAGCTGCGATCCGCCTCCACGACGGCCAGCTGCATGAGCTCTTCCGCATTCCTCATCGGGCGGCTCCTCCCTCCAGGAACGGCGTGCCGGGGAACTCCTCCTCCAGTCCGAACCAAAAGGCCAGGCTGGCGGCCACATCGGAGAACGTCTCTCTCGTCCCGAGGTCGCCGCCCTGCGCCCCCGGGCGGTAGGCCAGGATGGGCACGTGCTCCCTCGAATGATCCGTTCCCGGGGTCGTCGGATCATTTCCGTGGTCGGCGGTTATCAGGAATGCATCTCCGCCCCGGAGGAGGGAGAAGATCCGCGGCAGCCTGGCATCCACTTCCTCCAGGCCTGCCCTGAAACCCTCCACATCGTTGCGGTGCCCCCACTTCATGTCGAAGTCGACGAGGTTGGCGAAGACCAGCCCTTCGCTGAAGGTCCCGAGCTGAGCCTCGAGCGTGTCCAGCGCAACCGTGTTGGAGGGAACGTGGACGGTCTCGATGTTGCGGTGGGCGAACAGGTCGTCGATCTTGCCTACGCCGGTCCTGGGCACTCCCGAGTCGGCGAGGGCGTCGATCAGGGTCCTTCCGGGGGGCGGCAGCGAGAAGTCCCTGCGTCCCGCGGTCCGGTAGAACGAGCCCGGCCTGCCCAGGAAGGGTCTCGCTATGACCCTTGCCACGCCGTCCGGCGGAACGAGTATCCTCCGGGCGGCCTCGCACGCCGAGTACAACTCGGCAAGAGGTATGACCTCCTCGTGCGCGGCGATCTGGAAGACGCTGTCTGCGGATGTGTAGACTATGAGCGCCCCCGTAGCCAGTTGTTCCGGGCCGAGCTCCTCGATGATGACGGTTCCCGATGCCGGCCTGTTGCCTATGACCTTCCGCCCGGTGGCCTTCTCGAATGCGCCGATGATCCCGGCAGGGAATCCGTCCGGATAGGTCGGGAAGGATGCGCAGCTGCAGAGGCCCATCAACTCCCAATGGCCCGTCGTCGAATCCTTCCCCCTCGAACGCTCCATCATGCGCCCCCAGGAGGCCAGCGGCGCCCGGGCGGGCGGGACTCCCTCCACCCTGTGCGCGTTCCCCAGCCCGAGACTCTGGAGGAAGGGAAGGCGGAGGCCTCCGCAGACCCTGGCGAGGTTGCCGAGCGTGTCGCTGCCGGAGTCGCCCCACTCCGCCGCGTCCGGAAGCTCTCCGGCGCCCACCCCGTCGAGGACGAGGACGGTCGCCCGCCTGCCCCGCGCTCTCAAAGCGTCCTCTCCAGCTGGAGAAGGACCCTCAGCCTGTCGTTCGTCTCGCGCAGCCTCATGGAGAGGATCTCCGCGAACTTCCTGACCACTTTCAGGCCCAGCGCCGAGTTGCGCGAGAAGATGTCGGTCAGGTCCTCGTGCTCGAGCACGGCCAGCTCGACCGATCCGTTCGCGAAGACTGATGCGCTCCGCGGCAGTCTGTCGAGCAGGGCCATCTCCCCGAAGAACTCGCCCGGCCTGAGGAACCCGATCACCTGCTCCACGCCCTCCCCGACCCTCTTGGTCACCCGGACGGAGCCGCCGAGGATCAGGTAGAGCATGTCGCCGGACTCGCCCTCCCTGAGGATCTGAGTGTCGGCGCCCAGGCTCTGGTAGCGGGCCCTGTCGAGGAACAGCGCCAGCTCGTCCTGCCTGAGATCGGCGAACAGGTAGGCACCGCGGAAGACCTCCTGATGCCTGGCGAGGCTCATCTCCCCTCCCTCCCGTCCTTCACCGCCGGCCTTCTCCCCCTGCGCGCCCCGATCCTGACGAACAGGGTCTTCTCGCCGACGTAGAGGACCTCTCCCGGGGCTGCTCCCCGCGGCTTCCGAACGTGCTGGACCAGTGTGTAATCTACGGGCACGACATCCGAGGTCGAACGGGACCGGAGCGCGGCGAGCGCGGCGGCCTGCTCCAGGACCGCCGCGGGGGGCCCGGCCTGCCTGCCCTCGCCCCTGAGGACCACATGCGCTCCACTCGATCCCCGGGCATGCAGCCAGATGTCGCCTCTCCTCCCTATCCTGAAGGTCACGCGGTCGTTCTCCGAGGCGTTCCTCCCGATCCAGCACCTCCAGCCGGGGGCGAGCTGCCTCTCGACGGGCCCCGATCTCTCCCGGAGCCTCGCCGGTGCCGGCGGTAGAAGTGCCGGATCGACCGTGCCGTTCCGCCTCGCCTCTTCCAGCGCCTCCGAGAGCACGGAGAGCCTCGCCGTGGAAACCTCGAGGAGCTCCTGCAGGTTCCTCTTCTCCAGCTCGGCGTTCCTGGCCTTCCTGAAGTACCGCTCGGCGTTGTCCCGCCATGAGCGGGAAGGCCGGACGGGCACCAGGACTTCCTCACCGTCCCATCCCCTGAGAACCGCCTCGTCCACCCTTGGCGGTGCGTCGGCCGACCTGGCGAGGAGCAGATCGCCCCACCTCCGGTACACCGAGGAGGGGACCGATTCCTCCAGCGCATTGCGCAGCCTGGCGATCTTCCGCTCCAGCGCGGCAGACTCCGCCCCGGTCCTTGCGAGAAAGCCCTCCAGGATCGCGCTCCGCCTGTCGCCGCCGTCCTGCAGTGCAGGCCGGGCCGAAAGTCCGAGGGGATCCGGGATGGGTTCCCCCGGGCCCAGCTTCAGGGGCACTGGTCCAAGGGGGGTCATCCATGGCTCGAACCTCCTCTCCACTATTGCTCTGCCGGCCTCCGCAACCACCAGCGGGAGCTGCTTCCCCGAGAGGGCGGCTTCGGCCAGGAAGGCGGATGCGGTGACGGGCCCCACCCCTTCGAGGAGCTTGTAGACGGAAGGCCTGTCGGCGGCCCTCGCGAGTGCATCCGCCACTTCGCGACCTCCCCATTCCTCCGGGGGAGCGCCGGTCGGTGGAGGCCGGCGGTACTCCGCTCCCGGAGCGATGCGGCGGTATCGCGAGTTCCTGGAAGTAACGAGGCGCGTGCATGCGAGTATCCTCGAGTCCGTGAGCCTGACCAGGATGGCGTTGGCGTTCCGCCCGGCCGCCTCGAAGACCACGCCGATCCGGGCGGTCGAGTAGGCGGCGGCGGACCTGAACTCCAGGACAAGAACCCTGTCCAGCCCGAGGGTGCCGACCCCCTCGAGGAGGGCCCCGTCCAGGTGGTCGTCCCAGACTGCCGCCCTGGGCAGCCCGGACGGCAGCCCTCCGGGCTCGAGCGAGACCGTCGGATCGCCGGGCCTGGCGCTGAGCACAAGCAGCTCGCCTCCCATCTCGAGCACCGGCGTGTCGTCGAAGAGCTCGACGACTCCCCGGCATCTCCTGCCTGCGAGCCTCTCTCCGAGGCATTGCGCCACCGCCGCAAGGAACGCGCCCTCCAACCAGGTCCCTCCTCCGGGGCGTGGATCCCCGCCCGGCCACGGGTGGGATGTGCTCCGCCGGTTCTTTAGTATATGTGGTTCCCTTTCTCCCGGAGGTGATCCCCTGGAGTCGATGACAGGCTTCGGCCGCTCCACAAGAGATCTCGAAAGCGCAAGGGTCGTGTGCGAGGCTCGCTCCGTGAACTCGAGGGGACTCCAGACCTCCCTCAGGACCGCCGAGCGGTTCTCCGGCCTCGAGGAGCTGATCCGGGACAGGGTCCGCAGCCTCTTCTCGCGAGGCAGGATAGAGGTCTCCCTGCTGCTCGAGGATCTGCGGGGCGGAGGACCCTCCACGGAGGTGGACCTTCAGAGGGCCCGGGGCGTGACCGAAGCCGCCCGGGCGCTGTCCGACGAGCTGGGAATCCCGCTGGGGCTGACTGCCGCCGAGCTCGTGAGGATCCCTGGCATCCTCGTTCCCGCAGGGACGGATCCCGAGCCCGGCGAGGTCTCCGAGGTCATGGAGTGCGTCGAGTCCTGCCTGGAGGAGCTCCGGCGCTCCAGACTCGAAGAGGGTGAGGCGATCAGGGCGGTCTTCAGGGAGAGCCTCGAGCGAGTCCGCGGACTCGCGGCGCGTGTGATGGAGGGATCGAGGAGCAGGGTCCAGGAACGGTTCCTGAGGCTTCGCGAGAGGGTCTCGCAGCTCGTGGAAGGGCTCCCGATGGATGACTCGCGGCTCGCCCAGGAGCTGGCATTCCTCGCCGACAGGCTCGATATCAGCGAGGAGCATCAGAGGCTCCTGGCACACATGGACAACTGCCGCTTGCTGCTCGACTCCTCCGACGGCGACTCGGGGAGGAGGCTGTCGTTCCTCCTCCAGGAGCTCCAGCGCGAGGCCAACACCCTCTGCTCGAAGCTCGACGAGCCTTCGGCCGTCCTTCTGGGAGTGGAGATCAAGAACGAGCTGGCATCCCTGCGGGAGCAGGTGGCCAATGTCGACTGACCCCGGGATCCTGCTCGTGCTCGCCGGGCCCTCGGGAACCGGCAAGACTACCCTCTCCAGGAGGATCGTCGACGGAACGCCGGGCATGAGCTTCTCCGTCTCGGCGACGACCAGGCCGCCGCGGGGCTCGGAGACCGATGGTGTGGACTACGAATTCGTGAATGACGCCGAGTTCGACAGGAGGATAGGGGCCGGCTTCTTCCTCGAGTGGGCAGAGGTCCTGGGCCGCAGGTACGGCACATCCGCAGACGCTGTCAGGAGGGCTCTTTCCGCCGGAAGCGGGATAGTCCTGGACATAGACGTCCAGGGGGCCCTCCGGGTGAAGGACATCGTGCCTGGCGCCGTGCTCGTCTTCGTTCTCCCTCCCTCTCCGCGGCAGTTGGAGGACAGGCTCGACGGAAGGGGCACGGAGGGCGGCGAGGGCGTGGCGCTGAGGCTGGCGGCCGCTGCATCCGAGGTCAGATGGTGCGGCAGCTTCGACTACGCGGTGGTCAACGACGACCTCGACAGAGCGGCGGCGCAGATCGAGTCCATAATCGCCGCCGAGCGCCTTCGCCTCTCGACGAGGGCGTATCCGCCCGAGGCCCGGGAGTTCGATCGATGTCTCCTCGACGAATGCGGCTTCTGGAGGGGCCGGCGGGTGGTCGTGACCGCCGGGCCGACCCGGGAGCCCCTGGACGACGTCAGGTTCCTGTCGAACCGTTCGAGCGGGAGGATGGGCTCTGAGATGGCGGCTGCCTTCAGGGACATGGGTGCCTCCGTCGTCCTCCTCCACGGACCGGGCGCCTTCCCCGTGCCCCCGGGCGTCGAAGCCGAGCCGTTCGAGACCGCTGCGGATCTGGAGCTGGCCCTTGCGCGAAGGGCCGCGGATGGTCAGGACCTGATAGCAATGGCCGCAGCCGTGGCGGACTTCCGCCCGGCAGAGAGGAGGGAGGGCAAGATCCGGAGAGGCCCTTCCGGATTCTCCCTCGACCTGGAGGCGGTCCCTGACATCCTCGCCGCGCTGGATGCGGACTGCCCGATCCTGGCTTTCAGCCTAGAGTTCGGACCTGACTCCCTGGAGAGAGCTGCGGCGAAGCTCGAGGGAAAGCATTCGTTCGCGATATTCTGCAACCGCGGCGACGTGCCCGGGATCGGCATGGAGTCGCAGGGAAACCGGGGTGTTGTCCTGTTCGCCGACGGGACTTCGGAGGAGATCCCCTTCTCGTCGAAGAGATTCGCCGCACTTGCGCTCGCGGCTGCCATCGGAAGGCACCTTGCGAAGAACTGAGCTGCATGATCCGCTCTGGAACGCGATAGCGAGCTTCGGGCTCGATTCCCTGAACATCCGGACGCGCCTCGGGACTCCCGGCGTGGGGCCTCCCGGGCCGGAGGCGTCCGCCGCCGTGCCCCTCGGAGATCCGGAAGCAGCCCTCTCGCAGCTCCTGCATGATGTCGGAGACTGCCACCGCTGCAGGCTCGGGGACTCCCGGAAGCACATCGTGTTCGGGGAGGGAAACCCGTCCTCGGGCGTGCTGTTCGTCGGCGAGGGCCCGGGGGCGACCGAGGACGAGACCGGGAGGCCGTTCGTCGGGAAGGCAGGCCAGCTCCTCGACAGGATCCTGGGCGCCATCGACATGGACCGCACGGGCTGCTACATCGCGAACGTGGTGAAGTGCAGGCCCCCGGGCAACAGAGTGCCTGCGGCGGACGAGGTGGGAGCCTGTGCCTGGATCCTCGAGAGGCAGATCGAGGCGATGCGCCCGCGAGTCATAGTCGCTCTGGGAGCGAGCGCGGCGTCAGCCCTGCTGGAGACGAGGAGGGGCCTTGCCTCGCTGAGAGGTTCCTTCCACAGCCGGGGGGGCGTTCCCCTGCTCGCTACCTATCATCCGGCGGCGCTCCTCCGCACTCCGGCGCTGAAGAGGCCCGTGTGGGAGGACATGAAGAAGCTGAGGGCATTCCTCGACGGAAGGGCGGAGGGCGCTTGATGGCCGAGACGCAGGGCTTCGTTCTTCCACGCAACACCGACGCGGAGAGAAGCGTGCTCGCCGGAGTCCTCCTCGATCCCGAGATAGCCGTGGAGGTGTTCTCCAGGCTCTCACCCGACGACTTCGCCGACGAGAGGAACGCTCTCATCCTGAGGGCCTGCACATCGCTGGACTCCCGCAACGTGCTCGTGGATCTCGTCACGGTGACAGAGGAGCTCCAGAGGCTCAAGTGGCTGGACGCAGCGGGCGGACTCGAATACCTCGCCTCCCTGACCTCGGACATCCCGATCCTGGGCGGAGTCCTCCAGCACGCGGAGATGGTGAGGGAGAAGTCCCTCATGAGGAAGCTGTTCTCGGCCTCGCAACTCAACATAGGCGATGTCGCCGAGGCTTCCCTCCCGCCCAGGGAGATCCTCGACAGAGCCGAGAAGCGGATCTTCGAGATCGGCGAGAGGCTCGTGAACCGCGACTTCACTCACATCTCCGAGCTTGCCAAGCAGGGCATAGCCGAGCTCGAGAGCCTCAGCCGCGCGGGGACCCACGTGACAGGGCTCTCGACCGGGCTGGACCAGCTCGACAGGATGACGACGGGGCTCCACGGGGGAGAGCTCATCATCATCGCGGCCCGTCCGTCGGCCGGCAAGACGACGATGGCGCTCCAGATGGCGGGGCACATAGCCGAAAGGGCCCCCGGGGCTGTAGGCTTCTTCAGCCTCGAGATGGCAGAGAAGCAGCTCGGGATAAGGCTCCTCTGCGCGGACGCCGGCATCGGGCTGAACTCCGTGATCGAGGGCACGCTGCCCGCCCGGATGTGGCAGGAGTACCTGAACGCCGCCGACAGGCTGTCGAGGCTGCGCCTGTTCGTGGACGACACCCCCGGGATCACCTCGATGGAGCTGCGGGCCAAGGCCAGGCACCTGAAGAAGCGCCACGGCCTCTCGGCCGTGTTCGTCGACTACCTCCAGCTCATGAGGGGGATGGGGCGGGAGGAGAACAAGCAGCAGGAGATAGCGAAGATCTCCGGGGACCTGAAGGCGCTGGCCAAGGATCTCGACGTGCCCGTGATAGCCCTCTCCCAGCTCAGCCGGCGGGCGGTGGCTCACGAAGGCCCGCCGAGGCTGAGCGACCTTCGGGAGAGCGGCGCGATCGAGCAGGACGCCGATCTGGTCCTCTTCATCCACGATACACAGGTGGACATGAGCGGCTCCGACGACGCGAGGGGCGGGCCGCGGGATGTCCAGCTCGTCATAGGCAAGCAGAGGAACGGCCCCAGGGGGAGCATGGAACTGCTGTTCGAGATCGGACGGGGAAGGTTCGTGGAGAAGTCGGAGCGCTGATGGCCCGCAGGCGGACCATCTTCTTCTGCAACGAGTGCGGTGCCGATTCCCCTGCGTGGAGCGGGCGCTGCCCCTCCTGCGGGGCCTGGAACACGCTCGTCGAGGAGGTCATCCAGGAGGCCAGGGGAGGGCAGGGCCCCGCCGGCCGGCGCCCTCCCGAACCAGTCGCCGTCGGGTCGATCCCCGAGGAGAGCGGCACTAGGCTCTCGAGCGGGATCTCGGAGTTGGACAGGGTCCTGGGCGGGGGGCTGTTCCAGGGCTCGGTCAACCTGGTGGGCGGAGAGCCCGGGATCGGCAAGAGCACTCTCATGGTTCAGCTGGCGGCAAGCCTTGCCAGGTCGGGTGAGAAGGTCCTGTACGCTACCGGAGAGGAATCGGCCGAGCAGGTCGCCGGAAGGGCGAGAAGGACCTCTTCCTCGGAGGAAGGCATTCTGGTTCTCCCTGTGACGCTCCTGGAGGACATCCTGGAGTCGGCTGCCTCGACCGGGGCGACGGTGCTCATCGTGGATTCGATACAGACGATCTGGTCGGGCGACCTGTCCAGCGCCCCGGGGTCGGTGGCCCAGGTCAGGCATTGCGCCTCCCGTCTGGTTTCCTACGCCAAGCCCGCAGGAGTGACCAGCTTCGTGGTCGGCCATGTGACCAAGGACGGCTCGCTAGCCGGCCCGAAGGTCCTGGAGCACCTCGTCGACTCCGTGATCACGTTCGAGGGGGACACAAGCCATGCGCACAGGCTGCTCCGGGCCGTGAAGAACAGGTTCGGCTCCACCAACGAGATCGGTGTCTTCGAGATGACTTCCGCGGGGCTCAGAGGCGTCTCCGAGGCCTCGGGGTACTTCCTCTCGAGGAGGGGCGCGGGCGTCTCGGGAAGCGCAGTCTGCGCGGTCCTAGAGGGGACGAGGCCGTTCCTTGTGGAGATACAGGCCCTCGTGACGGCCACGAGGTACGGTTTCCCTCAGCGCAGCTCCAGCGGCCTCGACTCCCGGAGGCTGCCCCTTCTCCTGGCTGTGCTCGAGAAGAGGTGCGGCCTGGAGCTGGGCACCCAGGATGTCTATGTCAACGTAGCGGGCGGGGCGAGCCTGTCGGATCCCGGCGCGGATCTGGGCATCTGCCTCGCCGTGGCCTCCAGCAGGCTCGAGAAGCCCCTGCCTGCCGGAGTTGCCGTTTGCGCCGAAGTCGGCCTTGGCGGGGAGCTCAGGCCGGCCGGCTCGTTCGAGAGACGGCTGCGCGAGGCGTCGGCTCTCGGATTCCCATCGGTTGCAGGGTCCTCCGAGGACTGTGTGTCGTCACGGTCCCCGGCCTGCGCCGGCTATTCAACTCTGCGCGAGTGCCTGGACGATCTGCTTTCCCGGGGCTCGTGCGGCGGAGGTGTTTTCCCATGAAGACCGAAGGCTGGGGGGCCCGGATTCTCCTTCTGCTGGTGCTCTGCATCGTCGGGGTGTCCGCCGTCCACCTGAGGATCGGGATCGGCCTCGGGCTGGCGGTCGGCATAGGAGTGCTGGCCATAGCGATAGAGGCGCTCTTCGTGAAGATCCCGATCGAGGATGCAGTCTATTCGATCGTTGGAGCGACGGCGGGGCTCCTTCTGGGACTGCTCGCCATGCTCATCCTCAGGCTCGGGAACGTGAGGCTGGGGGCCCCCGGCGGGGCCGATCCGCTCCTCATGATACCGCTCGCCCTCGGCTATGCGCTGGCGCACGTTTCCCTGGTGCGCGGGCGACGGCTCGGGATCCTCAAGCCGGTGGCCGAGTCCGTCCCGGCGGTCACTCCCTTGCTGCTCGACATCTCCGCGATCGTCGACGGCCGGGTAGCGGACATGGTCGTCGCCGGCCTTCTCACAGGTCCGTTCCTCGTCCCTGCGAGCGTCAAACCCGCACTCGAGGGGATGCTCAAGTCGAAGGACATCATCCAGCGCGGACGCGCCCGGAGGGGGACGGAGACTCTCGAGAGGCTCGAGGAGGCAGCCGGCCATTCCGGGGGCGTCGAGACGCGCGACTTCGGCGAGGGTGAGCGCGAGCAGTACAGGATCCTGGACTGGCTGAGGAAGGAGAAATGCACTCTTCTGAGCGCGGACTCCGATCTTCTCGACATGGTGTCCCGCGAGGGCTCCAGGGTCATCCGCCTGGACGAGGTCGGCCCGGCGACCCGCGCCGTCGTCCTCCCCGGCGAACGGCTCAAGCTTAAGCCGGTCAGGAAGGGGAAGAACTCGGGTCAGGCGGTGGGCTATCTCAACGACGGCACCATGGTCGTCGTGGAGGACGGCGAGGAGCACATAGGCAAGAACATAGAGGTCACAGCCCACACGACTTTCCGGGCCACCGGAGGAACGATGGTCTTCGGAAGGCTGGCCCAGCAGGCGGACGAGGAGTCCCCCCAGGAGCAGGCCCAGCCGGAAGGCCCGGGCCAGTCCGATGAAGACGTCGTCTGAAGGGCATTCGCGCTGGGGATGCGTCATCGTCGCAGCCGGGACCGGGAGCCGCTTTCGGGGCGATGCCCCGAAGCAGTTCGCCGACCTGGGAGGAAGGCCCGTCCTGGACTGGAGCCTCGGGACGTTCCTCGGCACCGGCCGTATCGAGCAGATCACCGTGGTGCTCCCCCGGGATGGCGGATTCGGCTGGGCCCCTCCCGCCGACGCGAGGGTGAGGACGGCCCGCGGGGGTGACAGGAGACAGGACTCGGTCCTGTCCGGCATCCGCTCCCTGGACGGCGGCCTGACTCACGCGCTCGTCCACGACGCGGCGAGGCCGCTGGTCGGCAGGCCGGTCGTCCTCCGGGTCATGGACGCGGCCGAGCGGAGCGGGGCTGCAGCCCCGGTCGTTCCGATGCGCGACACGCTCAAGCGTGTGGTCGGGGGGCGCATCACCGCCACCGTTCCGAGGGAGGGCCTCGGCGCGGTGCAGACTCCCCAGGGCTTCAGGATCGATCTCCTCGGGCAGGCTCTCTCCGACTCCCATGACACCCTCCCGGACGAATGCGCGGCGCTCGAGGCCGCCGGCTTCCCGGTGGAGGCGGTGGAGGGCGACCCCTTCGCCATGAAGCTGACCGATCCGCCGGACATGCCCGTTCTCGAGGCCTTGGCGGGACGCTCCAGATTCGGCACGGGCATCGATTTCCATCGCTTCACCCCGGGGAGGCCGCTCAGGGTGTGCGGCCTGGAGCTGTCGCCCGACGGCGGCCTCGAAGGCCATTCCGACGGCGACGCGGTTCTTCACGCGGTTGCGGACTCCCTGCTCTCCGCGTGCAGGCTGGGGGACATCGGCACACTCTTCCCTTCGGACGATCCTTCGCTTGCGGGCATCGACAGCTCGGCCCTGCTCGGGGAGGTGTCTTCCCGGGTCGCGGCGGATGGCTGGGAGATCCTCCAGGTCGACGTCACAATCGTCGGCGAGAAGCCGAGGATCGCCCCGGAGAGGGCCAGGATGACGGCCAGGCTGGCAGCGATACTGGGGATTCCCGAGGACTTCGTCTGGATCAAGGGCACCACGACCAACACCATCGGCGACCTGGGAAGGGGGCTCGGCCTGGGGGCCTTCGCCCTGGCCGCGGTCCGGCGGCGCCTCCCTTGATCGACAGCCTCCTCGGGTGGCTTCAGGCGAATCCCCCCGGCCCGGGGATAGTGCCCGTCCTCGCGGCAGTCGCCTTCCTGGAGACGGTCTTCCCACCCTTTCCGGGGGATGTCCTGTTCGTGGTCCTGAGCAGCTGGGCGGGCACTTCACGGTCACTGCCCCCCCCGATCGCCCTGCCGTGGCCGGTGCTGCACTGGACCACGTCGGCCCTGGCGGGACTCGCCGGCTGCCTGGCCGGCACCGTCATCCTGCTTCTTGCGGGCAGGTGGGCCGCCGGATCCGCTGCTGCGGGCAGTCTCGCGAAGCTCATCGGGCATCGGCGCCTCGAGAGGGCGCAGAGGCTCTTCCATGCACATGGATGGTCGGCCCTGCTGGGAAGCAGGTTCATCCCGGGCGTGCGCTCGGTCCTGGTCTTCGTCGCAGGGTCGTCCCGGATGAAGTTCGTGAGCGCCCTGGCATGGGCCGGGGCAAGCGCCCTGCTCTGGTACTCACTGCTTGCAGTGATCGGTGACGGGATAGGCCGGAACCTGACGACAGCCAGGTCCTTCTTCCGGCATTACGAAGACCTCGTGCTGGCCGTCGTCGCAGCTGGGGCCCTGGCCCTCCTTGCAGCGGCGGCGGTGCGGAGGAGGAACAAGAGATGAGAATCGCTCACGTAGCAGCAGAGGTCCATCCCTTCGCGATGACGGGAGGACTCGGGGGAGTTGTCGGCTCCCTGCCCGGGGCGCTGTCCGCCGCCGGCCATGAGGTGGCCGTCTTCATGCCCTACTACTCCAGGCGTGTCGGTGCCGGGGTCGAATGGCTCCCGGGGACCTTCTCGACGCCCGAGGGGGAGCAGTTCGGAGTGGCCTCCGCCAGGCTGGCGGGCGGCTCCTGCCCCGTCTACATGATCGCGAGGGAGGGGATCTTCGACCGGGACGGCATCTACGGGCCGAGCGACTGGGAGGCCTACCCCGACAATCCACTCAGGTTCTCCTTCTTCTCGAGGGCCGTTCTGGAGGCTGTCAAGGCCCTCGGCCAGCAATGGGACGTGGTGCACTGCCACGACTGGCATGCGGGCCTCATCCCTGTCTACTGCAAACTCCGCGGCGGCCCCCCGACGGTGCTCACCATCCACAATCTGGCCTTCCAGGGCAGGTTCCCCGCCGCGCAGTTCGCGGCTACCGGCCTTCCCCCCTCCCTCTTCGCAGTCGACGGACTCGAGTTCTACGGGGATCTCTCCTTCCTGAAGGGCGGGATCCTGTTCGCCGACAGGATCACGACGGTGAGCCCGACGTACGCCAGGGAGATACTGAGCCCGGGATGCGGCAGGGGACTCGAGGGGGTCCTGGAAACGAGGAGGAACGCCATCTCGGGGATCCTGAACGGGATCGACTGCGATCTCTGGGGGCCCGAGGACGATCCTTCGATCTCGACGTGGTACACGGTCTCGAGCCTGCGCAACCGCAGGGCGTGCAGGGACGACCTGCTGCAGCTCGGGGAGCTCAACGCACCCAGGGGTGCCGCCGTCGCGGGGATCGTGTCCAGGCTCACATCCCAGAAGGGGATGGACATGGCGGTTCCCGTCCTCGAGGAGATGATGGAATCCGGCCGGATCTGCGTCGCTGCGGTCGGGACCGGCGAGAGGGCTCTGGAGGACGAGTTCACGAGGCTCTCGAGGCAGTATCCCGGCAGTTTCTTCTACAGATGCAGCTACGACGAGGCGCTTTCGAGGAAGATCTATGCGGGAAGCGACTTCTTCCTCATGCCCAGCCGTTTCGAACCATGCGGCCTCTCGCAGATGATCGCGATGAGATACGGGAGCGTGCCCCTGGCCAGGAGGACCGGGGGGCTGGCCGATACCATCGTGCCCGCATCCGCGGAGGGCAATGGCTTCCTCTTCGACGGGGACGATCCGGAGGATATGAGGGCCGTCATGGAGGACCTCCTGCAGGTCTTCGCCGACCGGAGGAAGTGGCTTTCCATCGTGCGCAGGGCGATGGACACGGACAACTCGTGGGATTCGAGGGTGCCGGAGTACGAGGAGGTCTACTCGAAGGCCGTCTCCGCCTCGGGGGGCGTGTGAGCCCCGGGGAACGGGGGGCTCTCGCGGTATTCAGGCAGGTCTGGCGGCCCCGCGAAGCGTACGCGGTTCTGCACGACCGGCGCAGCGTCGTTCCCGCGATGGCATCCGCCGGGGTCGTCGTCGTGATGCTGTCGCTCCTGCTCATGGTCTACCGGACTGCGGGATCGGGGGCGTCGGCCCTTCCCGGAGGGCGGGGCCTGATGGTCATGAGGCTGCTGGCCGCAATAGCCGGGGAGCGCGTCCTGATAGCAGTCGTCGCGGGCACGGCCGCCTGGGCAGCCGCCAGGGCCTCGGGCCGGAAGTGCTCCATCGGTCTGCAGATAGCGGCTTCATGGCTCTCCCAGCCGATCTTCGTGGCGTCGGCGATCGTCTGCGGGCTTGCCCTCGATGCCCTTGCCGCACCGCCGGATGTCACGCTGGGCCCGGCGCTCTTCCTGGGGGGCCCGCCGCTTCAGGGGCCTGCGGTGATGGCCGCCGGATGGCTCATGCTCTCGATGATGGACCTGCCCTCCATCCTGTGTCTCACCTGGTGGGGCATCGGGATGGCGTCCCTGGAGGGTCGTAGGAACTCGTCGGGCATCGTCACCGCCTTTTCTCTTTATGTTCTGGCGATCGTGGTCCTGAGCCTGCCGCTGTTCAGGACAGGGCCCGGGTAGGGCCGGCCCGGATCGGAGGCGCTTCGTGGCAGGCCCAGCCTGTCATGCCCGGGAACAACCTGGAAGGTTGCGGATACTCATAAGATTCGAAGAAGCGAAATCCCGTAACTCGCCCGGGGACGGCCTGGTGCCTCCCGGAGAGGAGGCCAGATGAAGGCCTTGCTGGTGGCCGCAGCAGTCGTTGCCGTTGGGGAGGCGCGGAGCCTCGATCTCTCCGGATGGGTCGCCCTTGCCCTCCAGAACTCGCCCGCGCTGACCGGGGCCGATGCTTCGGTGTCCCTGGCCGAAGCCGGCATGGAGTCGGCGCGATCGGCCCTGCTGCCTTCCGTGACCCTCGGTGCATCGGCAGGCCACGACTGGACCTCGGACCGGACCTTCGGAAACTTCGACGACGAGAGTTACTCGGCCTCCATCAGCCTCTCGCAGGAGCTGCTGGCCTCGGGGGGAAGCTCCTGGATCGACCTTGCCTCCTCCAGGAGGAGCCGCGAGGCGGCCGAGGCGGACCTCGAGGCGACCCGCCTCCAGCTTGAGCTGGATGTGAGCAGTGCATTCTACGATGTCGTCGGGGCTATCGAGCTGCTCTCCTCCACCCAGGCAGCCCTGGCGCGAAGCGAGAGCCAGCTCGAGAAGACCCAGGCGCTCTATGACCTGGGTGCCGCGACGAGCCTCGAGCTGGTCCAGGCGCAGGTGAGCGAGAGCAGGGACAGACTGACCGTGGCACAGCAGCAGCAGGCGCTCCAGTCCAGCTACTCGCAGCTGTACTTCGCGGCCGGCATGGGCGGCTCCGACGAGCAGATCCTCGTCGACACGGCGGCAGTGCTGGAGCCCCTGACGCCGGAGGAGGCACAGGCCTTCGAGGTGGATCTGTCCGGCAATCCCAGCCTCCAGGCGTCCGGTTTCAGGGTGGATGCGACAAGGCTGTCGCTGTCCTCGGCCCGCAGGTCCTACTGGCCCTCGCTCTCCGCGAGCGCCTCATGGAGCTGGAACTCCAACAGGTTCCGGCCGGACTACATCCCGGACGAGGACAGCTGGAGCGTGCAGGCGAGAATGAGCTGGCCTCTGTTCGACGGCTGGCTGAGGGAGAGCCGCATTCACTCGGCTTCCGCCTCGGTCCTGAGCTCGGAGTCCTCTCTCCGGGCACTGGAGAACCAGCTCGCGGCCAACCTCTCGGACGCGAGGAACGCTCTCCTGACGAGCGTCGACAGCTATTCCCTGGCGAAGCTGTCGCTCGAGTACGCCTCGAGGCAGCTCGAGCTGTCCCAGATGAACTATGAACTCGGCGGGCTGAGCCTCCTGGACCTCCTTCAGGCACAGGCCGCCCTAGCGGAAGCCGAGGCTTCGGTCGTTTCCGCCCGCGTGGATTGCCTCAAGGCCGAGGCCCGTCTCTGCGTGCTGGCCGGCAGAAGCCCGCGTCTCGGGGAGTGAGTGGATTGGCAGCTCGGAAGAGAAAGCGCGGCATAGCTGCAGCCGTAGTCCTCGCAGTGGCGGTCGTGGTTGTCGCAGGGGTCAGGTGCAGGCCCCGGACCCGTGACCAGAGCGTGCAGACGGCGGTTGTCGAACGGAAGGACCTCGAGCAGAGGGCGACCGGCAGCGGAACACTCGAGGGTCTCACTCGCGTCGAGATCAGCGCGGCGACCATGGGTCTCATCGACACCATCGCCGTCCAGGAGGGGGACACGGTTCGCCGCGGCGACCTCCTGCTCCGCCTCGACACCAGCGACGCACAGGCGTCGCTCGACGAAGCGCGCGCGGCGGAGTATTCCGCAGGTGTCTCGTCGACGCAGGCCCGCCGCCTCAGGGACCGCATGGAAGCCCTGTACGAGGCGGGACTTGCGAGCGACGAAGAGGTGCTCTCCGCCAGGGAGGCGTCGCAGACTTCATGGGCCGCGGTCCTCAGGGCGCGTGCGGCGACGGCTCTCGCGGAGGACGCACTCTCGAAGACCGAATACACGTCCCCGATCGACGGGGTGGTCACCGCCCTCAACGTCGAGCAGGGGGAGATGGCCGTGACCGGCACGATGAACAACCCCGGAACGGTCCTCCTGACCATCGAGGACATGTCCAGGATGCTCGTGAGGGTGAACATGGTCGAGAGCGAGGTCGTGGACGTGCGTGCCGGCATGCCTGCCGAGATCACACTGGACGCTCTTCCCGACACCGTCTTCGATGGCACGGTCACCTCGGTGGGTCTTGCCGCCACCGCTGCCAGCGCCGGGGCGGACGTTGCCGAGTACGAAGTCCTCGTGGAGCTCCAGCAACCGGATCCCAGGGTCAGATCGGGCATGTCGGCCTCCGTGGAGATCATCACGGCAAGGGCTGACTCGTGTCTCTCGGTCCCGATACAGTGCGTGGTCCCCAGGCCGGATCGGGCCGACAGCACAAGGCAGGTCGATACCGTGCTGCGCGTCTCCGGCGGGAAGGTGGAGGCCCTGCCCGTGACCACGGGCGTGGTGGCGACGATGGACATAGAGGTGACGGGGGTCTCGGAGGGCGACACAGTCGTGTCCGGTCCGCTCGAGTCCCTCCGGGACCTCCACTCGGGCGACAGGGTCACGATCGCAGGGGGAGGAAGAGGTGCCCGCGGGCGGTTCCGTCCCGGTAATTGACGCCAGAGGCCTGCGCAAGATCTACCGGATGGGCGAGGTCAGCGTCGAGGCGCTGAGGGGGATAGACTTCCGCCTGGACAGGGGCGAGTTCACCTGCATCATGGGTGCCTCCGGATCTGGCAAGAGCACTCTCCTCAATATCATAGGATGCCTCGACCGCCCGACCTCCGGCTCCTACGAGCTGATGGGCAGGCGTGTCGACTCGATGGATGACGACGAGCAGGCCGGAATCAGGAACAGGTTCATCGGCTTCGTGTTCCAGACCTTCAACCTCCTGCCCAGAGCCTCGGCCCTTGCCAACGTGGAGCTTCCTCTCATCTACGCGAGAGTCCCGGGCAGGGAGAGGCGGGAGAAGGCCATGCACGGCCTGGAGCGCGTAGGCCTGGCCGACCGCGCTTCGCACAGGCCCAACCAGCTCTCGGGTGGCGAGCGCCAGAGGGTCGCCATCGCCCGGGCGCTGGTAACGGAACCCGCCCTTCTGCTGGCCGACGAGCCGACCGGGAACCTCGACAGTGCCACCGGCAAGCTCATCCTGGAGCTGTTCCGGGGGATCCACGCCGAAGGGAACACCATCCTGCTGGTCACGCACGACCCGTCGGTAGCGGCATCCGCCAGCCGCCTCGTGCGGATCAGGGACGGTGCCGTGGAGAGCGACACGACAAGTTGAACGTCAGCGAGGTTGCCCTCTCCGCGTTCTCCTCGCTCAGGGCCAACAGGCTCAGGAGCATCCTCACCTCCGTGGGCGTGACGATCGGGGTGACCGCCGTCGTCACTCTCGTGGGGCTTGTCACCGGCCTTCAGAACTACATCGAGAACCAGTTCCAGAGCGTGCTGGGGGCGACGGTGTTCGAGATCAGCAGGTTCTCCAGCGGCTTCGATGACAGGGACTCCTGGCTCCAGTCGAGGCACTGGCCGCATCTGACCGCCGACGAGGCCGTCCAGCTGTCCAGGCTGATGACCACGGCCAGCGCGGTGACCTGGAGGGCGGGCACATCGGGAACGGTGAGCATGGGCGGTCAGACGGCGCAGGACATCCGGATCAGGGGACTGGCCCCCACCGAGGTGGAGGTCGCCGGGATGGGGCTCTCCTACGGCCGGTTCTATTCGCAGGCCGAGGATGGCGCCAGGTCGAGGGTTTGCGTGCTCGGAAGCGATCTAGCGAGGACCCTGGGTGACCCCGCCTCGATGATCGGGCAGGCGGTCACGGTGCGTGGCGAGAGATTCACCGTCATCGGCGTGGCCAAGCCTCTGGGAAGCATCTTCGGCCATGGCCTGGACAACTTCGTGGCCATTCCCTACTCGACCTTCGCTTCGATCTTCCCCGACGAGAACGGGGATGATGTCGAGATAGCCGTTCTGCCCCGTCCGACGGTGAGCATGGCCGAGAGCCAGGAGGAGGCCCGTCTGCTTCTCAGGAGGATCAGGCACGTCCCGTTTGCCGAGCGGGACAACTTCTACATCACGACCCAGCAGGGGATCATCCAGTCGATGGAACAGGTCACCACGGGGGCCGCGGTGGTCACCATCGGGATAGCCGCGATCTCGCTGCTGGTGGGCGGCATAGGCATCATGAACATCATGCTCGTGAGCGTCACGGAGCGCACCAGGGAGATAGGGACGCGCAGGGCGATGGGGGCCAGGCGCAAGGATGTGGTGAGGCAGTTCCTCGTCGAGGCAGTCACCGTCAGTCTTGTCGGCGGCATCCTCGGGCTCCTCCTGGGATTCGCGGCAACCATCCTCGCCGGAAAGCTCACTCCCGTGCCGGCGGCGGTCAGCCCGTTCGCTGCGTTCCTCGCCATAGGCTTCTCCAGCGCCGTCGGCCTGGCGTTCGGGATATACCCGGCCTGGAAGGCGGCCCGTCTCGATCCCGTGGAAGCCCTGCGCTATGAGTAGCCCTCTCTCGCTCCTGAGGATCTTCACGGAGAACCTGAGGACAGCCGCTACCGCTCTATGGGCCAACAGGATGAGGAGTGTCTTGACGACCGCCGGGATAGTCATAGGGGTCACCACGGTCACCGGCGTCGCGAGCCTGGTGCAGGGCCTGAACGACCAGGTTACGAATGCCCTCGGCGGAATGGGCGCGAGGACGATCTACATCCAGAAGTTCCCCGCGATCATGACGGGCGGCGGAGAGAGAAGGCGGTACTGGCGGCGCTCGAATTTCACGGTCATGGAGACCTCCGTCCTCTCGGGGCTCGACGGGGTGCTGACGGCCGTCCCCATCGCCGAGTGGTTCACCCAGGTCGAGACGACGGACGGCGAGAACCTCATGGTGAGCCTGATCGGGACGTCGGCCGACTGGCCGGAGGTCAGCCATAGGAGCATGACCAGCGGCAGGTTCTTCACGCCCTACGAGGTGTCCTCCCGGAGGAAGGTCTGCGTCATCGGTGCGAAGGTCGCCGAGAGGCTCTTCGGCACCGACGATCCCGTCGGGGAGACCGTCGATCTCGAAGGGAGACAGGTCACCGTCATAGGTGTCGCCCAGGCGTTCGGGGAGATAATGGGCCAGTCGCAGGATGCCTTCGTCGTCGTTCCCTGGACGATCTTCGGTGACTGGCGCGACTACTCGCGGAGCCTGTCCATCGCGGTCGAGGCCGAGCCAGGCGCCGACGTGCAGAAGGTCCTCGACGAGGTGCAGACGGCGATGAGGAGGCTGCGTGGACTGACCATCAACGAGGACAACGACTTCGAGATGGTCACAGCCGACCAGCTCCTCGACACTTACAGGAAGATCTCGTCCGGGATCTTCGCGGCGATGCTGGCCATCTCGGCCATGGCCCTGCTCGTGGGATCCGTCGGCATAGCCAACATCATGCTCGTGAGCGTGACGGAGCGCACGCGCGAGATCGGTCTCAGGAAGGCCATGGGAGCCACCAATGGCGAGATCCTCATCCAGTTCCTCGTGGAGTCCACGATCCTCTCGCTGGTCGGTGGGGCGATCGGCATCCTGCTGGGGGCCTCCGCTGCCGTGATGGTCGCGAAGCTGACGCCGGTGCCCGCCGGTCTGCAGGCCTGGAGCGTGGCCGTGGCTCTTGCCGCGAGCACCATGGTCGGCGTGGCGGCCGGCGCCTTCCCGGCCGTGAGAGCCGCCAGACTGGAGCCGGTCCGGGCCCTGGGCTACAACAACTGATGTTCCGCGCGGCGGGCACACGGCTCACCGCGTTCGCTTTCGCAGCAGGGGCGGCTGTCCTCGCCGCCGAGGTAGTCTGGTCCCGGAGCCTGCTCGTGCTCCTCGGCGGGAGCGTGGATGCCTCCGCCGCGGTCCTCTCGGCGGTCATGGCGGGATTCGCGCTCGGCTCCGGCTACTTCGGCAGGCTGGGACGGAGTCCTCACGCCACGCGCATACTGAGGACGGCGGTTCTCCTGGCCGCCGCTTCCTCTCTTCTCCCGGCAGTCCTGGCCGATCCGCTCAGGTCCTCCTGGCCGTCCATCCTGTCGCTCGGGCTCCCGCCGGCGGCCGCAAGGGCTGCTTCCGGCTTCCTGCTGGTCTTCCCCTCCTGCTTCTTCGCAGGAGGTGCCCTGCCCCTGATGTCCTCGCTGGCGGAAGCGATGGGCGGAGGGACCGAGAGGGCCTCGGGCCTCTATGCGGCGAACTCGGCCGGATCGGCCCTCGGCGGTCTTGCGGCAGGCTTCGTCCTGCTGGAGGCGATAGGCTCCTCCTCCACCCTGCTCCTCTCCGCCGCGATGCTTGCCGCATGCGCCTTCCTGGTGCCATCCGTCCCCGCCCGTGCCGATGCGCGGGAGAGGGCAGCCGGGGCTCCCGGCGGAACCGGACTCGTGTGCGTCCTGTACGGCGCGAGCGGAGCCATCGCTCTTGCATGGGAGTGCGTCTGGGCCCGCCAGCTCACCTATCTCCTAGGGAACAGCACCTATGCCTTCTGCCTCATGAGCAGCGCAGCACTGGGAGGAATGGCCCTGGGGGCCTGGGCGGGACGCGGCCTCTGGCGCAACCTTCCCCCGCTGGCCTCCTTCGGAGCGGTCGAGGCTGCGCTCGCCTCATGTGCGCTCCTGCCTCTTGCATGCACGGCGATCCTTCCGGCCTCCGGCCTTGCCGGACTGCGGATCCCGGTCCTGCGCGACCTTGCCTGGAACGGCGCAGCGCTCCTGTCGATGATCCCGGCGACCGCCTTCATGGGGGCGACATTCCCTGCTGCGCTCCGGGCGGCGGTTCGTCCCGGCTCGCTCGGCCCCTCCGTCGGCAGGCTGGCCATGGCGAACGGACTCGGCGCCGCCGCGGGCCCGTTCCTTGCCTCCCGCCTGCTGTTCCCCCTCTCCGGGGTCACCGCTTCTGCTTCGGTTCTTGCAGTCGGCGGGGCCGGTCTCGCGGCGGCCGCAGGGCTCGCCTCGGGCCGGAGGAGGACGGCTCTGGCCGGAGCGCTCCCGCTGCTCCTGGCAGCCTCGGCCCCGATCCTGTTCCGTGCTCCAGGGTCCCGCCCGCCATCGGGCGATCTCGAGCTGCGGATGTTCGACGAGGACAGGACTGCGACGGTCGCCGTCTTCGGAAGGGAGTGGGACGGGTACTTGAGCCTCAGGATCAACGGTGTCGAGGAGGTCCCCATAGACCAGGCCTCTCTGGAGGCCTTCTATCTTCTCGGGAACCTGCCGTGGGGATACGACCCGGGGGCGCGCAGCGCTCTCGTGATCGCATACGGCGCAGGGATGACCGCGGGCGCTCTCCTCTCGCACCCGCTGGACACGCTCGTGTGCGTCGAGCTCTGTCCGGCAGTGGTCAGGGCATCTCAGCTCTTCTCGGCGTACAACGGAAGGCCCGACCTGGACTCCCGCTTCCATCTGGTCGGAGACGACGGCCGCAACTTCGTCGCAGGCTCCTCCCGGCCGTACGACCTCATAGTCTGCGATGCGACCCACCCGGGTTCCGCCGACAGCTGGGTCCTCTACACGAGGGAGTTCTACGAGGATGTCCTGTCGAGGCTGGCGCCCGGGGGAGTGGCCGCGCAGTGGGTCCCGCTGCACTCGCTTCCGCTCGAGGACTTCCGGAGGATCATCAACACCTGGTCCACCGTCTTCCCGTACTGCGCCCTGCACCTCGCCGGAGGGCGGCATGCCGTCCTCATCGGTTCCGGATCGCCGCTGGAGCTCCACTCCGCTGCGCTGTTCGACACTCCGCGGGCGGCATCGATGCTTCGGTCGGTGGCCTACGATCCGGGAGAACCGGAGAGGCTCTCGGCCGTCGCGTCGGATGACGAGCTCCGGAGGCCCGACATTGCAGCTTCCGGCCTGAACACGGACGACCGGGCCCCATGCCAGTTCATCCGCCGCCGCGCCCCAAGGGACCCTCAGGTCACGATCGCTCCCGATGCCTCCTTCGCCCTTTCCCTGGGGGGACTTGCGGACGAGCTGTTCTATGGTCAGCTTCTGTACTGGCAGACGGACCTGCCGGGGGCCGTGAGGGCGTTCAGGCAGGCTGGAGGGAGCGCGCTGGCCAGGCGCTGGCTCGCCGTGAGCCTCACGACGGCCGCCGAGAGGCTCGAGGCGGGCGGGGATCCGGAAGGAGCCCTGACACTTCTGTCCGAGGCGATCGCCGCGGATCCATCCTGGCCCAGGGCCTCGGATCTCGAAGGCCTTGTCAGGGGGGAACTGCCCGGAGGGGCGCCCGCATCGCGATAGCGGGCCGTCCGGGCTTCGCGCGGGAGGTCTGAGTTGTCCGGTATCGTCTTCCTGTTTCCAGGCCAGGGATCTCAGAGCGTCGGCATGGATGCCCACATCTCGGAGCATCCTGCGGCGTCGGGGCTCCTCGAGGAGGCCGGCCGCATGAGCGGGGTGCCGCACCTCCTCGAAGTCATCAGGTCTGGTCCCGAGGATCTCCTCACGCGGACGGACAACGTCCAGCCCGGGATAACCGCTGTGAGTCTCGCCACTCTCCGCATCCTGTCCGGAAAGGGCATCGGCGCCTCAGCAGCGGCAGGGCACAGCCTGGGCGAGTACTCCGCTCTGTGCTGCGCCGGGGTCCTCAGCGCGGAGTCGGCTCTCAGATTGACGGCTCGCCGGGGTGCACTGATGCAGTCCTGCGCCGACAGGTATCCCGGCGGGATGGCTGCCCTGGTGGGCGTGAGCCGCGAGGAGGCCGAGCAGATAGCCGCCGGAGCCGCTTCCGCCGGCAAGGTGGGGATCGCGAACATCAACTCGGAGGGACAGGTCGTCATCTCGGGGGATGCGCAGGCCGTCCAGAAGGCGACCGAGATCGCCAGGGAGAGGGGCGTGAGGAGGGTCATCCCCCTGCGGGTCTCGGGAGCCTGGCACTCGCCGCTCATGGCCGAGGCCGCCGAGGGGCTCGCCGAAGCGCTGGCCGCGGAGGTCTTCTCCGAGCCCTCCATCCCCGTCGTCGCGAACGTGACCTCCGGGTTCATCGGCTCTGGCGCGGAGAGCAGGGCGCTCCTCGCCAGGCAGGTCACATCTCCGGTCCTGTGGGCGGCGTCCATGCGCAGGCTCGTGAAAGAGGGCTACCGCACTTTCGTCGAGGTCGGTCCCGGCTCCGTGCTCCAGGGCCTTCTCAGGGGCTTCGAGGGGCTGGGCGTGTACGGCACGGGAACGGCGGAAGCCCTCGAGAGGACTCTCGTAGAGCTCTCCTGACGGGGCCGGAGACGGTTCCGGAGAGGCTGGGATGCGGGATTGACCCTGGGTAGACAGACCGCCGTCCTGCTCGGACTGCTGCTGATCGCTCTCATCGTCATCTGCGCCGGGCTGTTCCGTGCCATATTCGCACCCCTCTTCCGAGCGCTCGAACGCAACGACCTGTCTTCCGAGGGAAGGGTCATCTCCTGCCTCTTCCTGGAGCAGGCAGAGGGGCTGACGGGCACTGCAAGAGACTGGGCCACATGGGACGAGACCTGGTCCTTCATGTCGAGCAGGGACTCCTCCTACTTCAGCAGGAACATCGATCCGGGGCTCTTCCGGACGCTGGACATACGCTCGATAGTGCTCGTCGACACGGCGGGACGGGTTGCGGCAGGGGTGGAGAACACCGGCGAAGAAGGCGCACTCGTCCCCCTGGGTGCCGCCATCCTCTCCCTGCTCGGGGACGGCGTGAGCGAGGCTGCCGGACGCGGTGAGGAGGAGGAGGGCTTCACCCTGCTGGACGGTGTCCCCTGCGTCGTGGCGGTCCAGCCCATCCTTCCCTCGATCGGAGTCGGCAGGCGCATGGGGGGGCTGGTCCTCGTCCGCGATCTGACGCCGATCATGCGCATGCTCCGCAACGACATGCCCGGATCCAGCATCAGGCTGGGACCGTCCGGCGGGAGCGCCGGCGTCCTCGAGCCGCTCGTGGTGAGCCACGGTGAGAGCATCAGCGTGACGATAGCGCTTCCGGCCATAGCCGGGCACAGCAGCGTCGACCTGGCCATGACGAGGTCCAGGGCCGCCTATGCGGCATTTGCGAGGATCCTGAGGGACTTCACCGTCTACATCGCTGCGAGCGGCCTGCTGTTCTCGCTGCTGACGCTGCTCCTCATGCAGAAGCTGGTCGTCTCGAGGCTCTCGGGGCTGGCTCGGAGGATCCTGCCTGCCGCAGGGCACATGCCGGACGGGCGCAAGCTGGACGAGGTCGGACGCCTCGAGAGCGCCATCGACCCGCTGATCGGGCGGCTGGAGCAGGCTGCGGCCGATCTGCGAGCCAGCCAGGCTCGTACCGCTTCCATCCTCGCCGCTCTGCCCGACTTCCTGGTGATAATGGACCGCTCCGGGAAGATCCTGTCGGTCCATCCGGGACACGGGAACGTGGAGGTCATCTCCCCCGAGCGCACGGAGCAGATGTCTCTGGAGGAGTTCGATCTGGTCGGTACGACGCCCTCGGAGGTCCGCGGGATGATCGCCCGGGCCCTGGGCACGTCGGAGGTCCAGAGGCTCGACTTCGACTTGAGAGTGGGCGATCTGAGGAGATCCTACGAGGCCAGCGTGGTCGGCTTCGGAGAGGACCAGGTGCTGGTCGTCATCAGAGACGAGACACAGCGGCGCCGGATGAGCGAGGAGGCGGCACGGGTCCAGAAGCTCGAGTCCCTGGGGGTTCTCGCCGGCGGGATAGCACACGACTTCAACAACTGCCTGACGGCGATCGTTGGGAATCTGGACATGGCCTCGGCGGCGGGCGCGGGGGGAGCGTCGGTCCCGCTTGAGCGGGCCCGGAGCGCCTGCGAGACGGCCAGGCTGCTGGCGCTCAGGCTGCTCACCTTCGCGGCAGGCGGCGAGCCTCTCAGGCAGGCAGTTGACCTCGCCGGCATAGTCAGGGAGACCGTTCCGCCGATGCTTTCCGGGACCGCGGTCCATCTCGAGCTGGCCTTCGCCCGGGATCTGCCCCGGGTCGACGCCGACCCGGAGCAGATGGCCCAGCTCTTCAGGAACCTCATCGCGAACTCCCTCGAGGCGATGGGGGTCTCCGGGATCATCAGGATCTCCGCCGAGTCCGTCCTCCCTCAGGACACCGGTTCGGTCGGAGGGGAGGCATGGGTGGTCGTGTCTGTCTCCGACACGGGTCCCGGGATACCGCCCGGGGTCGTGGAGAGGATCTTCGAGCCCTACTTCACGACCAAGCCTGACTATCCCGGCCTCGGCCTGACCATCTGCCACTCCATCGTGAGGAAACACGGCGGTTCGATAGAGGCCGTCCATCGAGCGGGAGGGGCGGAGTTCAGGATCCGGCTCCGGGCAGCCGTCGCGAGGGCCTCAGAGGAGGCGCCTGCCGAACGTGCCCCCGGGAACGGCACTCTCGCAGGACGCCGCGTGCTGGTCATGGACGACGACCGGCTGGTTCTGGAGACCTTCCTGGAGATGCTCCACTCTCTCGGGGTCGAGGCCTCCGGCACCGTCGACGGGACCGAAGCCGTGAGGAGGTTCCTCGAGGCTCGCGATGCCGGGCGGCCCTGGGATGCAGTGATCCTCGATCTAGTGGTTCCGGGAGCGATGGGCGGCCTGGAGGCGCTGGCCAGGATCAGGAAGGCCTGCGGGACCGTGAGGGCCATAGTATCGAGCGGCTACTCGGCCGATGCGGTCCTGTCGGAGCACGGAGCCCACGGATTCGCCGGCGCCCTGAAGAAGCCCTTCACGCTGGCCGAGCTGAAGGCGGCCCTTCAGTCGGCACTGGACGGGCCCAGCCTGTAGACGGCCGGGTATCCCGACCCCAGCCTCGCGAAGATGCTCTCGGGAAGGGGACCCAGGGCCGATGCCGCGGTGCTGTCCAGGACCACGAACGAGGCCTCCCGGGCGGCAGCGTACTCCAGGAGCCTCCCGGGCGTCAGAGGCCCCCCGCCCTGGCGCTCGGCCAGATAGAGCCCGCAGATCCTCAGCCTCCCGATCTCGTCGAAGATGAACCCCACCGGTGCAACCACGGTCGCTCCGTCCGGAATCAGCGATCCCGCTTCGCGGTTCTCCGCGGAAGGGCTCTCCGGACGGGAGATCGCAGCCAGCATCGCTGATGCGGCACCATGGGAGAACAGCAGGGCGGACGAGACCATGACGGGCCAGCGACGCCAGGCGGGGAGGACCCGCCATCCACGCGCGGCCTCCTCGATCCCGCACCATATCTCGCTGGCCATGAACGGCATCATCGGTATCGCGTACTTGGCCGACTTGGACCCCGTGAGAGCGGCAAGCGCAAGCAGGCTGGAGAGTGCAAAGGGATAGAAGTAGGGATTCTCCGCGTTCCTCCCTGCCGGAGCGCAGAGAACCGCCGAAGCCGTCGCCAGGGTCAGCAGTATCATGCCCGGGTCGCGGAACAGCCTCTGATGCTCCCTGACGAGATTCCACCATGGCGCGAGCGGTGCCAGCGAAGTCTTGGTCCTCACGAACTCTCCTGTGAACTGGTGCCAGAAGAGCACTGGATGTCCGGCCGCCTCCGCCAGGGGGCCGAATCCCACGGCCAGCGCCGCGGCCGCGAACGGGAAGAGCAACCGCCGCCTCCCTGACATCAGGAGAACCGTCGCCGAACCCGCCGCGAACGCTATGCCGTTCAGATGCGCCAGGATGCCCAGGCCGCATGCCACCCCTGCCGAGATCGCTGGGAGGGAAGCTCCGCTCCTGGCCGCCCTGAGAACCAGGCTCCACTGAGCCCAGGCAAGGAGCGCCAGGAGGATCTCGGGCCTGTATATGCCCGAGAACCTGTAGAAGAGGGCGATGGACAGGAGGACAGCGGGCGGGCCCGATCTGCTACGGGCCCGCGAAGCGGTCCGGTCACCCGCCATCAGCGCCAGCAGGATGGCTGCGGCGGAGAAGGATACCAGTCTGAGCTGGACGAGCCCGAATCCGATGAGCCTGACGGCCGACGCGCCGATCCACACCAGCAGTCGATGGTAGACCAGAATCCTGTCCTCGCTGCCCTCGTAGCCGGCGAAGAGATCGGAGTGCACGAAGCCGTCCCGGGCGAAGAACCAGGCCTGCTCGCCGATCCAGGCTTCGTCGATGTCCAGCGGTCTTCTCGCAAGGCCCGCCGCTATCGAGCAGAACATCACGAGAACCCAGGCAGCCGCGGCAAGGGAGACCGCCCTGGGTGCGCCCGGCGTCATGCCTCGATGCCCTCCGTCGCGTTCAGGGAGCGGACGATCCTCTCGTGGGCGGCGAAGGCCAGTCGAGGCACTTCCCGCATCGGGAACCAGGAGGCCTCGGAGGCATCATCCCCCGGCTCGGGCTCGCCGGAGGCGTCGAGTGCCTCCACCGCTGCGAGCATGATGCCGCCGTAGTCGGTGGAGTCCGTCTCGACTCCCAGGAGGGCGAAGCTCCCCGCTCTCAGGCCCGTCTCCTCGCGCAGCTCCCTGCGCGCGCACCCCTCGACAGTCTCGCCCAGTTCCAGGAAGCCGCCCGGGAGGCAGAGCATGCCCTTCCTCGGCCTCGTCGCCCTTCTCACCAGGAGGATGGATCCTCCCCTTCGTACGACCACGCTGACCGCGGGAAGGGGGTTGCGCCATGTCATGCTGCCGCAGGCGGGACAGTGGAGATGCCCGTTCGGCAGGCTGTCCCCCTCGAGGGCCCTGCCGCATGAGGAGCAGAATCTCGGCGGGGAGTAGAAGCTCTCTCCGTCAGGATTGCCCGGAAGCGGGCCGGCCGGCGGGAAGTGCCCCAGCAGGACTCCACCCCCGGTCCGGTAGGACGAGAGGAGCGCCTGCCTGAGATAGGCCAGCGAGTCCCTCACCGACTCGTGGAGAGACCTGCCCTGCGCGAGCCTTGCGGCTATCGCCGAGGCCAGGGTGCATCCGGTCCCGTGGACCGTGGCGGGGACGATCCGCTCACCCTCGAACCAGGAGGTCCCCTCCGGGGTCACTAGAACGTCGGAAGGCCTTCCTCCCAGGTGGCCGCCCTTCACCAGGACGGCTGCCGCGCCCGCCTTCAGGATCTCCAGCCCCGCGGCCTCCATGCCCGGCCTGTCCTCGACCCGCAAGCCCGAGAGGATCGAAGCCTCGGACAGGTTCGGCGTGACGAGGGCGGAGCCAGGTACGAGGAGGTCCCTGATTGCCCGTGCCAGGTCCCCGGTCGATAGTCCGTCGCCGGATCCCGCGGAGAGAACCGGATCGACAACCAGAGGTACTCCGGGAAGGTAGCGATCCAGGGCGCTCCTCAGCTCCCCGGCGACCCCGGGGCTTCCCAGCATCCCGGACTTGACGGCCCTGATGTCGCAGTCGGCCGCGGCCGCCCCCACCTGCATGAGGACCATCCCGCGACCGGCCTCCCTCCAGAAACTGACCCCCGAGCTGTTCTGCACGGTGATCGCTGTGACCGCCAGGCAGGCCTCGGTCCCGGCGGCGGAAGCCGCCTTGATGTCTGCCGCAAGGCCGGCGCCTCCTCCCGGATCCGTCCCGCCCACCAGGAGGACTGCGGGGCGCCCTGCCGGCAGAGTGTCCAGTGAGGATTCAGAGTCCATGAACGCGACCCTTTCTGCCGGCCCTTCTCCCGAGTGAGCAGGGTCCGCCATATTCCATCTCCAGCCATGGATCAGGCGACGGCCCCGGCCCGCCGGGCATGGAATTGCGGCAAGGCGGTTTTCGATTCTAATATGCTCTCGAGACTGATCGTACCTGCAATGCTCGTTGTCGCATCGGAAGCGGCCATGGCGATTCCCGGCGCTTCCGACGAGGCTCCGGGGCCATCCTCGCCCGTCGTCGACTCCATCTATGTCGACGCGCCCCGGTGGCTGGACCGCGGCCAGGCGTTCCACGGCCTGCACCTCCGCAAGGGCACGTCTCTCCTCGAGATCACCCAGTCCGATGTCCAGAACGCCCTGCTGTCAAACCTCCGGGAGATGGGCTACATGGATGCCTCGGTCGACGTGCGCTGGCCGGTGTGGAGCGACGAGACCAGCGTGGTGTCCATCTCGATAGACCCCGGCAGGAGGTGTCTCAGGGGAGGCATCGTCTTCACCGGGAACAGCGTGGTCTCCGTTGCAGAGCTGCGCAGGCAGATCGCGATCCGTCCGGGACGGCTCATAACGCCTTCAGGCCTCATGAGGACGAGGAACGGGATCGCCGAGCTCTACAGGAGGCGCGGCTACGCCCTCGCATCGGTCGAGACCAGCCTCCTGCCCTTCGACGAAGATGGCCCGGACAGCACTGAAGGCCTGCGTCCCGTCGAGTGCGACATCGCCGAGGGGCCGCAGATCCTCCTGGGGGCGATCCGAGTCGAGGGACTGGAGACGGTCAGGAAGGCGGTGGTGACGCGCGAGGTGCCCCTCCAGAGGGGGGACTCCCTGGACAGCGAGGTCCTTCGGAACTCCATCTCGTCCATCTACTCCCTGGGCCTCTTCCAGGATGTCAGGTTCAGCTACGAGGGATTCGAGGAGGCCAGGGACACGGTCGATCTGCTCATCCAGGTCACAGAGCGCCCCTACCGCCAGCTGGACCTCGGAACCAGCTTCACATCCCCCGCGGATGCGGGATTCAGCGCTTTCTGGAAGCATCCCAACATCTGGGGGAACAACCAGCGCCTCACGATCGGCGCGACCTTCATCAGGAGACTGAACTCCGGGGGCGGCAACAGGATCGAGCCTCAGGTGACATACGAGGAGCCGTGGGTGGTCTCCACGATGTGGACGGGGCGGCTCCAGGGAAGGTACCTGTACCTGCAGTTCCCCGGGCAGGAACAGCGGACCTACGAGGCGGAGGTCTCCTTCACACGCGACTTGACCCCGCACCTGGATCTGACCCTGGGCTACGCGCTGGGGCGCAATCGATTCAAGACATCGACACCCGACGGCCAGCAGGAGTCCTCCGACTGGGCGACGACATCCAGGCTCAGCACGATCATTCAGCACGACACTCGCGACGCCGTCCTTGACCCCCGGACCGGTCACCTCCTGCGCCTCGAGGGCAGGCTGTCAGGGAACATACTGGGGGGGAGCGACTTCTATCGCCTTGAGGGCGAGTCGCGCATCTTCAAGCCCATCATCAGAGAGGTCGTGCTCGCATGGAGGGTGCACGCGGGTGTCGTGTTCCCCTATGGCCGCGACAGCACGATAGCGCCTGACGACAGGTTCTTCCTGGGCGGGGGCTCGACCGTCCGCGGCTACTCGTACAACGCCCTCGGGCCCGAGGACGAGGAAGGGAACCCGATAGGAGGGCGCGTCGTACTCCTTGGCAACATCGAGTCCAGGATGCGGATCTACGGCAGGCTCGGCCTGGCGCTCTTCGCCGACATGGGAGGGCTCTGGGAGTCCCTCTCGGAGGTCACCGCACGAACGACCGGCTTCGGGATCGGGATGGGCCTGCGATACACCACTCCCTTCGGGCCTCTTCGCGTAGACTACGGATTCGCCCCCACCTGGACCAACGGGCTCCGCAGGGGTCGCGCCTACTTCGCTCTGGGATATCCGTTCTAGCATGTCCGGGATACTCGAGAGGCCGGGGTCGAGAGGGGGCGTCCTGAGGGCATGGCTCAGCGGGCTGGCCCTGCTGCTGCTCTCCTCCTACATGCTACTGCTGGCCGGCTGGTTCGACACGACCTCGGGCCGCGTCGTGGGGCGCATCCTCTCCACCGACTCCGTCAGGGTGACGATCCCTTCTCTTCACACGGACCTGTTCTGGAGCAGCAGGGTCGACACCGTCCTGGTGGAGGGCAGGGGAGGGCTCGTCGTCAGGGTGACCGGAGGGCGCACCCGGGGCGCGATCCACTCGTTCTTCCTCTCCAGGACCGTCTCCGGGGTCAGCGCCGCCGGGCTGGAGATAATCATCCCGGCCCCCAGGGCGGGCGGTGCGCACGCGACCCTGGCGCGGGTGCTCGAAGACATCGACCGGGGGATAGTCTGCTCGGCAGACAGCCTCGAGCTGGACTACGGCTTCATCGAGGACGACTCCGGAGTGCTCCTCGACTCCATGCGCCTCCGGGCCTCCGTGGCGAGGAACGGCGGCATCGCAGTGAGCGCCGCCAACGCCTCGTGCTGGATCAGGGGAGTCGGCACGGTGTCGGGGAACGGACAGGTCTTCATGGAGGATGGCGTGGTGAGCAGCCCGGGATTCAGCGGCTCCACGCCCTGGGGGAACCTCTACTTCAGCGGAAGGCTTGAGGGTGTCGACGGATCCGTCTTCATAGCGGCATCCGGCACATTCGATTCGGAGAGTCTCCGCCTGCCTGTCACGGCTTCGATGGACTTCGATGCGGAGGTGACGGGGACGATAGCCCGGCCGGTCTTCACGGCCGATCTCCGCAACGGCCGCGCCCGGTCCGGCGATCTCTCGCTGGACTTCTCTGCCGACACTGCCCTAGTCTCCCTCCAGGGGATCGCCCTGAGGGGGCTCAGGATTTCAGGCCCCGGAGCGTCGGCGACGCTCGACGGGAGGCTGACGCTCCCCGACTTCGGCTGGGAGGGGTCTTGCGCGCTGTCGATGTCTGGTGCGGACCCGTCTGTCTACGACCGCAGGCTGCCGGCCGGCAGACTCGACGGATCGGCCTTCGTCAGCATGGCGGGAGACATGACCGGTCCGCACGGGGGCTCCGTCTCGCTGGACCTGCGGAACTCCACTGCAGGTGCAGTGGCAGTCACGTCGGCCTCGGTCGACGGTTCCTTCAGCGGCGACGCCTGGGATGCGTCGGCCGATCTGAACTCGTCGGGCGCTCACGTCGCCTTCAGCGGGGGCGGGCGTCTCGGCGCGCACTTCGCGCCCTCGAGCTACCGTGGACGGCTCCAGCTCGAACTCGCCGACGAGTCGGTGCTGCCTCTCGCGACGAGGCCCGGCTCACTCTCCTTCTCCGACCTTCGGGCCGACCTGCTCGTGGAAGGCTCCAGCGGACGGAGCAGCTTCTCGGGAAGTGCGTCGATCGCACGGCTGGCGGCTGCCGGAGCGGTAGTCACCGGCGGCTCGGCGACCGGGAGCCTGCAACTGTCCCGCTCCGGCCCCGAGGGATCGTTCTCGTTCGGCGTCGATGGGCTGGAGGCCGGCGGCATGAGCCTGGGAGCGCACGGAGACGCCTCGGTATCCGGCAGTAGATGGGACTTCGGCGACATCGCGGTAGCCGGCCCGGGAGGCGTGGAGCTTGATGCATCCGGGAGCATCATGCTGGGGGACACCACACTCGTGAGCTTCTCCGACCTCAGGGCCGCGAAGTCCAAGCTGAGGCTGGTGACGGGCGGCGAGATCGCGGGCAGGATGACTCAAGGCGCCTTCCTCCTCGACACCCTGTCCCTCCAGACGCCTCACGGGCATGTGGGTCTCTCTGGCAGTCTCGGCCCCGCGGACAGCGCCGCCGTGAGGATGACCCTCGACGAGGTGGACTTCGCTTCCCTGGCCTCCGCTCTGTCCGTGCCGGGAGGCGTCTCCGGGGTCGGGGACTTCGGCATCAGTGCATCAGCAGGTGCTTCCGGCCTCGACGCCGAGGTGTCGGGAGCGATCAGGAACCCCTCCTGCGGCACCTACTCCGCCGACAGCATCACGGTCGATCTCTCGATCGCCGACTCGGACCTCAGGATCGCGGGCATCTACTCATGGAAGGACGGCAGCAGATCGGGCATCACCGGGAGCGTGGACGACATCTGGTCGAACGGCGGGCCGAGGCTCGGCCTGGAGAACCCGGCGGACCTGGAGATGGAGGTCAACAGATGGGGAGACTGGGTCTTCTACGCACTCCCCATACCGATCCGCACGAGAGGTGCCGACATCTCCGCTCACGCGAGCTACACAAGGACGGGCGACGGGCGATCCCGGTTCGACGCAGAGGCCGTTGCGATGGCCGAGAAGCTGACCGTGACAAGCCTCGGCATGCCCTTCACAGATGTGGTCCTGTACTTCACGCATCACTCGGCGGATACGAGCGGCTACAACACAAGCGTCAAGATCGCATCCGTCGGAAGGTCGGCCTACGGGCTCCTCTCGGCCGATCTCCTGATAAACATCGACAGCCTTCTCGTCGCGCCTTCTCTCGGTGCCTACCGCTTCAACGCCGGGTTCGACGCAGTTCGCAGCTCCATCGGCGGCTTTGCGGCGGTCAATCTCTCCGGCTCCATCTTCGCGTCGGGCGCCGACCCTCTGACAACGCGGCCGGAGCTCACCGGAAAGATCGTCATCAACGAGGCGCTCGTGGGCACGCCGGGAGGCGGAGGCTCTGCGGCGGGCGGGCCGAGCCGGCTTCCGTTCGACCTCAACATCTCCGTGCGCAGCAACAGGGGGGTGTGGTTCAGGAACTCGCTGGCCGACATAGAACTGGGAGTGGACATCACGATTCTCACCGTGGACTCCTACCCCACGCTGGGGGGTACGCTGACCTCGCTCCGCGGAAGGGTTCGCCTGCTGGACCGGGACTTCGAGATCGAGTCGGGCTCGGTCGAGTTCATATCGAGCGTGCCGCCGGAGACCCGCATGTCCATCACGGCGAGCACGGTTGTCCGGAATACGATGGACAGGAGCGAGTACACGATCGAGGTGACAATCCAGGGAACGCCTTCGAGCCCTGTCATCACGCTCTCCGGCGAGGGCCCTTCCGGCACCCTGACCCAGGAGGACATACTCGCCCTCCTGGCAGTCGGCCTCACCTACGGCCAGCTCCAGCAGATAGACACGGGCGACATCAGGAGTCAGCTCGAGGACGCGGCCCAGGGCTATCTGGGCCGGCTGCTCGCGAGGAGCCTGAGGGAGGGCATCGGCCTGGACGAGCTGCAGCTTACCCCGGAGCTGCTGGCGGACTCGACGAGCCTCACGCTCGACATAGGGAAGTACGTCCTGCCGGACCTCTTCGTCTCCTACAGCGGAGATGTCTTCTCGACGGAGCCCGGCACCATAAGCGCCCAGTACTACTTCTCGCGGGACATGTACATGACGGGCAGCACGAAATCGACACTTCACGGCTCGCAGGAGCCTTCCCTCGAGCTGCATTACACGTTCAGGTACTAGCGGCGCCCGGCCTGCCTAAGCTTCCTGATCCCTCCCGCCAGGATCAGAGCCCCCGCCAGCGCCGGGATGCCTCCGACGATGAGACCGCCGAGGACGAGCTGAGAGCCTCCGCCCGGAGCGAAGGCGAGAGAGGCCGCGACCAGGGCGGCCCATGCCAGGAGCAGGGCGCCGACCGCGGAGAGGAGGACTCCCGCAAGGCGGACGAGCGAGGCGTGATGGCAGGAGTTCGGGATCGTAGCCGCGGCTCCCACCGGCTGCTCCGCGACCTCCCGGGGGCCCGGACAGGGAAGTGGCTCCTGCGAGGCCTCCACTGCCTGCTGTCTCCTCAGGGCCCTGCAGAGCCTGAGGACCCAGACCCAGCCCGCCGCGCTCACCGCCAGGACCACGATCACCAGGAGTATCCCCAGGCCGGCCGGCATGGTCCCGCCTGCATCGCTTATCAGCATGACCGGCGTGTCGAAGGTGCCGTGCAGGGCGACCGCCGCTGCAAGCCCCTTCAGGCTTCCGCGAAGAGGCCTTCCACAGAGCCTGCCCGTGCCGGCGTAGAAGCCGAGGACCGCTCCCCAGAGGGCGTGCCCGGGGACCGAGAGCACGGCCCGCATCGTCCCGACGGCGAGCCCTCCCCCGGGAGCCATCACGTAGAGAAGGTTCTCGAGCACGGCGAACCCCAGGCCGGAGGCTGCCCCGTAGACGACTCCGTCCATCGGCTCGTTGAACTGCCTGTTCCTGAAGGAATAGACCTGGAGCACCGAGAGTTTGAAGATCTCCTCGACGAGGGCGGCGACGAAGAAGGCTCCGAAGAGGGCTCCGACGAGCCCGGTCAGCCCTCTTCCCCAGGACTGGAGGACTGTCTCCAGGAGGACCGCCGGGATTATCGTCAGGACTCCGAGCCCGAATGTGGTCCAGATCACCCGGGGGGGTTCCGGGAACCTGTCCCTCCCGGAGAAGAACCAGAGAAGAAGCAGTGCCGGCAGGACAGCGGCGCAGCCGGTCAGCACAAGTTCCATCGCCCCTCCTCGTCAGTACGGATGGAATCATATGGACGGAGGTCGCCAGCATGAAGAGGGGCTACGCCGAGCCACCCTCCGGTTTCTTCCTGTCCACGGCCCTGGAGCTGGCTCCCAGACTTGTCGGGTGCCTGCTCGTGCACTCCGTGGGAGGATCGGTCCGCTCCGGCGTGATAGTGGAGGTCGAGGCGTATGCGCACGACGATCCCGCAAGCCATGCCTTCAGCGGGAGGACGGCCCGGAACTGGCCGATGTTCGAGCGCGGAGGACTGGCCTACGTGTACTTCATCTACGGGATGCACACCTGCTTCAACGTGACCGCCGCTCAGGAGGGATGCGGCGAGGCGGTGCTGGTGAGGGCTCTCGAACCCGTGGAGGGGCTGTCGCAGATGCGGGCGGCCAGGGGAGTGGAGGAGCCCCGCCTCCTGGCCAGCGGCCCGGGCAGGCTGTGTGCCGCCATGGGCATCACTCTGGCCGCCAACGGGGTGGACCTTCTCGAGGGACCGTTGAGGCTCCTGATCCCGGACAGGCCCTCCGGAGAGGTGGTCGGCTGCTCCGAACGGATCGGGATTTCCAGGGCCGCCGAGCGTCCGTGGAGGTTCTTCGCAGCGGGATCGGAGTTCCTCTCCAGGCCATCCCGTCACGCCGGAGAACGGGTCAGAGATCCATCCTGCGGGTGATGCTCACGCTTCCGTTGACCGTCCTCAGCTCGACCTCGGGACCGCCGTCTCCGAGGGTCAGCCTCCCGCCCTTGCCGCCCAGATCGCCGGAGAGCTGAAGCCCGGAGGCCTGCACGGTGCCGTTCGTGGTCGAAGCGTCGACCACGCAGTCGAGGGACTCGGGGAAGGCCACCGAGACATCTCCGTTGACGGTCCCGAAGGATGCGCCACCGGAAGGCGGGGTCCAGGCATCCAGCGTTATGTCGCCGTTGGTCGTAGACGCCCGGGTGATGACGACCTGCCCGCCGGAGACGAGGATGTCCCCGTTCGTCGTGGACAGAGAGGCGGTTCCTGTGCAGCCGGACATGCTTATGTCCCCGTTGGTGGTCCCGAGCGAGCCTGCATGGTTCATGTCGGTCGAGAGCACGTCTCCGTTCGTCGATCTGAGGTCTCCGGCTGCGACGCCCCTCGGGACCCCCAGGCTCACCGACACCTCCGCGGTCGAAAGGAGGCCGGAGGGGGCCCTGGTCTCCAGGCTGGCCCTCGTTCCCGGAGTGAACACGACCCGGACCTCGCGGGCCGTCCTCGGACGCAGAGAGGTGATGGTTATCTCGGCGATCAGCGAGTCGCCGTCCACGGGATAGGTGGAAACGTCGCCTGAGACAGTGGCGACATCGATCGATGAACAGCCTGCGGCGGAGTACTTCTCCGTCCTGACCTCGACGTACTTCTCGCATGCAGTCGTGACGGGGATTGCCAGGGCCAGCGCGAGGGCGGGCCCGTACGTTCTGAGCAACCTCTTCATCGGGAACCTCCCGTTCCTGCAACTCCCTGTCCGAGTGACGCGGAAACGGTGACTGCCGTTACACTACCAGTTCCAGCGGACTTCCGCGGATGCATCCGTTCCCCTGTCTTCGGCACCCTGCACGTGCCCGGCATTCGTCTTCCACCATCGGTCCAGGGAGGCCGACGCCTCGAACCCTCCCGGCAGGACGCAGAACAGGCGGACGGCGGCATCCGTTGTGTTCTCGACGACGCCGGAAGGGAACGGGCCGACAGCGACCGAGTCCGGGTAACCCTCGTACACGGTTCCCTCGCCGGCCCTGCGGTGCGAAGCCCTCACCTCCACCGCAAGGGGCCACAAAGCGGGGGTGGACAGCGCGAGCGTCAGCCTGTCGCCGTCCGGTCCCAGCTCCGAGCCGATGATCCTGCCGTCGTGCAGATAGTAATTGCGGGCCAGCTTCTGGCTGTAGACGAACCTGTCTATCCTGGTGTACTCCAGCGTCGCGCCGACCGTGGATGACGTGCTCGTGTAGCCTGCTCCCACGGTCAGCCCGAGCTTGTCGGGCCTGTGGTACTCCTTCTGGTACTGGAGGTCGTCGACGAGGAGCTCTCCCCATCCCGCGAACCCGTCGAGCGGGACGGCGGTGAAGTCGGCGCAGAGGAAGGCGTTGTCGTCCTGCCTCTCGTTCCACTGCACGGGGTACCACGGGATCACCGGGTTCATGTAGGCCAGGTCCAGTCCCCTGGACGAGAAGAGGACCGCCTCGCTCAGGCCGAAGCGGAGTCTGTCGGAGGGCCAGAAGTCGAGACGATGAGCCGACAGGTAGATGCCCGAGTCGCTGTCGACGGTGGCCGTGAGCCCCGTGAAGGAGAGCTTCTCCGAAGGCTGCCACCCGAACCTGATCATGTCCAGCGCCGGCGAGTTGGTCGAAACGAGCAGGCTCGTGAACCGCCCCGGCCCCCATCTCTGCGGGATCCTGCCGACCGAGACCGAGATGCCCCTTCCTCCGCCCTCGAGGAATCCCCTGTCGACGTACAGGTGCCTTCCCCGCTCCCTCCCCATGTGACAGGAAGGGAACCCGTCCGGCGGCTCCTCGTCGGAGCCCTCCCAGACCGAGAGCCGCTCCTGGAAGACCAGCAGTCCGCCGAGGACACCGGAGGCCGAGAGCCAGGTCCCGGACCTGGTCTCCCCGTCCCCGCGGTAGAGCCCCTCGGCCGCAATCCCTCCGCCGGCGAAGAGCTCGGAGCCCTCCCCGCCCAGGATGACCTCGCTGGGCATGGAGGAGCGCTTCGCCAGCTCGCCGACCGGTCCCGAGAGACTGCCCAGGTTCGAAAGGGGAAGGTCCGCTCCGAGGTGCTCGTCGGGATAGACCCCTGCGGGCCTGAGCAGGCCGGCCGCTTCCAGCTCCTGAGTCCACGGCCAGACTGGATCGTCGAGCGGCAGATACGACCAGCCGGGTGCGAGTATCGCCGCCCCCGCAATTATCGCAGCA
>Ga0172366_10000048_pt1 | contig 63241 bp, 56 predicted proteins | sample LakKivSesite69cm_FD_114533 | JGI IMG/M metagenome (GOLD analysis project Ga0172366, IMG submission 114533) | Sediment microbial communities from Lake Kivu, Rwanda - Sediment site 69cm | ecosystem: Environmental > Aquatic > Freshwater > Lake > Sediment | place: Rwanda: Western Province, Lake...
CAAACTTCGAAAATACCTTCTGGGCAGCATTAAGTATATTCTTTTTCGAGTCTTTTCCTGAACGTCTGTTCATGTGAATCAATGTTCAATTTATATTAACGTAAATCCTTTGTCAATAAATTTCTTTAAAAATAACGAAGGAACAGGTAAAAAAACTGAGGGGTCAAAATTCTATGCACGGGGTGATTAGAATTAGTTTACTGTGCACTCTATAGACCTAAGAATAAGGCAAAACGATACACTACAACCCCCATACCATAAGAAACCAGGAGCATAAACACAAAGGATGCAACAGACCACCTCCAGTTTCCTATCTCTTGCTTCATAACGGTCATTGTCGGTGCACATGGAATAAAGAGCATCAATACTACAAGAAATGCAAGTGCTGAGGGGTGGTCTATTACACGGGGCAAGATATCCATCAAGCCTTTATCTCCAACACCATAGAGAATACCAAGTGTTGCAATTGAGTTTTCCTTAGCCACAATGCTTGATACGAGGGCCACCACCATCCTCCAATCCAGCCCAAGAGGCGCACCTACTGGTTGGATAAAACGGCCTATCCAGGCAAGTATGCTCTCTTCTACATTGCCTCCAGGGATGTTGTACATAATCCATATCAATATCGAAAAACCAAGTATAACTGTCCCGGCTTTTTTAACAAACGCTATTATTCTGCTCCATACAACGATTCCTATCGTCCTCAAATCAGGTTTGTGGTAGAGCGGAAGTTCCATGATAAAAGGTATAGGTTCGCCTCTCACAAATAATCTGCTTATTATTATTCCGGCAATGCCCAGCACTATTATGTTCAAGGCTATAAGAGACCATGAAACAAAGGCCCCTTTTTCTGCAAAGATTGCGGCTGTAACAAACGTCAAAACAGCGAGCCTTGCTGTGCATGGAACAAATGGTGTAAGGAATAACGTGAGCAATCTTGCCCTTTTTGAATCAACTATTCTCGCCCCAAGAATTGATGGAACATTACACCCGAACCCAAGACACATTGGCAGAAAACTCTTACCATGAAGTCCTATGACGTGCATGAATCTATCCATAACAAAGGCAGCTCTTGCCATATACCCAACATCTTCAAGAAATACCATGGCAGTGAAAAATATAATAAGTAATGGTATAAACGTCAGAACAGAACCAACACCTCCTAAAATACCATTTACCAATATCCCTCTAACCCAAATAGGTGTTTGTAATAATATCATATCAAGCCATTTGCCAAAGGAACTTACAACAAACTCAAGCCATCTCTGTACGGGGAAACCTATCTTGAAGGTCAAAAGAAAGATAAAACCAAGTATTCCTAAAAGAACTGGAATCCCGATAATTGGACGGGTTAGCAAATGGTCTATACGGTCAGTAATCAGAACCTGCCCTCTTTTAAACCTCGAAATAGCGGCACGTGTTACTTCCTCTACCCAGTCATATCTCCCACCGACTACTGCACGAAGGGCATCTTCGTGCTTGATTAGAAGTGACTGGATTTCATTCCACACGCTAACTGGTATAAGGTCTTCCATTGCCTTTGATATTTCATAATCTCCCTCCATAAGTTTCGTGGCAACCCAGATGTCTGCGTATGGCGGGGGGACGTGCTCCCTGATCAATGCTAAAAGCCTATGAAAAATTGCTGCATGATCCGAAGATACCCCTGGCATCCTGGGATTATAGGTTAATTCACCACTTGTAAGTTTAATAACCTGTAATACAAGTTCCTTTATCCCTTTATTTTTTGTGGCAACCATCTGTACAACAGGTAATCGAAGCGATTTTTGAAGTGCATTAATATCTACATGTATCCCCTGTGCCTCTGCAATGTCAATCATGTTCACTGCAACAACAACAGGAGGACCAATGAGGAGCAACTCAGAGAGCAGATAAAGACTCCTTTCCAATGCTGCAGCATTTACCAGGAGTACAATAACATCAGGATGTTCATGTATAATAAAATCCCTTGCAATCCTTTCCTCCTCGGAGAAAGCACTAAGACTGTAAGTTCCTGGTAAATCTACAATCTTTACATCTATGTCCTCTGATACATGGACTCCTTCCTTTTTCTCAACCGTCTTTCCCGGCCAATTTCCGATATGCTGCGATAAACCAGTAAGGACATTAAAGACCGTCGATTTCCCAACATTAGGCTGACCTGCAAGGGCAACAAGGAGTTTTTTTCTAATTTTTCCTTCTTCCCCCTTATCTTGCAAATCCTGAGTTCTGTTCACCAGTATCTGAACTGCCTCTCCCTTCCCAAGCGCTACCCTTGTATCTGAGGCGAGCAGAACCACCAGCCCTCCACTATTTCGAAGAACCTTAATCTTCGTGCCTGTGCTTATCCCCATTCCTGCAAGCCTGGTGGTCAGGTTCTTTCCCCCGGATAGTGAATAAACTATCCCCTCTTCACCTTCCTCAAGCAATGTAACAGGAGATGGCTCATTATTCATAATATTGTTTATACATTGTATTTTCGAGCAATGTCAATTGCTCAGAGCAGAGAATATGGAAAGATACAAGAATAAAAATATGAGGTTTTTAAAAATTATTTTTCCTGCCTTCTGCGCTACGCTCTCTGCTCTATGCGAATTAGCCTCCTGCCCGCCTCGTATGCCTCGCTTAACGCCGTTGGGTGATCAAAGATTGCACCCTTTTTATCGATACCTAAAAAACTCAATGTATTATGCTCGGTTACACTCACTGTCCTGAAGAACGACATTGATGTTGCTTCTCCACACCTGATACCAATTTCTTTTTTCATTCCACCAACAAGTAATAAAAGTCCTTTCCTTCCATACGGACCTTCAGGTATCGGTTTTTTCAGTAAATATTTTTCACACCAAAAAGCCTGACACCTATCTATCATGGCCTTTGTTTGAGCAGAAAGACCAAGAAAAAATATAGGGGAGGCGACTATAATTCTATCTGCCTCCCTTATTGCCCCATAAATTATCCCCATATCATCTTTATCATTAATGCACATCCCGGTATCCACACAACCGCCACAATTCTGGCACGGCTTTATATTCATGTCATTAAGTCTGAATAACTGAATTTGATGCCTCGATTTATCTATCGCCCTCAATGCTTCCTTCAGGAGGATATCAGAATTCCCTCCTATTCTTGGACTGCCATGAAAACTAACTACTCTCAATTTTCCATCCTATCGTGTGAATAACCAAATTTCAATTACCAAATAAATTCCAATAATCAATATCCAAAAATGAAGCTTTGAAAATTGGGTATTGATTTAAATCTTTAAATCTATTCCCAATTAGTCGACTTTGTAAAAAGCTACTTTCTTGGCGCCACAGACCGGGCATACATCAGGTGGCTCTCCCTCCACTGTGTTACCACAAACCTTACAAATATAATAATCAACCTTTTTGTTTTTCCCAAGTGTTTCCAATGCCTTCTTATAAAACCCTGCATGAACCTTTTCCACCTCGTTAGCAAGATGAAAACTTCTCAGCGCCAATTTATTGCCTTCTTCCTTTGCCTCCTCGATCATTGCTGGATACATTTTCTGGAATTCAAAAGTCTCGCCATTAATCGCTTCCTCAAGATTCTCCTTCGTACTTTTAATGCCGTTGAGTTCTCTCAGGTGGTTATGGGCATGTACTGTTTCTGCTTCAGCTGCTGCTCTAAATAACTTAGCAATTTGTCTGTAACCCTCATCTTCTGCCTTTTTAGCAAAGGCAAGGTATTTTCTATTAGCCTGTGATTCTCCGGCAAATGCTTCCTTAAGATTTTTTTCTGTTTTTGACACTTAACACCTCCGATTATTTTGCGTAGAGCAGAGAGCATAGAGTTAAAAAGTTTGTTCTCTCTTTATAAATTCACACTCTATGCCTTATGCTCTACGCTCTACGCTGAATTCATTTCACCTTCTCAAATGCATCCTTGGGTGCATTGCAAACAGGGCACCGCCAGTCATCAGGGAGTTTTTCAAAGGGTGTACCCTCTGTCTTCTCATCATACTCATAGCCACAAATCGAACACTTCCACATGGTAGTTGCCTCCTCTTAAAGTTTAGCTATAAGTTATTAGCTATCAGCATTCTGCTTTTAAATAAATATTTTAGCTACAGGCTGATTGCTTATGGCTAATAGCTACTTATATGTACTTCTTATGGTATTCTTTCACCTTTTTCGCAAATTCTCTTGCAAATTCATAACACTGTTTTTCATCTTCAGCTGATGGCTTATATAAAACCTGAACCCCTGGTTCCACTATTTCAAGCCCCATACGTTTGAATGCTTCACATACCTCTTTTACAGCACCACCACCCCATCCATAGCTACCAAAGGCACCTACAATTCTACCTTTAGGTCTCAAACCACCCAGATGATACAAAAATTCTGATATTGACGGAAACATGACATTATTAATTGTAGGGGTCCCAATGAGGCATCCCCTTGATTTCCAGAACTCTTTAATAGCGATGCTCATCGGTGTTGCCCTGAGCTTGATAACCTTACAATTAACGCCTTCATCCTTAATTCCCTGCATAATCGGGATTGTCATATTTTCAGTGCTATGCCACATAGTATCATAAATTATTGCCACCCTTAAATCTGCCTTTCCGTCTGCCATATCCAGGTACATTTGTAATATTTTCCCCGGGTCTTTCCTCCATATAACACCATGGTCAGGAGCAATCATATCAATCTCAAGTCCAAGCTTCAAAATTTCTCCTATCTTTGTTTTTATAAGCTGACCAAAGGGCATGAGAATATTTGCATAATAATCAACCACGGCATCCGCAAGCTCAAAATGTGAAGCACATTCCACAAATTCATCATCAAACCTTGCTGTTGTTGCAATGTGTTGTCCAAATGCATCCTGTGAGATGAGAAGTTTAGCCTCCTTCACATACGTAACCATAGAGTCAGGCCAGTGCAGCATTGGTGTCTCAAGGAATAACAGATTGTATTTACCAATATTCAGGGTATCGCCTGTTTTTACAATTTTGAAATTCCATTTTGATGTATCATAATGTCTGTCGAGTCCCCTTTTCCCTCTCTCCGTTATATAGATTGTGGCCCTTGGTATAAGTCTCATAATAATATCAATACCGCCTGCATGATCTGGTTCTATATGGTTTATTATGAGATTAACTATGCTTGATGGAACTATAATACTATTTATATTTTCAATAGTTATAGCAGTAAATTCATGTTTTACTGTATCAATAAGAGTAATCTGCTTATCATTAATCAGGTAATTGTTGTATGTTGTTCCATTTGGCGTAAGATAGCCATGAAAATCCCTGATACCCCAGTCTATCACCCCAACCCAGTAAATATCAGGTTTTATCTCTATGGCTTTCATATTCCCTCCCTTGAATCGTTGCTATAGAATACAATAAAATAAATGAATAGGCTCAAAATATCAAGTGATTATTCTCTTTATCCCCCCTCAGTCTGCACATCAAATATTGACGATTTAATAACAAAATGTTATGAGAAACAGATGTATTCAACAAGGGTATATTACCAGGATACTGATGCGGGCGGTGTTGTATACTTCGCAAACTATCTCAAGTTATTCGAAAAATCATGGTTCGAATATTTAATGTCTATCGGCATTGCACTTCCTGACTGGGAAAAATCAGGTACTTATATCATTGTAAAGACAGCATTCATAGACCTGCTGGAAAAACTGAAATATGGGGATATTATAAATGTGGGAACCTCGATAAAAGAAATAAAAAAATCATATTTTATTCTGACCCACACTGTGCTCAAAGATGGTAAACCAACCACAAAAGGTGAAACAAAGATGGTATGTGTTGATGGAACCGGTAAACCTAAAAGAATTCCCGAGGGTTTTAAGGAAAAACTCTTAAGAAATCTAAGTAAAGAGTAAGCAGAATATAGTAAGTTGAAAAAAGGTCGCTCGTTCTCCTCTTCTGATTTTACTGCTTACTCCTTACTTCCTACTATATTTTATTTCCCTCTCAAGGCCTCCCAGCTCTTTAATATCTGAAGCCCCATATATAATTGAAAATCCTCACCTTCAATATTTTTATTATCCAAACTCTCTAATTTTTTCATATTCTTCTCGGTATCAATAAGGTCCTTTTCCCTCAGAGGAATCACCCTTTCCTTCCCTTTTACTATGTTATTATCAACAAGTATATCTGGTGTGATACCTTCTGCCTGTATTGATCTGCCTTTAGGTGTAAAATACTTTGCAGTTGTCAGCCTCACTCCAGAGCCATCACCAAGGGGGAAGATGGTCTGAACAGAACCCTTACCAAAGGTTTTGGCACCCACAATAATAGCCTTTTTGTAATCCTGGAGAGCACCTGCAACTATTTCTGAAGCACTTGCACTTCCCTCATTTACTAATACTACAAGGGGGCTTGTAAAATCATCTTTTTTATGAGCGAAAAATTTCATCTTATTTTCTTCTTTTTTTCTCCCTTCTATCGAGACAATAAGACCATCTGAAATGAACCTATCGGAAACCTCCACAGCCTGTTCAAGAAGGCCACCTGGATTATTCCTCAAATCAAGTACAATACCTTTAAGAGGTTTTTCCTTACTGCTTTTCTCTAATTCTTTTAAAGCGTTATCAAGATCTCTTGCTGTCTTTTCCTGAAACTGGACAATCCTTAAATATCCATAATTGTCCTCCAACATCCTAAATTTTACACTTTTCACAACTATAACATCCCGTACAATATTGAAATCTTTTGGTGTGGTAAACCCTTCTCTCATGATAGTAATATTAATCGGTTTGCCCTTCGTTCCTCTTATCAATTTAACCACAGCCATGAGACCCATGTTTTTCGTCGGTTTACCATCGATCCTGATTATATGGTCACCGGCCTTTATACCTGCTTTATATGCCGGGGTGTCTTCTATCGGGGTAATAACTATTGGGAAACCATCTTTAATGGTAATTTCAATGCCTATACCTCCAAACTCACCTTTTGTTTCTGTCTGCATATCCTTGTACATATCAGGTGGTAAAAAGGAAGAATGGGGATCCAGTGATTCGAGCATGCCCTTTATAGCAGAATAAATAATCTCTTTATCCTTAACCTCATCAACATAATTTTTTTTCACTATATCTATTACATCTGAGAATGTCTTTAAATATTCATATATCTCCTTGTCATCAGTACTTGTAAATGTTCTTTTACCCTGAGCGCCAATAAGAAACCCAAGGATAAATATGAATACGAATACCACGCTTAAGGATATCTTCAGTTTTTTACTCATCTACATGCCCTCCTCCTTTGATAATACTATAATACATACAAACTTTCAATGGGAATTGAGGGTTCCTGTTTTTCTATTTAAAATGTGGTATTCTCTATGTAATGGAAACAGTATTTATTGCCATGAGCGGAGGTATAGATAGTTCATTTTCTGCATATCTCCTTAGACAAAAAGGCTATAATTTAGTGGGGATTACGTTTCAACTACTGCCTGAAACAATAAAAAATATAAAAAATCCAAAGGCATGCTGCTCTATTGAAGCCGTTCACAGGGCAAAAAAGATTGCGGATGACCTTTCTATTCCTCACTATGTAATAAATCTAAGGGAAGAGTTCGAGCGCTACGTTATAGAAAAATTTATACAGGAATACAAAGAAGGGAGAACCCCGAACCCATGCATCCTGTGTAACAGATATATAAAATTTTTTTCTTTTATCAATAAGGCTTTATCTATTGGGGGTGAAAAAATTGCCACAGGTCACTATGCAATCATCAAAGAAATATCAGGGAACTACTTCTTAAAAAAAGGTAAAGACAAAATCAAAGACCAGTCGTACTTTTTATACCCTATAAACAAAGACCTGCTAAATGTTATCCTTTTCCCCCTCGGCGAATACACCAAAGCGAAGGTAAAAGAAAAAGCCGATAAAATAGGATGGGACATAAATAAAACAAAGGAGAGTCAGGATATATGTTTCATCCCGGAAAAAGATTTCAGAAATTTTTTATCAAAATTTTTGCAGCTAAAGAAAGGGCCTGTCTATCTAATAGACGGAAAGTTTATGGGGTACCACAATGGCATACATCTATACACAATTGGTCAAAGAAGAGGGTTGAATATTCCATACAGAGAGCCACTATACATTATAGAAATCCAACCGGATGAAAATACAATAATTGTCGGGCCAAAGGAATATCTGAAAAGAAAAAGGGTTATCGCAAATGAACTGAATCTATTAAATCCTGTTAGTATGAATATTTCTGGCAAGGTTCGATACAGGCAGAAAGAAGAACCATGTAAATATACCATTTCTCACAACACCTTAGAGGTTGATTTTGATAACCCTGTATACTCAATAACACCGGGACAATCGGTCGTCCTGTATAACGAAGATACTGTAGTCGGTGGAGGAGTAATTACAAACAGTAACGGTAAAGAGTATAGAGAATTTACCGATAAAACAAATTGACAATGCCTCCGGGATGTTATAATAAAAAAGGAGGGGGGTGACTATATGCCTATATATATTATGTTTAGTACTCTGACTAATGAAGGTAGAGCAACAATAAAAAAGAATCCAGAACGCATAAAAGAAGTTGACAAAGAAATTGAAAAGATGGGAGCAAAAGTGCTTGCACAATATGCAGTTTTAGGATTATATGATTTTGTAAATATAGTTGAAGCACCCAGCAATGAAGCAATAGCAAAAGTATCTATTGAACTTGGCGCAAGAGGAACTGTTCAATTTGTAACCCTGGCTGCTATCCCTGTTTTTGAATTTATAGAAAAGATGGAATAAGAGGATTCAGCTTTCAGCAGTCAGCCTTTAGCATCTAGCAGCCGTTAATAGCTGAAAGCTTATTCTGCTACCTTAATCAAGGCATAAATTTCCTGAATATATCCCTTGCTATTACTATCCTCTGTATTTGATTTGTCCCTTCGTATATCTGTGTGGCCTTTGCATCTCTCATCATCCTCTCAACAGGGTATTCTTTTGTATACCCATATCCACCCAAAATCTGAACAGCATCGGTTGTAACCTTCATAGCAACATCTGCCGAGTAAACCTTTGCCATAGCTGACAATTTATCAACCCCGATGGCACTCATCTTGTCTCTCTCATATACCTTCATGTCAAGCAAATGGGAGGCATCATACACGAGTGCACGGGCAGCTTCAACCTGAATAGCCATATCTGCAACCATAAACTGAATTCCCTCAAAGTCTGCTAATTTCTGGCCAAATTGAACCCTTTTCCAGGCATACTCTGTAGAGAAATCCAGGGCACCTTGAGCTAAACCCACAGCCTGAGCGCCAACAGCAGGCCTTGACAGGTTTAATGTTGTCATTGCAATATCCCATCCATCGCCCTCTTTCCCAAGTAAATTATCTTTTGTAAGCCTCACATTATCAAATGTCAATTCTGTTGTGTCAGAACCTATCATTCCCATTTTATCTTCACTCCTACCTATAATTACCCCGGGATAATCCCTTTCAACATAAAATGCTGATATGCCATTTGTCCTCAGTTTTGGGTTCGTAGTAGCAAATACCATATATATCTGGGCATTCGCCCCATTTGTTATCATCGATTTCTTCCCATTCAGGTAATAGTAATCGCCATCTTTCATCGCATTGGTCGCCATATGGGATGCATCAGAACCTGCATTGGGTTCGGTTAAAGCAAATGCAACGAGATACGGTTTATCTGGTTCGGCAATTTTACTATAGATATATTCCTTCTGTTCCTCGTTCGCTGCAACCATTATGGGCATTAATCCAACATTATGGGCAAGCGGTATAAGAGATGCTGCACCTGATACTTTTGCGAGCTCCTCAATAACAAGACAAAGGGACGTGATATCTCCATCAAGTCCACCAAATCGTTCAGGTAGCATAAGGTATAAAAAACCCTGTTTCTTATAAATATCCACAAGGTCCCATGGAAAGGCACCTGTTGCATCTATCTCTTTAGCCCTTGGGGCTATTTTTTCTTTAGCCACTTTCTCTGCAATCATCCGGATCATGCCATGCTTTTCAGAAATATTTAACATCCATCCAACCTCCTTTTTGTTGACAAAACTGCATTACTTCTAACATAATTTCCCTATAAATTAAACAAAAAAGGAGATATTATGTCGAAGGTATTCTTTACAGATCTAAGGACCACACCAAAAAGGAACCTCTTTAATAAAATTGAAGACCTGTTGAATAGAATAAAAATGAATAGCAGGATTAAGAAGGACGATCTTGTAGCAATAAAGCTCCATTTCGGGGAACAAGGTAATACGGCATACTTAAGACCTGTATTTTTAGGGACCATAGTAAAGAAGGTCAAAGGTATTGGTGCAAAACCCTTTCTTACAGACACAAACACCCTTTATACAGGTTCTCGTAGTGACGCTGTCTCTCATCTATCAACAGCTATACAGAATGGCTTTGACTATGCATGTGTGGGTTGCCCCCTTATAATAGCTGATGGGCTTAGAGGTTCAAACAGTGTGAAGGTCCCGATAAACGGGAAGGTTCTTAAAGAAGTGAGTATTGCCAGGGAGATCGTAAATGCAGATAGCATGATTGTTGTGACGCATTTTAAAGCACATGAACTTTCAGGATTTGGAGGGGCATTGAAAAATCTGGGTATGGGTTGCGCAGCAAGGGAGGGAAAACTTGTGCAGCACAGCGGGGTTGCACCGAAAATAAACGCTCAAAATTGCAAGGGATGTAAATTGTGTTTTGAGTACTGCCCGGCAAAGGCAATTTTAATTATGGAAAAAAAGGCATCAATTGATGATAAAAAATGTATAGGCTGTGGGGAGTGTACTATTATATGTCCAACCAATGCAATTGAGATTCGATGGGACGAATCACCTGACTTTTTTCAAAAAAAGATGGCGGAGTATGCGTTTGGCGCCTTAAAGGGAAAAGAAAAAAGGTCTCTCTTTTTAAATTTTCTCATACAGATAAGCCCTGCCTGTGACTGCTATCCCCATAGTGATGCCCCTATAGTGAGAGATATCGGTATCCTTGCATCACTTGACCCTGTATCTATAGATGCTGCATCATGCGATCTTGTAAACAATGAGGAATCGATTCCAAATACTGCCATCAAGAAGATACTAAAAAGGGGTGAAGATAAATGGAGGGCTATTTACCCATCTATAGATTGGAATATTCAACTAAACCATGCTGAAAAATTAGGCCTTGGTGAAAAAACGTACACACTGGTAAAGATATAAAACAGACCAAATGCCTATTTCTTCAAAACCACCTTTTTCTCTTGAAATAAACCAGCATCGTGACGGCTATAGCTAACATTAAAATCAGGACAGCAGGATAGGCCCAGCGCATTTTAAGCTCTGGCATATACTCAAAATTCATACCATAAAGACCCACTATAAAGGTCAACGGAATAAATATTGTAGCAATAATGGTTAATACCTTCATAACCTCATTCAACCTGTTGCTAATACTTGAAAGATAAATATCAAGCATCCCTGCGAGCATATCCCGGAATGTTTCTATCGTATCAATAACCTGGATTGTATGATCGTACACATCTCTGAGATACACATACGTGGATTCATGAATCAGTGATGATTCCCCTCTTTCCAGACCATTTACTACTTCTCTCAGTGGCCAAACCGATTTACGTAAAGAGAGCATCTCTCTCTTTAAATTGTGAATAGACCGTAATGTCTCCGGTCTTACGTTCACCACCAGTTCGTCTTCAAGGTCTTCTATCTTTTCCCCGAGTCTCTCCAAAATAGTGAAATAGTTATCAATAATTATATCTATCAGAGAGTATACAAGGTAATCAGCACCCATTCTTCTAATGCGCCATTTCTCGTTTTTCATCCTCCCCCTGATTGAATCAAAAATATTTCCTTCCCTCTCCTGGAATGAAATTACATAGTTTGAGCCGAGTACCAAACTGATCTGCTCAGCCTTTACTTCACCATCCTTTTCGTCATAGGAAAGCATTTTCATAACAACAAAAATGTAATCTCCATAATCCTCAATCTTGGGACGTTGTTCAGTATTCATTATGTCTTCCAGCAGGAGGGGGTGGAGATTAAAGTAATGACCTATCTTCTCTATGATATCTACCTGATGGATGCCGTCTATATTTATCCAGGTGATATTTGGCTTATCTTTGAAGGGCAGACATTCTTCAATCTTACTTGCTTCGACCTCTTGAAATTGAGTTTCATCATAGTTAAGAATTGTAATCTTTACGCTTTCTGTTTTTTCCTCTCCAATATGTACAAGGGTCCCTGGCGGAAGACCAGTTTTTTTTGACCGCTTTTTTAAAACCCTAAATTCCATATCCGACCTCTCTTACTTAATCCTACCAAAGATGACACCAACAAGATTTCTAATTGTACCACTTTACCAAAAACCTTCAAATAAATTTTTCGACCTTCCAGGCATTATATTTTACGAAGTCATCTTGAATCTGAACCAATAAGGACCTATATTTATTTGGATACCAATTAGTAACTTAAGGAGAAACAATGTACGAACAGGGAGTTATAAGACCGCCAAGCGAAGCAAATAGTCTTCTATTACGGGTAACGAGAAACTGTCCCTGGAACCAGTGTGTCTTCTGTCCTGCATATAAAGGAACAAAGTTCTCAAGAAGAACGGTTGATGAGATTAAAAGGGACATTGACAATATAGCGAAGGAATATGAAGGCTATACATATATCAAATCAGTATTTTTGCAGGACGCTAATAGCCTGCTTTTGCCAACAACTGATTTGCTGACTGTTCTTCAATATCTCAGGCTTAAGTTCCCGGATATTGAAAGGATAACATCCTACGCCCGGGCCCCAACATTAAAGAGAAAAAGTGTTGAAGAGCTGAAACAACTTAAGGAAGCTGGTTTAACAAGGATTCATGTCGGCATGGAAAGCGGCTCATCCAGGGTATTAAAGATGATAAAAAAGGGGATTACCCCGGAAGATATTGTCATCGGGGGAACACATGTTAAGGAATCAGGGATATCCCTCTCTGAATACATCATGCCCGGCATAGGGGGACGCACCCTGAGTGAAGAACATGCTATCGAAACAGCCAAATTGCTCAACACCATTAAACCCGATTTTATAAGGGTTCGCACCTTTGCAATGCATCCAAAATCACCCATGCAAAAGATGGTTGAGGAAGGTACATTCGTGCCTATGACTGATGAGGAAATTGTTGCTGAGATTCGCCTGCTTGTTTCTCACCTTGACGAAATGCACAGCTATTTCTCCTGTGCTGATTTCAGTCTGAACCTTTTAATGGAGGTAGACGGATGCCTTGATGAAAAAAAGGCTGCTATGCTTGAAGAACTCGATAGGTTTCTTTCACTCACCAAAAAGCAAAAACAGGTCTATTCTCTTTTACGACGTGCCTCCTTTGGATACTATCCGATTGATGTGGTCTATAATGAGGGTTTGCTGAACCAGGTTTTACCGGAGATCGAAAAATTAGAGAAAAGTGGGGAGGACGGATTTAATAGATATATACAACATCTTATGTCCTATCAGTTGCCACAGCTTCAAACAGACAACTGGACATAAACTGCAGTGAATAGTGAAGAGTGGTTAGTAAACTTATCACTCACCACTGATCACCCGCCACTTTGTTTGGATAGTGGTCCTAAGTACTGATGGTAATAACACTTTATGTCACCATTATAAATCTTCCTGTTTTTTTCCGCCTTCTTACCGAATAATCTTTCAAATGCCTGGTGGGCAGATAAGATAAAGAAAGACCACGCATCGAGTTTTGAGAATACCTTCCCCATTGTTCTGTAGAGATCTTCTACTTCTTTCGATTCCCCTATCCTTTCTCCATATGGCGGGTTGCATACAATACAACCGTATTTCTTTCTTGAACGAAACTCTTCAACAGGCAGTCTTTGAAATGCAATGTAATCAATAACACCCGCGCGAAAGGCATTATCCCTTGCCTTTTTAAGCACATCCCCATCACTGTCTGAGGCAAGTATCCTGAATTCCGCATCGTTTATCCGGGCATGTGCCTCTTCTCTTGCTAAATCCCACACGCTTTTTGGTATCTGTTTCCATTCCTCGGAGACAAAAGACCTCTTGAGTCCCGGGGCAATATTTTTCCCTATCAGGGCAGCCTCAATAGGAATTGTACCCGAACCACAAAAGGGGTCAGCAAGTATCCTTTCCGGGGTCCATCTACTCAATAAGACAAGCCCTGCGGCGAGTGTCTCCCTGAGTGGTGCCTCCCCTGCCCTTTCCCTGTATCCTCTTTTATGGAGCCCTGGACCTGATGTATCTATTGTGAGTATAGCAGTATCCTTCAACATAGAGATTTCTATCTTGTAAACAGGGCCTGTCTCTTTAAACCACGAAGTACGGTATTTTCTTTTCATCGCCTCTACAATTGCCTTCTTTACGATAGCCTGGCAATCTTTCACGCTGAATAGTTTTGATTTTACCGACTTACCGACAATATGCATCTTCCCGTCCACAGGGATAATCTCCTCCCATCGGATGCGAAGTGTACCCTGAAAAAGCTCCTCAAAATCCGTTGCCTTAAACTCAGCAATCTTTATAAGTATCCTGTCCGCAGTCCTGAGCCAGATATTGCACCGTGCAATAGTCTTCTCATCCCCCGTAAACGTAACCTTCCCATTTTCAACGGTTAGATCACTGTAGCCAAGGACCTTTAACTCATGAGCGACAACCGACTCCAGACCAAAGGTAGATGTTGCAATGATGGTATATTCAGCCACCTCTATTCTCCTTTATATTATAGACTATGCAAAGCGAAGCTGTATTAAATTGCCACTGTATTTATTGCTGAGAATCTAAGGTGTATTTAAGTCGATTGCCAGTCTGCGTTAAGAGACTTTTGATGAACATTTCTTCAATTATTGAATCTATTTCGTTCGCACCTGCTTTGTCTCTTAACACTGATTCGACGTGTTTCTTTAATGTATCTCTCGTTCTTGGACGTTTCTGAGGATCGATCTTATTGAGATTGGCAACTATATAGCTGGTAAATTTAGATGAGGGCATCTGTTTTTGACTATCGGCTAATTCAGCAAGATTTGCAATTCTTCTCACATATACACCTGCATCATTTATATACTTGATGAGAGAATCGAATCCGCTGTCTTTCGAGAGTATTATCAGTTCAACTTCGTTTTTCAATTTTTCACTTAAGCACCCTAATGCAAAGGCAATATGGAAATCGAGATTGTTTTTACCATCGCCAGCTATTTTAAGCCATGTAATCCGGTCACCGAGAGTTTGAGCCTTCTCAACAAGGGGAAAGGGTATTTTGCTCTGGGATTTACCAACAAAGATTATGATATCTGTATTCGTAGTGTCGATAAGTTCAAAATCAAGTCTTTGTATATTTTCAAAATCAATTAAAATTATCCGCTTCATTAAATACGCCTCTATATTTATGATAACTGTTTTTCAAACTTTATACAAGCCAAAACCTGGCGATTTCGCATTTGGATATTTTCATTTTCTCTCCATAAATGCATAGTTGCCAGCACCACAGCCCAAATCAATAGTTTTGCAGGGTGTCACTTTTCCGCTATCGACCAACTCAACTAAAGCGTCTGGCGGAGTCTCAATATTCCAAGGAATCTCTTCCAGAGGTATACTTTTATAAATGCTGTCCATCTCAACCTGCATTATAGCATCCTACATATATTATATTTACTTTGTAAACTTTTATAAACTTATACCTTGAAGCCGATTGTGGCTAACGTGTACAGCACAGACTAATCCCGCGTACCGCGGGACAGGATGGCCCCGCCATTGGCGTAATTTGTGAGCTTTGTGTTTGTACCGGTTTATCTGCCGTTGCCGGCAAAATGTTATATTTCAACAGGCTGTAAAGATTTGACCCCCAATCCCCCTCGAGGCACTCACAAACCGGGCACAGGAATCTGTTCGATTGAAAATTTTGTTTCACCATACCGGAAATAACCTTTTTCCTCGATCGCTTTGAGTGTTTCTGTCGATTTCTCGTCGCACATTTTCACAACATGATTTAAGAGGTTCTGTTTTGGGCCATCGCCCCTCCCATACATTAATACAAAGTTTTCCGGCAAGTTGAAGCCCCTAAAGATCGGTATCTTTCTGCTATTATATGATGTGTGGTTATCCAGATCGTGATCTGTTACTATAGCAAACCTTTTCAACTTGTTTCGAGGTTCGCGATTAACTTCTTGTATCACCGTAATCCATCCGAATTTCTCTGGAGACAATTCTTCTGGACAGTTCCGAAAAACACTTACCCCATGCCACGGGAATTGCGCATAATAGCTGTTGGGGTCGGGTGTACTTTGCACAACGCAATGGACAATACCGGTAACTGAGAGTCTTTCACTTCCAACGTCTTTTGTATTCGTGTCAACGGCTATGATGAGATCATAGAATGATGATAAACACCTCATAAGGTCGGCTTCATTAGGAATAACCTTGTCTTGGATTCGGGCGATAACCTTTTCCTTACCTGATTGGCCAATATAATGGGTTTCAGAAAAGGTCACGACAGGCTTGATCAAACGACCGTCACGAGCCAGCCCCGTGAATTCCATCTTCTCTTTGTCGTAGTAGAAACCTTGAAGGGGTTCAGGAGAACCAATCATCATAATGTTCTCTCTCGGTTTCTTATTGAGACAACACTTTTTGTACTTTTTGCCGCTGCCACATGGACACGGGGCGTTTTTGCCGATCTTATGCATTACGGTCGCTACATTTCCATTTGTCGGTCTTAAACCCATCGTTCAGGATTTGAGGGCAGACCTCCAAATTTTTGTGCTCTTTTCAGTGACAACTGCCTGTCTTTGTGCATTCACACTGGTTTCCAGCACGGCGCATAGCCGCTTGCTTTGTTTGCTCAGTGAAAGGTGGGGGTGTTCCGCCTGGCACCCCATACGTAGCAGTGGCAGCGTGACATTGTGGACATAGAACTTCCGCATTACTTAAATCGTTTCCACCATCCCTCCTCTTGTGATGAACGTCCAGACTGCGTGTTCTTGTACATCTCGCCATGGCTTACCTCCTTTGTTTATAATGGGTTTTAAATACATTCCTGCTGCACGATTTTTTAAAATCCAGTGTGCAATTCCATCCGAAACGAGGCTTCTGCAAATATTCACAGGTTTTTTCATTGGTGACATTAACTCTCCCTATATTAGATGTCAACATTTCAAGAGCGTCCCGTTCCCCGGTGTTTCTTCATGCCACCACAATATCACATTTCGGTGGCTGATTTTAGACTATACCCTAAATAAATTTGCAACAAGTTTCTTAATCTGTTCATTAATATTACTCGAATCTTCAAAAAATTTCTTTGTATAATATTTATTGCTGAAATGGCCTGAATGACCTGCTACATCTTCCAGCCTTTTTGGTAACTCTACTGCTTTATTAGTGTTTAAAAGGTTACGGATCTCCTCGTTTTCCTTAGAATTTGGTTTTCCATCTAACTCGTGCAATACCGTATATGGGATACCAAATGCATTAAGGAGCTTCATATACTTCTTCATTTCTTGTTTGCAACCAGCAACTACTATTGTATATCCGATTTCTTCGGGAAATTCTTTAAAAAGTCCAGCTTGTCGGCCTGTTACAATAATAGCAATTTCATCTTCTTCGCCTTCCACCAAAATGACTTTTTTGGCAAAAAACATTTGGTTTTGTTCTAAACCAAAGCTTGCAAGAAACTGAAATGTCTTTCGTTCTGTTCCTTCATCCATGACCCCCGGGGAACATTGGTAAACTTTTGTTCCGTCTATTACGGAATCTTTTCGAACTACAGCTATAGACTCATACATCGACACGTCAATGAAAGCGGGGGAATGAGTGCTATAAAAGACTTGGTCTGTTTTAGAAAAATCCTTCAAAACGCCATAAATTAACCTTTGCATTTGTGGATGAATATAAAGCTCTGGTTCTTCAACGGCTAAAACAATAGGACGAAATGGACTTTCTATATCTTTAATCTGATTTTCTAGACTAGAAATCAGTTTGCCCTTTTGGTTGAGGATGAGTGCTTGAAGTATGCCAAAAACAACACATCTCTGAAGACCATGACCTTTCATTAAAACTTCGGTAAGTTTCCCATCATCAACCCAAACGGAAACTCCACGAGAAAATATTTCTCGCATCTGCTCTACAGTAACCTCCACTCGAACACCAGTTACTGATGGCATGAGATTTGAGATAAGTGCTTGTAGTTTTTGCTCGACATCTTTTAGGATGCCCAGTCTCTCCTGACCTTTTTCTCGCTTTTCCCCTTCTTTTGGTTCATTCAACAAAGCGGTTAAATTTTTAAGGCTATTCTCAATATATTGAAATCGGGGATCAAACCTGAGTATCCTATCTGCTAAATCACCTATAAGTCGTTGAAAATTTGAGCTTGAAGATCGTCTGTCAATCTCGTCAGAGTAATCGCTGATTGCTGGTAAAGAGTGGAAGCTTGGTAGAGAATCCAAAAGAACCGGTTGAAGTCCTAAGGCTTGGGTTTGTCCCAATGTTGGCGCTTCAAATTCTATATCCTCTCTCTCGGTAATTATTTGCCTTAATCCTGCTTCGTAGCTGCCTTTATTAACCTTTCCAGCGCTATCCTTTACATAGTCAACAATACCTTGTTGAATTGCTATCTGTTCCCATTTAGGTCTTTCTGTATCCTCATGTTGTATGACTCCTTCGATAGACATCCACCAATCTCTTGGTTTTGCAATATAACCATGGTACTCTGCAGTTGGTCTAAGCCTCCCAGTTTTCTTATCTTCTTCAAGCCTGATATGTTTTTCAATTATTAGCTTATCACCAAGCAGGTACATTCGAAGCCTTTTACGTTCGTCAAGGGATAGCTTTCCAAAAGTGGCAGTTACAATAATTGTGTTTTCCTTGTTAAAAAAATCCGATTCTCCAACACCTCCAGCACCTGGTGTGAGGAATACTCTAATTGCGTAAAGTAAATTAGATTTCCCAGCATTATTCTCACCAACAAAAGCTTGTAAGGACTCAATCCTGATGTCTCCAGAATCAACGATGGAGCGATAGTTTTTTACCCGAAGACCGATAAGTTTCATTCTTTGGCCTCCTTATTCATACGATCCCGATTTGACCTTTAGGTTGAATGTTATATTTAGTCCTAATTTGACATTACCAGACCCCATGCGATTAGTCCGAACAACTCTTCTCATATTCAACCATCTTGTCCAAAGTCTTCATCGTCAGGAACAAAATCCTCATCGCTTGGAGTCTGTATTTCTTTTAAAGAACCATACTTCTTGAGGATAAATCTTAGCACAGTGTAGTATCTATAAAAGAGATACTCAGAGACATCGGTATCTGTGATCTTAATTTTGTCCAATTCTGTATGTCGAATCATAAACTCATTTGCCATCTTCCACAAGCCATTCAACTCGTTTTGCAAAATATTCTCGAAGCCTTCCTGATCTTTACAAACCTTTCCCAATAATGCTTTTACGCTACGCGGCTTGTTGCTATTTTCCCATGAACTTACTCTCTGGAAAGCATCCACTAATTTTTCTAATGCTATCTTTTGTTCCTCAGAGCTTCTGTTAAAAAACTTCTCTATCGCAAGACCGATGAGATTCTGCGTCTCTTTGTCCTCAATAACGAAATCATCTTTCGTGATCGTTCTGTCCATAATGCCAGAATGACGATCTTTCACGATACCTTTCTCTAATTTATATGAGAGTTTGAAGTTTTCGAACAGTTGATTAATTCTGATAGTATATTGATATGTTGCTTTACCCCTATCAAACAAATCCTCGACCTGAACGGAGATGAACTTGAAAAAGAATTCAATCAGATCAAATACGGTGTCTTTCGCGGGCATTCTTTCTGGTAAGGGATATAAAGCCCGACCTATTTCCTGAAGCATTTTTCTGTTGACCTTCTCTTTGACCACATAGCGGTATGATCTGCCATTTCCATAGTCGAAATCCTCACCGCCAAATTCTTCATAAAGCCAATCGTTATCAACCAGTTCGTTAATATATGCTTTGAAGGCATTCCAGAACTTATAGTCTATGTCCTTGGTAAACGGCTGGTTCCTCCGTGAATAGTAATCACCCATATGGATTATCCCTCCAGAGTGTACACCTTCAGTACTTCATCCCCGTAGTGGTTGATGACTTTGATGGCGATTTTGTTGGTGGCGGGTGGGTCGAAGGGGCGGCTTGATAGGAGAGGTCTGCTCTTTATTGACCGTTTTTTTCATAGGTATTTCCATAAGTTGTTCTTCATTTTTAACATCTTACTGATTGATATTTTTCTCCTTTGCAACTATACTAAGAATTTTACCAATTGGCGTGTCGTCCATATTTATCGTGTCTGCATGTTTATCTCTAAATGCTGGATCAACATATTGTCTTTTAATGTAGGACAAAACATTTTTCATATCATTTGTCATCCTTCGTATTCCATAGCATTCCAGGACATTATGAAACAGTTCAGTTTCCGAGACATTTGCTTTATTGTTGTCAATTATCATAATCATTAAAGCAGCAACTTCCGTTGGTGGTATTTCTCTAAATGTTCTGTCGCCTAATTCGCGTATTTTCACGCCCGATGATGGTTTCGCATAAACAATTTTGACGGGTTCTCGTGCTAGCCAAAATTCAACCCGTTCCTCAACATGGCCTTTTTTGATTGCTTTTTTGAGTGCACTTTTGAAAGTTGATAATATTTGATTCCCAATTCTACCCAACCCTGAAGCTTTTGCATATAAGTGAAAAGCTCTCTCACGTAAGATGGGCTCTTCTACTTTTATTATTTCTACTAAACCGCCGATTACTTGATCAATTGAGCTATAACGAGGATCAGGGAGGGTTTGTTGTACCCATTGAGGATATGGAGATAAGGCGGAATCTGAAGGGAACATGCTCGGTTGTATTAGATGATTCTCTTTTGTTCTATTTTTGACTATTTCGATTATTGGTATTGATGATGATTCTTCCTCGACTTTCTCTACACCATAGAATGCTTCTGATTCAGCTTGTTTTTGTGTTGGAAAGATTTTCAACTTGTCAAGCAGGCTCCATAGTTCTTCCATTGCCTTCTCCGGGGAACGATAGAAGCTACTCCCCCTAATACGCCAGAATGTCCAACCGCAACGTTCAAGCATTCTTTGCCTATACATATCTTGTTCATAACGCTCTGCTCCATGCCATTTATCACCATCGCATTCAACGGCAAGTCGGCTCATAAGGCCTTCTACTACCAAATCTATAAAGTAATCAGCAATTTCATACTGTGGGATAACCCTATAACCACGATCGATAATCCGTAAAAAAACATCAGCTTCAAACCAGCTCTCGAAAGGAGAGGGTGGTTTCTCTCTATCTCTGCTTTTAGATAGTGCATGCAACCTAAAACCTTCAATGTCAACCCCCTCGGGGAAATCTGGTTTCACGAAGGGATTTTGAAAATAGTTAAGAAGGTCATACCGCAGGCATCTGGGACTTAGATCGTTTAATGTTGCTGAATGAAAAAGGCATACATGGTCTTTTGCCCGACTTACAGCTACGTTAAATCGTCTTTTCGCTGTTTCAGTAGTCAAGGTCCCAATTCGGGTTTCGCCCACAGGTGATGATACCATACTTAAAAAGATTACATCACGCTCATCACCCTGAAATGCATAGGAATCACCACAAATAAGCTGCCTTTTTTCCATCACTTCAGGCCCTATTATTGAGAGCAGATTTTTCTCGATTAAGCTTGCTTGATCTTCACCAAGCAAGCTAATAACGCCCATAGTTTTCCCTTCATATTGCGGGTCCTTGCAGTATTGTTCAATCTGTTTTGCTATTATTTCTGCTTCGGGCGGATTTACAATTCTCGGTGAAGACCCTTTTTGATATCCGTTTTCAACAAGTATTTCTTGTACTGGTGGTAACCTTTTTGAACCATATTGTCTCAGCGGTATTAAAGGTTCTGAAGAATAACATAGGTTATTTGAATATTGAATTATTTCAGGCATACATCTAAAATGCTCCCTAAGGCGAATTCGACCTCCATATCGAATCTCTGCCTGATTAAAAAAACTTGTACCTACATCAAAGGTATCTTTCAGTGGTAAGTCATAAAGGTAACGTTGTCTTAAATATATAACATCATCTCTATTAAGCCCGATAAACTCTGGGCTAATTTGTTTGTCATCTCCTACTACTATTATTTGTTTTGCTAAGTAAAGCAGAAAAAGCGCTTCAAGGCCGGACTGGCTTGCCTCGTCTATTATCACAACATCGAAAGAGTCTGCCTGGGGGTCCACAGTCTCTGCTACACGAAAAATGGGCATTATCCAAGCGGGGATGGCAGATTTGCATTCATTCATGTTATCTCTTGCTGCTCGCCTGTGCACACTGGCATATTTTCCTGTTCCTTTTCCGATCTTTCTCATTGCTTCTTTCCAAGCCATGAGATATTGGCGTTCATGTTCTGTCATTCTTTGGAAACAGTAATCCCAGGCCTTGGAGGCTGCAAGGTCTCGGATAATTCTCAAAATATGTTCGGTAATATTTTCGAGCTTTCTTATTAATTGTTCATGTTCTATAGGATTGGTTAATTGTTTCAGCCATTTATTTGTCCTTGCCCAATTCCAAGCCTCAGTAAGCAATGCCATTCTTTCATCCCAAATATTGTCATCATAGCTCTCCATAAGTTCCGAGACAACAATGGGAGCCTTATTTCTTAAAATATCCAGGTGACTTTCGTATTTCTTATATTTCATCTGCAAATCATGTAAATATGATAGCTTTTGATAAGACTCTGCATACTTTTCAATATTTCTTGACTTTACGCTCTGAAAAAGCTTACCGATAATCTCATGGGCGTCACGATCTATCATAAAATTATTTACGATATCATCCAATGACTTGAGAGGTTGAGTCGCATTCTGATATTCATTTTCTGATTCGATGGCTTCGAGGACTTGAAGAAAAAGCTGAATTGTTTCTTTGCTAACCCATCCTGGCTCATAGAGGCCAGGAACTTCTGTTATGGCCTGTCGGATATGTTGAATTTGATCACACATTTTCAATACATTCTCGAGATGCTTTTTTTGATCGAAATAATGGGCTAATAAGGTTACGAAATTACCAGCAGGAGCTTCTATATATGGGGACCAGTAAGACTCTAAATTTTTAGTGCCTTCTGCAACAGTAAGCCACTCAATAAGACTCCTTAAATGTTGAGGTGTATTACATTTGCACCCATCTACATAGATTTCGTTAATTAAATAGATGCATTGTTTCACCACCTTGGCCCTAAATGGTCCAAACCCAAGCCTTCCTCCTTTTTCAAGATGCTCAAGTAATGAAGATGCATCTGCTTTTACAGAAGCATAGTTTGCCTCTTTCAAGCCTGAAACAGTCATTTCTGATGTTTTGTGAGCCATAGGTTCTATACTTTTTGTATATTTATCTGTAACGATATTTAGCTCAACCCATTGTCGCTCTTGGCCTATGAGTATTTGACTACACACATCACGCACCCATGTTTGGGGATGATTAAGAAACTGAGAATACATACCCAAGAATTCTTTTATAAGCTTACTAAGAGCCTTTCTCAAATTTTCAGGTGCTTTCGCTAAAATCTCATAATATGGATTTGTTTTATAATTTTGCAACTGTAATAATTTTTGATAACATTCTTCTTCTTTTTTCACTAATTCCTTAAAGTCAGAGGGCTTGATAATATTATCAAGAATGATGGTATCTTTTTGTAGATCCTCATCGGGAATATTTTTTAAGTCTCTGGCAAAGTTTAATAGTGCTTGAGTTTCTGAATTTGAGAGAGGCGGTTCATCTGTTTCTTCTGGCTCCATGTGAATCCATGAATAATTCTTTTCTTCATCTTTCAATCGAGCAGCTATTTTCTGTGCCGTGCCCTCATAGTTTCTAAATCTTGGAGGGTGTACATATGTTTCTATTTCACGTATGCTTTTTAATTTATTTATTAAAGTTGCTTCCTCTTTACGAGCTTTATCAAGGTCATCTTCCAAAGCCTTAATCTGAAGCTGACCCGTTGTTTTATTCCAAATATTATGTTTGGCTACAATCCCTCTTACGGAATCTTCCAATGATTGCATGGCATAAATATCATCACCGAGAAGACTGACACATAGATCGGCAATCTCTTTAGGCAATTTTCCTTTTAAGACTTTTAATGCCCTTGCTGTATGGCTGGTTACAAGAACACGCTTACCGTTTGCCAGAAGATGGCATATCAGATTTACAATTGTGTGTGACTTACCGGTTCCAGGTGGACCTTGAACCAAAATACCATGACGTCTATTCAACTCTTGAGCAATCCTTTTCTGCTCATCATTGGCTGGCAATGGGAAGTAAATTTCTCGAGGCATTTCTGAGATATGACTTTCATTGTCCAAAAGATCAATACCATCCAAATTTAAGGGTTTATCTTCGGTGATTGTCACTAACCTTTCAACACCAAAAGGTAAAGGTCCCTTTTTCTCAAGTTGCTCAATAATATCTTTAAACATACGCAATATGTTTCGTTCAGTTCTTTTGCGTAAGATTATGGAAGGAGCAAAATGTAGATTGGGATTCTTGTCAATACTTGCTTGTGGTACGATAGATTCATCATATTGTCCAGTTGGTGAAACCGAATGAATCCAACTTTTTAAAATAGAATGAACGACAACACCTTCCCATATGGAATCACCGAATTCCTTAATCTGATTTTCTATAGATTTTTGATTTTCGGCATCAGGTCTATTTTCCGGTTCCAGCATATCTTGCTCAAGAACAGGTTTCGCGCCTTCTCCCGCGGGGCCTACTGTAATAACTCCTCTAACAGAATCAAAACTAATACTGGTTTGAGCAGTAATAATATGCCTTTTAATTTCTTGTCCTTCCTGGGTTTTCCACGTTAGGTAACCAATTCCAACAACTACTTCGTAAGCCTCGCCTAGGCGCTGTTGTCTTTGATACATTGTAAATAGCTCTGTGTATATCCTTTGGATGCGCTGGAGCCTTTGATCTTCCAAAGCCCACGGCATCCACTCTTGATCCATATATTTTTCCCAGATGGCCACGATTTCTGGGTTGTGTGTGAGTTCAACAATTTTATTTTCAGTTTCTACTTCCCCATTTTCATTTGATGGCAAAGAAACTTTAAGAACTATATTTTCTCTCAAACTTGGAAGAATTGATGAGTTAGATATTTCTTCATAGTTTAACCATGGAACCAATTGTTCTGGAACTTTTGGAGGGTTTTTCAACCGTGGCTTTTTGATTTGCAACCAAACGTCTGCATGTTCCTCTTCTATCTCTTTGCTCCAAGCAATACAGTGACATTCTGGTTCATGTGGTATGTCTTGAAACCATACAACCGTGTCATACTGATCAATTGTTCTTATGGTTTTTGTGCGAAGCTCTGTTAGATCGCGTAGAAAAGAAAAAAGTCTTATTGCTCGATTAGAAAGGTTTAAGGCTTCAGTTTGAGAATTACCATTTGTGTTATTCAAGCCCTCTCCTTTTTTTCAAACTTAATTGAGTTTAAGAGCCAGCCTTTAGTATATCAATCACTCAATAACATGCTTCCTGTTTTTCGGTTAATATATTTTTCACCCTTCACCACATTTTCCTTCTGTGTAGATAATAATTCAAGAAAAAATAATGGTTTCATAAAGTTATTCGGTTTCTCTCGTCTATCTGGTTTATATTTTTTGTTTTTCTTGCCCAATAAGAGATAATCTGAATAACCTGCTCCAGAGTGCTGTTCTGTGAGTACGTTCTTGCCAGGCTCTTCAAGTTTCCAGCCGGCTTCAATAAGCTTTCGATTAATGACTATGCGTGCATCCTGTTCTGTCATGTTTAAAAATATGGATAGGGTTTACCCATTAACAAAACTTAAGTCATCCCTCGTTCCTGTATGTACCCGGGATCGTTTTCTGTTTCATGTTTTGAGTATCACCCCCTTTACAAGAATTCTAACCCTTTGAAATAAAAAATACAAATGAAATTAGCTCATAGTTCATAGTTCATGGCTCGTAGCTATCAACTTTCGGCCGTAAGCTTTCAGGTAAAAACGTTTATACCATTTCGCCATCATCAATTCTATAAAGGCGGGAACATCTTTCCTGAGTACGACTCACGGTAAGGTTTAATTGAGCACAAATGGGGTCAGGTCTTGAAATATAAGTTTTTTCATTATCCCCATCCCCTTCTTTCTTTCCATTTTCCTGCTATTTCAATAGGTTGTCAAGTATTTTTTAGCTTTCAGTGCTCAGTTGAGTAAAAGGTAATCTATAATTATAAGTTTCTTGTCCGAATCTTTTATCCCCTTTAATTCAATGGTATCAATACGTTTTTATCTGTCAATAAAAAACAGTTGGGAGTAATGAGTTCTCGGTTCGGAGCCGGATAAAACGCTTAGCATAGGACATAGCGCATAGCGTATAGATAGCGGATGCAATAATGTTGAAACACTACCACAATAAATGGTAGAGTCTAAAAACACCGAACAAATATCACTGGCTGAGGGGATAGAAGATGAACAATGAACACATAGTTGCCTATTTTTCCATGGAGATCGGGATCGATCCTTCTATACCCACTTATTCAGGCGGTCTTGGTATACTTGCAGGCGATACAATCCGTGCAGCAGCAGACCTCAAAGTACCAATGGTGGCCGTGACACTCCTCTACAGAAAGGGCTATTTTTACCAGAAATTCGATGAAAGCGGATGGCAGAGAGAAGAACCAGTGGTGTGGGTTGTAGAGGATCTCCTGAAAGAAATGCCCCAGAGAACTTCCGTCACACTGGAGGGACGAACCGTTCAAATTCGTTCTTTTATGTATGAAGTTTCTGGCGCTTCAGGTTCCATTGTGCCAGTCTATTTCCTCGATACCGACCTGCCAGAAAATTCTGAATGGGACAGAACCCTCACGCACTTCCTCTATGGAGGGGACCTGCGGTACAGACTATGTCAGGAAGTGATCCTTGGAATAGGCGGCGTAAAAATGCTACGTGCACTCGGGTATACCAATATCGGGAGATTCCATATGAATGAAGGTCACGCAAGCCTGCTCACCAGGGAACTTCTGTGGGAGGAAGCGAAAAAGGCTGGCAGAAAGTTCATCGCCCAAGAGGATATCGAAGCGGTGAGGGAAAAATGTGTATTTACTACCCATACCCCTGTTCCTGCCGGACATGACCAATTCCCAACCAATTTGGTAAATAGTGTTCTGAGTGATCCCAAAGACTTCTTTGACCTAAAGGATATCCTTGATGCGATGGTGATAAAAAAGGTGCTCCAGCGTCATGAAGGTTTTTTCGACATAGATCACGCATTAGATGATGATTATGTGCTGAATATGACCTACATTGCACTCAACCTGAGCCGCTATGTAAACGGGGTTGCGAAAAAACACGGTGAAGTTTCAAGATTGATGTTTGCTGATTATGAGATTGACGCAATTACCAATGGTGTCCATGCAGCAACCTGGTCAGCGGAACCTTTCCAGAAACTCTATGACCGCTACATACCAGGATGGCGGCAGGACAATTTTGCACTCAGGTATGCCATGAGTATACCCAAGGAGGAGCTCTGGCAGGCCCATGCACAAATGAAGAAGCAGCTTCTGCATTATGTAAACCGTGAGACAAATGCCGGTATGGATCAGGATGTGTTGACCATCGGCTTTGCCCGGCGTGCTGCCACATATAAAAGGGCAGACTTACTATTCCAGAATATCGAGCAGCTCAAAAATATCTCATCAAAAATAGGGCCGTTTCAAATAATATACGCTGGTAAAGCCCACCCTAATGACCAGGAGAGCAAGGAACTCATCAAACACATCTTTCAATTTAGAGAGTCGCTCAAAAAGTACGTCAAGATTGTTTACCTTGAGAATTATGACATGGAACTTGCAAAATTAATTATTTCAGACGTCGATATCTGGTTGAATACACCTCAGCCACCGCTTGAAGCGTCAGGAACAAGCGGCATGAAAGCAGCTATAAACGGAGTTCCCTCTTTCAGTATCCTTGACGGGTGGTGGATTGAAGGGTGCATTGAGGGAGTAACAGGTTGGTCCATAGGGCAGGATACAAGGAAAACAGGAGAAACTACTGATTCCTTGAGAGATGCTACATCGCTCTATGAAAAATTGGAAAAGGTCATCATTCCAATGTACTACAATGACAGAGACAGGTTCATCGGGGTCATGTTACACTCCATCGCTCTTAATGGTTCATTTTTCAATACCCACAGGATGATCCAGCAGTATGTCCTGAACGCATATTTCCGTTGAATTGCTGAATTTATAATTACTAACAATACTACTTCATCAGGATATAACACCGGCATGTAATCCTTTACCCGCAAAAAAACGCCCTTCATCCTGAATAATGCTATACGCTATTATTACCATCATGCATTATATATCGTCCTTAGTCTTAGTCCCGCTATAAGCGGGATGGTCGTCCCTTGTCTATCATGTATTACTATTCCAATCTTCTGATTTTCTTTGGAATAAGTAAGGGGGTTGTTTTTTTATATTCAATATATTCTGTTCCAAGACGCTTCTCAAGCTCAGGTTCTTCAATAAGTTTAAACTCAAGGATACTAAAAAATATGAATATCGGTGTAAATATAAAGGTAAGAGATATTGATCTCAAAAATATACCGAGTCCAAACAACATGAGGAAAACACCAGCAAGCATTGGATTTCTGACATAGGCATAAGGGCCTGTGGTAATCAACTTTTGTGGTGGATTGAAAGGTACAGGTGTTCCCTTAGCCCTGATAAACTGCCATACAGACCATAGCCATAAACAAACACCCCCAACAATAAAAGGAAGAGATACAATAGTGCCCCATAGTCTGGAAAAGAGTTCAGGCAGCCCAAGTAACCTGTCCATTCTAATAGCTATATAAATTGTTAACAAAACAATCGTGAGAAAAAACACACCACCAAGAATGGTGAGGGTTGTTCGAACCCTTTTTGTGCCTGTGACACCTTTATAAAACAGATTAACTAATAATTCAGATAGACCAGCCATAATTACCTCATCCTCTCACCTTTCATACCTTCTATGGTTTATCATCTTCACTCCAAACACCGAACTAATAACTCCGAACTCGCAGGCTGAAGCCTGCGGCCGCCTACTGCTACTTACCACTCTCTACTTACCACTTACGTTTTTTCCTAATACTTAATCTCTCTGAGGAACAGTCCTTGTGCCGGTGCAGTTGGGCCTGCTTTCTCTCTGTCCTTCGACTCCAAAATTTTTCTGAAATCCTCTACCCCTATCTTACCTGAGCCCACAAGGACCAATGTTCCAACAATATTCCTTACCATATATCTTAAGAATCCTGTAGCCTCTATCACAAAATAAATGAAGTTTCCCCTTCTTTTTACCCTTGCCCTTATAACTTCCCTTATTGGATTATGGTAAGTGGCATTCTTTTTCTTAAAAGCCGAGAAATCATGTTGCCCTACAATCAATTTTATTGAATCATTCATTGAAGAAACGTCAATATTATAGGGAATATGCCAGACATACCGGACATAAAAGGGAGAATTATACGTGGCATTTAAGATACAATACACATAGGTTTTACTTTTCGCAGAATACCTTGCATGGAAATCAGGGCCAACCTCAAAGGCATCCTTCACCCTTATATCCACTGGCAGAAGGCTATTTAATCCTCTGGCAAGACTTCCTGGCTCTATCCCCTTCTCTGTAAAAAAGTTTACCACCTGCCCCTGTGCATGGACACCCGTGTCTGTTCTCGCCCCCGCATAAATCTTTATCTTATGGTTCAGGATTTTTTCTATTGCTTCTCGTACAACCCGTTCTATTGTTATTAGGTTTGGCTGGTATTGCCACCCATGATATGCTGTCCCATCATAGGAAACAATGAGGGATATGTTCCTCATCTAACTTTCTTTTTGGCATTGTCTTTCGCCTTCAAATCATCTTTGACGCCTTCTTTTATCTTTATAGCCTCCTTAACATCCTCTTGTGCCTTTATGCCCTCCCTCTCTTCAAGCCTTTTATATAATTCCTCTATCTCCTTTTTTAAACCGACATTTTCAGCCTTTAAAAAGTTATTCTCCTCTTTAAGCATTTTGATTTCCTCTTTCAGGCCTTTATTTTCCTTGCTACAAGAAAAACATCCGGTAAGAATTAAAAAGAGGATAGCGAGAAGAGATATAAACTTCATGCTCATTATTTTCTATAATGTCAGTTTAATTGTCAACAGGTTATTGATGGTTGTTTGATAATGGTATGAGTCCTGTACCAATAAAAATTAAAAATAAACTAAAAAGAATAACGGTCTTGTAGCGAATTGCAATCTTTGGTTTTAATATCATGCTGCCAAACCTATGATACCTATCTCTCATTATAATAGCACTAAGGTTGTCAAGGGTTTCTTCAAACTCTGTTGGTTTAGTCCAATGTTTATACCTGAATACGATCTCCATATTAGCAAGATTCCAGGATAAAGACACATTCGGATCATAACCTGAAACAAAAAATAACAGGAATAGTGGCAGACAAACTCCAACGAGGATAAAGGTTATGGCAATCTTTCTTTGCCTGCTCATACCACGCCCCCCATATTACAATTATAGCTATAATAATGGATATGTAAAGCATGTTTAATTGTCAACAGGTCATTGTTTATGTTAGATTAATAGAAACAAAAAGCACCTACAGGGAGGATTTTAATGCATACTGCTGTTATTACAGTACCAATTGAAGAAGAGATGAAAAGGTCATACCTTGACTATGCAATGAGCACCATAATAGGCAGGGCATTGCCTGATATAAGGGATGGTCTGAAACCAGTCCACAGAAGAATTCTGTACGCAATGTATGAACTGAACAACACCCATGATAAACCCTATAAAAAATCTGCAAGGGTGGTGGGTGACGTAATCGGTAAATTTCACCCCCATGGAGATCAGGCGGTTTATGACACCATTGCAAGGATGGTGCAGGATTTTTCCCTGCGGTACCCCCTTATAGATGGCCAGGGAAATTTCGGCTCAATCGATGGGGATGCACCTGCTGCTATGAGATATACGGAGATCAGGCTCTCAAGGATAGCCGAAGAAGTTTTAAAGGATATAGAAAAAGAAACTGTGTCTTTTAAAACAAACTATGATGATTCCCTTATTGAACCAACCGTTCTGCCTTCCAGAATACCAAATCTTCTCATAAACGGGTCCTCTGGAATCGCTGTGGGTATGGCAACCAACATACCGCCTCACAATATAAACGAGGTCATTAACGGCACAGTTGCTTACATAGACAATCCGAATATTACACTGGAAGAACTTTTAACCCATATCACAGGGCCTGATTTTCCGACTCAAGGAATAATCTATGGAAGGCAGGGCATAAGAGATGCCTATGAAACCGGAAGAGGACATATTATACTCCGGGCAACAACTACTATAGAAAAACTGAAAAAGGATGGTAAAGAAGCGATCGTCATAACAGAAATTCCATACCAGGTTAATAAGGCACGGCTTATTGAGAGTATTGTTGAACTCATAAACACAAAAAGGATTGAAGGTATATCAAACATAAAAGATGAATCGAATAGAGAAGGAATACGTGTAGTCATAGAGATAAAAAAGGGTGAAATGGCAATACCTATTTTAAACCAACTCTATAAACATACCCAGCTACAAACCACATTTGGCATTATATTTCTCACTATTGTAAACAACGAACCCAGGGTCCTCAACCTGAAACAAATGTTAACAGAGTTTGTAAGCTTCAGAAGAGAAGTAGTAACCAAAAGGTCTACCTTTGAACTGAACAAGGCTCAGGATCGGCTCCACATCCTTGAAGGACTTAGAATAGCGCTTGAGCATATAGACGAGGTTGTTGCCCTCATTAAAAAATCAAAAAATACACAGGAAGCAAAGGCCTCGCTGATGGACCGTTTTAAACTTTCTGAAAAACAAGCTACAAGCATCCTTGAGATGCGGCTGCAACGCCTCACATCCCTCGAAAGAACAAAAATCCTTGATGATTTTAAAACTACCTCTGAAGAGATAAAGAGACTGCAAAAGATTCTTCAGGACGAAAGGCTCCTGCTGGAACTCGTCAAAAAGGAACTCCTTGAAATGAAAGAGAAATATGGGAATGAAAGGCTCACGGAGATTGTTGATGAACTGCCTGAAATTACCATAGAAGACATGATCAAAGAGGAAGAGGTTGTAGTCACAATTACCAACAAAGGCTACATAAAAAGGACACCTTTAGACCAGTACAAAAATCAACTAAGAGGCGGAAAAGGGAAAATTGGCATAATCGTGAGAGAGGAAGACGTTGTAGACCACCTGTATATAGCCTCCACTCATTCCTATATAATATTCTTCACCAATACCGGTAAGGCCCACATCATTAAAGTTCATATGATCCCGGAAGCCCAATTATCCTCAAAGGGGAAACCTGTAATAAACCTTATAAATGTGGATAGAAATGAAAGAATAACCGCAATTGCTCATGTGAAAGAGTTTGAGGAAGATAAATACCTATTTTTCGTCACAAAGAAAGGGCAGGTAAAGAAAATATCCTTGAGTCTATTAAGACATCTGAGGTCTTCGGGGATAAGGGTGATAAGCCTGCCGGAGGACGACAGCCTTATAGATGTCCTTGAAGCAAACGGGCAAAACGAATTAATAATTGCTACAAAAAAGGGTATGTCAATAAGGTTTAAAGAAGAACAGGTAAGACCCATGGGCAGGGTAGCGTATGGTATCAGAGGTATCAAATTAAGGGAAAATGATGAAGTGGCCTCTATTGAGATTGTAACCCCGGATTGTACTGTTTTCACGGTTACCGAAAGGGCTTATGGAAAGCGCGCCCCCTGTTCTGATTACAGGGTACAGGCACGTGGTGGCAAGGGCATTACAAATGTCAGATGCGGAACAAAGAACGGTCAGGTTGTGTGTTTAAAAAAGGTAAAGGTAAGCGAAAACAACGATATAATACTTGTTACAGATACAGGAAGGACAATCAGGTTTAACACCAAAGCTATACATGTTCAAAAAAGAGGTGGTCTCGGGGTAAAGCTTATGGATCTGGAAAAGGAGCAAACAATAAGCGGTGTAGCAATAATAGGCGAAGATTAATGGATATAGGCGTTATTGGTGCAGGTGCCTGGGGTACTGCCTTCTCTATCCATCTCTCAAGGAAAGGGAAGAAGGTACTCCTCTGGGTATATGAGAGAGAGCTCTACGAAATACTCAGAGAAAAGAGGGAAAATACCTTTTACCTCCCAGGATTCATATTGCCTGAAAACATTGAATTTACAAATAGTCTCGAAATGCTCGCCTCGTCCTCAGACAATATTGTCATTGCCACACCTTCTTTTGCCATAAGGAAGACTATAGAAGGTATATCCAGGCCCCTGTCCAGCAAGAATATACTGATTCTTACAAAGGGGCTCGAAACAGAAACCCTTTTACGCATGAGCGAGGTAGTAGAAAAGGTACTTGGAGGCAATACTCATATTGGAGTACTTTCCGGCCCTTCATTCGCAAAAGAGGTTGCAGGGGGTGCCTTCACATCAGTTGTAGTATCTTCAAAGAATAGGGACCTTTCAAGGTATTTTCAGAGGGTTACCCATGATGACAATTTCAGGGTTTATACAAGTGAAGACATTATCGGGGTAGAGCTGGGCGGTGCAATGAAAAATGTCATGGCCTTAGGTGCTGGCATCATAGAGGGTTTAAATCTTGGCACAAATACACTGGCAGCCTTTATAACCCGTGCCCTCGCAGAAATCAAGAGGCTGGGGAAGGCACTCGGGGCAAAGGAAACCACATTCATGGGGCTTTCCGGTATCGGTGATTTAATTCTTACATCCTACGGCCATTTAAGTAGGAACAGATGGTTCGGCACACAGCTCGCAAAGGGAAAGAAACCAGAGGATATTATAGGATTACAAAAGGCCGTGGTAGAGGGCTACTATACAATCGATTCGGCTTACAGACTCTCACAAAGATTAGGGATAGAAATGCCCATTACAGAAGAGCTTTACAGGATTGTATATGAAGGAAAAGACCTTCAGACTTCTTTAAAGGATATTAGAAGCAGAGGTCTCAAGGAAGAGGATAATTAGCAGGGTATCATAGAAACCCGTAATCTAAAATTTAAAAATTGAAATTTAAAAATTTAAACAAGGGGGGGGGTAAATGAATCTAAAAATCTTTGAAAAAATGGAAGCGCCCCAACTCAGAAGTTACATTGAATTTTTGCTCTGGCATTACAGGGTTATTGATGCCTTCTGGTTTCTCTATGTGGCAGAAAGGTTCGACCAACCCACTGCAGAAAACATAAATGAAAGGGTCTGGGGACGCGTACCGGAGATGGCAGCAAAAGACCTCATCAAACGGTTCAATATAGGAGAGAAAGGACTGAAGGGATTTATGAAGGCATTAAAATTTTTTCCCTGGACCATCATCATAAATTACGAGATTGAAGAAAAAGAGAATGAAGTAAATATAACCGTGCCCCACTGTTCCACCCAGGAGGCAAGGCTGAGACGTGGTATCGGCGAGTTTGTGTGTAAGGATATGCACAGGGGTGAGTTTACCAACTTTGCCCACGCAATTGACCCGAACATCAAGGTTGAATGTCTTTTTGCTCCACCTGACCCTCACCCGAAAGATACATTCTGTAAATGGAGATTTACGATTTGAGTCAAAGCGTGTTCACTTTGAACTGAAATTCACCCTGTTTGTAGACAAGCGCACTGATTTAGTTTTTTTCTCTAACATCCTTCTCTCTTTGTCTTCCATAGGCATACCCTCCTTCCCTATTTATACACCTATCTGAGACAATTGAGATATGGGATAACATCGATGGGGTAATCAATGGACAAGCTTCAGTGATTCCTGGTAATTTTATCTCAGTTTTTCAGCCGTAAAAAGAAATTTCCTTTTTCCTCAAATTGCTCAATCCCATAAGCTCGTTGAATTCATGGAAGTGGATCATTCTATCCATAAAGTTGGCTGTTGTCCCTTTGGTCATCAGCTCTTCCATGGCCTGTTTGACCGCCCATGCAGCTGCATACAAGGATGAGATGGGATATACGACCACGTTGTAGCCAATCTCCTCTAACTCTTTTACGGTCAACATAGGGGTCTTTCCGCCCTCAAGCTGTATTACCTTGGTCGGTGCAGCCACCTCCCGGTTGATTCGCAACATCTGCTCCTTTGTGGTTGGCGCTTCGACGAAGATAAGATCGGCCCCCGCCTCACGGTATCTGTTGGCGCGTTCTATCGCATTATCTATGCCAAGCACACCAAGGGCATCCGTGCGGGCCATTATGACAAAATCGGGGTCTATTCTGGCATCAACGGCCGCTTTAATCTTGGCCACCATATCATCAGCCTCGATCACCTGTTTTCCCTCCATGTGGCCGCACCGCTTTGGAAAGAGCTGATCGCACGATTCATCCACGACGAATCCGCCCGGGCCGGAAGACCCTTCGTTGCCATCAACTGCGGCGCCGTCACGGAGACCCTGCTGGAAAGTGAGTTTTTCGGGCACGCAAAAGGGTCCTTTACCGGGGCAGACAGCGACCGTATAGGCCTCTTCGAGGCAGCGAACGGCGGTACCATCCTGCTTGACGAGATCGGAGAGATACCGCCGGGTATGCAGATGAAACTTCTCCGGGTATTGCAGGAAAAGGCGGTGCGCCGCGTAGGGGAAAACAGGTCGCGTCCTGTTGACGCAAAGGTGATCGCTGCCACCAACCGTGACCTGGAGGTCGAGGTCGAGGCAGGTCGCTTTCGCCGCGATCTTTACTATCGTCTCTGTGTCATCGAGGTCGCGGTGCCACCCCTTCGCGATAGGGTGGAGGATATTCTGCCGTTGGCTCGCTTCTTCCTCGACAAAATCACAAAAAAGATGGGCCATTCCTTGGATGGCTTTTCACCGGGGGTCTCGGAGCATCTTCTGCTCCACAACTGGCCAGGCAATATCCGGGAGCTGCAAAACGTCATTGAAAGGGCCGTGGCCCTCTGCTCGGGCGATATAATACAGGCAGAGGACCTTCCTCGAACCCTACGTAAAGCCATAGCAAAGCCCAAGGGGCCGGACAACATCCGGCCACTCGACCAGATAGAACTTACCTACATTCTGACAGCTTTAGAAATGACAAAAGGGAATAAGAAGCTGGCGGCAGAGAAACTGAACATCAGCCTTGCATCCCTCTATCGGAAATTGAAAGAGCATGAAGTGATGTAGGGGTCTACGCCTTCAGTTGCAGGTAGTCTCTGAAGGGAATACAGCACCTTTATCGTTTTGGAATATTGAAAATCACCTAAAGCGAACCAGGAAGAGAGCTCTGCACCCAGACAAGCTTGTATTACACTTCTTCAGCAACTCCCTTTTTTAGGCTATTTTCTGTTTTAACTCATCAACTTCGGACAGAAGTTACAGGCCTCCTGTGATCTTCTGTTCAGAAAATGTAGTCCATGCAAAGGAACTTCCAAGCGCCCCGTGGGAGCTTCCATCCTGCTCTTAAGTACAAGATGAGATTGCCCCCTCGATGAAGTTGAGCGCAGCAGAAACTCGGTGAACTATGTGAACGTACTCTGAAATATTCTTGTTAGCAAAAAATCAAAAGCGGCCTTTTCTGTGGTACGGTGAAGATGAAATGGAATGAAAATGGGAATTATACTTTATTCGATAATTTGATAGAAGTACTTGAGTACCTGAAAATATCCATATCCTGCCGGGACAGAAAACAAGCTTTAAGACATTCGCACATTTCATTTGGTATTCAATAATCTCCCTCGAATGTGTATGATGCAGATTTGTATTTGAAAGCGAGTATGCCAAATTATAGGCTGAATTTATTAAGTTCAGTCAACTATATTTAATTCCCCCCTTCAACAAAACATGTTTTACGACTCAGCATTGCGAACATAACTCGAATAAGTTTATGAGCTGTGGCAAGGACCGCCTTTTTATAAGGCAGTCCTTCTTTTCTCCTTTTGAAGAAATAGGTTCTGAAGAGATTGTTGTTGATAATGACCTTCGTTGCCATGAGCCAAATCACCCTTCTTAGATGTCGATTCCCTCGCTTGCTGATTCTGCTCTTTCCCTCATATTTACCTGATTGGTAGGTTGAAGGATCAAGGCCGGATGCTGCGATCAGCTTCTTGTCATTCTCATAGACCTCTACTTCCCCTCCCATCTCTATCAGGAAGTTCACGGCAGTATTCTCTCCTATCCCCTTCATAGAACAGAGGATCTCCATATCCTGTTTTATCTTTTTGTTTAAGAGGCTCATGAGCAGTTTTGTAGTCTCCTTCATCTGTTCCTGGACATGGAGGAGCAGTGAGGCTTCCTGTTTGAGAACGAGCTCTTTTGCAGGGCTTGCCACACCAACGGATGATGCTGCCAATGCCATAAGCGCCTTGACAGAGGCGAGAGGTTTCCTACCTCGGGACCGGGTTATCAAGATATCGGCAACAGTAGTATGATCAGCCTCCCTCAGGGCATGGGCAGATGGGTACTCTGTCAATAGACGAAGGGTCGATTTCGTGAAGACCCCGGTGAGATCTTCGAGTTCAGGGAATGTGACAGAAAGGATATTCTTCATATTACCCTTTAGCGAGGTCACATGATCGGCAAGCTTTTCTCTTCTGCTGGCAAGGTCCTTAAGCTCTGTTACCATGTGATCATGGGTTTGTGCAGAGAAGGACCCCTTCTCATGCATTAAAAACTGGGCGATGGTAAAGGCATCTTTCTTGTCGGTCTTCGTTTTTCTCAAGGAACGCTTTGCGAAATTATTGATGAGGAGCGGATTGATAATGACAACATTGTATCCTTGTGCGGTGAGATAAGAGAAGAGGGGTATATGGTACGAGGCGGTAGATTCCATACCCAGGAGGAGCGATGCCTTGTCCGCTGGCAAATTAAGGATAAGCTTTTCAAATCCCCCTCGGTTCATAGAACACGTGAGAGAGAATGCCTTCTCTCCCTGTTTCTCAATACAACGGGCATCAAATTTCTCTTTTGACACATCAATCCCGACAAAAAAACTCATGACAGACACCTCCCATGGTAGTATAAAAAAGACAGGTAGTGCCTCCGGCCAATCCTCCATAGTGACAAGGGCTCATACGGCCCAATCAACTTATCATGGCTCCAAGAGGCAGGGGACAGACTGAAAAATAAGGGTTCGGCGACCCAGGAAGCACTAAGTCCCCCTGCCTTTCTTGGGGCAAATCTTACCTGCTTATAAGATAGTTATACAGTAATTAATGGTAGGAGGAAGAAGTAAATAGCGTACCTACCAACATCAATCTGTTGACCTATCTTACGTTTACACTCCTCACCCCTGATGGTCTCCATGCAGGAGATATTACACGGGGTGTTTCCTTCCTCCTGAGATATGATGCCCAAATGAGGTTATATTCACCATACCTGTCATTCACAGAATCAACGGCCTGAAGAAGAGCCCACAGAATCATCGGTAACGCTCTTTTAGTACCGGTAGAACTTTATCAGTATGGAAGCAAGAAGACAAGTCCCTGTCATACGTTCTGCGTTCATAGATTTCTGGCATTGATGCTCAACTCAGATAGGTTCTGGTGACAGTCTGGTGACACAAAAAAAGGGGCCTGAAAAACAGTAACCCCTTGATATTGCTACAAATAATAAAGCTCCCCGGGCAGGACTCGAACCTGCAACCTACTGGTTAACAGCCAGCCGCTACTGCCGATTGAGCTACCGGGGAACAGAATATAAATAAACTATAAAAACATGTTTAAGTCAATATTAGTCTATAAAATCAAAAGTTATAAATTTCTTTTTGCCAACCTTCAGAGTGAGTTCTTTGACGTTCTTGACTGATAAGGATTCTTCTTGTAATTTAATTAGCGGTTCTGTGGTAATTGAGGTAAATGATATTGCACCTTCATCAATTAAACGCTTACCTTCCGAAGTGGAGGATATTATTTTATACTCCTTGAGAAGACCTGGTATCCAGACAGTGCCCTTATCTGGCCGCGGAATGGAACTCCTCGGTCTTTCATCAGGTATGCCCCTTTCCCTGTGTGCTTTTTTCCAGTCTATTTCCACTTTTGTTGTAGCTTCTTGACTATGAAAACGCTTAACAATCTCATGTGCAAAGTTTATTTTTGCATCCATAGGATGAACGGTTCCTTTTCGGATCCCTTCCTTCAATTCCTTCAGCTCGTCAACGGTAATATCGCTCAAAAGCTCATAATACTTGAGCATAAGCTCGTCTGATATGGACATAAGCTTACCAAACATTATATCTGGTGACTCATTGATACCAACATAGTTTCCATAACTCTTACTCATCTTGTTTACGCCATCTGTACCCTCGAGTAAAGGTACTGTTACCACAACCTGGGATTCCTGATTGTAAGCCTTTTGAATTTCCCTTCCCACGAGTAAATTAAAAATCTGGTCGTGGCCTCCAAGTTCCACATCTGCCCTCAAAGCAACAGAATCATACCCCTGTACCAATGGATATAAAAATTCATGAATACTGATTGGCAGATTATTCTGATACCTGTTTCGGAAATCCTCGCGCTCCATCATGCGTGCCATGGTATACTTGGCACAGAGCCTGATCATGTCGGCAGCGTTCATCGATTCGAACCACTCACTGTTAGATCTTATTTCTGTCTTTTCCGGATCAAGGATTTTGAAGACCTGTTTTTTATACGTCTCAGCATTTGCGAGAAGTTCTTCCTTCGTAAGTGTCGGCCGGGTTTCGATCCTTCCTGTGGGATCCCCGATCATACCTGTAAAATCCCCTATGAGGAATATCGCTGTATGTCCAAGTTCCTGAAATTGTTTCAACTTCTGAATCACAACAGTATGGCCAAGGTGCAGGTCAGGTGCTGTTGGGTCGAGTCCAAGTTTCACCCTTAAAGGTCTTTTTTCCGATCTCGCCTTTATTATTTTCCTTCTCAATTCATCTTCACTGACAAGGTCAACAGCGCCACGTTTTATGATTTCAATTTCTCTTTCAACACTCATGCAGCTAAACCTTTTCCTTTATTCTTTCAATGGCTATACAACTGTTATTACTACTGTCTATTGTAACTATTACCCCCTGCACCTCAATATCATCCTTTCCGACTTCAAATTTCTGGGGCAACTGTGTGACAAATTTCTCCAGAACACTCATCTTATCCATACCTATGACAGAATCTATAGGACCAGCCATCCCCACATCGGTTATATAACCTGTACCATTTGGTAAAATCCTCTCATCAGTAGTTTGAACATGGGTGTGTGTTCCTAAAACTGCCGCTACCTTCCCATCGAGGAACCACCCCATAGCCATCTTCTCCGATGTAGCTTCTGCATGGAAATCAACGATTATAGGGACCTTCTTTTCCACTTTTGTAATTAGCTCTTCCATCGTTCGAAATGGACAGAGGAGAGGATTCATAAATATTCTCCCCTCAATATTCACCATACATATTGTCTTATTGTTCTTTTTTATAATGTTATAGCCGAAGCCAGGCGTTCCTGCCGGATAGTTTAATGGCCTGAGCACCCTCTGGTCTTCCATTAAAAAAGGCACAATTTCTTTTTTCTTCCAGACATGGTTTCCTGTTGTTATGACATCAATGCCGTACGATATCATCTCCATTGCCACTGAAGGTGTTATGCCTATACCTCCAGCTAAATTTTCACCGTTTATTATCCTGAAGTCTACATCGACTGTTTTTATAAAACGCTCAACCGCTTTTCTACCCGGTTTTCCAATTACATCACCAAGAAATAAAACCCTAATCTCATTTGGCATATTCTATAGCTCTTGTTTCCCTTATCACTACTATCTTTATCTGCCCGGGATAAGAAAGATCTGATTCTATCTTTTTTGCTATATCCCTTGATAACATGTATGTATTCTCGTCGCTAATCTTCTCGCCATTGACAACTATTCTTATCTCCCTTCCTGCCTGTATAGCGTATGACTTTTCAACACCCGAAAAACTGTTGGCAATTCGTTCAAGTTCTTCAAGTCTCTTAATGTACGTTTCAAGCATCTCCCTTCTTGCTCCAGGTCTTGCACCTGATAAAGCATCTGCAGCCTGAACGATAACATCCAGTAAGCTCACCACTTCAACGTCCCCATGATGGGCAAGTATTGCATGGACAATCTCTTCACCTTCACCATATTTTTTTGCAAGGTCTGCCCCGATAGAGGCATGGGACCCTTCTATCTCATGGTCCACAGCCTTTCCTATATCATGTAATAGCCCTACCCTCTTTGCCTCTTTTGCGTTAACCCTCAATTCAGAGGCTATGACACCGGAAATAAAGGCAACTTCCAAAGAGTGCTGGTATACATTCTGTGCATAGCTACTCCTGAATTTCAACCTTCCCAAAAGCTTTACAAGTTCAGGATGGACATTATGAACACCTAAATCAAAAACAGCCTGTTCCCCTGCTTCCTTAATCTTCTGCTCAACCTCTTCAGCAACTTTCGACACTATCTCTTCAATCCTTGCCGGATGAATCCTTCCATCACTTATAAGTCTTTCTATTGACACCCTTGCAACCTCTCTCCGTACCGGGTTGAAGCACGATAATATAACAGCTTCAGGCGTATCGTCAATTATGATATCAACACCTGTTGCTGCTTCCAGGGCCCTTATGTTTCTACCTTCCCTCCCTATAATTCTACCCTTCATCTCTTCATTAGGGAGAGAAACGACCGACACAGCATCATCAGCTACATATTCCCCGGCATACCTCTGTATTGAAAGGGCTATTATCTCCTTTGCCTTCTTGTCAGCCTTCTCCCTTGCTTCTTCTTCAATCTTTTTATATACTTTCAGCGATTCATATTTTGCCTCGTCTTCCATCATCTGCATCAACACCTTTTTCGCCTCTTCTGCTGTAAATCCCGATATCTTTTCCAATCTTTCCCTTTCCTTTATGAGTAATGTATCGTATTCCTTAATCTTGCTGTCAAAAAAAGACTGTTTATTAAAAACTTCTCTTTCTTTCTTTGCTAATTCATCCTCTTTTTTATCAATGGCCTCAATTTTTCTGTCAAGATTTACTTCCTTTTGAGAAAGTCTCTTTTCAGTATTCTGTAAATCAGACCTTCTTGATTTTATCTCTTGCTCAAGTTCATTTTTTGCCTGTATTGCAGCATCCTTAGCCTGAATAGATGCTTCCCTTATAAGCACATCAGCTTCTTTTTTCGCATCTTCTAATATCTTCTTGCCTATTTTTTCGTATTCACCAATCTTCTTTCTTTGAACAAATCTGGCAAGAGTAAGCCCCAGAAGAAGGGCTACTACAAAGATTATAATATATAATATTTTGTCCAAAATTCCCCCTCACATATATCATATAAGGGGTAAGTTTGATTAAGGAAAGAGGGAAAGCCTGTATATTTCTAAGATATTAAATCTTTTATGTCCTCCAAATAACATAAAGCTATTTATATCAAGCCTCTATTTCCTTAACAACTACCCCTGAAATATAATAACCCCGCAGATGCCGTGTAAACGGTATATCTTGAACCTCTCAAAAAGGTGGGTGCCTATCTGTTGTATCAGGCTTCTCACTCATATGGTGAGCATGCACACCACAACAAGAGAAGGCTCCCAATAAAGAGGTGTTGGCTCTAAGCTTACCATTTATCACGTACACCGCAGGGAACCTCAAATTCTTCAATCTTTTTCAAAAGTTTTGAAGTTCTACCTTCAAAACTTTCTGCTTGTCTTCTCATCTCAAGATAATCATCCGTAATTTCCATCATCGCCATAATCACCGCATTTATGGTATTTACAATGCCATAGTTACTAATAACCTGCCCTATCCTTTCATCAACAAATTGAGCAGCCCTTTTTATCCTATCCTCATCCTCTCCCACAAAGGTAAACGGTTGATTCAGTATGTTCACCTCAATCTTTTTTTCCATCTACATTCCTACCCCTCAACCTTTTCAACCTTTTCCAGTATTTTTGTAATTTTACTGATTATTGTTTCTCTTTCGTTCTTTACCTCGGCCATTTTTTCCTTCAATTCCTTGTTTTCAACTTCTAAGGGTTTCACACTGGCCAGCAGTTTTTCATTTTCTTCTTTCATAAGTCTATAGCTTTTTATAAGATTATCTACCCTCTCTTCAAGCTCGCCTATTCTGTTTTCACTAAACAATTCCATGACTGTTTAATTATCCCTTTTTTGTTCAAAAGTCAAGTATAAAAGGCACGCCTTTATGAACATATCAATCTCCCCATCAAGCACTGCGTCTGCATTATGTACCTCAATTTTTGTTCTATGATCCTTAACAAGTTTATAAGGATGGAGAATATAGGAACGAATCTGACTACCCCACGAAATATCCTTTTTCTCTTTGTTCAAGGAATTCATTTTCTCTTCCTGCTTCTTCTTTTCAAGTTCATATATCCTTGATTTTAATATAGCCATAGCTATTGCCTTATTCTTATGCTGAGACCTCTCATTCTGACATTGAACAACAATATTGGTAGGTATATGGGTAATCCTTATTGCTGATTCCGTTCTATTTACATGCTGTCCACCAGGGCCGCTTGCACGGAATGTATCTATTCTTAAGTCTTCTTCCTTGATATCAATAGTAATATCTTCCGAAAGTTCCGGGTATGCGTATACTGAGGCAAAGGAGGTATGCCTTCTATTATTCGCATCAAAAGGGGAAATCCTCACAAGCCTGTGTATACCAACCTCACATTTTAAATAACCATAAGCATAAGACCCTTTTAACAAAAAGGTAACGTTCTTAATACCTGCTTCTTCACCCTGTAATATATCAACTACCTGTGACTCAAACCCCCTTTTTTCCGCCCATTTTAAATACATCCTGAGAAGCATTTCTGCCCAATCCTGAGCCTCTGTTCCACCAGCGCCTGCATTTATATAGACAATTGCATTACCCTGATCATGCTCCCCGCCAAGCATCCTTTCCATTTCATACATGCTGAGCAACCCGTCCAGGGAATTAACCCTTGAAACAAGCTCATCTAAATCTTTTGTGTCATCGGTCTCCTTGACAATTTCACTTAATATAATAATCTCCTCAAGCTCCTTTTCCTTTTTCTCCCACTTTGCTACTTCCTCCTGTAGCCTTGCCCTCTCTTTTAATATTCTCTGCGCTCTTTCCTGATCTTCCCATAATGCCTTTTTAGATATTTCTGCATCGAGTTCCTGAAGCTGACTGTTTATAGAGGAGAGGTCAAAGATAACCTCTTAAGGCGTTCATTCTTTCTATTAAATTGTCTATTTTACTTTTTATATCTTCTAACATGATAACCTCTTTATTAAGCTATTAGCCTTTAGCTATCAGTTTTCAGCTTTATAATTCATTATTCAAAAGGCCTAACAATCCAAACTAATCGCTGAATGCTGAGAGCTAGTTGCTTGAATTTATATTCGTTTTACTACTTCCTCCCCAAATTCCGAGCATTTTACCGGGCTTATCCCGTCCATCTGCCGTGCAAGGTCATATGTTACTATCCCGCTTTGTATCGTTTCTTCAATAGCCCTTTCAATAATTCTTGATACATCATCAAGGCCCATATAACTGAAAAGCATAGCCCCGGAAAGCAAAAATGAGGTTGGGTTTACAAGATCCTTCCCCGCATACTTCGGTGCACTTCCATGGGTTGGTTCAAATATTGCCACATCATTCCCTATGTTTGCCCCGGGTGCAACACCCAATCCGCCAATCAATGCAGTGCAGGCATCAGACAGATAATCTCCATTTAAATTCGGGCACAAAAGGATATCATACTCTTCCGGTCTCACAATGACCTGCATAAACATATTATCAGCAATCCTATCATTAAATAGGATCTTGCCATTCTCGGTATCAAAGGTTACATATTTTTGAAACTCTTTCGCAACCTCGTAAGCCCATTCCCTGAAAGCACCTTCTGTGTATTTCATAATATTGCCCTTATGAACAACAGTGATAATTTTTCTGTTATTTTTTATTGCATAGTCTATAACCCACCTTGCAAATCTTCTGGTACCATCTCTGCTTATAGGTTTTACCCCAATACCTGTATCATCAGATAATACTATATCCATTTTTTCCTTCAAAAATGCTATTAAAGCCTTTGCCTCTTTTGTCCCTTCTCTCCATTCAATTCCTCTGTAAAGATCCTCTGTATTTTCCCTGAATATAATCAAATTTACCCTCTCCGGCGTCTTCAAGGGGCTTGGTAACCCCTTGAAATATCTGATAGGCCTTATACACACATAGAGATCAAATATCTGTCTTAAATATACATTTATACTTCTAAATCCTCCACCGACCGGGGTTGTAAGAGGACCTTTTATAGCAATTCTATGTCTTTTAACTTCCTCCAAAGTATCTTCTGGAAGTAATGTCCCTACCTTTTCAAGTGCCCTCTGCCCGGCTATTAAAGGTACCCACACAATTCTCTTTTCACCACCATAAGCCTTGAGAACTGCCTCTTCAAATACCTCCCTTGAAGCCCTCCAGATATCTTCTCCCGTACCATCACCCAAAATAAAAGGGATTTCAATTTTCCCTATCAAATCTTCAGCTCTCCGTGTTTCCTGATATAATGGTCCAGTCCACCCTCATTCAATATATCCCTCATAATGGAGGTAAGTGGGGAAAATCTCTTTTCTTTCCCATTTGTCTTATCAAACAGCACCCCTTCATCTACTTTAACCTCTAATATATTACCTTCATCTACACCCTCTACATCACTTATAATCGCTGCAAGCCCTACATTTATAGCATTTCTATAGAATATTCTTGCAAAGGAATTTGCTATAACTGCATCTATTCCAGCCATCTTTATTACTAAGGGTGCGTGTTCCCGGCTTGAGCCAAGCCCAAAGTTTTTACCACCTACGATAATGTCTCCTTTCCTGACCTTCTTATAAAAACCTGGATAAATATCTTTAAAAACATGCTTTTTCAACTCATCCAGATTTGATCTTAAATGATAAAATCTGCCTGGTATAATATGGTCAGTAGAGATATTATCTCCAAACTTCCATACCCTTCCCTTAAAGACCATCAAGAACCTCCCTCGGGTCTGTCAATTTTCCTTTTAATGCACTTGCTGCTGCTGTTGCTGGTGATGCGAGAATAATTTGAGAATTTGGATTACCCATCCTTCCCAAAAAATTTCTATTTGACGTAGCAACGCAAACCTCCCCATCACCAGGAACACCGAGATGGATACCTATACATGGTCCACATCCTGGAGGTAGTATAATGGCTCCTGCCTCAAAAAGGGTTGTAAGGATTCCCTCCTGCAGGGCCCGATAATACACCATCTTTGATGCGGGACTAACAATAAATCTTACATCTTTATGTTTCTTCCTGCCCTTTAGTATGATTGATGCAATCCTCAAATCCTCTATCCTTCCATTGGTGCACGAGCCTATAAATATCTGATCAGTATCTATCCCTTTTGTATCCTGGTCCTCTAAGCTCCTCACATTATCAACCTGGTGAGGTAGACTCACCATAGGTGTTAGGTGTTCGGCATTTATCTCAAACACCTTTTCATAGTAAGCATCTTCATCCGGCATGATTTCTATATAAGCCTTTTCTCTTCTTAACCTTTTGAGATACATAAAGGTCATAGTGTCAGAAGGGAATAGCCCACATTTAGCTCCTGCCTCCACAGCCATATTGGCTATAGTCATCCTGTCTTCTACGTCAAGATGCCTCAATGTCTCACCTAAAAACTCCATTGATTTATACGTAGCACCATCAGCACCTACCATGCCAATGATCTTTAATATTAAATCTTTGGCAAACACGCCTGATGGAAACCTTCCATTAATCACGAATTTGAAGCTTTCCGGTACCCTCATCCATGTCTTCCCAAGACCCATGGCTACAGCAATATCAGTAGAACCCATCCCTGTAGAAAAAGCTCCCAAAGCTCCACCTGTGCAGGTATGCGAATCTGCCCCCACAAGGACTTCCGATGGGGCAAGTGTGCGCTCCGCAATGACCTGATGACATATACCTTCCCCTACCTCACAAATATGGGCTTCATATGTTCTCGAAAACTCCCTTATCATCATATGGTCATTAGAAAGCTCCATCCTTGGGCTTGGAGATGCGTGGTCTATAAAAAATGTTATTCGCTTACCATCAAAAAGACTTTTAAACTCCATTTCTTTAAATTTCTTAATAGTGAGTGGGGCAGTACCATCTTGAAGCAATATTCTATCAACATTTACAATTACATAATCTCCCTGTCTTGCATCAGTTTTTGTATTTATGCTCAGTATCTTCTCCGCTATCGTCTTACCCACCAGCTATTCCTCAGCTTTTGTAAGATCTTCAAACCTTATATCCAGTCCCAACACACCTACTATGTCACCTACCTCATCCCTCATGGGGCCAGAGACTGTGACACACAGTGCACCAGTAATTCTGGATGAATAGAGCGATGTTACGCTGATTTTTCCTGTCTTCATCGGGTTAATAAACCAATCCCTGTCAGAAAAATCTTCATGGAGGCCTATTTTATAATATTTTGCCCTATCCACCACCTGGGTTATATTCTTTGTAATCTTTATACCTTCACTATTTACAATGTACGCAAATTGTATGTACGGGTATTCTCCGACAATATTCTTCAAAACCTCTTCCTGTTTTTCTGGAACCATAGCCTTTATTGCCGGGTCCTCAATGTATTTTTCTATTAGATGTGCAGCCAGATCGTATGCCCTCTTCTTCATAAGCTCAAACTCGGATACAAATATTTCCGGAATGTACCTTCTCACAAGATGTTCCATTTCCTCATCAGATATAAATGTTATCCTGCCCTCGTCATATTGCTTGATTATCCATTTATTAACCCTGGCTATACCGGGATGAGCCTTTTCAATCCTGTCTTTTCCTACCAATGCAAAATGAGAGTTTATCCAGTGTGCAATCCCTGCAAGACCAGATTTATCGGTAATGTTAACAGCGACTGGTTTGTTGAGAACCCTTTTTGTGTCAAAAGAGGTATAGATTTCTTCATTCTTTGATACACCATCTATGTGGACACCTGCTGATGTGGCATTAAAATCCAGTCCCACCAGGGGTTGATTTCTCGGTATATGTAAACCAATTTCCTTCTCAAAATAGTTTCTTATTTCCGTAATCACCCTTGTGTCTATCCCATTCTCATCGCCTGTGAGAGAGATATACTCCATTATCAATCCTTCTATTGCGGCATTTCCTGTTCTTTCTCCGATACCGAGGAGCGTTCCGTTCACATAGGTACAACCGTAAAGCCATGCACTCACACTGTTGATTATTGCTTTATGAAAATCATTATGCCCATGCCATTCAAGGTTTTCGGAAGGGACACCTGCATCATCTATCATTGCCCTTATTATCTTCCCTATAGACCTTGGAAGCGCTGAGCCAGGGTAAGTAATACCTACACCTAAGGTATCACATAATCTAATCTTTATAGGTATTTTAGCATCCTCTGAAATATTCATAAGGGCCTGGGCAAAAGGAACACAGAACCCATATATATCTGCCCTTGTGATATCCTCAAAATGGCATCTCGGAATAACGTTCTGTTCAAGTGCATTTTCAACAATTCTAATATAATCCTTAAACACCTGTGACCTTGTCTTTTTCAGTTTTAAAAAGATATGGTAGTCCGAAACACTCGTAAGGACACCTGTTTCACTTAAACCCAAATCCTTTACAAGCTGAAAATCATCTCTATTGGCCCTTATCCAGCCCGTAATTTCGGGATAGTGATAACCCTTCTCAAGACATTTTTCTACCGCCTCTCTGTCCTTATCTGTGTAAATGAAAAACTCACATTGTCTCACTACACCATTTGGCCCACCGAGCCTGTGCAAAAACTCATAAAGGTCCTCAATCTGCTGGACTGTAAAAGGCGGTCTCGACTGCTGACCATCTCTAAAGGTCGTGTCCGTTATATATATTTCGTCAGGAGGATCTATCAATTCAATTTTGTGGTCAAATTTTACCTTTGAGATCTCTACATATGGAAAAACGTCTCGAAAAAGCTCAGGGGTTTCTACATCAATCAACGGATACTTTGTACTCTCTATAACATTTTTAAATATAAAACCCTTCTTCTTCAAATTGCCCTCCTATCTCTAACAAGTAAGGAGTAGGAAGTAAGGAGTAAGGAGTTTGCTACCTACTTACTGCATACTGCCTACTTCGTACTACAGTCTACTTCTCCCCTGTCACCCGTATTCTCAGCTCATTCAGCTGTCTTTGTGCAATTCTCGCTGGAGCTCCACTCAGTAAGCATATACCTTTTTGTGTCTTTGGGAATGGAATCACATCCCTTATACTATCAAGTCCCATAAGCATCATAAGTATTCTATCGAAACCAAAGGCAATACCACCATGGGGTGGTGCACCCATTTCAAGGGCTTCGAGGAGAAAACCAAACTTCTCAATTGCCTCTTTCTCTTTTATATTAAGAAGTTTAAACATCTCCATCTGCTCATCCTTTTTATAGATTCTTATACTACCACCACCTATCTCAACTCCATTCAACACAAGGTCATAAGCCTTGGCCTTGATACTGTCATAATCCCCTTTAAAATCTTTAATACTACCCTTCGGTGATGTAAACGGATGATGCCTTGCCACATACCTTTTTTCTTCCTCACTGTATTCAAAAAGCGGAAAATCGACTATCCAGAGAAACCTGAATTCATCCTTTCTTATCAGCTCATATTTTTCACCCAAATACAACCGGAACTTCCCCATAATATCATTTACCCTGCTCCTTCTGTCAGCCATAATAAAGACTACGTCTCCATTCGACAGCTTGAGCTTTTCATCCATAAAGGATTTTTCATCATCTTTCAAATATTTGACTATCGGTGATTGTAACGTATTGTTTTCCTTACGTACCCAGATAAGTCCCCCTGCCCCCATCTCCTTTGCAGCATCCACGGCATTATCAAGGTCTTTTCTTGAAAGTGTCTTAGTCTTCAAGACGATACACTTCACAGCACCACCATCTTCTATAGTCTTCTTAAAAATACCAAATTCCGTCTCCTCAAAAATATTGGTGAGCTCTATCATAGGCAATTCAAACCTTAAATCAGGTTTATCAGTCCCATAAGACTCTATTACCTCCTCATAGGCCATCCTTAAGAAAGGTGTTTCAATAGATTCTTTCTTAAGGGCCTCATACAAGGCCTTTATCAAACCCTCACTCAATGTCAGCACATCATCTACGTCAACAAAGCTCATCTCAATATCTATCTGGGTAAACTCAGGCTGTCTATCTGCCCTCAAATCCTCATCCCTGAAACATCTCACAATCTGGAAATACTTATCAAATCCCCCTATCATCAGTATCTGTTTAAAAAGCTGGGGTGACTGGGGCAGGGCATAGAACATACCTGGATTCAATCGACTCGGCACAATAAAGTCCCTTGCACCCTCAGGGGTACTTTTTGTAAGAAAGGGTGTTTCAAACTCGAAAAATCCCATCGATGTTAAATAGTCCCTTGTAACCTTATAGGCATGGCTTCTTTCTACAAAGGTTTTTTGAATCTCAGGCCTTCTCATATCGAGATACCTGTATCTCAACCTAAGAGATTCATTCGGTTCCTCCTCTTCCAGTTGAAATGGCAATGACCTGCAGGTATTCATAATCTCAAAGGAATTCACCAGAACTTCAATCTTACCTGTAGGTATATTCGGGTTCTCTGTTCCTTCAGGTCTCTTTTCAACCCTTCCTGTAACACTTATTACATATTCCTGTTTTATATCTCCGGCTTTTTCATGGGCATCAGTTGATATATCAGGTGAAAACACCACCTGTACTATCCCTGTTACATCCCTTAAATCTGCAAATATAAGTCCGCCATGGTCTCTTCTTCTGAACACCCAACCTGACAAATTCAATGTCTTCCCCACGTCATCTTTTGAAACAAATCCGCAATATTTATCTCTCAAGGCTTACCCCCATTAAAAGTCTACTATTATATCTGTTACCGTAAATACAAGTCAAGGTTTACATATTATTGGAGTTTCCTCAATTTTTATATCATAAAACGGTATTGCGGTAAAATTACATATAGTTGAGCATATCAACATCTGTACTCTATAGCAAATGGCTGGAAGAGCTTTTTGCGAGTCGCGACTTCGAGCACGGGTTGGGTACCCACTTTGTTCCGTTTGAACATCCCGTAGGGCAGGCCGCACTGTCTGAGTCCCGCCCTTATGCGGGACGAGTTTGCGACCTGAGTGAAAATGGAACATTAGTGGGTAAATCCCGCTATAGGCGGGATGAAGCCGCGCGCAGGGAGCAGGGAGTAAAACAGCGTTCCGGCCTTACCTATAAAAAATTGAGGAAACTCCAGTTACATATTAAGAGAACAGTCAGATTTTAGAATTTAGCAGTCTGGAAAAAGTTCTTCGTGATGTATCTGGATTGATTGGTTCTAAGCTGAAAGTTCAGATTTTTTTACTTTTACCAATCACTGATTCTCAAGGTAGCTTCACGTTCCTCAAGAACTCGGCGCTTGCTTCAGGCAATGCAGTATTTATATACATGCCTGTTCCAAGTTCAAAACCTGCTATCTGAGACACCCTTGGAACAATCGCTATATACCAGTGAAAGTATTTAGAATCTGCTTCACGGGGGGAGAGCGACCTTACAACATAATTGAAATCCGGATTTTCCAATCCTACATACAGTCTTAAAAGTGTCTCTTTCAGGGCTATGGCAAGGTCAGAAAGTTCTGAGTCATTTATGTGTCCAAAACAGGCATTGTGCTTTTTTGGAAATACCCAGAGATGAAATGGAGATAAAGCAGCATACGGGATAAAAACAACAAACGAATTATTTTCAAAAATGACTCTTGTTCCATCCTTCATTTCATCTTTAACATGTGAACAATAAAGACATTCACCAAAATTAACATAATAATAACTTCGGAGCGCTTCTTCAAGCCTGTTCATTACCTGCCCTGGAAATACAGGCGTTCCAACAATCTGAGAATGAGGGTGCTCTAAAGATGTACCTGCACTTTGTCCATGATTTTTAAATATAATAACATGTTCAATCCTTGGATCCTTATAAAAGGCATGCAAACGGTTCCTATAAGATACAAGTATCTGTTCTATTTGATTTAAAGGTAATAAGGCAGTGGTCATATTATGTTCCGGGGTTTCAATTATTACCTCGTGAAGCCCCACGCCTGAAATATATTGCTTGAAATCAGTTTTAGACTTTAATATATCACCAACTGGAGTTAACGCTGAAAATTTATTGGGTACAGACCTCACTGACCAGTTTCCATCACTCCCTGTTAATTTAAAGGTTGCCAGTGGTGTTTTGTCTTCATTACCAGGGCAGAAAGGACATGTAGGAACATAACGGGGCAAATCCTTCTTTTCCTTTTTATGGCTAAAGTCTTCCGGCCTTTTGGCCCGTTCAGTTGCAATTATCACCCAGTCACCTGTAATAAGATTTAAACGAATCTCAGGCATGCCTTGCCTCCATCATTAAATTAGAAAAATCTTACTTTAAAATCAATTTTACGTCATAAACATTGTATTCACAACAGAAAAATGCATCTATTTCCCAGAATCATATAAACATCAAGACCCCATTACGCTTTCAGGGTGAATTGTCCTGTCAACCTTCTTCTCTCAACTCTATCGTTTCAACCTTGACCCTTGCAAGGCCTTTTTGATAAAAACCAAGTCTCTTTGCGGCACCGGCAGAAAGATCAATGATCCTTTCACCGGATGACGGGTTGTAAATACTGGGAAATGGTCCCCGGTCGTTCACCCTCACGATGATTGAGCGGTTGTTCTCCAGATTGGTAACCTTGACGTGTGTGGGAAGAGGCAGGTACTTATGGGCCGCTGTCAAACCCTTCGGGTCGAAGACCTCACCGTTGGCGGTCATGCGGCCTCCTTTTTGCCGCACTGTCTCGTACCCGTACCAGGAGGACACACCTGTTTCCTCGTATGACCGCGCTTGTTCAACAGACATGGGATAATAGGTCTTGCCCTTTACCGTGTAAGGCGCATTTTTTACCCTGCCCTTGCTAATTGCCTCTTTTGGAGGCAGACCATCAATCTTTTCAATATCCTCATTGACGAGCCTCCAGTCGAGGGGAGCTTTTACCACCTTAAAAGTAAATTCGCCAACCTTATATACAATCTTTGTTGTACCTGCGGTGAGTTCATATGCCCCCTTTACCACATAATAACTACCTTTTACAGTCCCTGTAACCACCTTATATGGGGCCTTGATGGTCCAGCAACCTCCAATAATCAGGCAAGAGAAGATGATTAATAGAACAAAAATGCCCCTTGGTTTAATCCTTAATTGCAATGCTCTGAGGACTGAAGTAATCCGGCTCATCATAGGCTATTAATATTAAGTAATCTCTTGAACATAGCGTAGCATATTCATATTTGAAATAAAATAAGTTCAAACAGGTATTACCCTTAAAAGAGTGTAAAAGAAAGGGTAATGACGAAGGACAAAGGATGAGGTGATATAGCATAGAACATGGACAGAAAGACAGTTCATGGTTCATAGTTGATAGTTCATAGGAAGGCTTTTGCTATAAGCAATGAGCTAATTTCATTTGTATTTTTCATTTCAAAGGGTTAGAATTTCGTATTATGCCAAGAAAGGAGAGATGAAAACAAACAATTGAGGCATGTTATTGTTCAAAAAGTAACTCCGTAGACTTCTTAATGATTGTTTATTCAGATGTGAGGGGGATTAGTGAAGCAGGTCATTATTGAAAACCCTGTAATCAATTCAGCTTTCGAAGAGCCAGTCTGCCATTTCCGGTTCTCGGACGAAGGAATCACTGACGAGATTGTCGAGTCCAGACGCTCAAGCGCCTATTTCATCCCCATCGCGCCGCCTAAGAAAAAAGGCAAACAGGCTCAACTACCTTTTGAAACCGAATGGACTCAGGACCGTGTAAAGGAAAACAAGTTCATCAATCGCGTCCGTGAGCGGGTCAAGATATGGCGAGACGGTGGATATGTGGGCGTCACACGAACCACAAGCCATCTACTCGAATACTGGAACAATCCTGACCGTGAACGAAAGCTCTTTTTTTGCCAGATAGAAGCAATGGAGACTCTCATTTATATAACAGAAGTCGCAAAGAAGTACGGTGATGCCTGGATAGAGAACGAGCTTCATGAAGCGAATCAAAATACGAACCCCCAGCTTTACAGGATTGCCTGTAAAATGGCGACAGGAAGCGGCAAGACTGTCGTGATGGCGATGCTCATCTCATGGCATACACTCAATAAGCTTGCAAATCCTCAGGATGCAAGATTTTCTGATACCTTTCTCATCGCCACTCCAGGTATAACCATCAGGGATCGTCTCCGTGTGCTTTTACCAAATGACCCGCACAATTATTACCGTGAACGCGATATTGTTCCTGCTTCCCTCATGGAAGAACTGGGAAAAGCAAAGATATTAATTACCAATTTTCATGCCTTCAAATTGCGTGAAAGAAGTGATGCCGGCAAGCTAACAAAGAAAGTGCTTTCCCAGAACAATGATAGCCCTTTTACAGAGACTCCTGACCAGATGGTGCGCAGGGTTTGTCGTGAACTGGGCAACAAGAAGAACATAGTTCTCATCAATGATGAGGCACATCACTGTTACCGACGGCCCGTTACAGGTGAAGAGATCAAGCTCACAGGTGACGAACGGAAGGAAGCAGAGAAACGTGACGAAGAAGCCCGGGTCTGGATTTCAGGGCTTGAAGCGGTAAAAGCAAAGATAGGGGTCAAGGTCGTATACGATCTCTCGGCTACACCCTTTTTCCTTCGTGGGTCTGGTTATCCTGAAGGAACCCTGTTTCCCTGGGTAGTCTCCGATTTTTCACTCATTGATGCCATTGAATCAGGTATCGTGAAGGTCCCCCGTGTCCCTGTCTCCGATGATTCTATGGTGGGTAAGCTGCCTACATATCGTGATCTCTGGCCTCGCATCAGAGATGCCCTGCCGAAAAAGGGTCGAAAAACAGAGGCGATCTCAGGTGAACCCCATCTCCCTGTTGAACTTCAGGGGGCGCTCCATGCCCTCTATGGAAACTACGAAAAGTATTACCACCTGTGGGAAAAAGATGAGGAGGCCCGTTCCAAAGGTGCAACCCCGCCCGTATTCATTGTGGTATGTAACAACACAAATGTGTCGAAGCTCATTTTTGATTATGTCGCAGGCTGGGAGAAAACCATCAACGATGGTTCAACTGTCCTTGTGCCAGGCCAGCTTCCCGTATTCGGTAATGTAGCTGATGGCAAGTGGACGGAGAGACCAAACACGATCCTCATAGACAGCGAACAGATTGAGTCTGGCGAAGCTATGAGCCCTGAGTTCAAAAGGATTGCTGCCCTCGAAATCGAAGAATTCAAGACAGAATACAGAACACGCTTTCCTGGTAGGGATGCAGAGAGCCTTACCGATGAAGACCTCCTCAGAGAGGTGATGAATACAGTGGGGAAACCAGGCAAGCTTGGTGAACATGTGAAATGTGTAATCTCTGTCTCCATGCTAAGCGAAGGCTGGGATGCCAATACAGTGACTCATGTATTGGGCGTTCGGGCATTCGGAACACAACTCCTCTGCGAGCAAGTTGTGGGAAGGGGCTTAAGGCGTATCAGCTATGCCACAAAAGCGGACGGTACATTTGAGCCTGAATACGCTGAGGTTTACGGTGTTCCTTTTTCCTTCATCCCATGCTCGGGATCGACAACAGGTCCGAAGCCAGGGCCGACCCCAACCCGTGTGCGCGCCCTCGAAGACCGTATAGCCTGCGAGATTACATTCCCCCATGTCACAGGATACAGATATGATCTGCCTACAGAAAAACTCTTAGCCAATTTTACCGAAGACTCCAGAATTGTCCTTTCTACTGCCGATATTCCGACTAAAATCCAACTCGATCCGATTGTTGGGGAATCCAGCATACACACACTTGATGATTTAAAACGGCATCGTGAACATGAGATTGTCTTTTACATTTCCAAACTTGTTCTCGAGCATTATTTCAGGGACAATGACGGGAATGTCAGATTCTGGCTTTTTCCCCAGATGCTACCTATAACAAAAGAATGGTTGGACAGCTATGTGACATTGAAAGACAATACATTCTTACAGCTTCTTCTCCTCGTTGAATTTGCCCACGGTGCTGCCGAGCGAATCCATAAGGCAATAATCCGCTCCCATGAAGGTACTAAGGTTCTGAAACCTGTCTTGAAACCCTATGATACGGTTGGTTCTACCAGATATGTGGATTTCGATACAACTCGACCGGTCTACCGCACTGACCCCCAAAAATGCCATATATCTCACGTGGTAGCTGATACAGGCTCATGGGAGCAGAAGATGGCAAGTATACTTGAAGAGATGGACGAGGTTATCTTCTACGTGAAAAACCAGAACCTTGGCTTTACAGTTCCCTACACATTTAACGGACAGGAAAAAAAATACTATCCTGATTTTCTTGTGCGCATCAATGACGGCAATGGTAAGGATAATCTCCTGAATCTTATTATTGAGGTGACAGGCGAGGAGAAAAAAGAAAAAATAGCCAAAGTGTCAACTGCACGCACGTTATGGGCCCCTGCAATTAATAGCCACGGGGGCTTTGGCCGTTGGGCGTTTCTCGAAATTACAGACCCCTGGGATGCGAAGAATATTATTCGAGCATTTCTGAGCAGATACAGGGAGACGGAATAACTGAAACATGATAGAATATGGTACAAATTTATGTATTTTAAGAATACAACCAAAGAGGAGGTAAATGAATATGGCACATCCAGCAGATGATATTCTTGCTAAAATTCAGTCTTTGCCTGACACAGAAAAGCTGAGGCTTGTAGATGAGATACTTATGCAACTGGACAAGCCTGATCCGGAGCTGGACAAGATATGGGCTGATGAAGCTCGGAAAAGGTGGGAGGCTTACAAAGCAGGGCGGTTGAAGACAGTCAGTTATGAAGAGGTTGTGGGGCCATATCGCCGCTCATGAAGATTCGATTTCTCACTCCGGCTCAATGGGAAGTGAACGACGCCGTACAGTGGTACAACGATCAGAGAGTTGGACTGGGTATGGAATTCCTCGACGAACTGGACTCGACCGTCAGACGCGTGGCTACATTTCCAGAATCTTATCCCGAAATCGAACAAGGTTTGCGCCGCTGCTTGTTTTCCCGGTTCCCTTACGGTCTCATATACGGAATTGACAAAGGAACTATTGTAATTGTTGCAGTTGCGCATCTCCACCGCGAACCCAGATACTGGGCTGAACGTCTATAACCGGCAAGGACTGCCCTTAATTTCCTCTTTTGGAAATGGGGATTTAATACGCTGTCAAGGAGGTGGCACCCATCCATGACTGAAAGAAAACGTAGATACACGACAGGCGTTGACTCATTAAAACACAAGGACAAGCGGGTAAATATCCCGACTGAGGAATTGCGGGACTTTGTGGCAGACCAGGAGGCAAAGCCAAAAACCATCCTCTATCCAAGGGACCCATCCCTTGACCCACAACTCGTATGGAAAGGAAAAGACGAGCAGGACAGAGATGATTTAGCAGTACCTGCTGTGCCAGTCTATATCCAAGAAAAGATTCACCCGAAGGCAATTATTGAAAATGTCCGTGCCGAGGCAAAGAAGGACAAAAAGGAAGGCCAGTTTACATTATTCGCCGACTTCAATGGCATCGGGTTTGAAGACCTCATCGATTTCTATCACCACGAGCAGAACTGGGCAAACAGGATGATCCTTGGAGATTCTCTCCTTGTCATGACATCCCTCGCCGAAAAGGAAGGGCTTAAGGGCAAGGTGCAGATGATCTACATAGACCCGCCTTACGGCATCAAGTTCGGCTCCAACTGGCAGGTATCTACAAAAAAGCGCGATGTAAAAGACGGTAAGGCAGAAGACCTGACACGCCAGCCTGAGCAGATACGGGCATTCAGGGATACGTGGAAGCTTGGGATTCACTCCTATCTGGCTTATTTACGGGACAGGCTTGTAGTAGTGCGGGGACTACTCACAGAGACAGGAAGTATCTTTGTCCAGATTGGTGATGAAAACGTCCATCTGGTAAGGTGTTTGATGGATGAGGTGTTCGGGAATGAGAATTTTATAAGTTTGATAGGGTTTAAGAAAATTGCTTATCAAGACAGCGATTACTTGGCTAATGTGTTTGATTACATACTATGGTATGGGAAGAATAAAGAAGCTACAAAGATAAGACAGCTTGTAGAACAGAGGATAGAATTGCAGAGTTTCGATTTGTCTGAGAGGGGGGATGGTACTGTTCAGCGTACTGTAGAAGATGAGAACAACTCTCATGGCAAGCGACTTCGGGCTTCGGATTTGACTTCCAAGGGGGCAACAGAAAAAGGTTCTTTTCCGTATGAGTTTGAAGGTAAAATATATAACCCTAAAACTGGAAACCATTGGAAGACAAATAGAGAAGGGCTTGATCGGTTAGCAAGTGCTTCACGTTTACTTGCATTGGGTCAAACTTTGTGTTTTCGCAGATATGCAACTGATTTTCCATTTGTTCCCTTTACAAATATATGGACTGATACCGTTCAAAGCACTTTTGCCACTGAAAACATTTACGTCGTTCAAACATATTCCAAGGTTATTGCCCGTTGCATCCTCATGACCACGGATCCTGGTAACCTTGTCCTTGACCCTACCTGCGGGAGCGGGACAACGGCCTACGTGGCTGAGCAGTGGGGCAGGCGCTGGATTACAATAGACACGAGCCGTGTTGCTCTCGCCCTTGCGCGTACGCGCCTTATGTCAGCGAAGTATCCTTATTACCTTCTCGCTGATTCTCCTGAAGGCGCCACAAAAGAGGCGGAGGTTACCGGCAAGCTGCCGCCCGACTACAAGACCGAGTACGACATCAGGAAGGGTTTTGTCTACAAGCGCGTTCCTCACATTACCCTCAAGTCTATTGCCAACAACCCTGACATTAAAGAGGGTATGACCCGCGAGGAAATTGACAAAGCCATAGCAAAACACGCAGAAACAGAAATCCTCTTTGACCAGCCTTATGAAAATAATAAACGTATCCGTGTTGCAGGTCCTTTTACCGTTGAAAGTCTTTCTCCCCACAGGATTGTTGCCACTGATGAAGAGATGCCGGCTTCGGTGAAAGAGTCGAGGAAAGATACAGGTGTTGGACAGTTTGAGACAATGATCCTCGAAAACCTTAAAAAGGCGGGAGTTCAGAACCGGATAAAGAATGAACGCCTCAAATTCGACCGCCTTGAGGCGTACGCTGGACAGTGGATACACGGAGAGGGAGAGTATACCAATGCCGAAGGTAAGATGCGCCGTGTTGCTATTTCCATTGGCCCTGAACATGGGACAATAGGCTCTGACCTGGTGAAAGAGGCAGCAAAAGAAGCTGTTCAGGGAGTAGGTTTCGATATCCTTGTCATCTGCGGATTTGCCTTCGACCCTCACGTTTCCGAGGAAGCAAAAAGATATGGGAAGCTCACTGTCCTCATCACGCGCATGAACCCTGACCTGACAATGGGAGATGAACTTCTGAAAAAAACAGGCGCCGGCAACCTCTTCATGGTCTTCGGAGAACCTGACGTAAAAATCCGTAAAGGTAAGGATGGGAAAATCACCGTCGAGATCAAGGGTGTTGATGTCTACGACCCGACCACAGGAGAGATACGAAGCTCATCTACCGATGATATTGCCTGCTGGTTCATCGACACGGAATACAACGGCGAGAGCTTTTTTGTCCGCCACGCTTACTTTACCGGCGCAGATGAGCCATACGACAGACTGAAGCGCGCCCTCCGCGCCGAAGTGGACGAATCCGTCTGGGCCACCCTCTACTCCACCGTAAGCCGCCCCTTTGACCCACCTGCCACCAACAAAATCGCCATCAAAGTCATCAACCATTATGGAGATGAAGTACTGAAGGTGTATGAAATTAAAAATTGAGCGGGTTATCATTGTAGAGGATTCGGATTGACAGATTATTATTCAAGAAGAAACCAACCTTTTACAAAGGATGTTACTACTGAGTTTTGGAATGCTTTCAAGTCATACATTGATGAACTTGCTAACAAAGATTGGTTGTATGAACAATTTGGAGATGAATACTATGACTTTGGTCAGTGGCATCATTGTGTTGATAAAGATAAAGTGAAGCAGAAGATGCTTCAGGAAATGGGTCGGGCTTTATATCCCTTACCAGAAAGAATGCCCGCGAAAGACACCGTATTTGACCTGATAGAATTCTTTTTCAAGTTCATCTCCGTTCAGGTCGAGGATTTGTTTGATAGGGGTAAGGCAACGTATCAATACACTATCCGGATTAATCAATTATTCGAAAACTTCAAACTCTCATATAAATTAGAGAAAGGTATAGTGAAAGATCGTCATTCCGGTATTATGGACAGAACGATCACGAAAGATGATTTCGTTATTGAGGACAACGAGACGCAAAATCTTATTAGTCTTGCGATAGAGAAATTCTTTGACAGAAGCTTTCAGGAACAAAAGATAGCTTTAGAAAAATTAGTCGATGCTTTCCAGAGAGTCAGTTCATGGGAAAATAGCAATAAGCCGCGTAGCGTGAAAGCATTATTGGAAAAGGTTTGTAAAGATCAGGAAGGCTTTGAGAATATTTTGCAAACCGAGCTAAGTGAATTATGGAAGATAGCAAATGAGTTTATGATTCGACATACAGAATTGGACAAAATTAAAATCACGGATACCAATGTCTCTGAGTACTTCTTTTATCGATACTACACTGTGCTAAGGTTTATCCTCAAAAAGTATGGTTCTTTAAAAGAAATACAGACTTCAAGCGATGAAGATTTTTTTCCGGACAATGAAGACTCTGGACAAGATGGTTGAGCGAGAGATGTGCGGCATTCAGATCAGTCACGAGGGAGGCAGCAAGAAACCGTTCGCAAACTTTTCAGTAAGTATGATGAAAAAACTTACCTGGCACTGGTGTGTGGTAAAATAGGTGTATGCTTGCTTCAATACAGGGAATATCTGGCTCTAATATATGAAAACTTTATACAGCAAGAAATCATATCTGTGGCAATTACTAAACATGGTAGATTCCGTGTGCAAGGTCCTAAAGGACAACTAAAAAAGGCGATTTTGATGAAACGTTTCCCGGAAGCTATATTTGAAGATTACGAGTAAAATTCTCATAATGTGTACGGCATAGATGAAACCGAAGGTTTCTTGCAACTAACGTCTGAGTTGGACGGTTGGGACGCTCTTGAAATGTTGACATCTTAATATAGGGAGACTTAATGTCACCAACTAAGGGGGCAAAGGTTTTGCCGGCATACAGGGATTTAGAGGAGACAGAAGAGATTGATGTGACACGGGAGTGGGAAGAAAGTCGCAAGAAGGGAGGCTGATCATGTTTAAGCCAAAATGGAGATTTAGATATGTATTAGCCTGAAAGGGGTTCACGAATAGGTTCACGATTAATCGGTAAAAGAAGAAACCTTGTTTATCAAGGTAAATTGAGTTGACGATATAGAGAACAAAATGGTTAAGAAAGAACTGGACATAATTCTCAAAGAGGGCGAAGGCTACAAAATTGAATTCAAGGAAGGCTTGAGCAATCTGGAGAAGGAAATAGTGGCATTTGCCAATTCTTCGGGCGGTAGGATATTTATTGGAGTAACTGATAAAGGGGAAATTAAGGGGATAAATATTACCAATAAATTGAAGTCCAGAATTCAGGATATAGCGAATAATTGCAGGCCCAAAATAAAGCTCTCGTTTGAAAGTTGTAATAACATCCTCGTTGTTAATGCAAGAGAAGGCGAGGACAAGCCTTACGAATGTTCATCAGGATTTTACAAAAGAATCGGACCAAACTCTCAGAAAATGACAAGAGATGAACTGCTTACCCTCTTTAAATCAGAGGGCAAGATTCGGTTTGACGAACTTATTGAGCCAAAATTCAAATATCCAAAAGATTTTGACAGTAATAAGCTGCATAAATTTCTGGTTCTGGCAGGACTTTCAAAATCAGTAAAAAAAGAAAGCGTTCTTGTCAATCTCGGCGTTGCCGAAAAACAGGAAGGCGAACTTCTTCTGACTAAAGCAGGAGTGCTGTTTTTTGCAAAAGAGCCTCAAAGATTTGTTCCATGGTCGGTTTATACAGTTGCGCTTTTTAAGGACAAGAATGGGGTTGATGTAATAGACAGAAAAGAAATAACCGGTGGTTTGTTTGAGATCGTTGATCAGGTGATGGATTTTGTCAGACTCTATGCAAAGGTGGCGTACAGATTTACAGGAAAGCCGCAAAGGGAAGAAATCTATGAATATCCCTTTGAGGCAATAAGAGAAGCAGTTATCAACTCCGTAATGCACAAAGATTATTTTGAACATGGACATAACAATATTTTGAAATTCTTCCCCGACAGAATCCAGATAGAAAATATATGGGCCAAGCCCAAAAAATTCATTCTCGGGAAAACCGTTTTTAGAAGAAATCAGTTAATTGCAGATTTGTTTTCAAGGATACATTTCGGAGAGAGGCTCGGCTCCGGCATGCAGAGAATGAGGGATATCTGCAAGGCAGAAAACGCTCCTAATCCTAAGATTGAGTTTACAGATACGCATTTTTATATTGTCTTCAGACAGAGCAATGAATATCTGAAAATGGCGGCAGCAGAACCAATAAGGATTACCCAGAAAATACCCAGAAAATACCCAGAAGATTTGACTGTTACAGCATTAAATATACTGAAACTGCTGGAGCATAACAACGCATTAACACGCAGTCAACTGGCAGAAAAATTAGGTGTAAGTCCTGACACAATTAAAAAAAATATTGAGAAGTTGAAACAAAAAGGAATATTGCAAAGAGTTGGACCAGATAAGGGTGGGTATTGGGAGGTTACAGGGAAATGAAAGATTTACATATTAAAAATGGTTGTCATTTACCGAACACCTATCTTGTTTTGCCTCAGAAGTCAGGCAGGGAGATAGGGGTTGAAGATATGAATAGTAGGGTTGGGGGGGTCAGGTATTGCAATATCAGATTTTGCACAAAATGGCAGATAACACAGCCACAAAGACAAACTCATGTTCTAACCGCTCTTCGCCAGCCTGAATAAGATTAAATAAACAATCTGAAGCAAGATATTGATGACTATGATTTTGTTATAAATAGAGTTG